>Ga0213841_1000059_pt1 | contig 316588 bp, 270 predicted proteins | sample SWPATP23_FD_160125 | JGI IMG/M metagenome (GOLD analysis project Ga0213841, IMG submission 160125) | Coastal seawater microbial communities from Marineland, Florida, United States - SWPA TP2 #3 | ecosystem: Environmental > Aquatic > Marine > Coastal | place: USA: Florida | collected 2016-08-14 | reverse complement strand
TGCCGCGCTCGCGCTCTTCGGGCGCTTTGTCGATTTCGTCGTACGCCATCACGGTGGCGCCGCCAGCTTCAGCGAGCACCTTGGTGATCGCAGCGGACAGGGTGGTCTTGCCATGGTCGACGTGGCCGATGGTGCCGACGTTGACGTGAGGTTTGGCGCGTTCGAATTTTTCTTTGGCCATGGGTGGTTCTCCTCCGAGCGCATTTTGCGTCGGATCAAAAAAGAGGAAGTCAGGGTCAAAAGACCGGAAGGAAAGGAGGTCTGCAAGGGGTGGTGGGAAAATATCCCACCTTTTTCGGTGTTGCCGTCACCCTTGCAGACCGGCCCTGCCCCCAAAGTTGGGGGCAGACGGCCGAGCATCAGCCGCCGGACTTGGCGACGATGTCTTCGGCGATGTTGTTTGGAACGCGCTCGTAGTGAGAGAATTCCATGGTGTAGGTCGCGCGGCCTTGGGTCTTGGAGCGCAGGTCGTTGGCGTAGCCGAACATTTCTGCGAGCGGCACGTCGGCGCTGACCACTTTCATGCCCATGCGCTCTTCCATGCCTTTGACTTGACCACGGCGGGAGTTGATGTCGCCGATGACGTCGCCCATGTTTTCTTCAGGGGTGATGACTTCGGTCTTCATCAGAGGCTCGAGGATGACCGGTTGGGCCTTCTTCGCACCTTCTTTGAAGCACTGACGTGCAGCCGTACGGAACGACACTTCGTCGGAGTCGACGTCGTGGTAGGCACCGTCGAAGAGGGTCGCTTTGACGTCGACGACGGGGTAGCCAGCTTGGATGCCGTTGTCGAGCGCTTCGGTGACGCCTTTTTCGACGGCGTTCCAGAACTCGCGAGGCACCACACCACCGACAATCTTCGATTCGAACTCGAAGCCGCCGCCCACTTCGTTGGGCTCGAGGCGGAGGAACACGCGAGCGTACTGGCCTTTGCCGCCGGTTTGCTTCTTGTGGGTGTACTCGTTCTCGATGGACGCAAGAATGGTCTCGCGGTAGGCCACCTGAGGCTTGCCGACGTTGGCTTCGACGTTGTACTCGCGCTTGAGACGGTCGACGATGATGTCGAGGTGAAGCTCGCCCATGCCCGCGATGGTGGTTTGGGCGGTTTCTTCGTCGGTCTTGACGCGGAGCGAGGGGTCTTCTGCCGACAACTTGCCGAGGGCGATGCCCATCTTGTCTTGGTCGCCTTTGGACTTGGCTTCGATGGCGAGGGTGACCACGGCCGGGGGCACGTCGAGCGATTCGAGCACGATTTCGTGGTCGGGGTCGCAGAAGGTGTCACCGGTCGACGAATCGACGCCGATGATGGCGGCGATGTTGCCGGCGTAGACGTGGGTCACGTCTTCGCGCTTGTCGGCGAACATCTTCACCAGGCGGCCGATGCGGATTTTCTTGCCGGTGCGCATGTTCTTGACGCTCATGCCCTTCTCGAGGACGCCGGAGTAGACGCGCACGAAGGTCAAGGTGCCGAACTTGTCGTTGATGATCTTGAAGCCGAGAGCGGCGACAGGTGCGTCGTCTTTCGAAGGACGCGTGTCTTCGCTGCCGTCGTGCAAGGTACCGGTGATGTCGGGCACTTCGTTCGGAGCAGGCAGAAAGTCGAGCACGGAGTCGAGGAGGAACTGCACGCCTTTGTTCTTGAACGCGGTGCCGGGGAAGGTGCACACGAAGGCGTTTTCGAGGGTGCCTTTGCGAAGAGCCTTGATGACTTCTTCTTCGGACATCTCTTCGCCTTCGAGGTACTTCTCGGCGAATGCGTCGTCGACTTCGCCGCAGTTGTCCATGAGCTTTTCACGGTACTCGTCGGCTTGCTCTTTGAGGTCGTCGCGGATGTCTTGGATGGTGTACTTCGCGCCGAGGCTGTCGTCGTGCCACACGATTTCTTTCATGCGGATGAGGTCGATGATGCCTTCGAAGTTGGACTCGGAGCCGATGGGCAGCGCGATGACGGCGGGGGTGGCCTTCAAGCGGTCGACGATCATGCCCACGCACTTGTAGAAGTTGGCGCCGGTGCGGTCCATCTTGTTGACGAAACACATGCGAGGCACGCCGTAGCGGTCGGCTTGGCGCCACACGGTTTCGGATTGGGGCTCAACGCCGGCCACGCCGTCGAACACGGTCACAGCGCCGTCGAGGACGCGGAGCGAACGCTCGACTTCGATGGTGAAGTCAACGTGTCCGGGGGTGTCGATGATGTTGATTTGGTGCTCGGGAGCGTCTTTTTCTTCACGACGGCGCCAGTGGCAGGTCACGGCAGCGGAGGTGATGGTGATGCCGCGCTCGCGCTCTTGGTCCATGTAGTCGGTGGTGGCGGCACCGTCGTGGACTTCGCCGATCTTGTGGCTCAGACCGGTGTAGTAGAGAATGCGCTCTGTCGTCGTCGTTTTTCCCGCGTCGATGTGGGCAATGATGCCGATGTTGCGGGTGTGCTCCATGCTGTGCGAGCGGGCCATGGCGGGGCTCCGGAGTCCGGGAGGGGACTAAAGGGGGCAGAAGTGCCCATCAAAAAGGGGTGGCTTGCGCCGGTGGCGTCGAGGCGGGCCTCGGTGCCAAAAGGGAGAAAAGGGGGCTGCAGATGCAGCAAAAGGGGCGGACCGCAAACGATCCGCCCCCCGGGAACTACCAGCGGTAGTGGGCGAACGCCTTGTTGGCGTCGGCCATGCGGTGGGTGTCTTCGCGCTTCTTCACCGCGCCGCCACGAGCTTGGGCGGCGTCGAGGATTTCAGCAGCGAGACGCTCACGCATGGTGCGCTCACCGCGTCCGCGGGCGTAGTCACGCAACCAGCGCAGGCCAAGGGCCACGCGGCGGTCGGAGCGGACTTCAACCGGGACTTGGAAGTTGGCGCCGCCGACACGGCGGGACTTCACTTCGACGGCGGGCTTGACGTTGTCGAGCGCCTTTTTGAAGATTTTCACCGGGTCTTCGCCAGCGCGGTTTTCGACGATGTCGAAAGCACCGTAGATGATGCGCTCGGCGGTGGACTTTTTGCCGTCTTGCATGACGACGTTGATGAACTTGGAGACGAGACGATCGCCGAACTTGGGATCGGGGAGAATTTTGCGTTTCGGTACTTCGCGACGACGAGGCATAGCTAAGCTCCTGTATGGGGGCTAACCCCGTTGAATCACTTGGGACGCTTGGTTCCGTACTTGGAACGAGCTTGGCGACGATCGTTGACACCCACGGCGTCAAGCGTGCCGCGCACCACGTGGTAGCGAACACCAGGAAGGTCTTTCACACGACCACCACGAATCAGCACGACGCTGTGTTCTTGGAGGTTGTGGCCTTCGCCAGGGATGTAGGTGGTGACTTCGAGGCCATTGGTCAGACGAACACGTGCCACCTTGCGGAGGGCGGAGTTCGGCTTCTTCGGCGTGGTGGTGTACACGCGGGTGCACACGCCACGCTTTTGGGGGCATGCTTTGAGAGCGGGGCAGTCGCTTTTGCTCTTTTGCAGCACCCGGCCACGACGGACGAGCTGGTTGATGGTTGGCATAAAACCTTCCTTGTGTCGGCCACCGACGGAGTCAGTGACGCAGGAACTTCGGGGGCCGTTGGACAATCCGCAGACCCAATGGCGCAGACCGAAGCCGGCACCGAAAAATCCGAAAAAGGGACGCACGGATCAGTCCGTGCGATGCGGCGGAGTATAGGGGCGGCTTTGGCGCTGTCAACGCATTCCCCGGCGACGGCGAAGTGCTCACAGTTTTCGGTTTTTGCATGGCTTTTTCGGCCGCCTGGTGTTGGTGCTGCCCAAGCCCACGCGGATGTGCGATGTTGCGGCCATGCATCCGGAGCGCGTCGGCCCCTACGAAGTCATCCAACCCATCGCCTCCGGCGGCATGGCGGAGGTGTACCTCGGCCGCAAAACCGGCCCTGGCGGCTTCGAAAAGCGGGTGGTGCTCAAACGCATCACCAAAAAGCTGTTGGGCGACCCCGAAATCGAAGACATGTTCGTCGACGAGGCCCGCGTGCAGGCCTTGCTGGACCACCCCAACGTCGTGCAGATTTACGACTTCGGTGAGGAAGGGGGCTCCTACTACATCGCCATGGAGTTCGTCAGCGGCTGCACCTTGCGGTGGGTCATCGACAACGCCCAGGCGGTGAAACGACCCATCCCGCTGCAACATGCGTTGAAGATCACCTCCGACGTCTGCGCCGGGCTCGACGCTGCGCACAACTTGAAGGGCCCCACCGGGCAGCCCATCGGCCTCATCCACCGCGACATTTCGCCGGTGAACGTGCTCATCAGCCGCAACGGCGTGGCCAAGCTGTGTGACTTTGGCGTCGCCAAGTCTCAGCTGCAGCGGGTGTTCACCCGGGTGGGCATCGTGAAGGGCAAATTCAGGTACATGTCACCCGAGCAACTGGACGCTGAACCGCTCGACCCCCGCGCCGACATCTTTGCCGTCGGGGTGTGCTTGTGGGAGCTGCTGTCTGGCCGTCGGCTGTTTGATCAGGCCGACGACGAAGAGATTGCGGAGGCGGTGCGCTCGGGGGAGTACCCGCGTGCCAGCAAATACCGCTCGGGCATGCCGCGCGCGCTGGACCGCGTTTGTCGTCGTGCACTGGCCCCCAACCGCCGGGACCGCTTTCGCACGGCACGTGAGTTTCAGCTGGCGTGCGAAGAAATCATGCGCCTGCTGCCACAGGGGTCGTGCTCTGCAACGTTGGGGCGCTACATCGGCGCCGAGCTCGACGGGACGGCTGGGTTGGCGCCAGACCGGCAGCGCATTCCGCAAGGGTCGAGTGCATTTGCGTCGGGCTTGGAGCTGTTGGACCCGCCTGTTCCTCTGCAGCCCACACAGATTGTCGACACCGACTCTGACTTGGAGCGGTCAGCTGCCGATGTGGTCGCCGAGCCGCGCTCGCCTCGACGGCAGAAGCGGCCGCCGGCCTGGTCGAAGGCTGCATCGATGGCGTTGATGAGCCCTGCCCTCGCTGTCGGCGCTGCCGCGCGCGGGGTCGAGCTGTTGTTTCGCAAGAAGAAGCCCGAAGCCGAAGCCCAGGTGCAGGTCACACGCATCACCCACCTCAACGACGTCGATGGCGCCTAGCCGGGCCCTTCTTGGCGGTCACCGCTGCAGTTTGAAACGTCACAAGCGCAGGCAGTTGACGTCGTCGTCATGCCCGCATGCGGACAGCTGCATTTCACGCTCGACAGGTGGGTTGAGGGCACGCATAGTGGACGCATGTCCGACCTTTCGCGCTCTGCGACCTCTGAAGAAGGGCTCCCGACTGAGGAGCCGTGTCCTGAAGGCATCTCCGTCGTGGTGGAGGCGCGGTGGCTCAAAGAGCACTCATCGCCGCACAAGAACCGCTACGCGTTTGCCTACACCGTGACCATCACCAACCACGGACGCGACCAGGCGACCCTGGTGGCCCGGCATTGGGAGATTCGCGACGGCGAAAGCAAAGTCGAGCACGTGCGCGGCCCGGGCGTCGTCGGCTACCAGCCCGCGCTGCAGCCCGGCCAAAGCTTCACCTACACGTCGGGCGCGGTGCTGGAGTCGCCCTACGGCACCATGCAGGGCGAATACCTTCTGGTGCGGCCAGACGGCACCCGCTTCGAGACGGCCATTGCGCCATTTGCGTTGGTTTGCCCAGAAGCGGTGCAGTAAGGCAAGACGTCTTGATGACGACGACAAAAGCCAGGCAGCGATGCCTGGCTTCGTCTTTGGCGGGAGGCTGCGGTGCCCTACCCGTCGGCTTCGCCGCCTGCCGCCGCGTCAACCCGGGCGTCGACGACGGGTTCGTCAAGGTCGATGAGTTGGATGCGCCAACGCAGCCCGGCTCCGAAGATGACGTCGACGGTGGGCCACACCCGCGGGGTGACGAAGAGGTCGACGTCGAACGACTCCACCCGGCCGTAGGTCAGCGCCATGGGCAGCGTGACCGAACGGCTCCAGCCGTCGTTGCGCAGGAGGAAGTGGCTCATGCCCGGGCGGCCGACCTCGGCGAAATTGACGGCGAGCTCTTGCACCTTGGTGCCGATGACTTCGGCGTATCCAACGCCGACCGACAACGCGATGGCCGGCAGCAGGTCGTAGACGACGTGGGCGTCGGCGGCGACGGCGAATTGGTCGTCGTCGGCGAGCATCGACAGACGGTAGCGCGCGTGGGTCGACACATAGACGGCAAAGCGCTCGGAGACGGCGCGGGAATAGGACAGTCCGCCCTCAAAGTAGAACCGAATGCCGGCGTCGACTTCGCCTTCTTGCGGAGACAGGCGGATGCCAGCGTCGAAGCCCGAGAGTCCGGCGTCGAGGAGAAATGCCCCCAAAAGCCCGTTGTGCTCGCCGAGGCGCAAGCGGCCCATCAACGACGTCGGCCACGGCATCAGCGACGTGCGCACCTCGAACCAATCGGTGATGCCGAGGCGGAGGTCGTTGACGAAGCGGGTGGGCCCGGTGCCGACGAGGCCATACCGTGCGTCGGCCTCGAACTGCAGCGCTTTCAACGTGGGTTCACGACGGGTGAGGGGCGTGGGGTCGCCGACGCGCCGTTTGTAGCGGCTCTTCAGCCAGTAATCGGGGTCGGCGACGCTTGGCTCCGGCTCCTCGACCTCTTCGCCTTCAGCGTTGGTGGCCGCAGGTGCGGGAGATTCGGCAGGGGCATCGGCTGGAGGCGTTGCTTCTGCAGGTTTGTCGACGGGCGGTGGCGGCGTTGCCTCTGCTGGGTCGGCCGCAGGCGCGTTCGCCTCCTCGGTTGCCCCTTCGAGAGGAATGTCTTCGGCGTCGCCCTCGAGCGGCACGTCTTCAGCGTCGCCTTCGAGCGGCACGTCTTCGGCGTCGCCTTCGAGCGGCACGTCTTCGGCGCTGCCTTCGAGCGGCACGTCTTCGGCGCTGCCTTCGAGCGGCACGTCTTCGGCGCTGCCTTCGAGCGGGACGTCCTCAGAGTCTCCTTCGAGGGGCACGTCTTCGGCGCTGCCCTCCAGAGGAATGTCGTCGGCCTCTTGGGCCAGCGTCGCTGGCGACAAAGCCAATGCGACCGCCACCACGAGCAGCTGTGCGGAGGCCGGAGCGAAGGCAAAGGTGGAAGTCGTGCGCAACATAGCCAGCGGTGTAGCACGGGTGACGTCGTGCGGGGAGTGCGACGGCTGGATCCTCCCCTGCCGCCGCCTTGGCTTCACAAGGTCTCAACAGACGCCTATTTGTGGGGCGCAGCCGGCGGCGTCGGCGCCGATTCTCGCTTGCCGTGCTCCCGCAAGATGGCGACGGCGCGGTGCATCTGGGGCAAGACGCTGAGCGCGCGAAACGCGGCCCGCGTCGCCGCCGCCAGCTGCAACGTCGCGCGCTGCTGTCGAGCGAGCTCTTCTTTGAGTTGGCGGAGGTCCATGCTGTCGCCGTCGGCACGCGGCTCTGGATGCATGGCGGCGTCGAGCTGACCGTCGATGGCCTTGGCTTGCTGCAACAACGTTTTCGCCTTGGCAGCGTCGGGGTTGGACGAAGCCGCCTCCGACTTTTGCGCAGCGTCGAGTTCGGCCGCGGCCTGCTTCATCGCCGCCTTGACAATGGCATCACCAAGTCTGGCTTGCAGCCCCTGCAGCTCTTCTTGCGTGGCTTCTGCCGCCTCTTTCTCTTTGGGGAGTTGGGCGACGACGGCCTGCATCTGCTCCCGCAACTTGTGCAGGGAGGCAATGCGCAATGCCACCCGCCGCTCGTCGGGCGACGCCGATGCCAGGGAGCTCTTCTCGATGAGCGCATTCAGCTTCTTTTGCGTCTGTTCTGCCGTCGCCTTTTGGGCAGGCTCAGGCGTCGTCGTCGTCGACGACGTCGGGCACCCCGCTGCCAACGAGATGAAACACGCAACAACACCAACACGCAGAGCAGTCATGGCGGCAGTGTGGCCTGCGTTGGTGAAAAAGAAAAGGGCCCCGACGGGGGCCCTTCTTGGAGATGCGGACATCAGGGGTCAGTAGTCCATCTCGTCGCCGTAGCCGCCGTCGGACGCATCGTCGTCTTCGGGCTTGTCGGCAATCATGGCTTCGGTGGTGAGCAGCAGGCCTGACACCGAAGCTGCGTTTTCGAGCGCAGTGCGCGTGACCTTGGTGGGGTCGATGACGCCGGCAGCGACGAGGTCTTCGTACACTTCGGTGCGTGCGTTGAAGCCGAAGGTGCCTGACTCGCCCATCACCTTGTTGATGACGACGGAGCCTTCAAGGCCAGCGTTGGCCGAGATTTGGCGCAGAGGCTCTTCGCAAGCGCGACGCAGGAGCTTGATGCCGAAGTCTTCTTCGGTGTTGCCCGTCTCGAAGTTTTCGAGGGTGGCTGCGGCGCGAATGAGGGCGACACCGCCGCCAGGCACGATGCCTTCTTCGACGGCTGCGCGGGTGGCGTGCAGGGCGTCTTCGACACGAGCCTTCTTCTCTTTCATCTCCGCTTCGGTGGCCGCACCGACGTTGATGACGGCGACTCCGCCGACCAACTTGGCGAGACGCTCTTCGAGCTTTTCGCGGTCGTAGTCGGAGGAGGTCTCTTCGATTTGCGCACGGATTTGCTTCACGCGTGCTTGGATGTCGGCTTGGTCGCCCGCGCCGTCGACGATGACGGTGTTGTCTTTGTCGATGGTGATGGACTTGGCTTGGCCGAGGTCGTCGAGGGTGACGTCGGCAAGCTTTTGGCCGAGGTCTTCGCTGATGACCGCGCCGCCGGTGAGGATGGCGATGTCTTGCAGCATGGCTTTGCGGCGGTCGCCGAAGCCAGGGGCTTTGACGGCGGCCACGTTGATGGTGCCGCGCAGCTTGTTGACGACGAGGGTGGCGAGGGCTTCGCCGTCGACGTCTTCAGCGATGATCACCAAGGGCTTGCCTGCTTTGGCCGTGGCTTCGAGCGTGGGCAGCAGGTCTTTCATGTTGGAGATTTTCTTCTCGTAGAGCAGCACGTAGGCGTCTTCGAGGAAAGCTTCCATGTTGTCTTGGTTGGTCACGAAGTACGGCGAGAGGTAGCCACGGTCGAACTGCATGCCTTCGACGACTTCGAGGGTGGTCTCGAGCGACTTGGCTTCTTCGACGGTGATGACGCCTTCTTTGCCCACTTGCTCCATGGCTTCGGCGATGATGCCGCCGATGTCGGTGTCGCCGTTGGCCGAGATGGTGCCGACTTGGGCAATCTCTTTGTGGTCTTTGGTGGGGACGGAGAGGTCGGCCAAGAACTTGGTGACTTCGGCGACGCCTTTGTCGATGCCGCGCTTGATGTCCATCGGGTTGTGGCCGGCAGCGACGAGCTTCATGCCTTCGATGTACAGGCTTTGCGCCAAGACGGTGGCGGTGGTGGTGCCGTCGCCAGCTTTGTCAGAAGTCTTGGAGGCGACTTCTTTCACCATTTGCGCGCCCATGTTCTCGAACTTGTTGGTCAGCTCGATCTCTTTGGCGACGGTGACGCCGTCTTTGGTGACGGTGGGAGCGCCCCAGCTTTTGTTGATGGCCACGTTGCGGCCGCGGGGCCCAAGCGTGACTTTCACAGCGTTGGCGAGGGTGTTGACGCCGCGGGCGATGTGGTTGCGCGCCGCTTGCGAGAAGTGGATTTCTTTGGCGGACATGGGTCCTCCTGACGTCGACGATCGTCGACGAATCGAGTGGCCTCCGACGTGGGGTACGTCGTCAGCGTCGGATGTGAGGGAACGAGAAGGGCTCAGCCGACGACGGCGAGGATTTCTTCTTCACGCATAATGAGGTGCTCTTCGCCTTCGATGGTCACTTCGGTGCCGGCGTATTTGCGGAAGAACACTTTGTCGCCTTCTTTGACTTCGAGGGCGGCGACTTTGCCGTTGTCGAGGATCTTGCCTTGACCGGCTGCGACGACGACGCCTTCCATGGGCTTCTCTTTGGCGTTGTCGGGGATGATGATGCCACCGGCGGTGGTGGTTTCGCCGTCGAGGCGCTTGATGAGGACGCGGTCGTTGAGGGGCTTGAGGGCCATGGGAGACTCCGGAACAGGGGTGTGCGACGAAAGGTCGGCGACAAAAACGTCAGCCCGCAACTGCGGACTGCCGGACACATAGGCGCGTTGTTCGAGACGACAAGTGGGATCCAAGCAGTTCACGACAGACGGACCCAGACATCCACCGCGACAGGCTTGCCAAATGGCCACAGACGCAAGAGGCTTGAAGAGATGACGGACACGCAAACACCTGGTTCTGCGCCCATTCTCTTCAGCTGGCAGGGAGCGGTGCTGCGTTTGGAGCTGCCCCAGCGGGTGGGGCGTGAGGTGCTGACCGAGGGCTTTGCGACCCTCAAACGCAAGGCCATGGAGAAGGAACAGGTGTTTCTGCTCATCGACGCCTCCCGCGCCAGCACCGACGGCTTCGACGCTGGGGTGCGGTCGTATGCGCGGGATCAGCTCAAAGACCTCGGCCCCGTCTTGAAGGAGCGCATGGCGGGCGTCGCCTATGTGGTGAGTTCGAAGCTGGTGCGAGGCGCACTCAACGCCGTGTTTTGGCTGTTTGACAGCAGCTGGCCTCGCAAAATCTTCAACGACCACGACGCGGCCGACGCTTGGCTCAAAGGACTGGCTGAAGGCCAGTAGAGCCTTCCGTTCATTGCACTTGCAACACCCGTCGAGCCACGCCGTCGGCAAACGGGATGCCCTGCGGCGTCAGCACGACGTGGTCGCCGTCGATGAGCACGTTGCCCAGCTGCGCTTCGCGCTGCAGCTGTTCGCGCACGGTGGCGAGCGCGTCCGCCGCATGCCGGTGGGCGAGGTCGTCGAGGAGAACGCCGCGTTCGACGTCACGCAGGCCGAAGGCCACGGCTTCGACAAAGGCGTCGGCGGCGCTGAGCTCGTCGTCGACGACGGGCGTGGGCGACGCCAAATAGGCCGCGATGCTGCCGCCGTGGGCGCGACGGATGTGGCGTCCGTCGTCGGTGATGAACAGCGAGTGTGCGCCGGGCCCGAGCCCGACCCACATGCCCTGCCCCCAATACAGCCGGTTGTGGGCGCTGTGCTGCCCCGGCCGGGCGAAACTGGAGACTTCGTATTGGGCGTATCCGGCCTGGTGGAGGGTGCGCCGAACCTCGTCGTAGTCATCGGCTTGGTGGTCGTCGTCGACGTCCGGCTTGCGCCCGAGGGCCACCAGCTTGTCGAGTGCGGTGTCGGGCTCGACGGTGAGCATGTAGCTGGAGACGTGCCCGACCTGGAGGTCGAGGAGCGCCTGCAGGTCGTCGGTCACCCGCGACGCCGGCCCGTGCGGCACGCCGATGATGAGGTCGCAGCTCACTTGCGGCACGTGCGCCACCGCCCACGACACTGCATCGATGGCTTGTGCGCGCCGATGCTTGCGTCCCAACCACTTGAGAACGTCGTCGTCGAAGGACTGCACGCCGAGCGACACGCGGTGCGTGCCCAAACCGGTGAGGACGTCGCGCATGGCCTCGGCGGCGCCACCCGCGAGGTCTTCGGGGTTGGCTTCGATGGCAACGTGAAGGTCAGGCGTGTCGACGATGTTGCGAACGCCTTCGACCAGCTGATGCAGCGCGGGGGCCGGAAGGTGTGTCGGTGTGCCGCCGCCGAGGTACAGCGTTTGCGGCGCTCCCCTGCCCCATTCGTCGCTGCGCTGCTGCAGTTCGGCAAGAACGACGTCGACGAACCGCTCATCGGCGCTGTCGACGTCAAAAACGAAATCGCAGTACACGCAGCGACGTCGACACCAGGGGACATGGACGTAGATGCCCCACGGGACATCGGCCGGCTGGGTCATACGCGGGCGGCCTCGGCCTCGGCCGCGGCGTGGGCTTTTTGCAGCCGAAAATGGTGTTGCAGGAGCCGAAGTGCTGCCTGGTGGTCGCCCTCGTCGGCGTCGGCCACACACGGCTGCGGCACAGAGACGTGGTAGCCGCGCACCAAGGCGTTGGCCGCCGTCAACAACACCGCCGACGACGAATGCAAACCCACCATGGTGATGCGCTCGACTTGGGCCGCCTGCAGGTGGTCGTCGAGGTCGGTCTGAAAGAAGCCGCAGGGGCCGTGGCGGGCGATGAGGGTTTCACGACGTCGCGGGGTCAGCGCACGCACCACCCGATCGACGGCGGTGTGATGGTGCCGGGTGAGGAAGAACACCGGACGTTGACGCTCGCGAAAGTACTGCAGCTCGCCGCGCACGAACGGCAGGATGGACAGCCCCTGTGGAATGTGTTCGGCCGACGTGGTGTTGAGCCAGCGGTCGGTCATGTCGACGACGATGAGGGCACGGCCTTTTTTGCGGCCATTTTGCGACGCCAGGGATTGCTCATCAGACGGCTCGTGCAACGTGGCGTCGGGCAGAGTCTGAATGGTGCGCTCGTCAAAGTCGGACACGTGGCTCCCTTGCCCCCTGGCGACGACGCTGGAGCCCTCCCAGACGGCAAGGCCCTCCGCGTCAGCTGGCAGCATCGGCTGAAAGTGTAGCGATCTTGTGGAGGGTCGAACAGGACGTTGGATCGCGGGAAACGCAATCGACCGCTGGCGCGTTCTTCAATTGAGCACAAAGGTCGCTTCGGTCGTTTTCTGCGCACTGCAAGCCCCTGTTTCCGCTCCAAAAGCCCGTACACCCCTCGAATTCCGGATCTCGCTGCGCTGCGAAACCGACAAAATCGACGCAAATTCGTCTTTCAGCGCGAAACCTTTTGTGCACCACGGCATCCAATCGTTGACGCCCTTTCATGTGTCATCCGGCCCCTGTTCCTCAAGCCCCTTGTGAGGCAAGCGATGAAAACCAGCACCACTCCTGAAACGTTGCCGCCCATCGTCATGCACCCGCTGCGCGCCAAGCGCAAACCTGGCCCCAAAGGCATGGATGAGCCGGATGAGGCCGAACAAGACCTCATGCGTGCCTCGCAGGTCTTGCAGCTCATCGAAGACGGCAAGCTGGAAAAAGGCATGGAGCTTCAGCCGCTCGACATTCCCACCGACGCCACCGGCCGCCCCACCCGTCGACTGACGGTGGAGGACGAGCGCGAGCTGGCTTTTCGGCTGCAGACCTTCGGCGACATCGAAGCCCGCAATGTCTTGGTGCTGGCCAATCTCGGCCTGGTGCACTTGCTGTCGAACCAAATGCGCCGCCCCCACGTGCGCTACGACGACTTGGTGCAAGAAGGCACCCTCGGCCTGCTGCGCGCCACCGAGACCTTCGACCCCGAGCGTGGCGTCCGCTTCTCGACGTACTGCGTGTACTGGATTCGCGCCAAGTTGCAGCGCTACCTGCAGCGGCTCGACCGCGACGACACGCCAAACATTCATGGCGCTCCCATGCAAGAGAACGAAAAAGGGCAACGTGTGCGGCCCCGCGCTCGCAAGCTGTCGTTCGAGACGCCCACCGACGAGAGCGAAGACCGCGCCCTCGGCGACTCGGTGAAAACGCAATGGGACAACCCAGAAGAAGTCTCGTTGCGCGCTGAAGTGCGCAGCAAGGTGGGACATGTTCTGCTCGACGTCGCTGCTGAACTGCAAGACCCTCGGCTGATCCCCATCATCGAGGAGCGCTTGCTCGCCGAAGAGCCGAAGACGCTGGCCGAGTTGGGCCAACAGCTGAGCCTGTCGCGCGAAGGTGCGCGTCTGCTGGAGAACAAGCTGCTGCGCATGGCCAAAGAGCGGTTGAAAGACCTCAACCCACTGGAGCAAGAAGCACGTCACTGAGGGTTGCTTCGGCTTCGCCCTCGACGACAAGGCGCCCTGCGGGGCGCCTTTTGTTGTGCCGATTGCAGCACACCGCGTCGGCGCCCCCTCCCCTGACACAACTGCGACGGAGGTGGTGGACGCCCTGGTTTGGCTCCGCTATCGGGCGCTCGTTCACATGCAAAACGGCCGTCGTGCCGCCGGTAGGAGCAGACATGCTCAACGTCATCGAAGTCAGCCAAGGATTTGGCGCAAAACTGCTGTTCGACAACGTCAACGAGACGTTCACGCCGGGCAAGCGCTACGGCCTCACCGGCCCCAACGGAGCCGGCAAGTCGACCTTCATGAAGTTCCTCGCCGGCGAAGAAGAGCCGCAAAAAGGCCGGGTCAACCGTCCGAAGAAGACGTCGTTTCTGCGGCAAGATCACTACGCCTTCGACGAGGTCGCCGTTTTGCAAACCGTCATCAGCGGCAACAAAGCGTTGGCGGAGGCCCTCGAAAAGAAAGAAGCCCTGCTCAAGAAAGCCGAAGAGACCGGTGAGTTCACCGAAGAGATGGGCATGGAGCTCGGTGACTACGAAGGCACCATTGCCGAAGAAGACGGCTACGCCGCCGAGTCGGAAGCGGCGCGTTTGCTGGAGGGTCTGGGGATCGCGGCCGAGTTTCACGGTGAGCTCATGAAGAACATGAGCGGTGGCTTGAAGCTGCGTGTGCTGCTGGCGCAAGCGCTGTTCGGCAAGCCCGACTGCCTGCTCCTCGACGAACCGACCAACCACCTCGACATGGACTCCATCAAGTGGCTCGAAGACTTCTTGTTGGGCTACGAGGGCGTGCTCGTCGTCATCAGCCACGACAGGCACTTCTTGAACACGGTGACGACGCACACCGCTGACATCGACTACGAGCAAATCATCACCTACACCGGCAACTACGACGACATGGTGCACCAAAAGCTCCAGATTCGTTCGTCGCTCGAAAGTGAAGAAGGCGCCAAGGCCGCCAAGGTCGCCAAGCTCAAAGACTTCATCCAGCGCTTTGGTGCCGGCTCCCGCGCCAGCCAGGTGCAATCGCGCAAAAAGGAGCTCGAAAAGCTCCAGCCCAACCAGCTGAAGAAGTCCAACATCCAGCGTCCGTGGATTCGCTTTGAGGTCAAAGAGCCGTCTGGTCGCGACGTGTTGCGCGTCGAACACCTCAGCAAGCGTTTCGTCGAGAAGGGCAAAAAAGACATCGTCATCGCCGACGACCTGCACCTGCACATCCAGCGCGGTGACAAAGTCGCCATCATCGGCCCGTCCGGCATCGGCAAGACGTCGCTGATTCGTCTGCTGCTCGACCAGCTCAAAGCCGACGACGGCAAGGTGAACTGGGGCCACAAAACCGACATTGGCTACTTCGCGCAGGATCACCGTGAAGGCATCCCCGAGGGCAAAGCCCTGTGGGAATGGCTGATGTCGTTCGACGACGACTGCACCCGTGAAGACGTGCGCAAGCTGCTCGGCCGCATGCTCTTCTCGGGCGAAGACGGCGAAAAGCTCACCCACGTGCTGTCGGGGGGGGAGACCGCCCGCATCTTGTTCGCCAAGTTGATGTTGTTGCAGCACAACGTGCTCATCTTCGACGAACCCACCAACCACCTCGACCTCGAGAGCATCACCGCCTTGCGTGATGCGTTGAAGGCCTACGAAGGCACCGTCATCTTCGTGACCCACGACCGCGACCTCGTCAGCTACGCCGCCACGCGCATCATCGCCATGAGCACCACTGGCCTCGACGACTTCAACGGCCCCTACGAAGAGTTCGCCGAAAAGGTCGGCGACATGCGTCTCGACCGCTAGGCATTCAGGGGCTCATGCTTGAGCTCCAAGCCCAACTTCGTCGTGGTGGGGGCTTCGGCCCCCGCCGTCATTTCATCTCTTTGTCACGCCCAAGTGACGCCATCTTGTCGACAGCGTCGTCGACAAAGCCCACCCCCAGCTCGAACGGAGTCCCTGATGTCCACCCCCAGCGACAGCGTCCGCCAAGACCTCGACGTCATCCACCAAGGAGGCGCGCCCAAGTACCACGAGAAGAACGAGGGCCAAGGCAAGCTCTTCGCGCGCAAGCGTGTGGAACTGTTCATCGACGAGGGCAGCTTCATTGAAGATGGCGCCTACGCCAACTTCCTCGCCGAGGGCTTCCCCGCCGATGGCGTCGTCACCGGCATCGGTCGTGTGCATGGACGCGAAGTGGCCATCATGGCCAACGACTCCACCGTGAAGGCCGGCAGCTGGGGCGCGCGCACCGTCGAGAAAATCGTCCGCATCCAAGAGCAAGCCGCCCGCTACCAGATCCCCATGGTGTACCTCGTCGACAGCGCTGGCGCGCGCATCACCGACCAGGTGGAGATGTTCCCCGGACGTCGTCACGCCGGCCGCATCTTTCACAACCAGGTGAACCTGTCGGGCAGCGTGCCGCAAATCTGTGTGCTCTTCGGCCCCTCCGCAGCCGGTGGCGCCTACATTCCTGCGTTCTGTGACGTCGTGTTCATGACGAAGAAGAACGCCGCCATGTACTTGGGCTCGCCGCGGATGGCGGAGATGGTCATCGGCGAAAAGGTCTCCCTCGAGGAGATGGGCGGCGCCAAGATGCACACCAGCGAATCGGGCTGCGCCGACTTCTTGTGCAAGACCGAAGAAGACGCACTTGCCGAAGCACGACGCTACTTGGGGTACTTCCCGCAACGTCATGGTGAGAAGCCGCCGATCGCGGGTGGACGCGCTCCGAAACAAAGCCGCGCCATCGACGACATTGTGCCCGCACAAGAGTCGAAGCTGTTCGACATCGTCGAACTCATCGAAGCCGTCGTCGACGAGGGCAGCTTCATGGAAATCAAGAAGCGCTTTGCCAAAGAGCTGGTCACCGGCCTCGCCCGCCTCGACGGCCAAGTCGTCGGCATCCTCGCCAACCAGCCGAAACAAAAAGGCGGCGTGCTCTTCGTCGACAGCGCCGACAAAGCCGCCCGCTTCATCATGCTGTGTGACGCGTTTGAGATTCCTTTGCTGTTCCTCACCGACGTGCCCGGCTTCATGATCGGCTCGAAGGTGGAGAAAGACGGCATCATTCGCCACGGCGCCAAAATGCTGTCGGCCATGTCGTCGGCGACGGTGCCGCGCATGTGTGTCGTCGTGCGCAAGGCATACGGCGCTGGCCTGTACGCCATGAGCGGCCCCGCCTTCGAACCCGACGTCACGCTTGCCCTGCCCCAGGCCAGCATCGCCGTCATGGGCGCCGAAGCCGCCGTCAACGCCGTCTTCTTCAACAAGATTCAAGCGAAGCCTGAAGAAGAACGCGCCGCCTACGTCGAGGAGCTGCGCGAGCAATACCGCGAAGACATCAACATCAAGAAGTTGGCGTCGGAGTTGGTCATCGACGGCATCGTCCCCGGCGACGAGCTGCGCCAAGAGCTCATCCGTCGGTTGGCGTTCATGGGCCACAAGCGCGTCGACCGACTGCCGAAAAAGCGCTCGGTGATGCCTGTGTGATCCACCTGAAGACGAGGTCGCTCTGCTGACGTCGTCCACCATGAAAAAAGCCCCCGTCGATGGGGGCTTTTTTGCATCGACGTGTGCGCAGCGTCAGAACGCCATCGCAGGCTCGACGCCACGGCGCGCTGCGGTCTGAGGTCGGCCAGGCGCTGGCGCCTGCACATGGCGGTTCCCACGCACCTTCTCGGCGCGCCCCTCAAACAGCATCGTCGACGTCACCCCGGCCGCCACCTGCGGCAAGATCGCGCCGACGATGGACAGCGGAATGAGCAGAATGTACATCCCGATGATCCCCGCAAAGCCGAGCTCAGGAACGGCGGTGCTCACGAGCCCGACGGCGACGCCGCCCACGCCTGCGATGATGCCGAGCCCAAGGCCTGCGACGATGGCGGTGCCGATGGAGGCGCCCAAGCCGGCCAACCCAGGCAGCACCCAGTCTTCTTTGTAGCCACGGGCTTCACCTTCACTGCTGATGAAGTAGGCGCCGGCGAAGGGGCCCCAGCATCCGCCGAATGGCAGAAACGTCGCGATGCAGTTCGTGGCGATGCCCCACGTCATCTGATTCGTGAAGAGGTCGTCGGGGTACCCCGCCGCCTTTGTGTCGGGGGGTGGCGTCGCGCCGCCCTCACGTTCGCCGTATCCGTCGTCACCGTCGCTGCCAGACGTGCCACCACCCGTGTCGTAGTCTTCGTATCCATCGCTGTATCCGTCGTCGGCTCCAGCACCGTCTTGAGACCCACTGTCGGCGGGCGCTGCATCGACAGGAGGGGGTGGCGCATCCCCGTCGTCGTCGGCAGACGCTGGGTCTGCAGCAGGGTCGGCGTCAGAGGAGGCATCACCACTGTCGGTCGACTCGACGCTGAGTTCGTCGGGGGGGGCGTCTTGGGCCTGGCTCGAGACGGCGCCCAGCAAGAGGGTGAACGTGAAGGCGAAGGTCGAAACGTGTTTGAACAAAGGCATTCCCTCGTAGAACACAGAAGAGGAGGGCTGCCAAGTGCGGCAGACACGCTCCGCGCGTGCGGGGCGCACTCGACACCCCCAGCCACGCGCCAAACGGCCGCTCTCGCCCTGCCATGGGACCCTGCGAGCCGAAGGCGGCTATGGTCCGCCGGTTAGAGTCGACCCATGCGAAACACCAAGCGCCTCTTTCCGTTTTTCTGCTCCCTGCGCAGCCCCTTTGCCGTCTTGGGAGTCGTGGGGGTTGGCTGGATGCTGCTGTCGGTCAACGCCCGTGCCGAACCAGAGCCCCCGACGCCTACAGAGACGCTGTCGACGACCAAATCACCGCGTTCGCTCGACACACGAGGCGCGCTTGCGAACCTGGAGCACCCTGCGTTGCATGCGTTGTCGACGTCACATGGCGTTCGAGCGGTGGCCAAGACCACGCTCACCACGTCGCTTTTCACCAATGGGTTTCGCCTCGATGACGTCGACGGCGACCACAAGCGCGACCTCGTCGTCGCCGACTGTCGGACGATCCAGGTCTGGCCCTACACAACCCTGCAGCACAAGACGAACGCGCCGCCGTCGATGCAACGGCAACGGCCCAAGTCGAACTGCGTGCATCCGCCAGCGGTGCTGCCCGGCGGATACGTCGCCCACCGCACCACCGACGGAATGGACCTGTTCGCAGCCGACGGCACCCACCTCCAGTCGATCGACGGGGCGGTCCGTTTGTTTTCGATCGATGACAAGCTCGACGCAGAAGCCGACTTGTGGTGGGCGTCTTTCTACAACGCGCAAGTCAACTGGGCACACCTGGCGCAGCCCCGTGGGTCGGGGTTTGCCATCGGCCCCTTTCAACAAGCGCAGGAAGAAGTCTTGGGCGACTGGGTGGAGCTGCTGCACATGCCGTCGTCACCGAACCATGTCATCGTCGTCGACCATCGGCTTCCACCGCTCGTGTCCACCAGTCGGTTCGCACTTGAGGGCGGGGCTTGGCTGGTGTCCAAAGACATCGCACGTCCAGACGACGACGTCGCATCCTCCCGCTCGAAGACGCTGCCAGTGCAAGCGCTCCGTGCCGGCATGGAGTCCCCCGCCCCCAACTCCGCCGCCGGCGACTTGGGCGACGTGGCCGGTGTCGTCGGCGACAGCGTCGTGCTCGGAATGCCGTACACCGCCGACGGCGACCAATACGTGTGGGGGGTTGCCTTTCCCATCCGCGACGGTGTCGTCGGACGCGCCCGAGTATTGTCTGCGCGCATTCCCGGAGGCGACAAGATGCATTGGACGGGAAACTGTCGTGTGCGCCTGGAGGTCGTTGCCATCGAAGACTACGACGCAAACGAAATCGCCGACGCACTCGTCGTGCAACACCGGCAATGCTTCAAGGTGGTCGACGAGGAGACGTACAGCAAGGTCGCCGGCGGCAACGACGGCCGCTTCCAAGCCTACGACACCACCGTCTCCCTCCCGCCGCACATCAAGGGCGGGTACGCCATCGCCTCCAAGCCGTCAGAAGCAACATTTGTCGTCGTGAATGACCTCTTTCAGCCGGTGCAGGTGGGGCCCGAGCTGACCCCCGAAGACCTCGCTCCGGGCCCGCCGTTTCCGCTTGCTGGATGGACGACGTTGCCGCCTCCCCAAGGTGAACGGCGCGAGTGCCTGGAGATGTCCATCGGCGCGAGAGACCATCATGTCGCCGTCGTCGATGGGCAGCTCTCGGTCACGTCGCCAGCGACCTACACGCCGAGGCCACGAGAAGTCACGCTCGTCGTCGACGGGGACACCCTCGTCGGCAAGGACCGCGGCAAGTGGCCCGGCGGCAAGCTCGTCCATCGCAAGCAAGACGGCGACCTCTTCGTCAAGTACGCCAACGTGCACCTTCTCCTCGCGCACCAAGACGGCGTCATGGCCTTGGGTGGACGCCGGCATGGCACCCTCGACGTCGGACATGTGTGGTGGGCCGAGCGCTACGACGGCACCTGGGAGGTCACCCACGAGCAGAAGTTGAAGCACCGCCCCGTGGCGGCGACGTCTAACGGCAAAGAAGCCTTCGTCGTCGTCGGCAGAGACATTTTGCGGATCAGGCGAGACGTGCAGGTCGTGCATCACTCTCGATGGGACTGGCCCTACGCCACCTCCATCGCCCGAACGCCGGATGGCGTCTTGTGGGTTGGGTTGCGCCACCACGTCGTCCGCGTCGAGGGCGACCGACAAAGCTGGTACACGCCGACCCACTGTCGACGCCTTGAGCGACATGAGGGTGGCTGCCAGTGTCGGCCGGGGCCGCCCCAACAACGTTGACCCAGCAAGTGGGTTCACGCGCATCGCCCGTGCCCGTCGCTATGGTCTGCCGACGCCAGGCGCACCAAGCTCGACGTCGATGACGTCGAATCCGGCCGACGTGAGTTCGGCCCGTGCGCGGCCCACGACGTCACTTGGCACAAACGCCAACGCGACATCGCCGCCTCCAGCGCCGGATGGCTTGGCCGCGCCTCCGTGACGATGTGCGATGTCGATGATGTTTTGGTGCGGCTGGCTGACGATGTCGATGCCCGCGACGTCCCCCAGGCGGTTCATCGCGCCCGCGGCGTCGTCGATGGCAGCGAACAGCTCCTCTGGCTTTTTGCACGCCATCGCCTTTTGCGCCGCGGCCGACAACTGAGCGACGACGTCGTCATGCGCTTCAGGGTGCGCCTGTTGGTGCTCTTGCACCTTCTGCACAAACGCACGCGTCGACTGCGAGTGCCCGGTGAACACAACGAGCACGTCGACGCCGGTGACGTCGAGCGGAGCGGCCTGCACAACGATGGGAGGCCCCTTCTTGAATGCGACGCATCCGCCGTAGCACGCCGCGGCGACGTCAATGCCCGACCCTTTGCCCGACGAGAACGCCAAGTGCGCGGCGTGGGCCAGCGCATGGACGTCGTCGACCTTGGGCGTCGCCGTCGTCGTCGACAACAAGGCATGGGCGATGGCAGCGGCAACGGCGGCGGACGAGCCCACCCCCAGCTTTTCTTCACGCTCCATGTCGCGGGTGTCGACGTGCAACACGCCAGACACCGACAGGCTCGATTGCTGCACCACAGCACGCACCAGGTCGAAGAAACCGTCGTCGACGTCATCGTCCAACGACTGTTCCGCTCGACTGTGGCTGCTGACGCGCAAGGACGTCGACGACGCTGGCACCAAGTCATGCTTCACGACGGCGCGGCGGTCGACGGCGGTGACCCAGGCGGCGTGTCCGTCGAGCACGGCGTACTCGCCGGCCAAGACGAGCTTTCCAGGCGCAGACGAAGTCTTCATCCGTCGACGACCTTGGTGACGCGGGCGCCCTGCCCCACCGCGGACGACGACGCGTGCACCACGCCATCGACGTCAGACAACTCACGCAACAATGCGTCGGCCTTGCTCGACGGACACAGCACTTTGACGTGCGGACCTGCGTCCATGGTGAAGTAGCACTGTCCTCCGTCGTCACGCAGGTCGCGCACGCGCTCCATGACGCTCCACGACGTGGGCGTCCAGTACCAAAGCCCCGGCTGAGCGGCCAACGCCGAAGCGTGCATCTTCAACGTGCTGTGCTCCATGGCGGCGCCGACGACGTCAAGGTCACCGTCGCGCAAGCCGCGCTCGCAAGCGTCGAGGTCAGCGGCATGCGACGACACCCACGCTTGAAAGTACGGCGACGTCTCCGCTGTGCGGTTCATGCCCACAGTGCTGCCGACTTTTTTGCGGCCGGTGGCGCATTGCACCACCAAGAGTTTGAGGTCGAGGGCATCGTGCACGGCGACAGGCTCGGCAAAGCAGTCGGTGCCGTCGTCACGTGTGCCGACGTTCATCTTGACGAAGCCGCCAAAGATCGACCGGGCTGCACTGCCAGACCCGCGACGGGCGAAGATTGACGCCGTCTTGTCGTCGACGTCGAGGTCGAACGCTGCACATGCCGCCGTGGCCAGAGCAGCGAATGCCGACGCCGAAGACGCGAGCCCGGCAGCGGTCGGCACCTCATTTCTCGACGTCACGCGGCATCGAGCGTTGGATTTGGCCTGCGCTCGCACCAAATCCAAGAAGGCGCTGACACGGGTGACCTCTTTGGCATCGACCTCTTCCCCGTCGAGCACAAAAGAGTCCACGTCGTCATCGCTGAGCGCCACCGTCGTTTCGGCGCCAAATGCGTCGAGGGTCATCGACAACGAGCCCGTCGCTGGCAGGTTCAACGAGCGGCCGTTGTCGTCGTCACCTGGGCGTTTGCCCCAGTATTTGATGAGCGCGATGTTGGTGTGGGCAAAGGCTGTGGCTGAACGCATGCGGCCTTGTACCGCTGGAGGTGGCGGTTGCAACGCCGGTGTTGACCTCCCAAGCTGCACAAGGCAACCATCGGCCATGGTCAAGAAGCACCCCACCGATGATGCCCACACCGGAGAAAGCCCGCTGGAGATGGCGCAAGACCTCTCCATCGAAACCATGGGCCGCATGGCCGAGTTTTGGGGCTTCACCCGCACCATGGGCCGCGTGTACGGGGCGCTGTTCTTGTCGCCCAACGCCCTCACCCAAGCCGACCTCGTCGAGCGGCTGGGGGTGTCGGCCGCCAACGTCTCCATGTCGCTCAGCGGCCTCATGCGTTGGGGGGCGGTGCACAAGGTGTACGAGAAGGGCAGCCGCAAGCTGCACTACAATGCAGAGCCCGAAATCCGCACCATCATCAAGAACGTCATCGGCGGGCGCGAGCAGTTGGAGCTGAAAGAGGCGGTGGAGACGTTCTCAGACGCCGCCAAGCTCATCAAACAATCGGGCCAGAACCGCCAGCAAGACGCTTCTGAGGTGTTCGTCAGCGAGCGGATCGAGCACCTCGAAAACGTCGTGCGCATTTCCAACAAGTTGTTGGAGCTCCTCCTCGGGGGCGGCACCGTCGACATCAGCGCCGAATTGGGCGAATTTGACGACGAAGACGGCGTAGAAGGGCAATAATTCGACAAAATCGCCTGCGCGGCCATGCTGCAGTTGCCACATTCCATGTGTCCTCCGCACATCTGCGGATGATTTCAGTGTTTTCAGTTCTTATTGAAGACGCTAAGACAACTGAAAGCACCGAGTCCGTGACCCCCATGAGCACGTCCCGCATCCCTGGTTTCTACCGCCTCCCTCTGCCTGAGCGTCGAGCACGCCTGGCCGCATTGGGTTTGGCGAACGACCACGTGGCAGCGCTCGATGTGAACGCCGGGCTGGAGCTCCACGCGGCCGACCACATGGTTGAAAACTGCGTCGGCATCCTCGGCATGCCCCTCGGCGTCGCTCTCAACTTCGTCGTCAACGGCGAGCCCGTCGTGGTGCCCATGGCGGTCGAAGAGCCCTCCGTCGTCGCCGCCTGCAGCCACATTGCGTCGTTGGCGTTGCAAGGCGGTGGGTTCACCACTGAGATGGATCCACCTCACATGGTCGGACAAATCCAACTCATCGGCCTCGACGACACCCGCCGCGCCCAAGCCACCCTCGACGACAACCGCGACGCCATTGCCGCCAAGGTCAACGACTTGTGTGATGGCATGGTCAAGCGTGGCGGCGGGTTTGTCGACTTTGAACTTCGTGAACTGCCGCCTGTTGCCGACGGCCTGCACCGAGAGCACGACGACGACACCGCCATGCACGTGCTCGACGTCGTCATCGACTGCCGCGACGCCATGGGCGCCAACGCCATCAACTCTGTCGTCGAGGGGCTGGCGCCGATGGTCACCGACCTCATCGGCGGACGCGCCCACTTGCGCATCCTCAGCAACCTCACCGACCGCCGCAAGGCACGGGCGTCGTTCTCGATTCCGTTCGCTGCCCTCGCCGGAAAGTGCGGCGACGACGTCGACAAAGACGCACGTGGACGTGAAGTCGCCCAGGGCATCGTCGACGCGTATCGCTTTGCCGCCCGCGACCCCTACCGCGCGAGCACGCACAACAAAGGCGTCATGAACGGCATCGACGCGGTGGCCATCGCCACGGGCAACGACTGGCGCGCCATCGAAGCAGGCGCCCACGCCTACGCCGCGCGCAATGGCAGCTACTCCAGCCTCACTCGGTTCACCGTCGACGAGGCCCAAGGCACGTTGCGCGGCGCCATCGAGCTTCCCATGGCCATCGGCACCGTCGGCGGCGCCACACGCGTGCACCCGACGGTGAAGGCGTGCCGCGCGCTCCTCGGTGCCTTCGCCGACAGCGCTGAAGCCCTGGGCGGACTCATCGCCGCCGTCGGCCTCGCGCAAAACACCGGCGCCCTCAAAGCCCTCGCCACCGAAGGCATTCAACGCGGACACATGAAGCTGCACGCCCGCCAAGTGGCCATGGCTGCAGGTGCCGACGGTGACGACGTGCAACGCATCGCCGACCAGCTGGTCGCCGAAGGCAACATCCGCGCCGACCGCGCGCGCTCGCTTCTCGCAGGAGGGGCCGCATGAGCGCCACCGCATCGTTTGGATACGCCCCCGGCAAAGTCATTCTCCTCGGCGAGCATTCCGTGGTGTACGGCCAGCCTGCCCTCGCCGCCACCATCGATCGCGGCATGCGCGTCGTGCTGTCTGACCTCGACGACGACGTCACCAACGGCCCAGAGTTGCGCGGCAGCGGATTCGGCATCCAAGCCAAAGCCCGCCCCGACCCCAACGGCGAAGGGCCCGAAGCCTTGCGCAAGGCGCTCGCCCAGTTGGTCGAGATGTACGGCGACGACGTCAAACGTCTGAGCATTGTCGTCGAGGGCGCCATCCCGGCCGGGTCAGGCTTGGGCTCGTCGGCCGCGTTGTCGGTGGCTTTGGTGCGTGGCGTCCACCGCCACCTCGGGCGCGACCTCGACGACGACACCTTGCTCAATGGCGCACTGGCCCTCGAGAAGGTCTTTCACGGCAGCCCGTCTGGCGTCGACCACACCGCCATCTCGCACGGCGGGCTCGTGCATTACCGCCGGGCCGAAGGGCAGCCTTCTGGCGACGTCACCGCCGTCATTCCAGGCCGCCGCATTCGCCTCGCCATCGGCATCGCCGGACACCACGCCGGCACCAGCTTCGCCGTCGGTGCGCTGTCAGACCGCCGCAAGCGCCACCCCGACGCCTACCAACGGTTGTTCGATGGCATCGGCGCCCTCGTCGACGAGGCCACGGAAGCCGTGCGCGAAGGCCACCTCGCCGCCCTCGGCGAACTCATGAATCTCAACCAGGGCTACCTGAACGCCCTCGGCGTCAGCACGCCGGGCATCGAGACGTTGTGTGCCCTCGCCCGCAGCAAGGGTGCCCTCGGCGCCAAACTCACCGGAGCCGGCGGCGGCGGCGCCGTCATCGCCCTCACCGACCAAGACCCTGCGCCCATCGTGCGCGCCTTCACCGAGGCGGGCCATTCGGCCTTCGCCGCAGAAATCACCGCATCCAAAGAGCCACCCGCCGACGGCGCGTGACCGTGTGATGCCAGACGCGCTTTTTTTGCCGAGATCGACGTCGTTCGTCGTCGAAAACAGCAGCCAAAGCGTTACAGCTAGGGAGCGACGGCTCCCGTCGCCATGGAGCAAGAGAATGACCGTGCTCAGCTTTGACCGCCGTGAACGCCACACGCAAAAGCGCGCCAGCGCTTTGTTGGGGGCCGCGCCTGTGCTCACCTTCCACGCCAAGGCTGGCGACGACCCCGCGCGCTGTTCGACGCGGACGTTGCGTGTCGGCGAAGACCAATGGGTCGCCATCCTCTCCGACCGCTCCCAGTTCATCGACCGTGTGCGCATGGGCGTCGAGGCCCGGTTCGTGTTGGCCCCCGCTGGCGAAATCGCCACCGTCTGTGGCGACGCCAAGGTGCGCGTCCTCGGCCGCACCACCGACGAAGACCTCCTCAAGCTCGACCGCGACATTCGCCAAGGTGTCATGGCCCTGCTCGACGAGCAAGCCTTCGACCTCCGCGACCAAGTGGTGGTGTCGATTCAGCCCGAGACGTTTGAAATCGAGGCCGACGACGACGAGCTGTTCAAAGGCGGCGTCCCCCGCACTTGACGCAGCGACTGGGTGCCGTTTTCGGGTTGACGAACCCCGACCTGCCTTTTAGGTAGAGAGCACCCGCTGTGGGCCTGTAGCTCAGTTGGGAGAGCGCTGCATTCGCATTGCAGAGGTCGTCGGTTCGACTCCGATCAGGTCCACCACAAGTGCTGGAAACGTCCACCAGATAAAGCTCCGTTTTCACGGGGCTTTTTCTTTTGCTCTCGCGGGACAGGGGGTGGAGAACTGTTCTGTTTTGATGGTTCCCCACCTGGGTTCCCCACCTTCCCCACTCCCATCCCCCTTTCTTAGCCGACGATGTCGCCGAAGGCCGCCAACCGATGAACACGTCGCTCTTTCGAAACTCGATGAATGGGTCGTTGCTCGTCGCTGAGGAGGACAGCAGGGTTGTTGTCGTCAAGACAGACGACGTGCTTGCTCCTGTCGCAAAGCTGCAGCTTTCCGGAGTCCGTCACGGTTGGGACTGCAACTGGGACGCCTCGTTCTCGTCCGACGGCGCCACCTGCGTTGTTGCAGGGCCAGATTCGGTGGTGCGGATGATTGCTGATGGCTCCGTCGACGAGGTTCAGGCCAAACGCCCGTCGCTGCCGGTCGTGGTCAGGCGAACATGTGTCTTCGCTGACGGAGACCAAATCATGCACTGGAGTGGAAGCCAGCCAACGCCAGTCCTTCGACAGTACGGACGGGACCTCCTGGGCAACAGCTGCATGCTTTACGACTCGCTCTTCATACCTGCTGGCAAAAAAGGGGTGCTTCTCATCGAGGACGACGTTCATGAACTGCAACTTGCTGTTCGAGGTCCTGTCCGGCGTGTGTTCGCGGGGAAAGGTCACCTGGGCGTCGTTTCGGTCAAACAGGTCAGCGTGTTCAAGTTCGTCGACGGGCACCTTGAAAAGCTGTTCTCAGCAGACCTTGGCAAATATGGCGACGGGTACATCTCGTCGGTTGGGACGTTTGTCGACGACGACAAACTTCTTTTGCTGACGATGTCGATGCAGAACGGAAGCCAGAACCTGGTGTACGACGTTGCAACGGGCGACCTGCAGCAAGAAGACTTTGGGGCAGCTCGTTGCGGTGTTTGGGTGGGCGGCTTGCTTGTCGCCGTTCGAGAAGCAGCCGCAAACGAAGTCGGCGAGCTGGTGCAGCAGGAGGTCAATGCGTTGTCGGGGGAGCGCAGTCAGAGCATCGTGGGGACCGTCGACGGCGTGTTGGGTGCAACGGCACCTCACACGTTTACGCACAGCTTCGTGAGTCGAGGGACGCAATGACGACGACCCCCTACGAACAAACCCTGTTGCGGTTGAGCGCCCTTGTCGACGAGCTCCACAAGCACGCACACGCGGTCGACGAGGTGGACCGAGCCAAGTCCCTTTCCCCTGCGGCAATCGAAGCCGTGAAGCGGCTGGCAAAAGCGCACGTCGTCCCGCTGCAGATGCTGGGCTTGTTGGTGCACGCCCTCCCCAAGGAGGAGTTGGACGACTTTCTTCGTGACCGCTTTTTGCACCCAGAGGTTCGGTACACATCGGCGTACGGCGGTCGTGAGTTCCTTCTGACCAGCCTTCTCGACGACTACCTTGAAAAGCACGGTCGTGAGGCACTCGTGGCGTTCTTGGCGACGTGCCGCCCATCTGTCGACGAGGCCGACTTGGCTGAAGCGGAGCGGTTTGTTCTGGAGGACCGCTAGCGTCTCCTCGGCCATTAGCCCACGTCGTCGAAGGCCTCGTCACCGTACAAATCCCAACTCGCTTCCAAAAACTGCTCCAACACCTCATGGCTGTCTTCGTCGAGGTCAAACGCCCAGTCGCCCTCGTGAAGAAGCACAGAGCGACATGCATCTACGCCGCGCTCGATCACACAAAGTGCGTAGTCGTCCAACGTGTCCTCGGAGCGGTCCTCCCCCCGTTCGTGTTCGCCTAGCGCTCCGTGGAGTTCTGCTTGGAGAGAGCGGAATGCTTCATAGAGCGAGGCGGCAGCCCCTGGGCCGCGGGCCTTGACGTATGAGACCCGCTCTTCTTCCGCTAGTTCGACGAATTCAAAAATGTGCTCTGTGTTGACAAGGCCAACGAACACCATCTAGTGCGGGCCCTCATCCAAAACGCCCCCAATCACTACATCTGCTGCCTTTTCCAAGGAACAGTTCAACTCCTCCGGCCAAGGGTCCGCCCTACTGCTCGCAGCGACGACGACACCGGCTTGGTCGTCGCCGACGTACCGCAGTGTTCCTTCCCCTTCGAAGTAGCAGACATGGGCAGCTTGGTCTGACTGCACAACCTGGAAGCCCCACTCGGCTCCGGTTCGAAGGACGACTTTGCGTTCATTGCTCCGTCGAGGCTGAGGATGGCGCTTCTTGCATCGTCTTCCGTCGGTGACGTCTTGCGCTCTACCGTGCCCTTCGAGAAGCAATCGGCGTCGGGATGGGCATCGGCTTTGTGCCTTGCTTCGAAGCCCGGCACGACAATCAGCTGCGTCAGGTCGTGGACCCAAGAGAAGAGTGGGAGGTTCCCTTCTGGTTGGTGACCCACGTAGACCTCCATCGGTCGGCCAAGGTGCGCGCACTCTCGCAGGCCCTCCACGAGGTGGCCGAGGAGGAGGCCGAGGAGGAGGCCGAGGCGGGCGGCGTCTCACGTGCCTTCACGGGGTAGGACTCTGTCGGCCTCAAAGTTCGGAGTTGCCGCGGACACCCGCCGCGACGGCCAGCTCAGGCGTCAGGACGTCAAAGGCGAACTGGCTCACGCCGTCGAAGTCGATGCGCACCTCCCCCGCTCACCTCCATCATTTCAACAAATATCGAAACGTGGCCACCGCAGACACTTCTTTAGTTCACGAATCGACGTAGTCGGGCTTCTATGGGAGTGACTCCTCCTCGACGGCGGTGGTTGCAGCGCCGGACGAGTTCGAGCTCTGTCGTTCCATCGAGTAGCGCTGCAACAAGAACGGGCGCCCCATGAACTGCAGGCGATGCTCTGCCCGAACGAAGTCGTCGTCATCGTCGACGAACACGTGGATGGTCTCCTCGAGTGCTCGGACGTACTTGGCCACAGCCTGCCTGCCTGGCCGCTTCACGACGAAATAGAAGCCGGGGTCGCCGAACTGGGTCCCGCTCGACACCAGCCGCAACGAGCCGTTCGCCTGCAGCTCCGGGCGCATCAACACCACAGCGTTGCCGTTGGGCAACGGGAAGACGACTTTGATGCACCTCCCGCTGAACCCCGGCACTTCTGTCGTCGAGTAGGCACCGACGTACAGCGTGTTGTTGGTCGACGCCAAAGACCGCACCCACGCCGTAAACAGATGCTTGTCGCCGTCGCGCACCGCAAACACCTCGCTGGTGGCGCCGCGCGCGACGTCCGCCTTCGACAACGGCACGTTCAGCTGGCGCAGCCTCCTGCTGAAAAGTGCCGACACAAGCCACGCAAACGGGCGCAGCCCGCCCGACCACACAGGCTCGACGTCGAACCCGTAGGTGGATGTCTGCAGGTAGAAGCGTTGCACCTGCGGGTGCAGCTGCAAGGCATCAAAAGACGGCCCACTCAGCGCCGACATCGATGGCAACAACCCCTGTGGATGACCACTGTCGTCGACGATGAGCCCATCCCGCTCGGCCAAGCGGTGAAAGAACGACTCCCCGATGACGTCGACGTCGCCCGTTGGGCCGTCCAGCCAAGGCACGTCCGTGAGAGCAACGCGTCGCCCCGTCAGACGCACCCACAGCTGTGTGGTGAGGTCGAGCAGCGACGAGCGAGGCCGCTTCATGCCGCGCTCACCGGCAGCACGAACCCACGCTGCCCTTGCCATTCGCCATGCTCCGACAGCGGCCGAAACCGCAGGGTGGTGAACTCGTAGTGGAAGTCTTTGCGGTTGCGCTCGACCATGGCGACGCTGTGGCGCTCCGGCTGTTCGACGGCGCTGTGCCCATGCACCATGTCGGTCATCTCCTCGCCGGACCGCCAGATGGAAAACGTCGACACCGTGTTCGGCAGACGGATCGCGGCCAACGCCAGGGTCTTTCCCGGGTGATCGCGCACCAGCTTCTCCACAGGGCGCCCCCAACGGATGAACCGTGGCACCTGCAGCAGCTTCATCCGGGCGAGAGTGACGGCGACAACGGGCAGCGTTGGGTCATGCGGCTCTGCTTCTGCCGCAAGTCCGTCAAAAGCGTCGACGTGCCCCCACCGACGGAGAAACGCCAGCCGAACGTGCCACCCGCCATCCAGCACCCGACCCAGCCGCGTTTGCTGCAAATAGGCGTCGAGGTCGCTCTCTTGCGACCAGCGCGCAAACACCGCAAGACGTCCCAGCTGGGCACGTGACGGCGAGAGGATGGCGGCGCCCAATGTCATCTGCGTCATGCACTCCACGTGCACGAGGCCAGGCACCGTTGACGAGGTCGGGGGGCGCGCCAAGGCGCGCAACGTCGTCCACCACCCTGCCGGTGCGAGATGAAACGAGAACATTGTCATTTCGGCTCCGGCACGGTTGTCGACGACGACGACGACCGGGCAGAGACGGCCATCGGTGTTGTGCCTCCGAGCGCACGCACGTCAGCGTCGTCGACGCCGGGCAAGTGCTCGGGAAACAGCCGGGCAACCGCCGCCGATTGCGCTCGCAACTCGGCAGAGACACTGAAGTCATCGACGAAACTGCCTGCCGACACCACCAAGGTTCCGGCGTGAACGTTCAGGCCGACGTCATCGAGGGCAAACACACTGACGTCCGCGCGACCACCGCTCAACGACGTGCGCTGCATTTGGTGGGCGACGAGGTCGATCTCCAGCGAAACGCTCTGCCGCTTTTGCCAAACCAACTGCAGCATCGACAACGCCACCAGGCCCGCCAACGCAGACAACACCGTCGACCCCGCCGTCCACAATGCCGCGGCCAACGCGCCAAACCCCAGCAACAGGCGCAACGGGGTTCCCGTCCGAGTGGACGTGCCGGCGACGACGGCCCCTCGGTCGGTCACCTCCATGGTGTGCGCCACCAAAGCGCTGAATTCCGTCTGACGTTGCACGCGAGCCCCCGGTCGGCGACGGAGTAGCAGCCAACGTCGACGACGAAAAGAGCGGCCGCACCTTGAGCAGCCCGTCGTACGGGTGCGTGACGAAGGGAGCAACGTGCGCGGCCGCACAGACAACGCCTTCGACGTTGAAGACCATGTCGATTGCAGCGTCTGCTTCGCTGACGCCGTCGATGCCAATGGAGCTTCTGTGCCCAAGCTGTCCCTCTTGTTTGCTGTGGCCCTTGCGCTCGTCGTCGCCGCACCGAGCGCGGCGATGGCGCAAGACGACAACGCACAAGGCGACGCCGCCCAAAACGAAGCCGCGCCAGGTGACGTCGACGACGACGCTGAACGGCAGACGCCTGCGCCGCAGCTGCCGGTCTTTCAGCTGACGCTCGGTGGCGTCGGCCGCGTGGGCGCCACCGCTGGGCATGTGTGGAACATCCCCGCCATTGGCCCCTCCATGGGCGGCGGTGGACGACTGGCTCTGCAAATGCAGTTTCACGAGGCCTGGGACGCGAGCGTCCGCGCCTCTGTCGTCGTCGGTGCGGGCGAGGATGGTTCGTTGGGATTTGGCTACAGCGGCTTCGCCCGCCTGCGTTGGAGCTGGTTGCGGCTGCCATGGCTGCGGTTTTCGTCGTCCACGCACATGGGGCTGACAGGGTTTTTGCTGGTGCCCATCCCCACCTATGGTTTTGCCCATGCCGCCCGCTTGACCCCGCTGCGCTTTGGCGAATGGTTCGCGTGGTACTTCAAGCTGGGCATCACCACAGATGCCTTGCTCGTCGTGCCCCACTTGAGTGCCACAGCGTCCACCGGTGTCGTCGTCACCCTCGGCCCCGTGTTCGCCGAATTGGCCGTGCACGGCGATGGCGACCTCCTCATTGCCGTCGTCGCCAACCAAGCGAGTGCCCTGGCCGTGGCCGAGCTCAACATCGGGTTCACATTTTAGCAACTGTCAAACTGTCAGCGGTTGGCCCTGGGAACGGGGCCGGCCACATACAGAGCGTCGTCTGCAGGTGCGCCCTGCCAGTCGACGATGAACCGCGCCTCGCGCTCGTTGTGTTGCGTCAACGACACGGCTGCATCGTCTTGCCCAGCGAGGTGCGCCACGGTGAGAAACGCGCCCGCCTGCGCCCGCACCATGGGGTCGCAATAGGCGTGGGGTGGATGTTGCAGGATGAGCTCCACGCGGTCGCCCACCTCGACAACCGCCAGCGACGACCCCTCATGGATGAAGCGCCAGGTGGAGCCGCCAAGCTTCATCACCCGGGACGGTTTCAACAGCGACATCAGCCCCCGGTACAGCGGGCGACTCAGCGACGCTTGGTGCACCTGAAAGGCGAGGTCTTGAAAGCCGTCGTCGTCGTCAAAACACGAATCCACGGCTGCTGCCATCACCGCGCAGGTGTGCACTTCCGAAATCCAGCAGTTGTCGCCTGGGGGGTCTTGCACCCACTGACGCATCTCGTGGTTCGGCAGCGCCGGCAACAAACGGTCGAAGTCGAGCATGCGGAGAAAGTCGCGAAACACGCTCGCCTTCTGCCGAAACTCTGGATACGAGTTCAGCCCCTCAGGCAGGCGGTTCAGATACGCATCAAGAGCGGACATGGTGTGAACATCGTCACGCAAACGCACATGTGAAACAAGAAACGACCTAGCCGGTGTCCGCGGCGCGTCCCAAAGAGGCCAGTCTGGCCGCTTTTGAAACGCAGACCCTTTACAAACGCAACCAAGGGAAGGTGTTGGCTCGGCCGCGCAAGTTCATGAACGTCAGGCTCATGCTGAAGGATTCGGCGCACACTTCATGCCACCACCCCACGGGGATGAAGAGGGCTTCACCTGCGTTAACCACGACCTCCTGCGCTTGCTGCCAGACCGACTCCGGGATTCCGTCTGCGTAGAACCCGTCGACGTGCGGCAGGACATCCTGCGCCGTGGGCGACAGCAACCTGAACCTCTTTTGCCCCACCACCTGACAAAAGAGCACGCTCGTCTGGTCGTGGTGCAGGGGGGTGTATGTGCCAGCAGGCCCCACCCACAACGCGGTGTGCTGCTGGATTCGCTGGGCATCGAGGTAGCGTTCGTCGACGACGACGTCGTCCAACAACGGTTGCAGCCCCCCTTCGCGAATGGCCTGGTTGCGCGACACCATGTAGACGTCGTTGGCGGGGTGGTCGGCGCGGGCGTCGAGCAAGTCGCAAAAAGCCGCGATTGTCATCTGGCAGTTGGCCGACTTGAAGTCGCCATCGCGTCGGTCTTCACCTTGGGCGACGTGCACCCGGACGTCCGCGAACCGTTCGCGAAGGTCGGCAATGCCCCACCGCGACCGCGCGGGCCAAGCGTCGCACACGTCGGTGAGCACCACCGGACGACACGCCCGCACGTGGCTGCGCTCAAAGTCGTCGGCGTCCACGCCGCTCCGACGCTCGATCGGCCCGTCGGCCAACTCGTCGACGAGGTCGAGCACCGCCGACATCTGCTCCGCACGACGCACCAGCCGCTCCAGATGCGGCTGCATGACGTCGGTGAAGGCAACGTCAAGCAGGGCTTGGTGGTGGTGTTTCGCGGCGCGCCCGCCTTCATGCAGGAGGACACGTTCGACGTCAGCGCGGGCAGCACCGGCGGCGGCGTTGTCGACGATCCACCTGCCCCACTCTTCGAGCGTGGGGGCGTCGGCATCCGATTCAGTTGACGACGTCACCAGCGTCACCCTCATCATGGCCCGCATCCAACTCTGGCTCCGTGCCGGGGCCGGGCTCGGGTGGGACGGGCTCGGGCTGCGCAGACGGCTCTGCCCCCGGGCCGGGCTCGGGAGGTACGGGCTCGGGTTGAGCATCCGGCTCTGCACCTGGACCTGGCTCCGGCGGCGTCGGCTCTGGTTGTGCAGACGGCTCTGCCCCCGGGCCTGGCTCCGGCGGCGTCGGCTCTGGTTGTGCGTCGGGTTCGCTTGCTGGCCCCGGCTCTGGCGCCACTGGCTCTTGCGTCTCTGGGCCTGGCTCAGGCGGAGGGCCAGCCACGCATGCAGCGTTGGCGAGCATGGTGGCCAAGACAGCCTGGCGGGCCACACGTCGTGTGGTGCGGCCGGGCAGTGGAAGGACGCGGTCGGCGGGTGGAGGGCGTTTGGGCATGGCAGACGCTAGCGCACCCCCAGGCTCAGACTCAAACCCCTGCTGCCGTGGCCGAATGCCCACCTGGCGGTTTTGCTGTCCCGTTTGCCGTTCCTGGTGTCGCCTGAAGGCGTCGAATCCGCTAAACCACCGCCATCTCGCATCGCAGGAGACGTCATGGGTGCCCAGTGGAAACACAAGAAACGGTCGGCCGCTGCCGACAAGCGCGGCAAGTTGTTCGGCAAGCTCGTCAAGGAGATCGTCGTCGCCGCTCGGGGAGGCGCCGACCCTGAAATGAACGCTGGCCTGCGCATGGCCCTCGAAGCCGCCCGCAAGCAGTCGGTGCCCAAAGACACCATCGATCGCGCTGTGAAAAAGGGCGCAGGCCTCACCGGCGAGACCGTGAGCTACGAGACGGTGACCTACGAGGGGTATGGGCCGCACCAAGTCGCCGTGATCGTCGAATGCCTCACCGACAACAAGAACCGCACGGCGTCCAGCATGCGGGTGTTGTTTCGCGGAGGGCAGCTGGGCAACTCAGGAAGCGTCTCCTGGGATTTCACCCGCTGCGGCATGGTCGAAGCCCCCACCCACGACGGCGGCGAAGACCCAGAAGAGGCCGCCATCGAGGCCGGCGCCGATGATGTCTCCATCGACGACGACGGCATGTGCAGCTTCCAAACGGCGCCCGAAGACCTCCACGCCGTCACCACGGCCCTCACCGAACGAGGCTGGGTGCCAGAGTCGAGCAAGCTGGTGTGGGCGCCGAAAAATCCCGTCGCTCTCGACGAAGAAAAGCTGGCTGAAGTCGAAGCCTGGCTTGAACGCATGGACGACGATGACGACGTGCAAAACATCTTCGTCGCTCTCGGCGGCTGACACAGCGCTTAGGTTTGCGGAGACGGCGGCGATGTCCAAACCCATGATGCAGCTGATGGACCACCCCTGGCTCCAGCCGTTGGCCGACAACGTGGTCGGGCTGACCTACCCGCCGCAGCTGTCGGCCGCCGACCTCGACGCATACATCGAGCAGGCGGACGCATGGCTCGGCGGCATGGCGCCCGTCGACCACGCCTGGGTCGTCGACGCCAGCAACGTGTCCATCTCGACGTTTGTGCAGCGCTCGGCGTTGGCGTCGCACCTCAAGCGCCATGAAGACCTGTTTCGCAACTCATGCAAGGGCATGGCCGTGGTGGTGCCCACAGCTGCCCTGCGCGGCATGATGCAGGCCATCACCTGGCTGGTCGACTTGCCCTGCCCGCACAAGGCACACGCCTCCGTCGACGACGCCACCACCTGGGCGTTGCAACAGCTGACCTCGTAGCGAGACGGTTGCCGTCCGCCTGCACCGCCCCCATCTGACGCATGTTCTGAGGCACTTTGGCGGTGCTGTCGACGCCTTTGATTCCAGAGACGACAATGGCGCCGACGAGGAGGCCCAGATGTCGCACCGTGACGCCCACCACCCGCCACTCTCACAGCCCTCCAACGGCAACGCAGGCCTGTCGCCGCGCGCCGTCGACGAAAAGCTGTTGGCCGACCCCACAGGGGCCGACGTTCTCGCCGACTTCAACTTGGTGGTGTCATCGACGACCATCGCCATGGATGGCCAAACCCTGAACGACGACGACCTGCTGCCCACAGCCCAAGGCGCCATCGATTCGTTCTTGGTGTTCCCCATCCGCCCGCGCCCCGACAGCCACTTCGACTTCGTCACCGTCGGGCGCAACCCAAACAACGACATCGTCCTCAACGACGGCACCATCTCCTATTTTCACGCCTACTTCCCCCACGCCTCCAAGCCGACCGTCGTTGACGCGGGCTCAAGCAACGGCACCTACATCAACGACCTCCCTGCCGAGGTCAAAGGCAGCGGCCGCACCACGCCTTTTGCCGCAGGCGACGCCATTCGCTTGGGCAACATCCGCGGCACCCTCTTCGACCGCAGGCAGACCCTGGCGTTTGTGCGCCGTGCCGTCGCCAGGCGCAGTTAGTCCCACGCTCCCTTTGGGAGGCGCTCTGCCTCGAAGACCCGCGTGGCGACTCAGACCGCAGCGCACTCCAACCGACACGCCCCCACCCGAGTTGCGCAGAATTCGCAGGATGGGACGCCGGCCTTGCCCTGAAACTGCCCACATCGATGCGCCGTCGCTGCCCTCTGGCACAGTAGAGAGACGGCGCCATGGTGGCGCAAACGCAGGAGGCACGCCATGTCCGAGCGCTCCACCTCAGGCAGCTTTCCAACACCCCCGACGACGCAGTCGACGACGTCGACCACCGGGCTGTCGCCCGAACTGCTTTGGGCACGCCTGCAACGAGGCACCGCCGCCGACATCTGCTTGGCGCCCTACAACCTGGTGACGTCCTCCGACACAGTGGCCACCGAGGGCGTCACCCTCGCCGACCTCGACCTCTCCACCGAACACGCGCGGCGCTCCATGCGCATCTTTCCGCTGCGGCCGCGCCCCGAGAGCCACTTCGACTTCGTCACCGTCGGGCGCAACCCCAACAACGACGTGGTCATCAACGACGGCACCATCTCCTACTTTCACGCGTACTTTCCCGACCCCGATGCCGCGACGGTCGTCGACGCGGGGTCGACCAACGGCACGTTCATCAATGGCTTGCGCGTTGACGTCAAAGGAAGCGGAAAGACCACCGCCTTCGACGACGGCGACCGCATTCGACTCGGCAACATCCGCGGCACGCTGCTGTCGCGCACGCAAACCGTGGCCCTCATCGAACAGCTGGTGGGCGCCGACCAGCCCTTTTTGTAGCCGTTACGACAGCTCGCCTTCGTCGCCTGGCTCGTCATCGCAGGGGTCGGCGTAGGGGTCGCGCTCGACGTCATGCGCACGCGCCAGCCGCTCCGCCAGCGTGTCGGCCGCGTTGTTCGACGCGGTGGCCCAAGTGTCTTGCGCCGAGGTGTGACGACGTGCGGGACGCATCGCCCGATGCATGGCCACCTCGTCAATGTAGCTGCCGTCGATGCCGTCGCACATGAGGTCCCACCACACTTGTCCATCTCGGGGGACATCCGACGTGACGGGGTCAAACGTGTCCAGCCGCATCATGGTCTGGCCATACTGCCGCAGCCGCGCCTGCATCTGGCGTTCAAGGTCGATGGTTTGGGCGTCGACATCTGCAGCAGGAGGCAACGCCACCCGCGACAGCAACTCCGGATGGGCGCGCTTGTCTTCCAGCTCGTGCTCCATGGACCGCAGCGTGTCACGGGTCTGGCCGATGAGGTGGGCCGTCGCCTCCAGCAAGTAGCGCACGCGGGTGCGATGGGCCCAACACCGTCGCTGCCACAAGGCGAGCGGGTCGTCGCCCTCGACGATGACGTCGGGCGCCACGTCGGTCAGCCGCTCATACAAGGCAAAGGCCCGCTCTTGCAGCACGGCGTCGTAGGCGTGGTCGCGTTGGTGCCGGGCTTGCGCTTCGTCGGCCGTCCATGCCTGCAAACGACGCAGGCGCCCTTCCGCTTGGTGCAGCGACTCCTCCAACGTCAGCAACGCTTGTCGCTCGGCCTCGTGCAGGTGCACCAGCTCCCCGAACGACTCGGCGGCGTGCACGTCGCGCAACAGCTTCAGCAGCAGGTCGGCCTGCTTCTTCATGCGGTGGTGCGAGAGCGTCCACCAGCCGGGCCCGCCTTCGAGGCCGAAACACGCCTCGCGCAGCTGCCGAAAATGCGGGGCCCCTTCGACGCGGTGCACACGGTCTTGCAGGGCTTTGCCGTGATCGCGGATGTCGTCGATGTCGCGCTGCAGTCGGGCCGACTCCGCCTCGGGCTCCACCGCCAGGGGGTCGGCCATCAGCTGTTCATGCCGCAGCTCCGCAGCCCGCTGCGCGCTTTGCGCCTGGTGGGCGAGCTGGTCGGGATGCAACGCCCCTTCCCCCGCCAACTTGGCCACCTGCGCCAACCGGGCGTCGTCGAGCGGAGCCAACACCGCTTCTGCAAACGCCCGCGCAAGCCCCTCTTCGACCGCTTGATGCCGCACGACGACGTCGGCGAAGCGCTTTTGTTGCGCATCGACGTCGGCCAGCAGCCGTCGGCACACCTCGAGGCGACGCCCCAGGGCCAACATGTAGGGGTCGTCGAGGGCCAGCAGGGTCATGCGATGCGGCGCCCGACTTCTTCCAAGAAGCGAACGGCGGCCTCTTCGAGCTCTTCAGCCGACTCCACTTCGGTCTCGTCGACGATGAACAAGAAAAGCTTGCCGGCGGCAATCCACTCGTTGATGCGCAGCAGCTCATCGGGGTCGAGGTCTTCGTGGTCGCGCTCCGACAACGTCATGTACTCGTAGCCCACGCGCTTGTCGGCGTCCCAACCATCGCAGTTGAACGACACGTCGGCCTCTTTAAAGTCGACGTTTTCTTCAATGTTGTAGCCCTGGGCCTCGAACAGGCGCTTCAGCAGGGCACAGCCTTCTTTTTCAGACAGCATGCGGTCTCCAATGCACACATAGGGCGCGGTCAGGTGCGACCTGCGCCGACACGAGCGACTATCCGCCAGCAAGGCCATTGCCGTAAAGGGCGAATGGTGACAACGTCGTCGCCGGGGCAACTCCGCCGCTGCGACGACGCTGCCATGCGGCCCTGTCGACACGCAGATCCATGCAACAGACCCAACCGCTGTCTCATCCGTTGGTAGGGGTGCGCCTTTTCACAAGGGGCGCCGACGTCGGTTTGCAGCAGGTGCATCAAGCTCCTACACTGACGCCCCCAACCGGGCGATCTTGGGATGTCTGACGTCGTCACGGTGTGTGTGCAGGCCCTGCCCGTGGGCCCCCCTCAACTGGCGCCGACTGGGCCTCCCACGTCGGCGCCGGAGTTCGGCATGAGCTACCCCGTCAAGTTCGGCAAATACCTCCTCCTCGAGCGCGTCAACGTCGGCGGCATGGCAGAGGTGTTCAAGGCCAAAACCTTTGGCGTCGCAGGCTTCGAACGCATCATTGCCATCAAGCGCATCCTGCCCACCCTCGTCGAGGATGAAGACTTCATCCGCATGTTCATCGACGAGGCCCGCATCGCGGTGCAGCTCAACCACGCCAACATCATTCAAATCTACGAACTGGGGAAGCACGGCGAGCACTACTACATCGCCATGGAGTACCTGGCGTCCAAAGACCTCCGCGCCATCCTCGACCGCCAACGCATGAACGCTCAACTCATGCCCATTCCCCAAGCGGCGTACATCGTCTCCAAGATTTGCGAAGGCCTCGACTACGCCCACCGTCGACGTGACCCGACGGGCCAGCCCATGAACATCGTGCACCGCGATGTCTCCCCGCAAAACATCCTCATCTCCTACGAGGGCGAGGTCAAAGTCATCGACTTCGGCATCGCCAAGGCCGCCAACCGCGCCTCCAAGACCGAAGCCGGCGTCCTCAAGGGCAAGTTCGGCTACATGTCGCCCGAGCAAGTGCGCGGCCTGCCCATCGACCGCCGCTCTGACATCTTCGCCGTCGGCGTGTTGTTGTACGAGATGGTCACCGGCGAGCGCCTGTTCATCGGCGAGAGCGACTTCTCGACGCTGGAGCGGGTGCGCAACGCCGAAGTTGCCCCCCCGACGACGTTCAACAAAAAGATCAGCCCTGAGCTCGAGCAAATCATCATGCGCTCGCTCGCTCGCGAGGTCGAAGACCGCTACACCTACGCGTCGGAGTTTGCCGAAGACCTGCAGCGCTTCCTCATCGAAGAGCGGTCCATCTACTCCGCCAAGAAGCTCGCCGCGTACATGAAAGAAGCGTACTCCGGCGACATCGCCAAAGAGCGCGCGAAGATGGAGCAATTCCTCCAAGGCGACGACATCAACGTCGACTTTGACGACGCCACGGTGCAAGGCCGCTCCGGCAAAATGCCGCCCACACCACCGCCTGCCCACTCCCTCGAAGGGGGTCCCGTCGGCGCCAGCGACAAAACCGCGTTGCGCCCCACCACCGACGAAGAGAGCGAAGAGTACGACTTCGAAGACGGTGCCGACAAAACCTTCGTCATCGAAGCCTCCGAGGCGGGCGTCGCCTTGACGGCCACGCCTTCTGAGACGGGCGGCCTCAGCGACACCGGCAACGACGACGACTACAACGCCACCAACGACGATTTTCTCAACGGTCCGTCGCTGTATGGCGATGAAGCCGACTACGAAGACGACGACGACGCCAAGACGCAAATCTCGTTCAACAACCCCTTCGACGAAGGCCACAACGCCGACGACGACATGATGTCCGACCCGGACGAGGCCACGCAGCTGCGCCCCCCCGACGACGCCACCCTGCCCCCGCTGCCGAATGTGCCGCCGCCGAGCGTGGCGCCCAGCATTCCCCCGGCGTCTGCGTTGCCGTCGCCCCCGACCACCGGGCCCGGTGCCGCCCCCTTCGACCCCGTCGCTGCCGCCATGGCCGAAGACGGAAGCGCCTTGCCCCCGCCGGTGGCCGCAGAGCCGTCTGGGCCCCAGGTGCCGGTGGGCGCCCCCGCCGACGCTTCCATGGACATGGCACCGCCTCCGCCCACCGCGGAGCCGCCGACGTCTGAAACCGCCGGCATCGAAGCGCCCGCGAAAAAGAAGAAGAAAAAGAAGAAGAAGAAGATTTCGACCGGCATGGCCGTGGCCATCGTCGGCGGTCTGTTCTTGTCGTTCTCCCTCGTCGCCGCCGTGGGCATCGGCCTGTTCATCAAGCTGCGCAACAACGGTGGGGCGAGCCAAATGGCTGACGCCCATTGGCAGCTGACGGCGGCCCCAGGAACCCCCACCGACGTCAAGGTGCTGCTCGACGGCAACGAGGTCGCCACCGCACTCCCCGCCAAGCTCGACGTCAAAGCCATGGTGGCACACCAGTTGAAGGTCACCGCCGACGGGCACACCGACTTCGACATGGCGTTGCCGCCGATGGCCGGCGGCGCCACCGGCCCACTGACCATTTCGCTGGTCAAAGCGGCCGGTGCCGAAGCCAGTGCAGGCGCTCAAGTCGCGAAGGTCGACGACGGCAAAACCGCAGGAGACAAAGCCGACAACACCAAGGCGGCGGCCCCTCCTGTCGACGAGAGCAAAGGCGACGGCAAAGACGCAAGCAAGGTTGACGACGACAAGGGTGACGGCAAAGGTGGCGACGACGAAGGCAAGACCGCCAACGGCGCCGCCCAAGCCGACGGAGCCCCCAAAGAAGACGGTGCGAACGAAGCGGGCGACGCCGCCGAAGGCGACAACAAAGCCGTCGCAGCAGCGCCCTCTGAAGGAGCTGGTGGCCCTCGCCCGCAGAACCTCCCCGACAACATGTGGCGCATCAGCTTTGCCACCATCGCCAAAGGGGGTCCGCTGGTGTCGGGCGCCGAGGTCTACCTCAACGGCAAGCTCGTCGGGCAGACGCCGTTTGAAGGCGAGTTCCCAACGTCCACAGAGACCCTCGCGCTGCAAGTGAAGGCCAACGGATTTGCCGACAAGAGCATCTCGGTGTCGCACAACGGCCGTGCCGTGGTCGGGCCTGCGACGCTGGTGCTCGCCAAACCTGGCGAAGAAGACCCTCCAGCAGAACCCGCTGACGGTACGGCCGCCAGCAATGGCGACGAAAACGGCAGCGGCGAAGGCGCCAAAGTCGCCGTGGCGGGTGGGGCCACCAAAGACGGTGCCGCCCCCGACGACGGCGCTAAGGCCGAACCGGCCAAAGCCGAGCCCACGAAAACCGAGCCCGCCAAGGCAGAGCCCGCCAAGGCAGAGCCGGCCAAGGCAGAGCCGAAGTCGGAGCCGACCAAGGTCGCCAAGGCCCAACCCAAGCCCAAGCCCAAGCCCAAGGCGAAGCGCAAGCCAAAGAAAAAGGCTGCCGGCAACATCACCCACCTCGCTGTGGGCAGCCGCCCGTCGGCGCAGGTGTGGGTCGACCGCGTGAAGCAAAAACGCAACACGCCGCTGATGGGCAACTTCCGTCTGAAGTTGAAGCCCGGGGTGCACTGGGTGTCGCTGAAGAGCGTGCGCGACGGCCAGAACGTCAAGGTGAAGGTCAACGTCGGTGCCGACTCGCCCAAAAACAAGCTCATCTTGTCGTTCGGCGGCGGCCCCATCGCCAAAGGCAACGTGAAGATTCTAAAGGTCGTCAAATGACCTAAACGTCGACGCCAGCTTCATCCAAGCGCCTGCCAGTGAGCAGGCGCTTTGGGTTTGGGCTCTGGTGTGGTGGACCCAAGCTCGACAAAGGACGAGCCCACAAATAAACGCCCGCTGCAGGAGCGGGCGCTTTTCGTTCTGCCAAGGACGCGGACTACGCTTGCGGCTGCTCGGCGACGACGACATTCACGCCGTCTTTGCGGCCGGGGTGGCCGCCTTCGAGTGCGGCTTCGAGCACGTCGTCGAGCTGCTTGGCAAAGACGAACTCCATGTCGTCACGCACGTACTGCGGGATGTCGGCGAGGTCTTTTTCGTTGCGCGCCGGCATGATGACGCGCTTGATGCCACCGCGGTGGGCGGCCAAGACCTTCTCCTTGATGCCACCGACGGGGAGCACCAGGCCACGCAAGGTCACCTCACCGGTCATGGCCACGTCGCTGCGCACGTTGACGTTGCTGAACAGCGAGATGAGCGCAGTGGTGATGGTGATGCCCGCGGAGGGGCCGTCTTTGGGGATGGCGCCAGCGGGGAAGTGGATGTGGATGTCGTTCTTCTCGAGGAAGTGCGCGTCTTCTTCTTTGGCGAGGCCCAGGGGCACCGCTTGCGAACGCATCCAGCTGAGGGCGGCTTGTGCCGACTCTTTCATGACGTCGCCGAGCTGGCCGGTGAGAATCAGCGAGCCCTTGCCGCCCATGCGGGAGACTTCGATGAACAACAAGTCGCCGCCGGCGGCCGTCCAGGCAAGGCCGGTGGCCACGCCCGGAAGCGCGGTGCGCTCAGCGGTTTCGTTGTAGTACTTCTCAGGCCCAAGGATGTCGTCGAGGTCTTCGGGTTTGATGACACGCTTTTCGAAGTCGCCTTCGCCCTCGTGCGAGGCCACCTCGACGGCGACGGCACGGGCGACGGCGGCGATTTCACGCTCCAAGTTGCGCACGCCGGCTTCGCGGGTGTAGCTGGTGGCCAACTTGAGGACGGTCTCGGTGGGCACCTCGATGTTCTCGTCGGTGATGCCGTGCTCTTTGATTTGCTTGGGGAGCAAGTGCTCCTCGGCGATGTGACGCTTCTCTTCGAAGGTGTAGCCGGGGACGTTGATGATCTCCATGCGGTCGCGCAGCGGTGCCGGGATGGTGTCGAGTTGGTTGGCCGTGGCGATGAACAGCACCTTCGACAAGTCGTAGGGCACGTCGAGGTAGTGGTCGGCGAAGGTGTTGTTTTGCTCGGGGTCGAGCACTTCGAGGAGGGCCGCTGAGGGGTCTCCCCGGAAGTCGCTGCCGAGCTTGTCGATTTCGTCGAACAAGAACACCGGGTTGTTGGTGCCGGCCTTCTTCAGGCCCTGGATGATGCGGCCGGGGAGCGCTCCGATGTAGGTGCGGCGGTGGCCGCGAATCTCAGCTTCGTCGCGCACGCCGCCGAGGGCGATGCGGTGGAAGTTGCGCCCAAGGCTGTCGGCGATGGAGCGCCCGAGGGAGGTCTTGCCGACGCCAGGAGGACCGACGAAGCAGAGGATGGGCCCCTTCATGTCGTCTTTCAGCTTGCGCACGGCGAGGTATTCGACGATGCGCTTCTTGATTTTCTCAAGACCGTAGTGGTCGTCGTCGAGCTGCTGCTTGGCGTTCTCGAGGTCGAGGTTGTCGTCGGTGGTCTTGTCCCACGGGAGGTCGGCGAGCCACTCCAAGTAGGTGCGGGCGACGGTGTACTCGGCCTGCGAGGGCTGCATGTTGCGCATGCGGCGCATCTCGCGGTTGGCGGCCTTTTCGGCCTCTTCGGGGAGGTTGGCTTCTTTGAGGCGACGCTCGAGTTCTTCGACGCCGTTCTCGTCGTCGTCGCGGTCGCCGAGCTCTTCTTTGATGGCCTTGAGTTGCTGGCGCAAGTAGTACTCGCGCTGGGTCTTGCTCATCTCGCCTTTGACCTGCGAGTTGATCTTGTTCGACAGCTTCATCACCTCGAACTGACGGCTGAGCAGCTCGAGCACGCGCTTCAGGCGCACTTTGAGGTGCACGGCCTCGAGCACTTCTTGCTTCTCCTCGATGGTGGCGTCGATGTTGGCCGTGATGAGGTCGGCCAGGTGACCGGGCGCTTGGATGCTCTCGAGGAGCTGCTTGGCCATCACCGGAATCTCAGGAAGCATGTCGACGACTTCACGCGCCGTGTTCTTGAGGTTCATGGCCAGCGCGTCGACCTCGACGTCGCCGACGCCTTCGTCGACGAGCGGGGTGACTTTGGAGGTGAAGAAGGGCTCTTCTTGGGTGACTTCGTCGACGCGAAAGCGGCTCACGCCCTCGACCACGATGTTGAAGCCGTCTTTGCCGGTGCGCGCCAGCTTGATGATGCGGGCGGCGGTGCCGACGTCGAAGAGGTCTTTGGGCGCGGGGTCGTCAATCTCAGGCGCACGCTGGGTGACGATGCCGAGGAGGCTGTTTTCGCGGGTGGCCTCTTCGATGAGGCGGATGGTCTTGGCGCGGCCGATGGTCAACGGCATCACGGCGCCAGGGAAGAACACGCTGTTGCGCAGCGGCAGAATGGGGAGTTCGCCTGGCAGGTCTTGCGGCTTGAATTCGGGCTTGTCTTTTTTGCGGGAACTCACAGTTCACCTCCGCGCTTGCGCGCATTTCGGGCGGGCGGCCGGGGCCTCTCATGGACCGTCGCGCAAGACACAATCGTGCCTCGCAAACAGTCGTCAGACCCCCGAGATATATGCACCAGCCTTCAGTCGACAAGCGCCGGGACAAAGTTGAGCAGAAATCGCTGGGCCCTGCGCACAGAGCGCGTTTGCGAGTGGGTCAGGTGCCTCTTTCAGGCGTCTCAGATGGCCTTTTCGAGCCGCACCATGGGCATTTGCAGCGCGTCGTCGCTGTGGGCGCGCAACGAAAGGGTGTACCCGCGATTGCGCAGCAATGTCTGGAGCTTGGCGTTGCTCTCGGCGGTGTACGTCGCACAACTGTGCACGTGCTGCTCGGCGCACCAGGCCTCGAATGCGTGCAACAACCGCCGGGCAACCCCCTGCCCTCTGGCGTCGGGGGCGACGTAGATGGTGGCCATGAGGCCCCGGCGGATCCCGTCTTCGACATCGATGTCGATGCGGGCGAGGAGGTGCCCCACGAAGGCGTCGGTGGCGTGGGCGCCGAAGACCACCGCCTCGGGGATGTCGAGGTGCCACTGCAGTCGGTCACGGATGCCAGCATCGTCGATGATTTGATCGGCGCCGTCGCCCACGACTTCGTCGAGGGTGGCCCGCATGCGTTGCACAATCGACGTCCGTACGTCGTCGTCGACGTCGGCCTCCACCGGAGTGACGACAACGTCGTTCGCGCTCGTTATGCGCACACCTGGTTGCGGCCGCCGCGTTTGGCGTCGTAGAGCTTTTCGTCGGCGGCGCCGATGAGCGTGTCGACGGTGTGCTTGGCGTCGAGCTGGGCGACGCCGAGCGACAGCGTCACCGGGATGACGTTGTCTTCAAACTCGAACTTGGTGCCCTCGATGGCTTTGCGGATTTTTTCTGCCAGCACCTTGCCGCGGTCGGCCTCGGTGTCGGGGAGCAACACGGCAAACTCTTCGCCACCGTAGCGGGCGAAGCACTCTTCTTTGCGGATGTTCTTGTCGGAGATGAGCTCGGCCATCTTCTTCAAGACGTGGTCACCGGCGAGGTGGCCGTACTCGTCGTTGATCTTCTTGAAGTGATCGATGTCGAACATGATCAACGTCAGCGGACGCTCGTAGCGATGACAGCGGGCGATCTCGCGTTCGGCGAACTCAAGGAAGTACCGCTTGTTGTAAATCTGGGTGAGGCCGTCGACGATGGCCATGCGGTAAATCTCTTCGTAGTAGAGCTGCTCGATGTTGTCGCCGTCGAGAAACTTGAAGATGGCGCCGCCCACCTTGACGAGGTCGGCGTTGTTCAACTTGCGCCGCTCGGTGAGCTCGATGTCGTTGACGAAGGTGCCGTTGGTGGAGCCCATGTCTTCGATGAAGTGCCCCCCGGCCGACGCGAACACTTTGCAGTGATTGCGGCTGACGTTGTCCATGTCGACGATGATGGCGTTGTCGGGGCTGCGGCCGATCTGCGTTTGCACGCGGTCGAGCGGATAGCGCTTGCCGATGTCTTTGCCGTAAATCTGCACGAAGGCAGCGACGCCTCCGGCGCGCTTGTCCATGATCTTGGAGACCTGGCTGACTCGCGTTTTTTCGTCGCGCACTGGGCACCTCACGAGGAACCAAACAGGCGCTCCTCACAACGTCGAGCGCAGCCTATTGAAGTTGACCAGCTGCAATCAAATCTGCCCGACGTTGTTCGTCATTTGCTGCCGCAACACGAGACCAAATGGCCAACGCCCCCACCGGCAGCCGGTTGGGGGCGTTTCTTTGCGCGGACGAACACGACCTTCAGTCTTCAGTCTTCAGGCGTCGCGAAGGGGTTCTCGGGCGTCTCCAGTTGGTTGCGCACCCCCGACAGCTGTTGGTTGGTCTCGCGCAGACGACGCGAGAGCACTTGTACAAAGCTCCACAACAGCTTCACCGCCAACACCGGCTCTTTGCGGATGAGCGTGTAGAAGCTGCGGCGCTGCACCACCAACAGACGGGTGGGCTCTTTGGCGACGATGGTGGCCGAACGGGGGCTCTGGTCGACGAGGGCCATCTCGCCGAAATGCACGCCCGGGTGAAGGTCGACGATGTCGGTGCCGTCGTTCGACACCGTCACCTTGCCGGCGAGGACGATGTACAGTTCTTCGCCGGCTTCGCCTTCGCGGATGATGGTCGTGCCGGGCTCAAACGTCTCGAGGTAGGTGATGTTCAGCACCTTCACCAGCTCTTGGTAGGTGAGGTAGCGGAACAGCGGAATCTTCTTCAACGTCTCGAGCTTGAGGTGCACGTCGGCGGCGCGCTCGTCTTCTTGCTCGGGGTCGGTGTCGTCGCGCTCGGCACGCACGATGACGGCGGTGACGTTGTCTTTGCCGCCGCGCTGATTGGCGAGGTCGACCAGCGTCTGGGGGATGGACTCGGTGTTGCCCCCGGAGAGCAGCTCGGCGAGTTCGTTGGGGTCTTCGGTGTATCCGGAGAGGCCGTCGGAGCAGATGAGGAAGGTGTCACCGGCGACGATGTCGAACAACAACGTGTCGACTTCAACCGACTCTTGGATGCCGACGGCGCGGGTGATGACGTTGGCGTAGGGGCTGTTGCGCGCCTGCTCGCGGGTCATCTTGCCGCGCTTGATCATCTCGGTGCAGTAGCTGTGGTCTTCGCTCAGCTGGTGAATCTGCCCGGAGCGCACCATGTACAACCGGCTGTCGCCGACGTGGCCCATGATGCCTTTGCCGCCCACCACGAGGAGCATCTCGAGGGTGGTGCCCATGCCCGCCTTGCCGTCGTCGGCGGTGGCCATGTTGTAGATCTCGTTGCACGCCGTCTGCACAGCCGTCTCGACGAGGCCAGCGATTTTTTCACGCGTCTGTGGCGTGTCGTTCGCTTTGAACTCGTCGATGACCGTTTGGTTTTCGGTGAGGACGCGCTTCACGGTGAGGGAGGCGTGCTCGGACGCCACTTCGCCAGCGGCGTGGCCGCCCATGCCGTCGCACACCAAGTACAAACCGAGCTCGGGCTCGACGAGGTAGTAGTCCTCGTTGTGGTCGCGCTTGCGACCGACGTCGGTGAGACCGTAGGAGGCGATGTGCATGAAGTCCTCAGGGGCAGCCGGCATGGGCGACGGCGCTGTCAAACTAGGGCCCGAAAGCGGTTTGTCAAATGCTGCACGGACTTTGCCTAGGGAGGCGGAAAGGGTCAAACTTTTGGTGCATTTGCGAGCCGTTTGCCGTCCGATTTCTCTGCGACATCGCGCTTGACGAACGGTCAGCGTACCGGCGCCGTGACGAGGGAGAACGACACAAGCTGCATTGACGACGGCCCAACAAACAAGGCAAACGGCAGCGTCGACAACGTTCACGTCGACGCCGCCTGCGCCGTGTGCCTGCTGATGCCTGGCCTCTGCCGCAAGTGGCTTCACCGACTGCCTTTGAGAGGGAGCGCCATGAACAAGCTGTTCGCCTCCGCACAAGAAGCCATCGCCGACATCGACGACAACATCACGTTGATGTCGGGCGGATTCGGCCTTTGCGGCAACCCAGAGAACCTCATCACGGCCTTCGCCGAGAAGGGGACGAAGGGTCTGTCGATCATCTCCAACAACTGCGGCACCACCGAGCAGGGCCTCGGCGTGCTGCTGCAAAACGGCCAAGTGCGCAAGATGACGTCGAGTTACGTCGGCGAAAACAAAGAGTTCGAGAAGCAGTTCTTGTTCGGCCCTCTCGAGGTCGAGCTGGTGCCCCAAGGCACGCTCGCCGAACGCATCCGCGCCGGCGGCGCAGGTGTGCCTGCGTTCTTCACCGCCACCGGCGTCGGCACCCAAGTCGCCGATGGCGGGCTGCCCATGCAGTACAACTCCGACGGTGAGGTCATCAAGACGTCGGAGAAGAAAGAGCAGCGCGAATTCAACGGCCGCAAATACGTGATGGAAACGGCCCTCCTCGCCGACGTCACCATCGTGCGCGCGTACAAAGCCGACACCATGGGCAACCTCCAGTTTCGCATGACGGCGCGCAACTTCAGCCCCATGATGTGCAAAGCGGGCAAGCTCACCATCGTCGAGGCCGAGCACATCGTCGAACCGGGCGAGATTGACCCCGACCAGGTGCACGTGCCGGGCATTTACGTGCAGCGCCTCATCCAAGGCAAAGACTACGAAAAGCCCATCGAACAGCGGACGGTTCGTCCTCGTGAAGGAGGTGCATGATGCCGTGGACCCGTGACGAAATCGTGCAACGCGTCGCCGCCGAGCTCAAAGACGGCTTTTACGTGAACCTCGGCATCGGCATGCCGACGCTGGTGGCGAACCACATCCCCGACGGTGTGAACATCATGCTGCAAAGCGAGAATGGTTTGCTGGGGGTCGGCCCCTTCCCCGTCGAGGGCGAAGAAGACGCCGACCTCATCAACGCCGGCAAGCAGACCGTGACTGCCCTGCCCGGCGCCGCCTTCTTCTCGTCGGCAGAGTCGTTCGAGATGATCCGCGGCGGCCACGTCGACCTCACCGTGCTCGGCGCCATGGAAGTCACCCACCAAGGCGACATCGCCAACTGGATGATTCCCGGCAAGATGGTCAAAGGCATGGGCGGCGCCATGGACTTGGTGGCCGGCAGCCCCCGTGTCGTCGTCACCATGGAGCACTGCAACAAGAAGGGCGTGCCGAAAATTGTCAGCGAGTGCACCTTGCCGCTGACGGGCCAGGCGTGCGTCGACCGCATCGTCACCGATTTGTGTGTGTTCGACGTCGAGCGCGGCAAAGGCATGACGTTGGTGGCACTCGCGCCCGACGTCACCGTTGGCGAAGTGCGCGAGAAGACGAAGGCGCCTTTTGAGGTCGCCGCCGACTTGGCGGGATGACGACGTCGCCAGGCGACACCCACGACCCAGAAGAGTTTGCAGCCTTTGGCGATGCATCTCTTCTGGGTTTGTCTTGGTTGAACGACGGCAAGGACTTGGAGTTGGTGTTCGACGAAGGCAGGCGGCTGCTGTTTCGTGGGGCGCATGAGGTCGTCATCGACCTCAATTTCGGCGACCTCATGGGTGCACCACTGGTGTTTGAAGTTCGTCGGGGTGGCGTCGACGCATATGAGGTGCAGTTTGGGGGTGCGCCGGACGGGGCCGTCTTGGTGAAGGCGAATGACGTCGAGGTCGATCGCGGGTCGTGAGGTTCGTGGGCCACTGGGGCGGTGACGACGTGGTCTGGCGCTTCGCGCCCCGCTCCAACTCCGCCTACGCACTCCACACGCCACAGGGTTGGTGTGAAAAAGATTGCATTGCAGCTTGCGGCCGGGTGGACGCGGGGTACACCCAAGGGATGAAAATGCGTATCCCACTGTTCCTAATCGCCCTTTGCTCTATGTTTGCGTTCGCCTGCACCGACGAGACCCTCGACACCACGGTGTACGATGTCTCTTGTGAGGTCGACGATGACTGCGCCGCCTTTACCTCGAAGTGCTTGCAGGCCGACTGTCAGTGTGAAGACTTCGTGGCCAACATCGATGAAGCCGACGCCATCGCCGACGACCGCGAAGCACTGATGTGCACCGCGCCCAAGCAGGGCATTCAATGTGACTGCGCCGCACTTGCTCCGATCTGCGTCGAAGGAGAGTGCACTGCCCAGTGAAGAGCGGTTTGCACCGTCGACGAGAAGGCCCCTTCTGGGGCCTTCTTTCGTTGTTCTTCATGGCGTCTGCTGGCACGGCACCGATGACGACGCGTGCCCACCTGTCGACGAGGAAGACGCCAGCCGCACAAGGGCCTTGGCGTCGCCGAAGCGTCAGAGTAGGGACTCTCGGCAATGCAAACGCCCGTCGAGGAGAAGCCAGTGCCAATCACCTGCCCCCAATGCACCCTCGACGACGTCATGGTTGGCGATGACAACTACGAATGCGCCACCTGTGGCTTTGAGTGGCCGAAAGAGCGCGTCGTCAAAGACGCCAACGGCAACGAACTCAAAGACGGCGACACCATCACCCTCATCAAAGAGTTGAAGGTCAAAGGGGGCGGGCTGAAGATTGGCGCCAAGGCCAAAAACATCAGGCTCGTCGACGGCGACCATGAAATCGACTGCACCATCAACGGCGTCGGGTTTCTGCTGAAGGCGAGCTTCGTCAAGAAGGGGTAAGCCGCTGACGACGTAGGTGGCGCCCGCCCATCGAGGCTCAGCGTCGACGCGTTCGTCTTTTGCGTGCCGGCTTCTTCGCCTTCTTCGCGGCGGCATTCACGGCCGCAGCAGCCATGCCTTCTGTGGCGTTCGGGCAGAACGTCAGGATCGTCTCGGCCGTGGCGTCTTCGTGGGCGAAGCGGTGGGCGCACTTTTTCGCCTGAACGAGCTCAGCCTTCGTCAGCGGTTTCTTTGCCGTCGTCTTCGGTGCCGCCACCTCGCCTGCCGGCTTGTCGACGTCGGCCTTTGGGGGCCGCACCTCTTTGTTCGTCGTCGCAAGCGGCTGCGTTTCGGCCTTCGCCTCGCGGACGGCGCGAGCGGCCTCTTCTTCAGTCACCTGGCAGAGGTCCATGATGCCGATGACGTATTCGCCTCTGGCGGCGTAGCGCTCGGCGCAGCTGCGGGCTTTTTTGGCCTTTGTTGCCTTCTGGCCGTCGACGCTGGTGTTGTTCATGAGGGTGGCGCACACCGGGATGAACATCAGCAACAACACCGGCGACGCCAACGCCAGCGCCTGTCGAGCGCGGTAGCCGACGGCGTTGCTGATCGTCCACGCCACCCAGCCCGAGCCGACAAAGACGACGGTGCCGATGACGAGGGTGAGGGCGCCGAAGGTCGACCACGTCGGGTAGAACACGTTCAACAGCGCGACGCTCATCACTCCGATGACAAACGTCAGGAGGTACAGGCCGTAGTCGGTCCAGTGGCCTCCAGCTCTGGCCGGCTCGGTGCCAAAGGAGATGCCACTCGTGACCCGGCGATCGGGGTTCTTCTCGAGGTACGCCTCGTACGCCTCGGCCTGCTGCTCGCGGTGCAACGCCTGCTGTTCTTTGCGGTGCTGCTTTTTGAACGCTTCAAAGTCAGACACGACTCACTCGAACTCGGCCAAAAACTCGATGGTGTCGTCGGCAAGGGCGATGTCGTCGGGGAGCGGTTGGGTGAGCAAATCGAGGGAGCCAGGCGAGTGGCGCAGGTAGCCGTTGAAGAAGCCCACCGCGTAGTGGCGAATGACGGGGAAGGCCGCGTCGGTGCCGATGTTCTCAGGGCCGCAGCCGTCTTCGAGCACATTGGACGCGTCGATCTCGAGCGCCTCGTCGATGGCGGCAAGGTCGAGGACACACATGTCGCTGTAGGTGAAGTGGCCAGCCTCTGAAAGGGTCAGGCTGAAGCGTGGCGGCACCATTGCTTCCCAGACGCTGTCGGCGTGGAGGTCGGCGGGAAGGGTGCGGTCCATGCCGGCGTTTTGAATCATGTAAGGGATGCCCATCTCAGCGACGGGGACTTCAAGGGCCAACTCGACGAGGCCAATGCCCACGGGCGTTTGGGCGACGACGGCGTCGATGCGCCAGTCGAACCCGGCAGTGCGGAAGCTGGTGAGAGCGCCGAAGGAGTGGCCCGTCATGCCAACGGGGTCGAGCTTGCCATCGTCGTCGACGGAGATGATGGACTTCAGCGGGTCGTTGGCGTCGAGGTTCTCCAGCTCGCTCATGACGAAGGAGATGTCGATGGGACGATCGATGAAGCTGTCGGTTGTCGACGAAATGCCGATGTCGCCCTCGGTTTGCAGCTCGTCGAGAAGCTCGACGAGGGTGTCGCCTTCGTGGTCGGGGCTGACCACGACGTAGCCGTGCGAGGCGAGGTACGGCGTGTAGAACGTCGACTGCATGCGAATGCCGCCTTTGCCGTGTGAGAACATGATGACGGGGTAGGTCTCTTGATCGCGGACCGGGGCGTCGCGCAAGGCGCCAGCGACGAGCGCGCCGAAGTCGTCGGGCTCAAACAGCGGCTGCTGCTCTTCGGCGAGGAAGTCCCACAGCAGGTATTCGTCGGTGGCGTCGCGTGCCTCGTCGGTGGCGGGGTACCAGACCTCGACGGTGAGTTTTCGGGGGTTGCCGCTGTCGTTCGTGGTGCGGCTGTCGTCGAAGAAGGTCAAGGTGCGTACGCCGACGGCGTAGGGGCCGTAGGCGGCAGGGTTGGGAGCGTCGTTTTCACCTGCTGGCTTGAACGGCAAGTCGGCGTGTACGTCTTCTTCGGGCTCAGGCGTTTCTCCGTCGCCGGTGGCGCAGCCCACCAAGAGCGACGACGAAAACAGGGCACCAGCGACGAGTGCAGACATCGAAAAACGCATGAGGGACCTCCCACGACCAGCAAAAGAAAAGCGGCCGGCAACAGCCGACCGCGAAGCATACCCCGAACAAGCCACGACGTCAGGGGGAAGTTGGCGCTCTCAGTCGGGCTGTGCCACCCGAAAAGCAACGGCGCCCACGCAAGGAATGGCGACGTCGTTCGTGGCCACACTCCCGTCGGCGTCGACGACAAACGGGCCCTGCACCGGTGCCCAGGTGCCTTCTTCGACGAGGGTGTCGGCGTCTTGGGCGTCCATGCAGCCGAGGACGCCGAGAGCGAACATGTCGACGGAGTCGTCGGGTTGGGCGCCGAGAAGGCTGGCCGCGTCGACGACGAGGCCCACGCCATTGTTGGCGTTGCCTTCGGGGCCCAGCAGCAAGACGTGCGACACGCCTTCGGGAAGCCCGTCGCGAATGCAGGGCGACAGGTCGGCTGGCACGACGACACGGCTGCCCAGCAGGTCATAGTCGCCGGGGTAGATGTCGCCCGGGGCGATGCGCAACGTGACGTTGTCGTCGAGGACGACGTCTCGCACGCTGTCTTCATCGCCGACGTCGGGGAGGTCGGCGGCAGCCGTCAGCGTCGGCAACGCGATGGGGTCAAGGCTGAGGGTGTTCATCGACGTCGACGACAAGTCGGCGCGGCAATACATGCTGGCCCGTCCGCCGTTGGGCAGCAGGGTGCGCACCGTGAGCTTCACTGCACATTGCGTCGACGTGGGGATGTAGGTGAGCACCTCGCCGTCGGCGTCGGCCGTCGACGGTGCCAGGCAACTCAGCCGGTCGGATTCGTTGCGCACACACATCTGGGCGATGGCGCCTTCAATGCCGGCGCCGTTCTCGTCGACGACGCTGCCTTCGACGGTTTGCACCGGATCAACCGCGTCGCACTCGGCCAGTTCTTGCGGCTCTGGTTCAGGCGACGGCTCCGGTTCGCCTCCGTCGGAGGGCTCAGGCTCCGTCGTCGAAGGCTCTGGCGTCGGGTCGCCCTCGCCCCCCACACAGGCGGTGGTGGCGAGAACAAGGAGAAACGCCCCCCTCCCACAGAAGGAGGCGAGGCGTGCGAACGAGCGAGTTGTCGTCGTCATCAGTGTTCTCCAGCGCCGCTATTCGGGGCCGTTGTCGTTGGGCTGCTCGGTGGTCAGCAACAAGGTGTAGGGAGCGGACGCGCCTTGGTAGCCGTGCACACGAATGAGAGCGGGGCCTTGGTAGGTGAAGCTTTCGTTGTCGGTCACAGACTCGGAGCCAATGGGGGTGCGGCCGTCGGCTTCGGTCATGATGCTGCCATCTTCGTTGGCCACGTAGATGTCGAGGTCGCCGGATTCGTGGGAAAACAGCAGGTCGAGTTGCCATTCGCCTTCTTCAGTCACGCGGAAGAAGTCGGGCTCTGAGGCGCAAATGCCACCGTCGACGGGGACGGCCACTTCAAGCGAAGCGGCTTGGTCGGGGGTGTCGTTGGGCTCGCTGTCTTCTTCGGTCTCGTCGGTGCAGGTGCTGACGAAGGGCGGGTTGTTGGGGTCGGTCCAGTCTTGGTCGATGGTGTTGGCGATGCGCACCAGCGGGAGAATGTACTGGGTGTCTTCTTGCGAGGTGGCAAAGACCATGTCGCTTTTGCGGATGAAGAAGACATTGGGCGTCGCGGTCCACAAGCGGCCGGCTTGATCGCGGATGTCGCCGGCGGGGTCGGAGCCGACACGCAACCAGTCCATGTCGGCGACGTAGTTGGAGGTGTAGGCGTGGGCCGCTTCGTTGGTTTCAAGCCCCCCGGAGCGGTCTTCGGCGACGTAGGAGACAATTTTCACGCCGGCAGCGTCGAGCTCGGGGTGCAGCTGGCGCACCATCTCGACGTATTGTGGACAGGCAGAGCACCATTCCGCGGTGAGCAGAATCATCAGCGAGGTGTAGCGCTCGTACTCGGCGTCGCAGTGAAACTTCTCGAAGGTGAAGTCGGTGGTGGAGCCGTCGCCGTTGATGGCACCAGGGAAGCTCAAGTTGGGGAACACGCTGCCCACTGCGTAAGAGCCGTCGTTTTCTGGGTAGGTGCAACCGGTGCCGACGTCAGGCTCACCGTCGGGGCCATTGTCGGAAGGCTCGGCACCCGGTTCATTGGCGGAAGGCTCGCCTTCGGGGCCGGCGGTGCCATCGCCGCCTGCGCAGCCGGCAAGGGTGGTCAAGCTCAAAGCAGAGGCGAGGAGGGTGGTGGCGGCCAGACGGGTCCAGGTGCGGGCGGGCAGGCGAAGCATGCAAAACCTCAGGGGCAAAACGCGGGGGCGTGAAACAAGGGGCGCAACTGTGCGAGGTGTGCGCACACTTGCCGTATGGCACATACATGTTGCAAGAAGCGTGCTGATCATGAAAAAAGAGGATGGAGGTCGACGCCCATGTACACCACACGCTCAATTCGCTGGATTCTTTTGACTTTCGTCTTGGCCCTTGGCGCCTGCGCTGGAGGCACAGGCAACGAGCCAGGTGATCAGAACCGCGACACCTACCCCGAAGGGCCCTACGGCAACGCTGAAGGCGACATCCTCGACAACCACAGCTTCGAGACCGCCGACGGGGCTGCCTTCGACTTCGACGCCGACATCTTCAAAGACGAAGGCGCCAAGTTGATGCTGCTGAGCACGGCGGCCGGCTGGTGCACCAGCTGCATCGAAGAGCAAAGCTCGCTGCAAGCACTGCACGAGGAGCACGCCGCAGACGGCTTGCGCGTCGTCGTCACCCTCTTCGAAGACCAGAACTTTGAAGCAGCCGATGACGTCTTGGCCAGCGAGTGGATCGACACCCATGACATCGAGTTTGACGTCGTCGTCGACGCGCCCTTCGTCATGGAGGACTACTACGACGCCACGCTGACGCCGATGCTGATGTTTGTCGACGTCAACACCATGGAGATTCTGTCGATCACCACGGGTTGGGATGAATCCCTCGTCGACGCCCTCATCGACGCCTCCCTCTAGAAGTGTCGGCGAGTTGGTTTCGCCGACACTCCCAGCGCCTCCGCCGAAACGGACCGCTCGTCGACGAAAACGTGCACTTCGCCGAGCGCTCCGAGTATTGCCGTACACTCCTCGCACGTCGGCGCCGTCTCCGCGGCGCTTTCTTCAGATGGGACCCACATGACGTTTTCTCGTCGTCGTTTGCTGCAATCATCGTCGGCTTGGGCCGCGTCGTCGGTGTTGGGCGGTGGCTTGTTGTGGGGCATAGACGCCCTCGCCAAACCACGCTCCCCCCTGTCTCACTTTCGGCTGCCGCTGCTGTCGGGCGGCCGTTTCTCGTCGGAGGAGCAGCTGGGGAAGGTGTGGGTCATTTCGTTCTGGGCAACGTGGTGTGCGCCCTGTTTGCAGGAGCTCCCCCATCTCGACCGGCTGCTGAGCGAATACCAAAAGTGGGGTGCGACCGGCATCGCCATTTCCACAGATGCGCCAGAGACGTCGTCGACGGTTGCAGCCGTGGCCAAACGCAAAAAGCTGAAACTTCCCGTGGCCCATGACGCCGACGGCAACGTCGCTGCGAAGCTGAACCCACAAGGCAGCAACCCGTACACGCTGTTCGTCGACAAGAAGGGGCGGATTGCGCTGCGCCACGAGGGGTACAGCCCGGGCGATGAAAAGAACGTGGAGAAGGTGCTCCGCATTTTGCTGCAAGAGCCTGCCTAATGCGCCTGCTCGTCGTCGTGGTTGGGAGCGTTTTGTTGTGCGCAGCGTCGGCTGCCGCACAGGCTCCGGCGTCGGCGAACGACGAACTCGACTGGGGTGTCGTCGAGACAACGCCCATGCCGGCGTGGCCGCCGAAGAAGCAGACCTCTTCGACGCCCACTGCAGAACGCAGCGCCCCCCAGAAAAAAGCGCCCTTCTCAACAGAGGACGAACTGTCGTGGGACAAGGTCGAGCACATTGAGCTGGGTGCTCTCCCCTGGCCGCCGCGTCGCCAAACGTCGTCGACAAATGCATTCAGTTGGGCGCCGCTGTCGCCGGCGCACAATCCGGACGAAGAGCTGTCATGGGAGCAGTTGGACGATGCATTCGGCGAGGCTGCTCCCGATGTGCCCTCGGCCTCGACGTCCGGCGCCACCGGGCAACATGATGAGCCTGACGACTGGATGACGTCGTTGTCACGCGTCATGAACCGCGTGTCGGTGCTGAGCTGGACCCAAGTCGCCCTCCACCTCGACAACAAGAACGAACAGGACGACGACGACGACTTTGTGCGCGGCCAGGAGCGGCTGTACGTGCGTGGCGAAGCAGGCGCCTTCACGACTTCAGCGCGGGTGGCGCTCGACGGGTTCGTCTTTCCCAAAGACGAAAAGGTGTTCGACGGCAGCGAACGCAACATGCTGAACAACACCCGGCTGGAACGGCTGAAGCTGTCGTGGAGTGACCACGGGTTCACCGTCGACATCGGCGATTACTACCAGCAGTTGGGACGCGGCATGGCTTTGAACTTGCGCAAACCCATCGCTGCCGCCGGCATCGACGTTGCGCTGCGTGGGGCACGAGCGTCGTTCTCGTCGAGCATGCACGACGTCGAGGCCTTCGCTGGCTTCACCAACGCCGACAACATCGACCCAGTGCGCTACCGCCGTGTCGAAGACCCCAACGACTTTCTCGTGGGCGGCCAGTACGAACTGCGTCCGCTGGATGAAGTGCGCGTCGGCGCCTACGGCCTGTTCAACATGCCGCAGGAGCGTGTGCTCCGCGACGAGGTCGACATGTCGGGCACAGCAGGCGCATTTGCCCACGCCACGTCTTGGCTCGTCGACGACCTCAGCGTCTACCTCGAAGGGGCCGCGCAGCTGCGCACCCTCGTCGGCGAGTTGCAGCAGGGGTATGCGCTGACCGGTGTCGCCGACTACCGCCTGGGCGACGTCACGGTTCTCGCTGAAGGCTTGTTCTTGAGTGGCTTCAGCCAGCGGGGCAGCACCAACACCGCACTCGGGCGCCGCTTCGACTACAACCAGCCGTCGACGTTGGAGCGCCTCGACCAACAAGTGCTCGACACCTACGACGTCGTCGGCGGACGCGGCCGCGTTGAGTACTTCTTGGAGCCCCTCGCGTTGCTGGTGTACGGCAACCTCATGGTGAAGCGGAACCGGCCGTTTTCAGAGGAGCCCGTCGACCAAATCCACGTCTTCACAGGCCTGCAATGGACGCCGCTCGACGAGCGTGTGTTTGCCGCCATCGGCATTCGCGACGAAGGCAGCGGCGGCTGGGTGATTCCCGCCGAGCGCTTGCAGAGCATGGTCCACCTCGACCTCGACTGGCTGCATCCGCTGGGCGACGGCTTTCAGGTGCACGCCGTGACCAACACCCAGGTGTGGCAGCTCGGCGAACAAATCTGGATGCAAGGCTCGACGTTCCTCGGCGTTGAGCGCGCGGGACAATGGGGCCTCACCTATGAGCTGGGCGTCGACGGGCGCAACCAGAGCATCGACATCCAGAATACGTTTCACGCGCTGATCGCGTCGGTGGACGTCATCCACAACACGCGCCTGCGCGCCACCGTCGGCAGCCAGCGCGGCGGCATCAAATGCGTGGCCGGCGTCTGCCGCGAGTTTCCGTCGTTCGCGGGCGGCCAACTCGAAGTGGTCACCCGCTTCTGAGGCTGGGTCGCCATGTGCGGCCGGAGACCATCCAAAACGCACATTTGGTGTACCAAGTACATTTTCTGTAGGACGTCCACCAATTGTGCACTTTGGAGGGGTCACGGCAGAGAATCCGACCTCGACCGCGTGTCCTCCGTTAGGCGGCGCGGCCGAAGTCTCGTCGCCACCGGTATTGGCGCTCACCTTTGGCCCAAACGCGCTGAAAGGCGTCCATGTATTGCGCCCAGAATTTGCGCGGGAGGTCGTGCCCCATGCCCTCGACCACGACGTATTCACTGCCAGCAATGGCGTCGGCGGTGTCTTCGCCGCACTCCACAGGAATCAGGGGGTCGGCGCTGCCGTGCAACACAAGTGCTTTGACCTTCAACTCCATCAAAGCTTCGCGTCGTGACCCCGACGCCAAAATGGCGGCGAACTGACGTGCAAACGCGTCGGGGCAGGAGTCGGCCCGGTCGAAGGCCTCCAGCGCAAGCTCAGAGACCATCTCCTCGTCGAAGTGCTCCTCGGTCGACCCGATGGTGCGCATGACCAACATGGCGCGACCGAGGACCTCGTCGGGTGACGTCGCCGGCGGGATGAGCAATGCGGCCAACGCATGTTGTCGCGGCGGTGGCAGACCTGGCCGCGACGTCGTCGACATGATGGACGTCAACGAGCGGGTGCGGTTCGCGTGGTGAATGGCAAAGTCTTGGGCGATCATGCCACCCATGGAGCAACCCAACACGTGTGCGCTGTCGATGCCGAAGTGGTCGAGCACCAGCGCCGCGTCGTCGGCCATGTCTTTCAACAGGTAGGGCACCTGAATGTCGATGCCCTCTTTGATTTTGTCGGTGAGGGCATGAGGCGACGGCACCGATTGCCCTGCAAGACGGGTGCTTTTGCCGACGTCGCGGTTGTCAAAGCGAATGACGAAGTGCCCAGCATCGGCCATGAGTTCGCACAGCCCCTGCGGCCAAGTCAGAAGCTGGGCACCGAGGCCACACACCAACAACACGGGCGTGTCTTCGCGGTCGCCGAAGGTCTCGACGCAGAGGGTGACGTCGTCGCGAACGTCGACAAAGTACTCGTGGTGCAGATGAGAGGTCATGGGCAATCTCGTGGTGTGCGCCACAAATCGTGACGACATCGTCTTCATTCGCATCATACCCGTTGCCGAAGACCACGCCGGGCAAAATGTGCGGCAAATGTCGACGAGGTGTTGAGGCCTCGACCCCGCAGGTGCGACGCCGAGACCGCTCGGTTTTTGGGCACCCGTATGGCGGTGACGCACCGTCGGCGCCGCCCTCGCTCTTGGCAAGCTGCTTGCTTCGAGGGACGACGTCGAGTGGCCCACACGCTCGACATGGAGGTGGCCTCTGACATCGTCGTCGGGGGCCGCCTCTGTTTCGTCGTCGCCAGCACCCTGGCGCCAGGTGTCGCCAATTGCGGGCAACCCACAGACGTTGGCGACTGTTGGAGCCAGTTTCTGGCGAGGGGCGGATCCGTCGGCTAGGTTGGGCGCGGCCCCTGGGCCGCCATGGGAGACGACGGCGTCTCCGCGGAGACGACGTGTCATCACGCATCTTGGTCATCGACGACTCGCCCACCATCCGTCGCGTGGTGAGTTCCACGTTGCAGACGTACGGCTATGAGACCAGCGCGGCCGACCGCGGCGACACCGGCATTGAACAGGCACGGGCGTTTGGCCCCGACCTCATTCTCCTCGACGTCGGCCTCCCCGACCAACGTGGCCTCGACGTCGCGCGCGCCTTGCATGAAGACGTGCTGCTGCGAGACATCCCCATCGTGTTGCTGTTGACGCGCTCAGACCAATTCTCACCCGGCGAAGTCTCTGGCCTCGGCATTGTCGGCACGTTGAACAAGCCGTTTGCGCCCCACGTGCTCACCGACGAGGTGGGCGCCGTGCTCGAAACCTACGGACACGCCTCGCGAGAGGCCACGTCGCCCTCGATGTCGGCCTACAGCGACGGGCCTGCAGGGAGCGAAGCGTCTGAGGGCGCCGACCTGTTTTTGCCAAAAACAGAGCAGAGTCCCATGCCTGACTTTGGCAGTCTGCTGTCGCTCGACCCATCGTCTGAGAGTCCACGCGCACCGATGCTCATCCAACACCGCCCGCGCCCGCCAGCGCGCAACGACGGCTCCCAAGAAGGCGCCCCCGTCGACGAGGGCAGTGCCGTCGACGAGGTCATGAAGGTGTTTTCGGACGCGCTGTTTGTTCGCGGTCTCAACGACGCCGACCAAGTCGTCGGACAACTGTTTTCAAGCGTCATGGACCAGTTCTCAGAAGCCATCGCCGCCGAGTTTCTCAAACGGCAAATTGGCCTGGAGATGTTCACCGGTCCGGTGCCGTCGCTGTACGGCGACCTCGCTGTGGTGCCCTTGCCTGAAGTTCTGCAGCTGTTGAATCTGCAGGGGCAAACCGGGGTGCTCGAGGTCAGCGTCAACGACGCCAGGTTTGAGGTGCACTTCAAGAAGGGTCGCCTGCTGTGCATGCGGGGCCGCAACGTGCGCGCCGTGAACCGGCTCGGGCAGTACTTTTTGCTGCTGGGCGCGCTCACGAAAGAGCAGCTGCAAGAGGCCCTCGACGACTTCGACGGCCAACAGCCCCTGGGCACCTTCCTGCTCGGGCGCGGGCTCATCAAAGACACCGATTTGCGGGCCGCAGTTCGCGCCCAAGCCGAAGACCTCATGTACGAAATGCTGCGGATGGAACGCGGCGTATTTGGCCTGCGGCGCGAAGAAGGCCTGATTGAAGACCTTCCTTTCTCTGGGTTCTCCGTCGACGAACTGCTCTTTGATGGGCTGCGCCGTGTCGACGAGCAGAGCACCATCGAGCAGCACGTGCCCTCTCCCGACGTCGTGCTGCAAGTGGGAAGAGACGCCAGCCTTGAAGGGTTGAGAGACGAAGAACTCACCATCATGAATGCGCTGCAGGACGGGGCGCGGTCGGTGCACGCCCTCGCCGACCAGCTGGGCTTGCACGATGAGGAAGCGATGAAAATCGCCTACCGCCTCGTCGTCACGCACCGTGCCGCATTGGTGATGACTGCAGACGGCCAAGGCGGACATGCCCCCCTGGCCTCGACGGAGGAACCATGACGTTCGACCCCACCGACGACGTGCAAGACGCCAACGACGTGCAAGACGCCAACGAATCTGTCGATGACCCAACGCAAACGTCGCCCGAGAAGCTCGACGACACGTCCGCCGCGTCCACCATGGAAGCAGCCCTCGAGCAGGTCGTCGACGCAGAAGACGCCTCCGGCGACGACACTGACCACGACACTGACAACCACGCGAACGACCTTGCCGTCGCGGCCGACGACGCCGCGGCGGACGCCATCAACGTCACAGACGCGGCCCCCACGCTCGTCGAGGAGGCCCCTCCGACAGACACGCCGGCCACTGACGACGACCTCCAATCGGCGGACACGGCCCCGGGCGCAGTCAACAACGGTGACGTCGATGACGAAAGCGGAGCCGACGCCCAACCCACCGAGGCTGCGAGCGACTCGACTGCGGACGACGTCGTTGAAGAGTCAGAACTTGGTGCGTCAGAGCTTGGAGACACTGAGGCTGGGGACACAGGGGACGACGTTGCTGTAGGGCCCGAGAACGGCATGGTGGACGCCGCCGCCTCCATCAGCGACGTTGCTGAGCCAGCCCCTGTCGACTTCAGCGATGACCCGGAGCCGCCGAATGTGGACGGCGTTGACGTGAGCGACTCCAGCGCCGTGGCCGCGGAGGTCCCCGGCGCGTTCGTCGATGACGGCAGCGTCGACGACCCCCTTCTGCAAGAAGCGCCAGAGCGCAGCTTTCGCCGCATGCACCCAGGCCGCAGCGTCGTGCAGGAGCTGAGCGTGAGCTTGGTGGCGGCCGCGCTGCTGCCAGCCGCCATCGGCACCGCCGCCGTTGGGTACTGGGCGGCCACGACATCTCCTGTCGCTTCTGTCGCTCCTGTCGTGGCGACGACAACCGCCCCCCAAAAGGTGGACCTGCCCAAGGTCGCCCCCGTCGTCGACGAGGTCAAAGCGTTGGAGGCGGAGCTGGTGCGCCTGCAGAGCGTCGAACGCGCGCAACAGGCGGCGCAGCTGGAGCGCAAACTGCGCGGCGAGCTGAAAGACCTGTCGCACCACATTGCCCTCGCCCGGGATGCACGTCGTGAAGGCGGGCAGAAAGGCAAAGCCCTCAGCAAGCCCTTCACGGCAGACGAACTCGGCGAAGCCGCAAAGGCCCTGTCGGTGACGTCGACAAGCGGCCGCTTTCTCGTTGACCGAGCAGGCACTGTGGTGTTGCCAAAAGACGGCAGCTTGAACACGACTTGGGCCGCTGCGTCCCCGGGAAGTGGCGTGGCCGGCGCCCACCACGTCGACGACGGGGCATTGTTCGCCAAGGCCTGCGCGCCGAAAGAAAAGGTGTGCATCGTAGAGCGGCAGTCGGCCACGACGACGGCGATGACCACAGCAACATCGGTGGCTGCCCTGTCGGCGCTGGAGCAAGCCGCCAGGCGAGCCCAGCGTCCCGCCCTCCCCGCCGCCGAGGTGGTGGCTCCAGACCCCCAGACCCCGTGGGTGCTCGTCGCGGGCATGTGGCTGTTGTCGCTGCTGCTGGCTGCGCTCGGCCTCAAACGCGTCCAAGCCAAGGTCGCACAGCCTTGGACAGAACTGACCGCCCGCTTGGAGGCCGTCTCCCACGGACACGCGCAACACTCTCCTGCAGACGCGCCCGCCGAGATGCACAACGCGCACCTCGCCGTCGACCGTTTGCAGGCTTTTGTCGACGACAAAGCCGTCCGCGACGCTGCGCTCCAATCGAGCCAACACCAGCACCACCAGCTGGCCGACGCGCTGCGCGGGCTCCGCGAGGGCGCGTTGCACATTCGTCTTCCGCTCGATGCTGAAGGGGCAGACCTCGACGTCACCACCGCCTTCAACGGCCTCGCTGAACACTTGCAGGCACAAGCCGCGCGCCTGCAAAGCCACTTGCAGGTGCTGCAGGCGGATGGTGCAGCCTCCCAACACGAAGAGGCACTGCGCCGCCTCGAAGCCATCAAGCCCCTCGCAGCCCTCCTCGCCGACATCGCCGCCCGCTTGGTGCGCATGGCCGACCATGACGTCACTCGGCACGACCTGCTGCGGTTGTCGAGTGCGATCTCGCAACGTGGCCAAGCGGCCGAACAACTCGTCGCGGCACTTGAGCGCACCCTGCGTTCGCCAAGCGCCACCGACGGCGCCACGGCCGAAGGCACGCAGCAGGCATTGGCCCGTCTCGTCGACGACCTTGAACAGCTGACCACCAGCCACACCCTCCCGGTGTTGCTGCAAGCGCTGTCAGGCATGGGCGACGACGAGGTGCAGGAGCGGCTGGAGGCCTGGCAGAAGCACAAAGTCGAAGCCGCATAGCCAACAGCGTCACCTCGCAATCGGTCGGGCGCGTCGGCCGAGGTCATCACAATCGCGGCCGCTCGACGCGCGAAGCGAGCATTTGGGGTTGGATCCGCCGACACCGGGAACACACACCGGTCGTCGGCGGTTGGCGTTCGTCGACGTCGTTCGGCGTGCCGAGCGCCAGGGTGACGGTGCCCACACCCGCCTGATGGCTGTTGAAGAGGCCCCCCTGCGCCAACGTCGAACCAACAGCCCCCTTGCGCCATCCAGCAGGGGTGGAACCGTCTCTGAGCAGGCTGCCCTGCACACCGGAGTTGTGGATGCTGAAGTTCGTTTTGCCGTTTTTGCAGGCCTTCAACCTTGGCGGCGACGCCCCTGCCCCTGCGCCCGAGCCCACGGTGGCCGAACAGCAGTTTGTCGTCGAGACCCAGGAGGAGCAGGCCCCTGTCGCTCCAGCCAAGGTCGCCGCCAACACGCCGCCGGCCCGCTCGCCTGAAGAACTGAAGGCGGTGATCGCGAAGATGCAAAAGGTCTACGAGAACACCACGTCGTTCTCGGCGAACTTCACCCAGCGCTACACGTACACGTTGCTGCGCCGCACCCAAGAGTCGTCGGGGACCGTGCAATTCAAAAAGCCCGGCATGATGCGCTGGGACTACAAAGCCCCCAAGGCCAAGAGCTTCGTCGTCGACGGCAAGGCGCTGTGGGTGCACACCCCCGAAGACAAGACCGCCATGGTCAACCACTGCTTCAAAGAAGACGGCCTCACGGCATCGGTGTCGTTCTTGTGGGGCAGCGGCGACTTCGACAAGGAATTCGACATGGCCTGGTTCCCCGGTCAGTTCGGCGACAAAGCCGACCACCACGTCGCCCTCACCCCCAAGACGCCGAACGCCGTGTACCAAAAGCTCATCTTGGTGCTCGACGCCAAGACGTCGCGGGTGAAGCAGTCCATCGTCGTCGACACGCAAAAAAACGTGAACCAGTTCATCTTCGACAACCTGGTGTTCAACAAGGGCGTCAACACCAAGACGTTTGCCTTCAAGGCGCCCAAAGGCACCCATGTCGCCCCCATCCCGGGCACGTGCGCGGCCCCCCAGTGAGTCCTCCTCCCAACGGGTGACGTCGACGGCTTCGCGTTTGCGAGGCCGTTTGACTTTGGCGTAGCCTCGTCGTCATGCCCCACGCATTGCAGGTTTTTGGGTTTTTCGGAGCGGTGCTCATCGCTTACCCCGCCATCGCGTGGCTTGAACGGCGGTCGACGGCAGATGTGTTTCGACCCACCCGGCTCTTGCAGTCGCCGCTGCAGCCGCTTGCCGACGTCCTCAAGCTCCTCGGCAAGCGTGGCCCCATCCCCGAAAACGCCGACCGCGTACTCATGCGAACCGGGCCCTTCTTTGGCGCCTTCGCCGTGCTCATGGTGATGGCGGTGCTGCCGGTCGCGCCCCTTGTCACCCAGGGTGCCCAGGTCGGCCTCACCGACGGCAGCGCCCCGTTGTTGTTGCCCTTCGCGTTCTTGTTGTTGTCGACGTGCGCCATCGCCTTCGGCGGCGCAGGCAGCGGCAACCCCCTGGCGCTGCTCACGGCGTTGCGCCTGAGCTTGGTGCGGGTGTCGACGCTGGTCACGGCGCTGGTGGCCTGTTTGGCCATTGTCCGTGTCGGGCGCACTTCAGCGATGAATGGCATCGTCGCCGCCCAACAACAGGCGTTGTCGACCGAGACGGCCGCCACGCCCGCCTGGGGCGTCCTGACGTCGCCCGTCTCATTCGCGGTGGCCCTTCTGTGCTTCGCGCTCCTCGCCCAAGGCATGCACCGCAGCCGCGAAGGACGCCCTCACGACCTCGGCGAGAGCTACGTCGCACAAATGACGGGGCCCCTGCAGCTGGCCACGCGTGTCTTTGAAGTCCTCGACGTCTTCGCATGCGCCAGCTTGTTGTGTGTGGTGTTTTTCGGTGGGTGGAGCATTCCTTTCGTCGACGACGGCCTGTCGACGACGACGACCACCACCGACGCGTTGCTGCGGGCGGGTGTGTTCATGGCCAAATCCATCGGCCTCAGCGCCGGGATCGTCTTTCTGCGGCGGGCCCTGCCGTCGTTTGCCCCCGGCCAGCTGTGGCGGTTTGTGTGGTTGGTGCTGCTGCCCATCGCCGTGTTCAGCATCTTCGTCCCGCTGGCGGTGTTTCTTCCGCGTGCATAGCGGCTCCTGCCGGGTCGACAGCGTCGTCGTTCTTGCTATGTCGGCCCCATGACTGACACGCCTGCCCCCGCCGACAAGCTCACCCTGGCCCTCACCCGAGACGGCAGCCTCCGCGCGCGCATCTGCCGCGTCGATGGGCTCGTCAACGAACTGTGTCGACGCCACCAAGCCTCCCTGTTGGGCAAACACATGTTGGCCCGGGGTCTCGCCGCCACCGCGGTCTTCCCCGTCGAGTTCAAGGGCGACAACGCCATGCAAAAGGTGGCGGTGCAGTGGACGGGCACCGGCCCCAGCGGCACCCTCTTCGTCGAGCTCAACGCAGACGGGCAGATGCGTGGCATGGGCAAGGGTCTCCAGGCCGACACCGCCGTCAGCGTCGACGACAATGGCCGCGCTGGGCACCTGCAGTTCGGCGACGGCTACGTCTCCGTGCTCTTTCAACACGCCAAAGGCGACCCCACCCGCGGGCAGATCGAAACCCCCTTCATCGACGTCGACAGCGACCTGCAACAGTGGTTGGCGACGTCGGCCCAGGTGGCCACCCGGCTGTTCACGTTGGTGCGTGTCCCCGACGACGGCGGCCCCGTTCAAGCGACAGGGCTGATGGTGCAAGCCATGCCCGACATCGACGACAGCGACCACAAGTCGCTGCTCATCAACCCGCAAGACTTGGCGCATCTGCCACCAGACGCCCCTGACTTCGCACTGTTCACGGCGTTGTTCGACGGCGCCGACTATGACGTTCTCGACGAGCATGCGCTGTCGTTTGGCTGCCCCTGCTCGCGCGAACGCGTCGAAGGCTCCCTGATGCTCGTCGAAGACGACCAGATGTTGGCGATGATCACCGAAGACAACGGCGCCGAAATCGACTGCCAGTTCTGCGCTGAGAAATACATGTTCACCGCCGAAGACCTGCAAAAGCTCCTCGACGAAAAACAACGCCAGAACCCCCACAACGTGCACTAACCTCCCGAAGGGGGCGTAGGCCCCCTTCCCCCACGCCGGCAAAGCCGGACATGGGGCCCCCTTCCCCCCTCGCTTCGCGGCTCCCTCTGGTCGCGCATCGATCGCGTCATGGACCTCTTCGAAGCCGCCTCCGAACGCAACCTCGACGGGGTTCCCCTCGCTGAGCGGCTGCGTCCTGCCCGCATCGGCGACGTCGTCGGGCAGCGCCACCTCGTCGGCGAAGGCAGCTTTTTGCGCCGTGCCCTCGCCGTCGGACGCCTCCCATCGTTGCTGCTGTGGGGCCCGCCTGGCACCGGCAAGACCACCCTCGCCGAAGTGCTGTCGCACGAGGTCGACGCGCGGTTCGTGCGCATGAGCGCGGTGTTGGCCGGCGTCAAAGACGTGCGCCAAGCCGTCGACGACGCCAAACGCGCGCGCCACGAGCACCGCAAGAAGACGCTGCTGTTTCTCGACGAGATTCACCGCTTCAACAAAGCCCAACAAGACGCACTGCTGCCCCACGTCGAGAACGGCACGGTGACGCTCATCGGCGCCACGACTGAGAACCCGTCGTTCGAAGTCAACGCCGCCTTGCTGTCGCGGTGTCGGGTGTTGACGACGAAGCCCCTCGACGAAGACGACCAAAAGAAACTTCTGCTGCGCGCCATGGAGACCCCCGACAAAGGGCTGGGCCATCTGCCCGTCGTCCTCGACGACGACGCGGCGAACGCGTTGGTCGGTGCCTCCTCGGGCGACGCCCGACGCCTCCTGCTTTCGTTGGAGGTGGCGGCCGACCTCGCCCTCGCCGATCGCACCGCAGGCGAAGACGCTGTCGTCACCACCGCCCACGTCGAACAAGCCGTGGCCCGACGACTGGTGCGGTTCGACAAGCGGGGCGACGCGCACTACGGCGTCATCAGCTGCTTCATCAAGAGCATGCGCGGCTCCGACCCTGACGCAGCGCTGTACTACCTCGCACACATGTTGGAGGCCGGCGAAGACCCCATGTTCATCCTGCGGCGGCTGGTGATCTTCGCCTCTGAAGACGTCGGCATGGCCGACCCCCGCTCGCTCGAGGTGGCCACGGCCGCGGTGCAGGCGTTTCAACTGCTGGGGTTGCCAGAAGGCCAGTGGGCCCTGGCGCAAGCGACGGTGCACTTGGCGTCGGCGCCGAAGTCGAACGCCTCCTACAAAGGCCTCAAAGCCGCGCGAGCGGCGGTGCAACAGAACCCCAACGCTGAGCTCCCGCTGCACCTGCAAAACGCGCCCACCAAACTGATGGCCAACGAGGGGTTTGGCAAGGGCTACCGCTATCCCCACGACGTGGGAGGCTTTGCCGACGGCGTGCAATACCTCCCCGACGACTTCGTCGACACGCAGTTTTACGTGCCCACGCAAAATGGCGCCGAAGCCGCCTTCGCCCGGCACCTGCGTCGCCTGTGGGGCACTGGCCGCTACCCCGATCCTTCCTCTGAAGAATGACTCCAGGAGTTCCCATGCGTCGTCTGCTCAGCGCCTTCGCCAGCCTCACCCTCGGATGCACCGCCCTCATCGTCGGATGCGCCACCACCAACGACGGGGCCGACGCGCCCGACCAGACGCCACCGACGACGCACGTGGTGTACACCGGCCCAGTGTTCGTCACCCATGACGCGGCAAAACCCACCGCCAAGGCCGTCGTCGTCGACGACAAAGGCGTCATCGTCGATGTCACGGACGACTTCAGCGCCTACCCGCAGAGCCAGGTGAAGAAGCTCGACGGTGCCCTCGCGGTGCCCGGCCTGCACGACGCCCACGCCCACATCGAAGGCGTCGGCAAAGCACTGGAGCAGGTCGACTTGCGCGGCTGCACGTCGACCGATGACCTCAAACAGCGCATCGTCGACTTCTTGGCCGCCCACCCCGATGTCAGCTCGGTGCAAGGCCGCGGCTGGGACCAAAGCCTCTTCGCCGACAAACAGTTCCCCACGGCCGCCGTCCTCGACGGCGTCACCGACAAGCCCATTCTCGTGCGGCGTGTCGACGGGCACGCCGCCCTTGCCAACCGCGTGCTGCTCGACGCCATGGGCGTCACCCCAGACACCACCGACCCCGACGGCGGCCGGTTCATTCGCGGCGACGACGGCGCCCCCAGCGGTGTTCTCGTCGACAACGCCATGGACGGCGCCTACGACAAACTCCCCAAGCCATCCCACGACGACCACAAGCGTTGGCTGCGGCTGAGCATGGAGCGCGCCAAAAGCTTCGGCCTCACCGCCGTGCACGACATGGGCATGAGCCTCGCCACCTACAAAGCGCTGCTGGAGCTCGACGCTGAAGGCGATTTGCCCGTGCGGCTCTTCGTCTACCTGTACGGCCCCGAAGAAGGTGCACTGCAAGCCGCCCTCGACGCCAAAGACGGCAAGCGCGTCAAAGTCATGGGCCTGAAGTACCTCATGGATGGCGCCATGGGCAGCCGCGGCGCTGCCCTCCTCGCCCCGTACGACGACGAGCCCACCACCACTGGACTGCTCACCGCCGACAAGGAGCACCTCAAAGCCACCCTCGCCAAACTCGACGCAGCCGGCAAACAGATCGCCGTGCACGCCATCGGCGACGCCGCCAACCGCCACGTGCTCGACGTCGTCGAGCAGGCCAAGCCCCAAAGCTCGACGGTGCGCCACCGCATCGAGCACGCCCAGCTGGTGCACGCCGACGACTTCAAACGGTTCGCCCAGTTGAAGGTCATCGCCTCCATGCAGCCCACCCACGCCACCAGCGACATGCGCTGGGTGCACCGCCGCGTCGGCGAAGAGCGGGCCAAAGGCGCCTACGCTTGGCGCACCATGCTGCAGCACAATGTCCCCCTCGCCTTTGGGTCCGACGCTCCCGTCGAATCCATCGACGTGCGCAAAGGCCTCTACGCCGCCACGCTGCGCCAAGACGCCGAGGGCCAGCCCGAAGGCGGGTGGATGCCCCACCAACGCGTCACCTCCGACGAAGCGCTCGCCGCGTTCGCTCTGGGTGCCGCCTTCGCCGCCCACGAAGACGATTTGGGGGCCTTCAAGCCCGGCATGCGCTTCGACGCCACCCTCTTTGCCGCAGACGTGAGAAACACGCCAAAGCAGTGGCTCACCGTCGACGTGAGCGGTACGCTCCTCGCCAAATGACGTTGCCGAATGGCGCCACGTCACCTGGCTGTCACACAGAAGTGACCCCCCTGCTGCCGACGCACATTGCCTTCTGACGTCGCAGGCGCGACAGAAGAAGAAAGGAATCGCCCTTCATGGCCAAAAAAACCAAGAAGAAGTCCCCGAAGAATCCCTCGTCGTCGACGAAGGCTGCATCTGTTGCTGATGCCAAAGGCAACAAGGCTGCGGCCAAGCCGACGAAGAGCCCTGCTTTTGTGCAGCTGCAGGCCGCCTACGACGCGGGCAATTACGCCCTCACGCGCAAACTTGCGGTCTCCCCCGACCTCACCGACGACGAGCGCGCCGACGCGCAACGTCTGATGGACCTCACCCAAGTCGACCCCGTCATCCTCGGGCTCGGCGTGGGCGTGGTGCTCTTGGTGTTGGTGGTGGCCGGGACGCTGCTCACCCACGCCTGATGACCGTGGTCGAAAGCACCCTTGCGGCATTTCGAAAGGACACCTCGATGATCCTCGCATCCCTCTTCGCCAAGAACCCCTTCTCTCCGCTGCGCGAACACATGAGCAAAGCGGTGGAGTGTGTCGACGCCACCGAAGCTCTCTTCGACGCGCACGCCGCGCAAGACGCCGACGCCATGAAAGAAGCGGCACGCCGCGTCTCCATCCTCGAGCACGAGGCCGACGTCATCAAACATGAGATTCGCGCCCGGCTGCACAAGAGCGTGTTCTTGCCCGTCGACCGCCGCGATGTGCTCGAGGTGCTGGGCTGCATGGACTCCATCGCCGACAACGCCGAAGACATCGGCGTGCTCTTCACGTTGCGCAACATGGAGTCGTTTCCCAACGACGAGTTGAAAGACGCCTTCAAAGAGCTCAACGAGCGCATCCGCAAAGTCGTGACGCATGCCGCCACCGTCATCGACCAGTTCGACGCCCTCGTCGAGTCGGGCTTTTCAGGCCCCGACGTCACCAGCGTGCTCGACGCCGTCGACGAGGTGGGACGCCTCGAACACGACGCCGACAAAGCGCAAGACCAGTTCGGCAAGATGATCTTTCAGTACGAAGACGACTTCAAACCTGCCGCATTGTTCATGTGGAACAAGATCGCCAACAAGACCGGCGACATCGCCAACGCTGCCGAGCGCATGTGCAACCAGTTGCGCATCATGCTCGCCGGGTGACGTCGACAACGGCTCATGCTTGGCGTGGGCCTGCCGATGCGAATGACCGACCGGGACGCTGAGGGGGAGCAGGAGACATCATGGATCCAACCACCATCATCCTTGGCCTCGCCGTCGTGTTCGGCTTGTACATGGCGTGGAACATCGGCGCCAACGACGTCGCCAACGCCATGGGCACCTCGGTGGGTTCCCACGCCGTCACCATCGGCCAAGCCATCTTCATCGCAGCCATCTTTGAGTTCGGCGGCGCGTTCCTCGTCGGGGGCGAGGTCACCAACACCATCCGCAAAGGCATTTTTGACGCCAGCCTGTTCGCCGACAAGCCCTTCGAATTCAACGTTGGCATGTTGTCGGCGTTGTTGGCGGCGGCGGTGTGGCTGCAGCTCGCCTCGTGGAAAGGCCTGCCCGTCTCCACCACCCACGCCATCGTCGGCGCGGTCATGGGCTTCTCCATCGTCTCCATGGGGTGGTCGTCGATCAACTGGTGGAAGGTCGGCGGCATCGTCGCCAGCTGGTTCATCTCGCCCATCACGGGGGCCTTCATCGCGTTCTTGGTGTTCTTCACCATCCGCCGGCTGATCCTCGACGACGACGAGCCCATTGAGCGCACCCGAAAGGTGGCCCCTGCCCTGGTCTTTGTGTTGGGCACGGTGCTCGGCTTCATCCTTTTCAAGAAGGGCCTGAAGAACCTGCACCTCGGCCTCAGCGGCGTCGAGCTCACCGGCTTGGCGGTGGCCATGGGCATCGGCGGCTCCATCGCCGTCGGCGTCATGCTACGCAACTTCAAAAAAGAAGAGAAAGACTCGCACCTGCGCCAGAACCTGAAGGTCGAGAAGGTCTTCGCCTGGCTGCAGATCGTCACCGCGTGCTTCATGGCCTTTGCCCACGGCTCCAACGACGTCGCCAACGCCGTTGGCCCCCTCGCCGGCATCGTGGCCAACCTCAACAGCGCCGCCGGCGAAGTCGCCACCCAGGCAGCCCTGCCCAAGTGGGTGCTGGCCCTCGGCGGCGTGGGCATCGTCATCGGCCTCGCCACTTGGGGAAAGAAAGTCATCGCCACCGTCGGCAAGAACATCACCGAGATGACGCCCACACGTGGCTTCGCGGCCGAGTTTGGCGCGTGCATCACCATCCTCTTTGGCTCCACACTGGGCTTGCCGCTGTCGACGACCCACGTGCTGGTGGGCTCGGTCATCGGGGTCGGCCTCGCCCGTGGCATTGCGGCGTTGAACATCGGCGTCATCCGCGGCATTGCCGCCAGCTGGTTCATCACCGTCCCCGCCGGCGGCGTGTTGTGCGTGATCTTCTACGAGATCCTCGTGCACGTGCTGCCCCGCGGCTGACAGGAGCACGTCGTGCAAGAAATCGCCGTCATCATCGTCGTCGCCGTCGTCGTGTTCATGGCGCGCAACTTCATGGTGAAGCAAGAGCAACTCGACGAGCACCAAGACGCCGCGAAAGACAACGGCGAGCGCGTGCTCGATGTCAAAGCCAACGTCGTCGACGACTAGCCTCGTCGGAGGCTCGGCTTTGCCGGCCTCACGACGAGTCTTTAACGACCATTTGCAGTGGATGACAATGTTGCCGACTGCTGAACGACACCCAACTGCAAATGGTCGACGATGCCTGTTGCTCGGCCTCATTGACGTCGCCAACGTTGTGCGCCGGGAATAGACGACCATTTGCGGTCAAACGTCGACCCACAGACCTCAGCGTCGTCATCACCGTAAATGGTCGCAAGGTCATTGCGAAGCAATGACCCACCATGCCTGTTGCCCGGCCTCATCGACGTCGCCAACGTTGTGCGCCGGGCCCACTGCAAATGGCCAAAGCATGGCTAGGTCGGCGTCACCAACTGCAGCATCTCCCGCGCCCCAGGGCTGGTGCTCTCGGCGGCCGCCGCTCGTCGTCGTTGGTGGTGAGAGGCAAACACCACCACCCGCCACGCCATGAGTGCATGCAGTCGTGGCGCCTGCAGCAGAGCCAGCGTCACGTCGCTGGCCCGCGCCAGTCGATGCTGGGCCACAACGTCGAGGACGGCGTCGCTGACATGGGCCTGCCGCACGGCGAGCAGGAGGTGCGACGCTTGCAGTCGAGGATGGTGCGCCAACACCTCGTGCACCTCGGGCGCTGGGTCGAGCAGCAGGGTCTCCAGCTCCTTCGGCGTCGCCACGCGGGCTTTGGCCATGCGTGTGCCCAGTGGCATGCCCGTCGCCGCCCACGACTTCGGATGTGGCAGCACCATCTGTCGGGCGCGCCCTGAGCGTGCGTCGTCGACGACGCTCAGCAAGCCATAGGCGATGTCGTGGCCACTCACCGCGGCCGCTGCGCGCAACAGCTCCGCATCGTCGTCGTCGACGGATTGCAGCGCGGCCCACGCCGCCAGCGCCAGGTGTTGGGCGTGGACGTCTTTGTCGCCCGATGCCCGCCACGCCGTGTGCAGCAGCCCGGTGACGTCTTCGGGCGGCGCCTTTTTCCAGAGCTCCAACACACGCTGCGCCCGAGCCGACTCTGGCAACGCCTGCAGCCGCTTCGACCAGGCCGCCAGCGCCGCAGGGTCGGCCCCCACGCCATTCGGATGTGTCGTCGAGGTCATGACGCGTCGTCGTCGTCGTCGCTGGAGGCTTTCTTGCGTCGCTTGCGGGCCTTCTTCTTGCCCTTCTTGCGCTTGCTCTTGCCGGCCTTGGCGCCTTTTTTGCCGGCCTTGTCGTCGGTGGCGCCATTGGTCTTGGCGTCTTTGGTCGCCTCAGGCTCGACGTCGACGGGAGGAGGCGCCAAGTCGAGCAGGGCCGCGGTCTGTGCCACAGACAACACCGCTTCATCTCCGTCTTTGGCGCCCAACATCAGCAGCTCGAAGTCGCCGGTTTCGTGGGGCCCGAGCGGGCCGCCACCGGCAGGTGCCACCCGCTGCAGCGCAGCGACGGACTCGGCGTCGTGCAACCGTTTGACGTCGAACGTGGCCCCCACCTGTGCCGCGTATGTGCGGTCGTGGAGCTTGGCGGTGATGACCACCACCGGCAGGGATTCTTCGGAGGTGTTGGTGACCCGTCCGGTGACCACGACGAGGTTTTCATCGGCCGACACTGGCATGCGCTCGACGTTGACGTCGTGCACTTCGAGGGCGCCGTGTTGGCTGGAGCCTCCGCCGTAAAGCACCACACGCACCAAGCGTCCTTCTTTGACGTCGTCGACGTTGCCGCCACGGGCCCACACCACCGCCGCGACGAGAAACACGCCGAGCACGGTGACTTGCCACAGCACCGACCACAGCATGGCGACGGCCCGCGGCATCTTGAAGCCGCCCCCCGACTTGGTCGGGGACGACGGAGACGATGCCGCAGGGGCCGCTTCGGCAGGCGGTGCCTTGGATTGCTCCACCAGATGTTGCGGCGCCTCGTACACCCGGGTCTCGGCCTGGATGTTTCCGGCCGCCGCGGGCGGGCCAAACGCGTCGTCGGCAGGCGCTCCCGGCGACTCCAGCCCCATCCCAGCAAAGAGGTCTTCGGTGCTCTGCGCGTCGGGATCGAAGGCGTCGCCTCCTGGCACGCCAAAGTCGTTGGGGTTCTCGTCGTCGTCGTCAGGCGGTGCGGGAGGAGGACCTCCGCCACCCATGTCGGACGGGCCAAAAATCGCGGACGGCGTGGCGTCAAACCCAGCGTTGTCGACGTCTTGGTCGGCGTCGCCGTAGGTGCCCAGCAAATCGCGCCCTGAGCCGGTCGGCATGTCGCCACCGACGCCAAAGGGGTCGCTGCCAGGGGCCACGGCTGCGGCTGCTGCTCCAGGGGGGGCGAATGGGTCTGCCCCGCCCGGCGATGCCCCAGGGGGGCCAAACGGATCAGCGTCACCTCCGGGGGGGGCAAAGGGGTCGGCTGCACCTACCGGCGACGGCGGCGTTGACCCGCCTGGCGGCGCAAAGGGGTCTGCTGCACCTGCCGGCGACGGCGGCGTCGACCCTCCTGGCGGTGCGAAGGGGTCAGCAGCACCTGCCGGCGACGGCGGTGTCGACCCGCCTGGCGGCGCAAATGGGTCTGCCGCAGGCCCTGGTGTGCCCAACGCTTGCGTCGCCGTGTTCTCAGGAGGCGCAAAGGGGTCGGCTGCGCCTGCGGGCGACGGCGGCGTCGACCCTCCCGGTGGCGCAAACGGGTCTGCTGCTCCAACCGGTGACGGCGACGGCGGCGTCGACCCTCCTGGTGGCGCAAACGGGTCTGCCGCTCCTGCGGGCGACGGCGGCGTCGACCCTCCTGGTGGCGCGAACGGGTCTGCTGCTCCTGCGGGCGACGGCGGCGTCGACCCTCCTGGTGGCGCAAACGGGTCTGCCGCTCCGCCAGGCGTGCCCAACGCTTGGGTCTCAGGCGCAGCAGGCGCTCCAAAGGGGTCGGCCGACGGGCCCGACTTGGGAGAGGGGGCGCCGAAGGGATCTGCCGATGGGCCCGACTTGGGAGAAGGCGCACCAAAGGGATCCGCCGCTGGCGTCGCACCCGACGGCGACGGTGCCGCAAACGGATCGGCGGGCTGCGACCCCATCGCCTGTGTGGCTGGCGACGCAGGCGCAAACGGGTCGGGTGCGGCGGCTGGCGATGCTGCAGGTGTGCCCAGCGCTTGCGTCGCGGTCGGCGACGGAAAGCCAGATGGCGGCTTGGCCAAAAAGACGTGGCTGCACTTGGAGCAGCGCACCTTGGTGCCGCCCTCTTTGACCTTGTCGTCGGGAACGTTGAAGCGCGTGCTGCAGCTCTCGCAGGCGATGATCACGACGCCACTCCTGCTTGGAGGGGGCTTTTTGCCAAGGCCGTGATGGGAGCTGTGGTCTTCGCCTGTGCATCGCGCATGGAGAATCTGCCTTCAGATGACACGAGCGTCGCGTGCCGACTTGCCGACCAGACAGATGCGTCGGGCCGGAGTGGACGAAGCATAGAGAACACAGCGAATCCACGGCAAATTCGCCGCTCTGACAGGGACAGGTGTCCCCTCTCGGCGTTTGCCGCTGGCGTTTGCCGCACTGCGTTGACAAAGGCGCGATATCGCGGTCTATGCCTCGTGGCGCGCGGGGCGCCATGCGCGGGAACGCCGCAGCGCGGCCGAGGGAGGCACACGCCATGACCGAGCCCAAAGTGATCAAACGGTACGCCAACCGCAAGCTGTATGACACCGAACGCAGCTGCTACGTCACGCTCGATGAAATCGCGCTGATGATCAAAGACGGCGAAGAAGTGCAGGTCATCGACAACAAGAGCAAAGACGACCTCACCGCCGTCACCCTCGCGCAGATCATCGTCGAAGAAGAGAAGAAGGTCTCGCGCATGCCGTTGAAGGTGCTGCGCGGCATCATCCAGAACTCCAACGACACCATCGGCGACCTCTACCAGCGCTTTGTCGACCCCCTCCAGGGCATGCGCGACGACGTCGAAGGCCGCGTCAAAGGCCTCTTCAAAAAAGAAGCAGGCGAAGCCGCAGCGCCCGAAGACACCGCCGCCGAGGCCCCCGCAGCAGAGGCCCCCGCAGCCGAGGCCCACACCGACGACGGCGATGCCAACGGTGCAGCAGACGGCGAGAATGAGGACGGTGATGAAGCCGGCCCAGTGCGCGCGTTCGTGGCCACGGCGACGTCGAGCTTCGAGAACTTGCAGCGCAAAATCGACGAGCGCGTCAAAGAATCGCTGTCGACCATGGGGCACCTCGGCCAAGTCGGCCACGAGATGGCCCAGCTCAACAGCCGTCTGGCCGCGATGGAAGAGCGCCTCAACCGCCTCGAGAAAAAGCAGTAGCCGCCACCGCCTGCGCACGAAAAAGCCCTGCCGACCGGCAGGGTTTTTTGCGTTGTTTGCATTGCGGCGGCGTCGTCGCGCTTCTGCGGTGCATTCGACACCCGTGACGTCGTCAGTCGGCCTTTTTCGCTGTCTTCTTGGCCGCCTTTTTCTTCGCCGCTTTTTTGGCAGGCGCCTTCTTGGCCGCCTTCTTCGCTTTGCGCTCGGCGCGGGCTTTGTCTTCGAGGCGCTCGTCGAGGTCGAGCAGGCGGTCTTGCACCTGCTTCATGATGTCTTCGAGTTCTTCGACTTTGTCTTTCACTTGGTCGAGGTCTTCGAGGGTGGGGATGTTCCAGAAGCTGAACACCCGCTCCATGTTCTTGTCGACGACACGTTTGGCCGCCAACGACGACGAGACGGCGCCTTGCATGGCCTGCACAAAATTCTCGTTGGCCATCAGCGTGTTGAGCAGTTCGCCCATGCGCTCTTCGCCAAGCCCCAGGATGCTTTTCGCCATGTTGTCGTCGCTCATGTGTCCTCCGACGGTTGCGTGTCAGAGGCGCATAGCAGAACCGGCAAAAATGTCATCGAGGATCGGGCGTCGCGTTCTGAGCGCATCCCAAACCGCAGAGAACGCGCTCGACGACGAATGCAACGCATTCGTCGCCACTCGACCCACGAAGCGAGCTTTTGAGACTATGACAAGGCGCGCATGATGGCCTGCAGGCTGCACTTCGAGACCAACAGTCCGGCGTGGCCTGGATTGGGGAGCACAACGTGGTTGGCGCCTTCAGGCAGCGACGTCTCGCGGGGGTAGACGATGTAGTCTTGCTGGGCGCAGATGGCCACGTGCTCGACGTGGGGCGCCGACTCGTGCAGATGCGGCAGCGTGTTGGTGAAGGTGTGGTTGCGCTTCATCTGCTTGGCGTCTTTGCCCATGGCAAACATGCCCCGCGACGCGGCCGTGCCGTGGTGCGGGCTGCCGAGTGTCACCACGCGGCGGATGCGCTTGGCAAGGTCGGGGTCTTCGGCCAACAGGTGGCGCAGCACCAACCCGCCCATGGAGTGACACACGATGTCGATGCGCTCGTGGGGATGCTGCTCGAGGAGGTGGTCGATGCCGCCGCGCACGGCGGTGGTGTACGACTCGATGCCCATGAAGGGCAGGCCGAGGTCGACGGCGTGGCTGGCCCGGCCGTCGTCGTGAAGCATGCGACGCAACCCCCAGAAGTTGGAGGCATTTTGCGTGTAGCCGTGGATGCCCAGCACGGGCGCATGGTCGTGGGTGTGGTCGGTGTCGAGCACGTCGAGGCGCAGGATTTGCCGCAGCCGCCACCACGTCAGCCAGGTCATCGCCTGGGACTCCAGCCACCAGTAGCGCAGCAGGCGCAGCCCGCCGTGAGGCACCGATCGCCCTTTGAAGCGCATGTAGCGCCAAAAATGCAGGTGCGCGCCCAACAAGAAGACCACCGTGAACGCGCGCTGGGCGAGCACCACACCCGCCAGCAACAGCGGTGGGGTGAGCAGAAGCCAGGTCGTCCAAGAAACCAACATCGGAGGGGTGCCTTTCGGGTCAGGTTGCGGGCAACATCTGCACTTTCTTCATCGTACCAACCGTGTGACGCCCGCTCAACACACACGCTTCACACGTCTCACACACTTTATCGGCAGAAATGGGGGCGAGGTGAGGGATCCGCGGCGAATGGCTCGATGCGCAACCAAAGCAGCCAGTTGGCGTTGGCAAGCGCCGAAGACGAGAAAGCTGGGATGCGGTCGGGGTTCGTCGTCTGTCACGCAACCGGCGCAAACGGGCTGGCGCATCCGACTCAAAGAAAGTAGGACGCCGGGCATGCCCCGCCCGTCTCTTCCGCTCGATGCCCTTTTGTCGCGACAGCTGCACATGGTCACGGGCAAAGGGGGCGTCGGCAAGAGCACCCTGGCCTGCGCCTTGGCCGTGCACTTCATGAACCGCGGCGAGCGGGTGCTGCTGGCGCAGGTGAACGCCAAAGACAGTCATTCGCAGATGTTGGGGTTGGCTGGGATTCCTGACGATCTGCACCACGTGTCGGACAAGCTGTGCGTCGTCAACGTTTCGCCCGAGCAGTCGCTGCGCCAATACGCGATGATGCATTTGAAGTTTGAGGCCGTGTACAAGACGGTGTTTGAGAACCGGCTGACGAAGGCATTCATGCGGTTCATCCCGTCGATGGCGCAGCTCAACATGATGGGCAAGCTGTGGTTTCACGCCGAGGAGCGCGAAGACGGCCGGCTCCGCTTCGACAAAGTCATCATCGACGCGCCCGCCACCGGTCACGCCCTTGACCTGTTGCGCGTCGCGCGTGTCGTGAACGACGTCGCTGGCCGCGGCCCCATGGCCGACGACACCCGCAAGATGCAAGAAACGCTGGCCGACCCCGAGCGCTCTGCCCTGCACGTCGTCACCCTTGCCGAAGAGATGCCGGCCAACGAGACCGAAGAGCTGCTGGCGAAAGCCGAGATGGAGAAGCTGATGCCCCTCGGCCTCGTTGTCGTGAACCAGTTGCGCGAGCAGCTTTTTGACGACGCCACCCGAGACTGGCTGGGCGCCATTGACGTCGATGGCGAAGCCGCAGGGCTCGTCGGTGTGGCCCAACGGCGGGCGGCGCGCGAACAGCTGGAGCAGAAGTATTCCAACCGGCTGAGCGAAGACCACCTGCAGGTGCCGCGCGTCGACTTCCCCTTCATCCCGCAGGCGCCCTTTTCGCGTGCCCAGCTGGACGTGTTGGCGGCCCGCCTGACCCAAGAGCGGGAGGCGCGGCCATGACGTCGACGACGACCGCCAATTGGACGTCTCCTGCCCTGCCCCTCGCGCCCCTGTTGGCCGAGAAAAAGGTGCTGGTGTGTGTCGGCTCTGGCGGCGTTGGCAAGACGACGACGGCAGCGGCGCTTGCCCTGTTGGCGTCGACGCTCGGGCGACGTGCCCTGGTCATCACCATCGACCCGGCCAAGCGGCTGGCGAATTCGCTGGGCCTCGACGGTTTGTCGCATACGCCCAAGACGCTGCCGCGGGAGTTGCTCGAGCAAGCCGGGTTGCAACCCACCGCCGACGTCGACGCCATGATGCTCGACTTGCAGGCCGCGTGGGACGACCTCCTCGCCCGTGTCAGCCCCGACGACGACATGCGCGAGAAGCTGATGCAGAATCGCTTCTACCTGCACCTCACGCGCGACCTCCCAGGTGCGCAAGAGTTCGTCGCCTGTGAAGCGCTGCAGACGCTGCTCGACAAGGGCATCTATGACGTCGTCATTCTCGACACGCCGCCCACGAGCAACGCCCTCGACTTTCTTGAAGCCCCCAGCCGCATCCTCGACTTTTTGGAGAACGAGGCGCTGCGCAAGTTCTACGGCTCCACCTTCAAAAAGGGCGGCAAGCGAGACGGGGAGAGCGGTTTCGCCTCGAAGATGGGGCTGAAGTTTCTCGACGGGGCCGCCGGCGTGGTGCAGGCCGGCATCGCCAAGATCACCGGCCAAAAAGTGCTCGAAGACCTCGGTGACTTCTTGGGTCTCATCCGCGACTTCGTCGAGCCCTTGAAAGAGCGCACCCGTGCCTTTCAAACGTTGTTGCGCAGCAACGACGCCCGGTTTGTCGTCGTCACTGCGCCTGAGGCGGCAACGTTGAACGAGGCGTTGCACTTCACCAAAGAGCTGCAAGACCGCCAGCTGCCCTTGGCTGGTGTCGTCGTCAACCGCGTCATGCCCGCCGTCGAAGCCAGCTGGTTGGGCTTGGAGCCCGAACAACTGCAGGCGCGCATCGAGGCCCTGCCGTCGCCACCGGCTGCGCCCCGCCCGCTCAGCCCTCAGGAGCTGAGCTACAGCTTTCAAGGCGCCGTGCTCGAACAGCAGGCGCTGGCGGATCGCGACCAACACGCCATCGCTGGCTTCGTGCAGAAGTTGTCGACGGGGACGGCCGTCACCACCGTCGAGCGCCAACAAGGGGACGTCGCCGATGTGCAACGCTTGGCCCAGCTGTTGCCCCAACTGGCCGGCCGAGACTGACCTCAGTCTGAAAACAAATCCAACTGTGCGGTGGGCTGAGAGCGCACCGCTGTCGTCGGTGAGGGCTCGGTGTTCGCACGGTCTTTCTCCCTTTTCTGGCGAGGAGGGGCGTCGCCCAGCAGTTGACGCACGAGGTGCGACTCCCTCTTGAAAAAGCCCTCGGTGTGAAACGAGTCGGCCAACAAGAAGTGCTCGAAGTCGAGGTGGTGACACACCTCGTGCAGCACCGTGCGCACAAAGGTGCGAAACGCCACGGGCTGCTGGTGGGCGGCGGTGCGCATCCACACGCGAATGAGGGGGCGCCCGTCGGTTTGCTCGTACAACCCGTGCAGCTCTTCGACGTCGTCGCTCGGCCGCACCGCCATCACCCGGACGGTCACGGGCGACACGTCCAGCTGGTCGAGAAGCGCGTTGGCAAAGCGGTGCGTCGCCTTTTGCGTTGTGTTGTAGTCGTCGTCGTCGAGCCCGTGGTGAATGTCGGCCAAAAAGCCGTGCAACGCCTCCGGCAACGGCAGCTCGACGACGTGGAGGGCGTCGCTTTTGCGGTAGGTGGCTTGATCGCGACGGCTGAGCCGGCGGTAGTAGGCGAAGGGCATCGCCGGCAGCGTAGCCTCCTTTGCTGCCGTCTGCAGTGGCTCGCAGTGTTCGTCGTGTTAAGACTTGTCATGAAACGCATCCTGCTCGTCTGCTGTGCTTTGGCGTCTTCAAGCTGCACACTTGCCAGCGGCCCGCGCCCGCCTGCAGAGCCGTGCCGTGTCGACGTCGCCTCAAGAACCTCCAACCGCCAGCAGTGTGCCACCGAGACATTGGGCGACGCCCTCCACGTCTTCGTGCAGCCGGGGCAAGGTGAACGGCCCCCCAGCGTGCGCATCGACGGCGACGACCCGCAAACCGACGTCTACGTGCACGGGCACACGACCGATGTCGACGTCGAAGGCGCCGTTCGTCATTTGTTTGCTTGCGCCGCCGCAGAAAGTGTTCGCGTCCGGGCGGCAGGCTCGGTGGCATCGCTGGCCGTGCACAACGACGACGGCCTTGCCGAGTGCCGCACCTCAGAGACGTGGATGACGATTGTGGGCCAGCCTGAACTTGGCGTCTTGCAACTGCAGCGGCGCACCAGGGTGCAGTGGGACCTGTTGGGCGACTTGCCCGACGTGGAGCGTGTCGAGGTCGTCGACTCCGACGTGGGCGCTCCCGTTGTTGTGGAGTTGTCGTCGGGAACTGAGGACCTCGCTGACGTGGAGAAGCTGGCGTCCACCGTCGACGCCTTTTTGCAGGCAGGCCCCGCCGTCGAGCTCACCGTCTACGTGCGAGACGACATGCAGACCGCTTTGCAGCAGCGCTTCGCCGACGACAACGTGGCCTTCGGCGCCTACCGCTGAGGCGCGTCGACGGGCTCGCTGGCATCGTCGTCGGTTGACGTCAACACGGCGTGGGCAGCGGTGGCGTCGTCCGCGTCGACGAGCAGCTCCACCGGCACCCACGGCGCGAAGAAGCGCCACAGCAGACGGTGGTGGAGTCCGCGGGCGAACACGTCGATGCCAGCGTCTTCAAGTTGGGCCCACCAAGTCGTGGCTTTGTCGATGTCATGGGTCGTTGCGAGAAGGTGGATGCCCGGGTGTTGGCACAGAAACCGAAACTCGCCGACGTAGTCTCTGGCAATTCCGACGAGCGTCACAAGCACGAGAGGCTCAAGCCTCAAGGATGACGTCGAACTCATCCCCATCGCCGCGGCCACACCGACGACGACCAACGCCGTATTCTGCATGACCTCCTTGGCATCTTGACCCCGTCTGCGCCCGGCCCACCAGAGCCAGGGCCCAGCAATCAAGACGGCAGCGGCTGCTCCAACAGCCGACTGAAGTCGAAACATCGGCTCAGACGCGAAGCCATTGACCAACACCCACACAACGCCTGTCAACGGAACCGCAAACAAGGCGGGAACGAAGGGGACGAGGCCCGCAGCTGGAAACGAATCGCGCCTCAGCTCGGTGCGCCCAGCCCCGAAGACCCCGACCACGACACAAAACGCCAGCACCCCAAGGCTGAGCAGGTTGCCGACTTGGTCGACGCCTTCAAAATGCGCCGCCATCCGGGCGTGCTGCACTTGAGACAGCACATCTGTCAGCCCCAGACCAAAGATCGCGACAGAGAACGGGCTCCCCAACCCGCGTTGCCCAACCTTGGTGACGACCAGCAGGCACAAAAGCGACCCGACAAACAGCGAAGCGGCAAGCTCCAATGGAGAGGCAACGATGGGTCCCGAACCAGTTTGTTGAGAGGAGGCCCACATCACGTACCCAGCGACTTCAAGAGCCAAAACGACAGCACCGACCACCCAGGAGGCGATGGCCCACTTGCGGCGCCCCTCAGGAAGCCTCCACCCACGGAGCGGTGGCAGCACGAACGCTGCGACCTCGACGAAAATCATTCCCGCCAACCACGGCCCCAGACCAAACATGCCCAGCGCGATGCCTTCGCCAGGGTTGGGCACCAAACGCAGGACAATGCTTTGGCCGCTGGCGTTCACGTTCTTCAAGGCGAACAACAGGCCCAACATCAGCGCCGACCACAAGAGTTGACGAAAAGGAATGTGAAGCGGCGAAGAAGACGGAGACGCAAACCCAATCGTCGACGACGACGGCCCCGCCTCCGCCACCAACGCCGTGCCACACGCACTGCACGCCGACCCACGGCCGACAAACGGCTCTTCGTGTCGCTCGAGAAACGGACAAGACGGGTTGGGGCAGCGGCGCGCAGACATGGCGCCAGACTATTTCACAGCCGAACAGGCGCCAAGCGCCGACGTCAGCAGCTTTCGACGAGCTCGGTGTCGAGCTCCATGCCTTTGTTCTCGAACTTCTTGCGCCACAGCTCGTGATCGGGCTGCTTGAACTTCGGCTCCATCTTCGGATGGTGCTGCTTTTTGTCGTAGCCGAACACGTCGTACAGCGACGAGAATTGCGCCGGGCCCGTCGACATCTCGACGTCGTGCGGCGTGAACTGCCCGGGGTGTTCGTAGCCTGCTGCGCGGGTGACGGCGGAGACTTCGTTGCGGAAGGCCTCGACGTAACCCTGAAAACGTTGGGCGTTGATGGACGGGTTGAGCCCGCGCTGCAGCCAAGTGTTGTGGGTGGCCACGCCCGCCGGGCAAAAGCCCGTATGGCAATGCTGCGCTTGGATGCAGCCGATGGCCATCATGGCTTCGCGCGCAACGTAGATGAGGTCACAGCCGAGGGCCATGGCAACGATGGCGCGGTCGGGGAAGCCGAGTTTGCCGGAGCCCATCCATGCGACGTCGTCGGCGATGCCGGCTTCAGAAAAAATCTTGTAGACGCGGGTGAAGCCCAGCTTGAAGGGCAAAGCGACGTGGTCGGCAAAGGTCAACGGCGCTGCACCGGTGCCGCCCTCGCCGCCATCGATGGCGATGTAGTCGGGGCCTTTGCTCGACGCCTTCATCTCGTCGGCGAGCTCGTACCAAAAGTCGAGTTGGCCGATGGCGGCTTTGATGCCGACGGGGAGGCCCGTGCGGTCGGCGAGGTTCTCGATGAACTCGATGAGCGTCTTCACCGACGAGAACTCGGTGTGGGCATTGGGGCTGAGCACGTCTTTGCCGATGGGGACGCCGCGGGTGGCGGCGATTTCAGCCGTGACCTTCGAGCCGGGCAACACCCCGCCCTTGCCGGGCTTGGCGCCCTGGCTGAGCTTCAGCTCGATCATGCGGATCGCGGGCACTTGCTCGACGAGGGCGACGGCTTTGTCACAGTCGAATCCGCCGTCGGCGGTGCGAGCGCCGAAGTATCCCGTGCCCAGCTGCCACACCACGTCGGCCCCCAGTTGGTGGTACGCCGAGACGCCCCCCTCGCCGCTGTTGTGAAAACAGTTGGCGAGCTTGGCCCCCTCGTTGAGGGCGCTGATGGCGTTTTTGCCAAGGGAGCCAAAGCTCATGGCGCTGATGTTGATGATCGACGATGGACGATACGGCCGTTTGCGGTTGTGAAACGCGCCGATGACTTTGGCGCACTCCAGCTGCACCACTTTGTCGCTCTTCGACGCCATGTACCCGCTGTCGGGCAAGGCGAAGGCGGCGTGTTTGATGACGGGGTAGCCGATGCCGTAGGGCTCGTCGTCGGTGCCGAAGCCGAAGTAATTGTTCTTGCGGTCGGCCGAGTGGTAAATCCAGTCGCGTTCGGAGCGGTTGAACGGCGCCTCTTCGCGGTTGTGGGCGACGATGTATTGCCGCAGCTCGGGGCCGACTTTGATGAGCAAGAACCGGCCGTGCCCGATGATCGGGAAGTTCTTCAAGATGGGGTTCTTCTTCTGAATGACGTCGTGCAGAAACAGGACGACGAACGGCAGCACGACGCCCCCCGTCCACAACATCCAAGGCTGCACCCACTCAGGCATCCACGTCGGCATGTGCCCTCCCCATCTGTGGTGACGTCGACGAATGCGGGCTGGCGTCGTCGACGGACGGGATCCTCGTCGATGTCTGGGGGCAAGGGCAAGCGCCCGTGAATTGACGCCGGCATCGGACGATGCGCGGAGGCGCCCTGGGGGCGGCTTTCATCGCACCCGGCAGATCCGCCATAATGCGCAAGGGGCACGCACGCACCCCACACAACGGAGGCCCAATGGCAGCAGCCACACAGCACGTTCGTGGTCGATGGAGCAAAGACGCCGTCTCGGTGAAGGTCTTGCACGGGCCTGCGCCGCTGCCTCCTCGACGACGCTCGTTTGCTGATGCGCTGCTTCTGCCCTTCGCGTTGTGTTTGTCGGCGTGTTTGTCGGTCGCCTGTGACGACGGCAGCGCGACGCCGACGCCCGACGTTGAGACGCCCGCTGAGCCCAACGTCTCCCCCGGTGTGGAGCCCGACGGCACCCCCGACAGCGAGCCGTCGCCGGTGGGGCCCGACGTCAGACCCGACGACCCGGTGTTGCCGCCGCCGCCCATGGGCTGTGGGCGCAATGTCCCCGTCGAGTGTGACCCCGCCGCCACCATCGTCGGCGACGTCACGGTGTTCTCTGCGTCTGACCTCGGCCAGTTGCAGGGTGTGCAATGCGTCGACGGCAACCTCGACATCCGTGAGGTCGACGACCTCCTTGGCATGTTCAACGTCGACACCCTCGAAAAGGTGTCGGGTACATTGTCGCTGTTTCGCAACCGCAGTCTGCTGTCGACAGCAGGCATGCCCGCCTTGCGTGAGGTGGGTGGCCTCGACGTCACCGACAACGATGCCCTGGTCTCGCTGTCGGGGTTCTCGGCGTTGGAGACGGCGGGCACCGTGCACATCCTCGGCAACGAGTCGCTCGAGGAGGTGCAGTTGGAGCGCCTGACGACCATCGACGCCGACCTCTTTGTGGCGCACAACCCGTCGCTGGCCGACATCAGCGGCTTCGACTGCTTGTCGGGCGCCGTCGACACCATCTCATTCGAGAACAACCCGGAGATGACGTCGCTGGACGGCCTCGAGGGCGTCGCCCTGGTGCGTGAAGAAGTCTTTGTGCACCGCATGCACGGTCTGAACACCCTCGAAGGGCTGCACGGGGTGTCGTCGGTGCCAGGCAGCATCGTCATCGACGACAACGACAACCTCACCAACCTAGACGGATTGCGCGGCTTGACGTCGACGACCCACCTGCGGCTGTTGATGTTGCCCGCGCTGACGTCGTCGGCAGGCATGGCAGCCCTGACGTCGGTGTCGAACCTCGACCTCGAGAACACGACGCTGCTGACGATGGAAGGCTTCGAAGGCATCACCGAACTCGACTACCTCAGCCTCGACAACAACTACCGCATGACGTCGCTGCGTGGGCTCGACAACCTCAGCTTCATCAGCATCTCGGGCTCCATCGTGTCGCATCCGGCGCTGGAGTCGCTCGACGGGCTGGAGTCGCTCGCCAACGTCGGCCGCCACTTCGACATCAGCGCCAACACCGCGCTCATCGACATCTCTGCCCTCAGCCAGCTGCGCAACGTCGGCGGGGCGCTGCGCTTCATCGGCGACGACGCCTTGGTGTACATCACCGACCTCGTCGAGCTGCGCGACGTCGGCGAGGTGCTCGTCTTGCAGAGCAACACCGTGCTGGACGAAGTGCGCTTCGACAACCTGGCCGGCATCGGCGGACTGGTGGCGAACTTCAACGCCTTTTCAGAAGTCGACTTTCCGGTGCTCGAAGTGTGTGCCGGCGACCTCCTCATCGGCGACAACGACAACTTGCACACCCTGCAAGCGCCCCAGCTGTCGGAGGTGAGGGGCGAGTATGGCGTCTATGCCATGCCGACGCTGTCGACGCTGACGGTGCCCGAACTCAGCCGCATCGATTGGTTCTTTTCCATCTTCGACAACCCGCTCCTCGGTGACGACGTCGCCTGGGGGATCGCGCAGCAGGTCGAAGATCGCGACGGCATCGGCCCAGCAGACGGATGCCGCGACTTCGACAACAACGTGGTGTCGTGCTTGTTCATCGAGAACAACGGCGGGTAGCCTGCGGCCGCCGGCGTGCGGCTCACGCACCACGGTGAAACTTCCGTCGCCTTGGTGGTGTCTCGTCTCTATGCCGACTCAGCCTCGTCACAACTCGCCCCTCGCCCGTCGCCTCCGCCCGCTCTCGGAGGCCGTTGCCGCCCTTGGCGTCGTCGTGAGCGTCGGCGGGTGTGCGCACAACGCCCAAACCGACGCCACCGCCGAAGCCCTGCGACAAGAGCGCGCGCCCGTCGCTGCCGGTGACCAAGTCGACATGGAAGAAGTGCGCATCGTCAAGCCGGGCTCCGGGCCCGGAGGGCTCGACAGCTACGACGCGAAGACGTTGTTTGAGCGCGGGCAAGACCTCCTGCAAGGCCAGGCCTACCAGGAGGCGGCGCCCTACTTTGAGCGGGTGGTGCGCGAGTTTCCGAAGAGCATCTACGTGCGCGGCGCCCATTTTTCGCGCGGCCTCTGCTACCTGCACACGCAACGGGGGCAGCGCGCCCTCAACGCCTTCGACACGTTTTTGGCGCTCCTCGACGACGACAACCCCAGTCACAAGCCGCTTGAAATCCGCGGTCGCTTTCGCCGGGGGGCAGCCCTCGCCCTGCTGGGGCGCTACGAAGACGTCGCCGAAGCCTACGACCTCCTCCTCGTCGAAAAGCTGAGCATGGCCGAAGAGGTCGAGGCCCTCACCGACAGCGGCATCGGCCATTTCATGCGTGGCGACCACGTCACCGCCGAGTACCGCTTCATGAAAGCCCGCCGCTTGTGGAAAAAGGGCTCGCAGGTGGAGCGCCTCGGCGTGAAGTTCTTCGTCGCCCAGGCGACGTTTTACTTGGGAGAGCTGGCGCGCATCGAATACGCCAACTTTCGGCTGCTCCCCCCCGACGAAGCACGTCGACAAGCACGCCTTGACCGCGAGCGCGAAGCCGAGCGCGCCCTGCAAGAAGCCGAAGCCTCTGCCGCCGAGAGCGTGACGACGTCGAAAGGCACCGTCGACGACGACACGCCGCTCGACGCTGGCGAGCCCCACGAACCGGCCGAGCCAGTCCACGAAGACGACGCCGCAGAGCACGACGACCACCATGTCGCGGCCGGGGGCACCGAGCACGCCCAAGACGATGGCAGCGACGCCACCCACCAAGACCGGCCGACGCCGCCACACGAAGACGACATTCCGCTAGAAGAGCTCATCGGCAAACAGCTTGAGAAGAAATGCCAGCTGTTGTTGCGGGCGCAGGTGGCCTTTTTGCGGGTCATCCGTGAGGGGCACGTCGGCTGGGCGTCGGCCGCTGGCTACAAAGTCGGCACCATGTACGAAGACCTGTACGACGAGATGGTCGCCCTCCCCGCTCCCGAAGACCTCACCGACGACCAACGCAAGCTGTACCGCGAGGTCATGCAAGACCGCATTCACATCTTGCTGACCAAGGCGCTGCAGACCTGGGAGGCGACGGCGCAGATGGCCACGCGCACCGGCGCCAACAACGAGTGGATCGGCAAAACCCGGGCGTCGCTCGATCGGCTGCGCGCGTTTGTCGAGGCGGCCGAACAAGGCGCGGCCAAGGCGCCACGCCAGCTGGATGACGACGAGAAAGACACCACCGACGCTTCCGCCAGCTGACCGCGTGCGGCCGGTCGGGGGTTGCTGGCTTGGGGGTTGCGCGGCTGGCGCGAAGGCGCCAGCGTCGCTCCATGCGTGTGCTCGGACTCGACATCGGAATGAAACGCACAGGCGTCGCGCTCTCAGATGAGCTCGGCATCTCGGTGCGGGCGTTGCCCAATTTGGTGCCGCAGGCCCGCCGTGACGACGACATTCGAGCCGTGCTGCAGTTGGCGCGTGCGCATGAGGCTGCCGCCATTGTGGTCGGTCACCCGGTGATGCCGCAGTCGGGCGACGAAGGTCCGATGGCCCGTCGCTGCCGGCGGTTTGCCCAGGTGCTGGCCCAAGCAGCCATCGATGCCGACGCTCCCATTGATGTCTTTCTCGTCGACGAGCGCCACACGTCGGCACAGGCGGCTGAGCGGCTGGTGGCCTCTGGCGTGAAAAAGAGCAAACGAAAAGCCGCGCTCGACAGCGAGGCGGCTCGGGTGATGGTGGAGTCGTTTTTGGCGTCGTCGACGGAGGCCCGTGGTGCCCCCGTCGAACCCAACGCCACCCCACCTTAGGCGGCAGCGCCGTGGGCTATTTCTCGAACGGAATCGTCGCCGGCACCTCGACGTCGCTGAGGTCGACCTCGGGGTAGCTCTTGCGCACCACCACAAACTGCAGCGCTTTGCCGTTGTCGTTGAGGTGGCTCAAGAAGAACCCTTTGTCGACAGCGGCCTTGCGCAAGGCCGCGCCTTTGTCGGCGGTGGCGTCGCGCTCGACGCGCAATCCGCTCTCGACGGCGTCGACTTTGAGGGCTTTGCTGTCTTGCGACGCCCACTGCAAGATGGAGGACGCTTGCGCCACCGCCACCGGCGTGAAGGCCAGCACCGAGGCCATCTGCGCTTGGGCACCGACCACCTGGCTGTGGCCGACCTCGAAGAGCTTCAACTGTTTCTGCTTCACCTCGTCGTAGAGCGAGACAGCGCGTTTGTGCAGCTCGGCATTGGCGGGCTGTGGTTTGTGGTTGGGGTCGACGCGGTACTTCTGCAGGTCTTTGCCGAGCTTGATGTCGGTGAACTTCGGCAGCGTGCCTTTGAGCAAGACATCACGTGCGGGAAGCCCGTCGGCCCAGCGCTGCAAGACGACGGTGGCCCCTTTGTCGTCGACGGCGATCGACTTGATGAAGCCGTTTTGCTTCGCTTTGGCCATGGCGTCGAGTGCCGCGGTGACGTCGGCGACGTTGGCGCCGACTTTGGTCGCCGTGACCTTGTCGTCGGCGGCTTGGATGTCCCATCCGTCGAGGCTGGGGGTGGCCAAGTCGCCTTTCGCCGTCGTCAGGAGCTTCATCCGCAGCTTGGCAAACGTCGGCTGCAGTTTGTTGGCCTTGAGCTCGACGTCGGAGCGGCTCTTGATGTCTTCAAGAACGGAGATGCTCGACTTGAGGAGGTTGGCCTCCTCAGTGACGAGGATCGCGTTGTCGTCGACGCACGCCCCCACCACGCAGGAGGCGGCGACAGACAGAACCAAGGGCAAGTGAAGCAAGCGGGGCACAGGTCCTCCTGGGCAACCGGCAGCAATGGCTGCCGTGCGGCTGGCCATCAATACCTGGTTGTCGTCGTTGAGAGCAACCAGCGCCGCTATGGCAGCTTCACCAGCACTTGCAGGTCGTCGACGAGCTCTTTGGCTTGGCCTTCAGGCACCTCCACGACCCAAGGTCCGACCTTGGCGTGGTACGGCGCCTTGTCGCCGTAGACGATGCCAGTGAGCTTTTTGCCCTTCTGCTCGACGACAAAGCGGCCGACCGGTGCGCCTTGGATGTCGCCGGCGTCGACATAGGTGCGCGCCGACACCCGCTGGATGGACCGCGCCACCGCCATCGCTTCGTCGACCGTGACGTCGGGAGCGCCGGGCTCGACGAACCGCCGTGTCTTGCTCTGCTCGGCGTCGAGCAGCTGAAACCGGCGGCGGGGGGCGTCGTCGCCCATGCCCGACACTTCGAGTGCGACGACGTCGGCCCAGTCGAAGTTGAGAACACGTCGGTCCATGAGGCGGGTGTGTCCGCCTTCCAACCCGCGCACGGCGTTGTTGTCGACGAGAAACACGTCGGCGTTGCCTTGTTTGCGCACATATCGGTGCCGATTGCCGTACGCGGCGACGCCGATGTCAAACCGGTGGATGGCACCGTCGACGGTGACCGTCAGCGTGCGCTCGGGGGTCTTGAGGCCCATGGCGTCCAGCTTGGCGTCGTCGACGGGGCCGAGGGCGCGAACGACCTCGAAGGGCAGCAGCTTCTTCAGAGCTCGGCCGACGGTCTTGCCAGCTGGGAACCGCTTGGTCTGCCGCTCTTTGCTTTGCGTGCTCTTGGCCACGCCTGCGTCGTCGAGCAGAACGCCTCCGTCGGTGGAGGTCACTGGCTTCTTGACGAAAATGTCTTTGTGGTAAGCGACGACAGCGCTGCGCTCATCGTCATGCGTTGACACCTTCAGTTCGACTTCAGCGTCGGGCCAGGTGTAGGCCACCGCCTGCAAAACCTTGCCGTCGACGAGCGGCGCGACATTGGCGTCGCTTTCTTTCTTGCTCGACTTGAGGCTTCCGTTGGCCGTCAGCAGCGCCAACACAGCGCCCACGACGACGACGCTGGCGTGCAGCCACCATTCGCGGTTCATGCGGTTCATCGCTGGCCTCGTTTCTTCTTGCGTCGACCGATGAGCACGGCGCCGAGGCCCAGGGCCAACAGCGGCGCACCAAAGACGGTGGAGTAAAACCACACCACATCTTCATCGCGGGTGTGCTTGATCTCGATGTCGGTGTCGGTGACCACTTCGCCCTCGACGCGGTCGTCGCCGAGAAGCCACAGCACGGTTTCGGTGGCCAGCGTTTGGTTGCCGGTGACGGCCCACAGCCCGTCGGCGAAGACCTCAGAGTCGGCGATGACGACGACACGGGCTTTCGGCGGCTCTTTGCCATCCACGGCGGGTCCAGCGTGTTCAACAGCGGCGATGAAGTTCTTCACCCCCCGCTTCTCTTTGTCTTTGTCGAAGGCGCGGTTGCGCACCTCGTCGAGGAAGGTGCTGTCGTGCGAGCGCGACACGAACGTCACGCTGCTCTTCTTGTTGCGCTGCGCGCGCGGCACACGGTCGAGGTGGCCAACGCCGGCGAACACCACCATGCCGTCCTCCCGCTTCTTGAGCGCCTTGGTGACCTTGTGCGACGAGAATCGGTTCGACGGGAGCAAGGCGTGGTCGGCGCGGGTGTTGGTCTGGCGCAAGAACACGCGGTCAGACACCGCCTCTGTCGTCGACAGCGTCAGCCCGATGTGTTGCAGCAGCGGCTGCAATCCGTGTTTCGCGGTGGGGTCGAGCGACAACAGCAGGGCGCCGCCGCGGTCGACGTACTCTTTGAGGGCGGCCACTTCTTCGTCGAGAAAGGGTGCACGTGGGCCAACGACGGCGACCAAGTTGACGTCGTCACCGATGCTGTTGCCAAGCCCTTCTTGCAGGCCGAGGTTCTTGGCTTTGGCGTTGTACTCCTTCAGCCGCGCGCGAAACGCCGATGTGCCCGGGCGTGCCTTTTTGCCCGCCTTGGTGCCTTTGCGCTCTTGGTGTCCGACGGTGAAGTGCACGGCAGCTTCGTCACGGGTGAGCCGCGCCAGACGGGTGCGCACTTCTTTGTCGAGCTTTTTCAACCCCCGCTTCTGGTCTTTTCGGCTCTTGCCGATGAACGCTTTTTCGCTGCGCTCGCCGACGCGCAGGGCGACGGTGCCCTGACGGCTGACCTTCATTGCCTTCGACAGCTCAGGGTCTTCTGCGGGGTCGAGCACGTTGAGCTGCAGGTTCGGGTCGAGCGTCTTGAAATAGTCTTCGACGTCGTTGAGCAAAGGATTGCCCTTCGCGAAGAACAAGAACACCTCGACATCGGTGGTCTTGGTCGCCCACAACGTCGACGTCGACGTCGACGGCTTGGTCGGGCCTGTGGTGGCGAAGTCAGAGCGCCATTCGTTCTGCCGCACGACGTAGTTGACGAGGCCAAGGCCGGTCACCGCCATGATGAAGCTGGTGCCCGCCAGCAACGCGGTGCGAAGACGGCGGGGCTCCAGCCACCCCGACTGGGCCATCGGGCGCACCGCCCAGGTCACGACGCCATGCAAGAACGTCGTCGCCAACAGCAGCACGATGCCGGCGACTTTCATGGTCGCCGCCGCCTCACGCGTGTCGTCGAGAGAGAGGGCGTAGAGCACCCCCCCCACCATCAGCGGGGCAAACAGCGCGACAAACGTCATCTGCACGCCTTTGACGCTGGGCACCTGCAGCATGGTCTTCACGCGCATTGCCAGCGACGCGGTCAGCAACAACAACGACGTCGCCAAAAACGGCAAATGGGCGTCAGACACGGCAAAGCCACGCTCGCCGGTGACGAACAGCAGCATGCCCGCAAAGAACAGCATGTCGGGCAGCGGACGCAGCGCTTGCTGCTGCGCGGTGGTGTCGTGAATGTCGCGTCCGACACGACGCTGCGATGAACTGTGTTGAGATGAAGTCGACGTCATCAGCCCCTCCACCGTTGTTGTTGCACCACGTTCTTCGACGCCAGCAGCGCGATGTAGGCCAGCGACAAGAAGTACACCGCCGTCGACAGCTTGAACGTGCCTCGGGTGAAGGTGCGGTAGTGCTCGAAGAACAAATCGAGGTAGGTGACGACGTCACCGAGGGCGCCTTCGACCTTGGCGCCGATTTGGTAGCAGAGAAACAAGAACACCACGGCGACAGCGCCAGCGATGGCGGCCGCCAGCTGCGAGGGGGCCAAGCTCGACGTCAACGTCCCCACGGCGACGATCGCGGCGCCCAACAGCACCAGTCCAACGTAGCCGACGACGACGTGCTCGATGTTGATGCTGCCGTTCACCACGACGAGCAACGGCATGTAGGCGGTGAACAGCAGGTAGAGCAGCAAGAACAAGTAGGCGCCGAGAAACTTGCCGACGACAAGCTCCCACTCCGACGCCAACGACGACTCCAAAAGGGTCAAGGTCCCCGTCTGACGGTCTTCGGCGAAGGTGCGCATCGACAGCAGCACGCCGGCCGCAGCGACGAATCCCGACGACAGGTAGAAGAACATCGAGATGACCTCTGACGACTTTGCTTCGGCGCCCATGGCGATGCCGTTGAAGGCAAAGCCGTGCAGCAACAGCAGCGACGAGAGAATGAGCCATCCCATCCAACTGGTGAGGGCGCCGACGAGGTCGCGCTTGGCGATGAGCCACACCCGCGTCATGGGGCACCTCCTTGGGTGAGGTCGAGAAAGATGTCTTCGAGCCCGGTGCTCTTGGCCGCCAAATGCCGCACCCCGAGGCCGGCGTGCACCAACGACGGCACCCACGCTTCGCAGGCCTCCTCGTCGGCACCGCGGATGGTGGCGCGAAGCAGACCGTCGCGCACGACGATGTCGAGGCCGTGCTCTTCTTCGTCGAGCCAGGCGTCCATGACGTCGCGAAAGGTCTCTTCGTCGCCGCGCACGACGATCTCCACCTGCTGGTTGCCCTTTCCGAGGAGTTCGTCTTCGGTGCCTTCAGCGACGAGCTGGCCCTCGTGGATGACGAGGAGCTTGTCGACGGTCTGGCTCATCTCGGTGAGGATGTGACTCGACAACAGCACCGTGTGTTGTTCGCGCAGGTTGGCAATGAGGGCGCGCATGCCGACGATTTGTTCGGGGTCGAGACCCGAGATGGGCTCGTCGAGGATGACCAACTTGGGGTTGTGCACGATGGCCTGGGCGATGCCCACCCGTTGCCGGTAGCCGTGGCTCAACCAGCCCACAAGGTCGTTTTTCACGCCGGCGAGGTCGGCCAGGTGCACCACCTCATCGACGCGGGAGGGCAGCTCAGCGTCGGAGAGACCGTTGAGCTTGCCTGCGAAGCTCAGCATTTCGCTGACGGTCATGTCGTTGTACAGCGGCGGCCGGTCGGGGAGGTAGCCCACCTGCGCGCGCAACTTGTGCGGCTCGTCGAGGACGTCTTGCCCGTCGATGAGCACGCGGCCGGCCGACGGCTGCAGCAGCCCGCACAACATCTTCAGCATGGTGGTCTTGCCGGCGCCGTTTTTGCCGAGAAAGCCGGTGACCTGGTGGGCACCGATGTCAAAGCTGACGTCGGAGACGGCGCAGCGTCCGCCGTAGTACTTGGTCAGGTGTTCTGCACGAATCATGGTCCGGCGGCTAGCGAACTTCAGCGCCGCTGAAAAGGGCCTGTCCGTCGACAGAAGACGACAGCGACGAAAAAGAACGCAGACCGACGCCAGGTGTGATGGCAGTGGGAGGAGATCCACTGGCGCTGTCGCCGGCTGTGTGACAGCGGTGTCCGACTTTTGCGAGCTGCCAAATGGCGACCACGTCGTCAAACTTGATTTTCGCGTTTGTTTTCGGCGCATTCACCCCAGTTGTGACGTCTGGCACGCGCCGTGCTTTGTGGTTCGCCGTCGTCGGGGGAGTGGCTGTGGGCGTCAGCTGCCTGGCGACGCCCATGGGCTGCTGGCGACCCCAGCAGATGCACAGGCCAATCAACGAAGAACTGGATGCCAATCGCAACAAATGAATCCGTGGACTGAATGAACACGCGCCCATTGTCATTGCCAATGCACTTTGACTTTTGCCCCGTCGCCTTTGCGGCGGGGCGCTTTTTTTTGGGGCGTGGTGCGGTGCGTGGCGTTGTCATGACGCGCAGCAGCAATCGCGAAATCGCGACACGCGTGTCTGCTTCAATCGCCAACGGCGCCATCCCGTCGTCGAACACCGCGATGTTTCACGAACAGATTCAAGCACTTCCGCCTCTGTGATGAATGGCACGTAGCGTGCTTTATGGAGCCTGCTGCCTTTGCAGCCCCTGTCATTCCGACAGGCGGGAGGACCCATGACGCAATCGAATGTTCGCAATGCATGGCAATGGGCAAGCACTCTCACCAGTGCCTGTGCCGTCGCCGCCGTCAGTCTCATCGCCAGCCCCCCAGACGCTTTCGCCTGTGGGGGTTTTTTCTGTTCTTCAGGGCCCGTCGATCAGCACGGCGAAGACATCCTGTTTGAGGTGGACGAAGACGGCCAGACCTCCGTCGTCGTCGAGGTGCAATACAACGGCGACCCCGGCGCGTTCAGCTGGGTGGTGCCTGTGCCTGAAGTGCCCACCGTCGACGTCGTGCCGTCGTTGACCATGGCCATCCTCCGTCAGCAAACCCAGCTGGCCGTGACCCCGCCGCCGATGGACTTTTCCCGCTGTGAAGAAGACTACGGTGACTATTGGGCAGCGTCGGCCGGCGGCCTCGGCTGCTCCGACCAAGAAATGCAGGCGTCGGTGTCGGAGCCGATGCCTGAGCCGTCGGCCGAGCCCGAAGGGCAGCCTGCCGTCGACGTCACCGAGCTCCCGCGGGTGGGCCCTTACGACAACATCGTCACCGTGTTCTCGGACGAAAGCGAAGCCCTCATCGAGTGGCTCAACGCCAACGGCTACATCATCACCGACGCCATGAAGCCGATGGTGCGCGAATACGTGGGTGAAGGCTGGGGGTTTCTCGCCGTGCAGCTGGCCCCCGACGCGGGTGTGCAAGACATCGCACCGCTGAAGTTCACCTGCCCCGGCGGCATGCCGCGCATTCCGCTCCGCCTCACGGGCGTTGCAGCTGAACCGCAGATGGACATCCGGGTGTACATCGCGGGCGACGAGCGTTTTCGTCCGCTGAACTACCGCGGCTTTGCCATGCCCACCAACGAGCTGCGGTACGACCTCGACACTTGGGACACCAACCTCGACGCCGTCCTCTCCCAGAAGGTCGCCGAGGCCGGCGGCCGCGCCTTCGTCACCGAGCGGGCCCAGGCCTCCGCGCTGCTGCGCCAGCAAATCGGCGACGTGAACGCCGTCAACGACGACGAAGAAGCGGCCCAGGCCTACCTCGTCAATCTCTTCAGCCGCGCCAGCCAAATCACCAAGATGCGCACCCGCATGGACGGCCGCGACATGGTCGACGACCCCATCTTTGTCCCCGGCGAAGTGGCCGACTACGACGGCACCATCGATCTGTCGCGCCGCCCCGTCATTGACGTGTGCGCCGCGTACGGCGCGGAAGTCACCGACGAGGACGACCCTGAATTCGGTGCACCAGCGTCGCTGCCTGACGCCATGAAGTGCGTGAACAACTTCTGTGGCGCCAACGCCATCTGCACCCTCGACGCCGACGGCAACGAAGGCTGCCACTGCATCACGGGCTTCGTCGGCCGCAACACCACCCGTCGGGTCGGCGGCGTGTGGGGCTACAACCAAAGCTTCATCACCTGCCAAGACGTCAACGAAGACATGCTCGCCGACGCCGACATCGCCGACCCTTGCGACGGGTTCACCTGCGGCGAATTCGGCACCTGCGTGGCCCTCAATGGGTTCGCCACCTGCACGTGCGACGCTGGCTATGCGTCGTTCGTGAGCAACAACCAACCCAACGGCATCGAATGCCGGGCCATTGCCGAAACCTTCGACGGCGACCACGTCCTCTACACCCGTGACGACGTGCTCGAGCCCGCCGCCGTGCAAACCCTGCTGCCGTCGGCGGGCGGATGCGCCGCCCTCGACACCCCCACCTTTGTGGAGCTGCTGGGCCTTGGCGTCTTCGCCTTTGCCCTGCGACGCACGCGTCGACGACGCGACTGAGACGTCCGACGTTCGCTGAACAGGCGCCCCCTTGTGGGGCGCCTTTCGTTTGCGCCCTCCCCCGTTGTCAGTTCTGGGCACTCGGGCTAGCCCGCTCCGGCTGTCGGCATGTCCAGCCGACACGCCCGAGGGGAAGTGGATGCTCATCGACCAACCGTGCACCAGCGTCGACCACGCGCGCGCGCTCATCTGTGAGTTGGCGCGGCGGTTCTACGACTTGGGGTGGGTGTCGGGCACCGGCGGCGGCATCAGCATTCGCGTCGGCGACGACGTCGTCATGGCTCCGTCGGGCGTGCAAAAGGAGCTGCTGCAGCCCGACGACATGTTCCTCCTCGATGTGGACGGCCGCGTGAAGCACAGCCCGTCCGTCGTCGACGGCAGCCCGCCCAAAAAGGTGTCGGCGTGTGCCCCTCTGTTTCTCGCAGCCATGCAACGCCGGGGCGCAGGCGCCGTCGTCCACAGCCACTCCCTGCACGCCATGTGCGCGACACTGTTGGCCGGGCGTCCGTCAGATGACCGATGCGACATGGATGTCGTGGAGTTCACCCACCTCGAAATGATGAAGGGCCTGGCCGGCGTCGGCTACCACGACGTGCACCACGTCCCCGTCGTCGAGAACACCGCCCACGAGGCCGAACTCGAAGACCGGCTGCGCCAAGCCATCGACGCCTTTCCCGACGCGCATGCCGTGCTCGTCCGTCGTCACGGCGTGTACGTGTGGGGCGACGACTGGCAGAGCGCCAAGCGCCATGCCGAGTGCTACGACTTTTTGTTTCAGGCGTACGTGCGCATGCGCGAGCTGAACGTGCCCATGCAGCCCAACACCAACTAAAGGGGGACGAATGAAAGCCAACTACCTGCTCGACGACGGTGCCCTCGGCGACGCCATCTCCAAAGAGGTGCTTCAGCAAAACGGCATCCTCACCGAGGTCCTCGCCCTCGACAAAGAGACCTACCAAGCCCCTCTCGACGCCCTCAAAGCCGACCGCGGCTACGTCGAACAAGACGAGGTCAAGCTCCTCCCCGACATGGAGAACCTCGACGCCATCTGCGCCAAGTTCAAAGACGAGCATCACCACGACGACGACGAAGTGCGCTTCGTGCTCGACGGCGAGGGCATCTTTGACCTGCGCGACAAAGACGACCGCTGGATGCGCGTGCACGTCGAACAGGGCGACCTCATCGTCGTGCCCAAAGACCTGCACCACCGCTTCTTCTTGACCGACCAAAACTTCATCCACTGCGTCCGCCTCTTCAAAGACACCGCCGGCTGGGTCCCCCACTACCGACACCCAGCGACAAGCAACGCCTGACCTCGACGACAACCCACCTTCCGCCAACCTCGGACCTTTCATGACCGACCCCACCAAAACCCCGAAGGGGGCGTAGGCCCCCTTCCCCCAAGCCGGCAAAGCCGGACATGGGGCCCCCATCCCCCCACGCTTTGCGGCTCCCGCTGGTCGCTCGTGCCCGCTCCCGACGAGAACCATCTCTTTCTGCCAACCTCGGACCTTTCATGACCGACCCCACCAACAGCCGTGACGGCCTCAGCGCGCGCGAAATCGCCAAGAGCCTCACGTCCAGCTACCGCGAGTTGACGCCCGCCGCGATGATCCTCGGCATCATCCAAGGCGTCGTCCTCAACCTGTCCTTCGTCTACGCCTCGTTGAAGCTCGGCTTCTCCATCGGCGGCTCCACCGTCGCGGCCATCATGGGCTACGCCCTTTTGCGCGGCGTGATGAAGAAGGGCACCACCATTGAGAACAACATCAACCAGACCATCGCGTCGGGCATCAACACCGCCGGCACCGGCGTGGTGTTCACCTTCCCGGCATTGTTCTTGTTGAACGCCAAGTGGGCCGCCGAAGGCAAGCCTACCCTCGAGTTCGAGGCGCTGCCGTTCTTGATCGCGGGCGTCGCCGGCGCCGTCCTCGGCGTCATGGTCATCATCCCGCTGCGCAAACAGATGGTCGACCTCGACCGCCTGCGCTTCCCCTCCGGCGTCGCCACCGCCGCCATCTTGAAGTCGGGGTCTGCCGGCGTCGCCAAAGCCAAGCTGTTGGCGCTCGGCTTTGCCATCTCCGCCCTCGTGAAGCTGTTTCTCGCCAGCGGCGTGCTCAACGGCGTGTGGTTGGCCGGCGATGCAGGCGAACCGCTCCTCGCCCTGCACGACGGCGACATGCTCGACTTCAACCTCGGCATCATCCCGCTGTTCTTGGCCCCGGCCGTGTCGGTCTCGCTGATGAACATCGCCGCCGGCCTCCTCGCCGGCAAAGGCGGCCTCCCGTTCTTCTTCGGCGGCGCACTCGCGTGGTGGGTCATCAGCCCCATCGCCTTTCAAAGCGGATGGGTCCCCTCCGTCGACGCCACGCAGCCTCATGCGCTTGAATCTGTGCTGTACGGCAGCATGTACGGCAACATGCTGCGCCCGCTCGGCATCGGCGTGCTCATCGGCGGCGCCCTCATGGGCGTCCTCATGACCTTCCCCGCCATCAAAAGCGCCTTCAAGTCGCTCGCCACCGCCGCCAAGACGTCGAAGTCGGGCGAAGGCGGCTCCGACGAGATGCCACTGCAAGTGCTCGGCGCGGGCGTCGTCATCGCCGTGATTCTTTTCTTTGCCGCGGCCAAGATGACCCCCGGCGTGAGCGTGGGCCAGGCCGTGTTGGCGTCGCTCATCGGCACCGTCTGGTTGGGCCTCGCCGCCCTCATCGTGGCGCAAGCGACGGGCATGACCGACATCTCGCCCATGAGTGGCATGGCGCTCATCAGCGTGACGTTGATGATGTTCCTCCTCGACAAAAACGTGCTCGCCTCCATGGTCGTCGGCGTCGCGGTGTGCGTCGCCATCGGCCAAGGCGCCGACATGATGCAAGACTTGAAGACCGGCTTCATGATCGGCGGCAAGCCCATCAAGCAGTCCATGGCGCAGTTCGCAGCGACGTGGATGGGCCCCATCATCACCATGGGCGCCATTTACCTCTTCTGGCAGGCAGGCGAAGGCGGCAAAGGCGGCTTTGGCCCCGGCACTGAACTCCCCGCCCCCCAAGCCGGCGCGCTGATGGGCATCGTCGAAGGCTTGTCCACGGGCAACATCCCCCTCGACAAATACGCCTTCGGCGCGGTGCTCGGCGCCGTCCTCGGCGTCGCTCCGATGGCCGGCCTCGGCGTGCTCATGGGCCTCGCCATGTACCTGCCGTTCTACATCACCCTCGGCTACGGCGTCGGCTGCTTCATCCAAATGGGGCTCGCCAAATGGAAAGGCCCCGCCTTCTACGAGTCGAAGCTGGTGCCCTTCGCGGCCGGCCTCATCGTCGGTGAAGCGCTGACGGGCATGGGATACACCGCCTTCCAAATCTTCTTCGGCGCAGGCGGAGGGGGACACTGATGCAAACGCAAATCGGAAAAGCCCTGTTCTTCGTCGGCATCATCGTCGCCATCGCCGCCGGCTCCCCGTTCACCAAGTGGGAAGCCGTCACCGAGGCGTTCGATGAGGCCGGACTCACCGCAGCCAACAACAAAGCCGCCGTCGACATCACGCCCTTCAAGGCGCTCAAACCCAAAGAAGGCGACGCCGACCACCACGCCGCGGGCATCGTGCACGGCGCTGTCGTCGAGCAGCTTCTGCAGCGCGGGTTCAACGTGCCCACCCGCGTCACCGCCAAAGTGCTCGACGGCGACGGCAAAAAAGCCGAAGCCCCGAAGGCGGCCGCTGCTGACAACAACGCTGACGACGGCAAAGCAGAGGCAGAGAAAGCCGAAGCCCCCGCCGACGACAAAGCCACAGGCGACAAAGCCACCGGCGACAAATCCGCCAACGACAAGTCCACCGGCGCAAAGCCCGTCGACGACGTCAAAGGCGATGGTTCTGACGCCAAGCCGGCAGAGACGGCTGAGGTCGTGGTCGAAGCGCCTCCGCCGAAGCCGGCCAAGCCAGCACTGAAGCCCCTCAGCAAAAACGCCAAGCTGCAGCTGATCGCCAACCAAGGCGGGATCGTGCGCAAATACACCTTGGCCCTTCCGGTGACGGCAGCGTCGGCCGCGAAGGCCGTCACCCATCTCGGGCTCAAGAAGCGCAAGTCCCAAGCGAAGGCCACGTTGGTGTTCTCGGGCTTCGACGCGCGCACCCAAGCTGCAAAAGACGCGTTGGTCGCAGCGTCGACGACGGCAGGCGCCTCCGTCGACAACGTGCTCCCCACCGTCATCATTCGGGGAGAAGTCAGCGACAAAGGCCGCAACGCCAAGTTGAAGCTGACCATCTCTGAAGCCACTGGCCACGACGGCAAGATGAAGACGCTCGACGTCGCCACCGACAAGATGTTCCCGTCGACCGACAAGGTGTTCTGGATCGCCGCCCTGCTCGCCGCCATCGGCGGCATCCTTTGGCGTCGTGCCCAAGCCGCCCAGGCCCAAGCCGAAGCTGCTGCCATGGCCCACAGCGAAAGCGACGAGGGCAACCCCTTTGCCATCCTCAAGCACCTGGTGCCCGAGGTGCAAAAGCTCGACGCCGACTTCGGCAGCCTCGACAACGCCGCGGTCATGCAGCGCGTCGACGACCTCATGGAGAAATACGTCGCGCCCTTCGCCGAAGTGCGCACCAAGGTCACCGAGTCGCTCGGCATGGAGATCGGCGCCGAGGTGCTCATCGACGTCGCGTTTGGCGAGCGGATGTTGAACCGGGTGTGGTCGGCGGCGTCCGATGACTGCTATGAAGAAGCGGTGTTGTCGTTGCCCCCGGCGTTGGACGCCCTCGAGCGCGCCCACCGCGTCGTCGAGCAAGCCACCGACGGCTGACGTCGAGAAAGGCCCACCATGTCGTCTGAAGACCTGCACCGTCCGTTGCCCATGCGTCCCATTCTTCTGGAGAAGGTGTGGGGCGGCAGCAAGCTGGTGCAGGTCTGTCAAAAAGACGCCGGTGCCCTCGACGTCCACAGCGTCGGGGAGTCGTGGGAGGTCGCCGACCTGAAAAACGGCACCTCCACCGTCGACGGCGGCCCCTTCAGCGGGCAGACGTTGCGCTCCCTCGTCGAAGAATTCGGCACCGACCTCACGGGCGAAGTCGACGTCGACGACGAAGGGGTGTTGCGCTTTCCGTTGTTGGTGAAGCTCATCGACACCAGCGCCGATCTCAGCGTGCAAGTGCACCCTGGCCCTGACAACGCCCACCTCTTCGACGGCGCGCAGTCCAAAGACGAGTGCTGGTGGGTGTTGTCCGTCGACGATGGTGCGCAACTGGCGCACGGATTCAACAGCGACGACGTCGACCGCGACGCCTTTGCCGCCGCCCTCGATGACAAAAAGCCAGAGGCGCTGCTGCGGTTTGTCGACGTGACCCCCTCCGACAGCTTGCACGTGTCGCCTGGCGTGGTGCACGCCATCGGCAAAGGGGTGCTGCTGCTCGAGGTGCAAGAGCCGAGCGACACCACCTTCCGCGTGTGGGACTACGAGCGCCCCGGCCTCGACGGAAAGCTGCGCCAGCTGCACGTCGACCAAGCGCTGCAGGTGCTGCGCTACGGCTCCCAGCCGGCCGCCAAGGTCACGCCGGTGGTGCTCGTGCACGACGAAAAGCTCTGCCATCAAACCGTGGTGAACGCGCCGGGATACCGCCTCGAACACCTCGCCACCGACGTGGCCCAAGGCATCGCCTTCGACAAACGGGCGGGCACGCCTGTGGTGGTCTCGGCGACGCACACCCCCGTCGACGTGGTGGTCGGCGACCATGCCGTGGCGCTGCCCGCGTTCGGCACCGCCATCATTCCCGCCTGCGTGCCGCAATTCGACGTCGCCTTCGCCGCCCCTGGCGAGGTGCTGCTGTCGGGGCTCGGCGGCGACGTGCTCGTCGAGCCCAGCGCATGAACGAGCGTCGTCCGCATCTGGCGCAGGGGCCCTTTCCCCCCGCCGAATCCGCCAGCCCCGAAGGCATCGTCGCCGTGGGCGCTCGCGCCGAGCCCAGCCTGCTGAAGGCGGCGTATCGGTCGGGCATCTTTCCGTGGCCCCACGGTGACATGCCGTTGCTGTGGTTTTCGCCCGACCCCAGGTTCATTCTGCCGCTCGACCAGGTGCACCTGCACAAATCGCTGAAGAAGAACATCAAGCGCGGCAAATACACCGTCGACGTCGACACGCGGTTTCTCGACGTCATGCAGCACTGCTCGCAGGTGCCACGCGAAGGCCAAGGGGGCACGTGGATCACCGACGACCTCCTCGACGGCTACACCCACCTCTTTCACGATGGCGTCGCCCACAGCGTCGAGACCTATGAAGACGGCGAGCTCGTCGGTGGGCTGTATGGCATCAGCTTCGGCAGCGCCTTCTTTGGCGAGAGCATGTTCGCTCTCAAGCCCGACGCGTCGAAGGTCGCCTTCGCCACGTTGTTGGCGCATTTGTCGTCGTGGGGGTTCACCCTCGTCGACTGCCAAGTGTACACCGACCACCTCGCCCGCTTCGGCGCCGTCGAGGTGCCCAGAGCCGTGTTTCTCGATCTCCTCGACGACGCCCTCAGCCGTGACACGCGGCGTGGGCCATGGCAATTCTCCCTCACCGCCGACGAAGTGGTCGCCCAGTTGCGGCCCACGTCGACGCCCACTGCGTCTTGAAAGAGGCCCGTAGACGGGCCTGACACATCCTGGAGTTCGCATGCGCATCCCCCTGTTGTTCTCGTCGCTCACCGTGGCCGCTTTCGTCGCGGGATGCCCGACGTCGTCCACCTGCAACAGCAACGCCGACTGTGCTGAGAACCAATACTGCGACTTCTCGGCCGAGACGCCGGTGTGCGCCGACAGCGAGGGCACCGCCGACCGTGTTGCCATCTTGAGCTTTGGTGCCACCCCCAGCCCCATCCTCGCCGGCGAGAGCAGCACCTTGGCGTGGGAAACCGAGTTCGCCTCTGCGTGTTTCTTGGCCGTCGGCGAAGCCGACGAAGAGAGCGTCGACGTCAATGGCGAGCAATCCCTCTCGCCCGAGACCACGACGACCTACAGCTTGCGCTGCGAAGGCGAAGGCCCCGAAGTCAGCGACACCGCCACCATCGTCGTCAGCCGTCCGGTGTCCATCACCAGTTTTGCCATCGATGACGACTCGCTCGACGAGGGCGACACCGCCACGTTGACCTGGGCCAGCGAAAACGCGTCCGGCTGCACGTTGGACACCGCCGCCGGCGCCGACGTCAACAGCGAAAGCGTCGACGCCACCGGCTCGCTCGAGGTCACGCCGCTCGTCGACACCACCTACACGCTCGAATGCGCCGGCGAAGGCGGCCCTGTCAGCGACTCGGTGTCGGCCACCGTGTGGAGCATCACCAGCTTCAGCGTCGACGACAACAACGAGGTCATCGCCGCGCCTGCCGACGTCACCTTCAGCTTCGCCGTGGTGGGCCCATCCACCTGCGCCGTCACCGGAGAAGGTCTGACGGCTTCGGGCGATGGCACCGCCGCCGCAACCGTGCCGGCGGGGGCCCACACCTACACGTTGACGTGCGACGGCCAAAACGGCGACCTCATTCGCCTCGTCACCGTCTATGGTCTGGCCCTCACCAGCTTCGACGCCGACGCCACCGACGTCACCAGTGGCGATGACGTCACCTTCAGCTGGGAAGCGGTCGAGGCCGACCAATGCGTGCTCACCCAGTACGGCATCGACACCGACGAGGCCCTTGAACTGGCCACCGTCATCGGCAACACCGGCAGCCACACCGCCGCCGTCGACGCCTCGAAAGACTACGGCCTCACCTGCAGCCGCACCCGTGGCAACGCCAGCGCCATGGTGTCGAGCGAGTTGGTGCGCGTCACCGTCAACTGAGCCGCCCGCGACCGACAACACATCCGCGATGAAGACGTCGCCAACGCAAATGCCCGGTGCTGCAGCTGAATTCGCTGCCACCGGGCGTTTGCGTGTCTTTTCACACAGAAACGGCTTCACACAGCTGTTGCAAAGGCGTTGCGGGGCCGTCCCCCGCAGTCGTTGTGGGCCCCCTACGCTGTTGCACAGCACAACGGAGCACACCGATCGGCGCCGCCGACCGCTCCAGATGGGAGACAGACCCATGAGCCAAGCCAAGCGTAAAGTCACCGGCATCTTCCAAGTCGCCACCCAAGATGGTGTCCGCTACGACATCATCGAAATGAAGCTGCGGGCCCCCGCGTCGATGAACGACGACGTCCCCGTGTACTGCACCGACCGTGGCGCCGAAGTGGTGCGCCTCGACGCCGAGACCTTTCGCCTCGGCGGACAAGTCGCCACCCTGGCCTAGCCGCCGTCGTCGACCCCCCAAGTTCTGTGGAGGCCGCCCGGCCTCCTTTTCTTTTGTGCGGCTACTCGTCGTCGAGCACCAGAGCGTGAAAGGCCTGCATGCCCCACACCCCCGCCGTGGCCACCCCGCCCACGAGCGTGAGCCCGTACAAGATGAACCCGCCCCGCTGGGCCCACACCCAGTTGCGGCTCCCCACCTGCTGCGTGCCTGAAAACGCATAGGCGGCCGTGCCCGCCCCGGCCAAGGTCAACGTCGCCAGGCCAGTGCCTCCGACAGCGGCCAGCGCCACCCAGCCGGCTTCGCTGCGCCCCTGCAGGTGCTGGCCCACCCCCGGAAACAGCGCCGACCACACCAATGCTTCGCCCGGCGTGGGCACATAAGGCGGCTCACCAGGAAAGGCGACGTCGTCGAACAAGAACTCCGACACCGTCGTGCGTGAGAATGGGTCGTCAAACAACACCGTGAACGACTGCGCCGACGCACCGCGGGCGCCCGCCCGCACACCGCTTTGCGGCAGGGTCGACAGCTGCACCACGCCGCGTTGCGCGTCGATCTTGTAGGCACTGTCGCTGGCCTCTGCCGCCGTCGCCATGGGCTGCAAAAACAAGTCGCGTCCGGCAGGATACAAAAGGCGCACCGGGTGCGACGACGAGGCGTGCACGTCGAGGAGGCGGATGCCGTTGTCGGTCTCCAACGTGTAGCGCCCTCCTGACGACAGCGCGATGTGGTGCTCGTCGACGACGGGCGACAGCTGCAAGAACACGTCGTCAGGGCCGCCACGGGTGGGCTGCACAAACATCTGCGGCCGGTAGTTGGGGTTTTCGATGGCCTGGTTCGCCGTGAACACGAACGCCGCCAACTCGCGGTACGACACTTTGCCGTCGAGGTCGGCGTCGGCGCTGCCATACAGCCCAGAACGCACGCCGTGCGAGAACACCCCCGACGACACCGCGCTCCACTCGTGGCTGCGGTGGGCCGACGACGTCGACAACAGCACGCCGACGTTTTTGTCGGCCAAGCGCGACAGCGTCGAGAACCGGTGCACTTCACGTCGACGGCCGCCTGGCCCCCGCTCGTAGGTCAGCAAGAAGCTGTAGCAGGCGTCGATGACCACGTGGCTCTTGTCGGCGCCCAACGCCAGCACCACGTCGTCAAAGAACTGCTGCCCGGTGAGGCGGGTGTCCGACAGCGTCAGGTAGCCCTGGTTGCCGTTGCGGTTGCCGTGCCCGGCGAAGACGACGTAGACCTCGACGTTCTTGCCCTGCTGTTGGGCGGTGTCGACGGCGGCGCGCACCTCGTCGACGGCGCGCTCCAAGCCTGCTCCCGTTGCCTCCCGTGCCACCTTCGCCGCTTGCGGATGCAGCCGGGCCGTGTCGCGGTCGAGGTCTGACACCAACACGGTGGGCACGCCCACCAGCTGCATGAGGTCGTAGTATCGGGCAGCGTCGTCGTCGGCGAAGCGCAGCGGCAGGAGGTCTTTGTCGACGGAGTCATTCGCCCCGATGACCAACGCAAACCGCACCGTCTCGGCCGGCTGCGCTGTGGCCGTTGTGCCCAGCCCCACCGCCAGCATCGTCACGGTCGACCACGTCGCAAACCACTGCGTCGTCCTCGTCGACGACGTTTTCATTCGTGGGTCTCGTCGTTGGCGGCCTGAGGAGGCATCGACTCGTAGGTGCGGCCCTCGGGCGACGTCTTCGGTTTTTTGAAGAGGTAGTTCACGTTGTAGACGAGCATCACCAACATGAAGGCGCCGAAGTTCCACGGCTCCGCCTCCAAACCGAAGATGCGCAGGTCGCGTTCGCCGTCAAACTCGCGCAACCCCACCACCAAGGCGGCAGCGCACCACACGATGAGGGCCACCGCCCCCGCCCGCCGGTGGAAGATTTGCAGCAGCACCACCAGCAGCAGCACCACCAGCATTATGCCAACGCTCCACGACATGGTGTTTGCTCCACGCAGCTTTCGCTGCTCGTCGACGACAGTTCTGCCAGGTGGGAGGCACTTTACTGAGCGCCTCCAGAGACGACAACGCCCTTGCTGCACACACAGCAAGGGCGTCGGTCATGGGAAGGGTCGGCTCAGCCTTCGGCGCCGGCCGCGGCGGGTTCAGCAGCCGCTTCGGCGATGGCTTCTGCCGGCACATCGGCCTTTTTCTCTTCGACCTTGGCGTCGTCGGCTTTGTCGCTCGCCAGCTCGTTGGCGGGGGCGTCGTCTGACGCGCCGGCGTCTGCTGCTTCAGCGTTGTCGCCACCTTCGCCATTGCCTTTGCCCTTGCCACGACGACGACGACGCTTTTTCTTGTCGTCTCCGCCTTTGTCAGACTTGGCCTCGGCCTTCTTCTCAGGCTGCACGGCGCGGTCGGTGTTTTCGCTGACGGCCTCTGCCACTTTCACAGCGTCGGCGTCGGTGATGTCTTTCTTCTCGGTGGCGGCGACGGCGAGTTCACGGCACACGGCGAAGTAGCGCTTTTGCAGGTCTTGGTTCTTGTCGTTCGACAGCTGCAGCTGCCCTTGGGCCACGTGGTAGAGCTTTTCGTAGTGCTCGCCCTTGCGGAAGAACTTGGCCAGCTCTTGCACCACCTCGGTCTCCAACTTCGACAGGTCGAGGCCGCTGCCTTCGATGTCGGGGCGCGCTTCGGCTTTCTTCTTGATGGAGTCGCGCAGCTCGTCGAGGGTCTTTTGCACCTTCTTCTTGGCGTCGTTGGCGGCTTTGACCTCGTCGGTTTTGGCGTCGAGCTTCTTGTTCAGCGCGTCGAGGGCCTCCGACTCGGCGTTGTCGACCGCTTGCTTCGCTTCTTTTTGCGTGCGTGCAACTTGGTCTTCGAGGGTTTTGATGGCGTTTTTGAGCTTCTGCACCTCGGCAGCATGCTTCTTGTTGCGCGCGTCTTCACCCGCAGTGTCGAGGTTCTCTTTGTCGGCTTGCTCGTCTTTCGCCGCTTTCTTGCCCTCTTTTTTGGCCTTCTTCTTGGCGTCTTTGCGCACTTCGTCGAGCTGCTTGTTCTTTTTGTCGAGCGTGCCTTTGGCAGCGCTCAGCTCTTTTTTCAAGCCGGCGAGCTTCTTCTCGTACTCGTCTTCAGCACCTTTGATGCCCGAGAGTTGAGCACGCAGCGCGTTGGCTTGGTTGTAGAACAAAATGGCGCCAAAGGCAGCGATGCCAGCGACGATGAGGGCAACAAGAGCAACGGGATCCATGACAGGCTCACACGTAAACGAGGGTCAGAGTCACGCCCAACGCCACGTTGAGCGATCGCCCGCACCAGAGAATCCTGGGGGCAGAGGCTGCGACGTAGACCGTTTGACCCGCCGCGTAAAGGGCCGATGCGCGCGCCCCGCCTCGGGATGAGACGTGGGCTGCCCCACACAACTTTGGCGCAAGCGGGCCGATGAATTTGGTACGCTAGGTCAGGCGATCGGACGCATGCGCGCGCCGATGGGCCACAGAGAGCGGCCAGATGGCTGGAGGACGACGATGGCGACGCAACCAGGGCTTTTGCAACGCGGGCTCAACAACTTGCGCAACAACGCCCGCACCCGCGAGTCGGGGACGGAGCGCGCCGACGGCAAATCCGAAGGCAAAGGTGCCGGCAAGCTCGGCAAAGCCGGCAAAAAGAGCCTGTCGAAGGCCAAAGGCGGCCTCAAGAACCTGCGCGCCCACCTCGGGTTCTCCGGCGTCGACGCTTACGAAGACGATTACGAAGAGCAGCGTCGCCGCAAACGCGTCCGCCAGCTCATCAACCCCGACGAAGAAGAAGTCGTGTTCACCCCTCGCTCGGGCGAGAACCAGAACATCCAAGAGACCATCGCGCCTGAGTTTCGCGGGCAGATGGCCGCAGGCCTCGCCGCGGGCAACTCGTTGACGTCGGGCTCCACCATCGTCAGCAACCGCACCGCCCACGACGACAACGAACACGGCGACAGTTGGTAGGCGCACGGCAGCAGGTTGACGGCAGCCGCTGAGTGGATACGTGTTGGACGCGTCCAGCTGTCTTGCGGCGCCCACGCGGAGGGTTCATGGCCACCAAAGACCCCAACAAACCTGGTCGTCCGGGCCGTGACAATGACGGCGGCACCCAACTCCTCGAACGGCAGAAGACCAAGAAGCCCCGTTTGTGGAAGGTGCTGATGCACAACGACGACTACACCACGCAAGAATTCGTGGTGTACGTGCTGCAGCAATACTTTCGCAAAGACCCGTCTGAGGCCATGCGGCTGATGCTGCAAGTGCATCAGTCGGGCATGGCGGTGGTGGGCGCCTACCCCAAAGACGTCGCCGAGACCAAGGTGGCGTTGGTGATGGACTTCGCCCGCGAACACGGGCACCCCTTGCAGGTCACCACCGAGCCCGAAGGCTGACAGCGTGCTCACCCAGGCCGTCGAAGAAGCCATCAACGCGGCCATGCAAGACGCCTACAAGCGTCGTCAGCGCGAAAGCACCGAGTGGCACCTGCTGTTGGCCCTGCTCGACACGCACCAGGCGCAAATCATCCTGGGCGTCCAAGTCGAACGCCTGCGTCAAGAAGCCGACCATCGCATCGCGCAGCTGAACGTCGTCGACACCCATCTTGCATATGAGACCCGGCCGTCTGTGGGGTTTCAGCTTGCACTGCAAACGGCCTGGACCAACGTCTTGGGTGCCGGGCGCGGCCAAGTCGACGTCGAGCACGTTCTCGAGGCCATCACGGCGCACATCAACGACGACACCCGCCTGCTGCAGCTGCGCCGGCTGTTGTCGCAGCCGGTGCACGACCAAGCGCTGGCGAAGCTGGCGCGGGCCTCGCAGTGGACGGAGGAGGGAGTGCAGCAGGTGGTGCTGCTGAACGATCACTTCACCACGCAGGAGTTTGTGCAGGCCGTCCTCGTCGAACACTTCGCATGTTCGCCGTCGGAGGCGATGGGCCTGACCTTAGAAGTGCACAAAAATGGATACGCGGTGCTCGGCTGCTACCCGCCGGAGCTGGCGTCGGCGCTCGTCGAGCAGGTGACGCAGAAGGCAGAAGCACGACGGTTTCCCCTCCGGTTGCACCTGATGTGAGGCCGACGGCGCTGATCTCCCACGCCCTTTGCTGAAACCGACGGCGCCCATTCGCATCTACAAAGGATGACGCAGCCTTCTGCGCCACCTTGCGGGGGCAAGCCGAACAACTTTGTCCCCAAGTGTTGCCCGCGGCGGTTTTGCGCTTAGATTTCTCGAATGTGCCCAGGCCCAACAGGGGCCCTGCTGTGCCCGCCTGTTTTTTGAGGAGCCCCCCATGTTGAGCAAAGACGTCGAGATGGCCATCAACGCCGCCATGCAAAATGCCTATCGGCGACGCCATGAGTTCGCCACCGTCGAGCATTTGCTCCTGGCCCTCCTCGACGACGACGAGACCGCCGAAGTGCTCCGCCATGCCGGCGGCGACGTCGACGCCATCCGCAGTGAGCTGCAGAAGTTCATCGACGACGAAGACATGATGCAGATCGTCCCCGACGGCGACGACTATGAAACGCGTCCGTCGATGGGCTTTCAGCGGGTGCTGCAGCGCGCCTGGACCCACGTCATGGGCGCACAAAAAGATCAGGTGAAGGGCTTCAACGTGCTCATCGCCATCTACGCCGAGCGCGACTCACACGCGGCCTACATCCTCGAGAACGCCGGCGTGCAACGCCTCGACGTCGTCAGCTACGTGAGCCATGGCGTCAGCAAAATCGTCGGCTCCACCGAAGCCCCCGACCGCGCCTCCAACGCCGTCGCCGGCGAAGGCGACGACGATGCCGCCGCCCAAGGCGACCCCCTCGAGGCCTTCTGCGACGACCTCACCCAACAGGCGCGCGACGGCATCCTCGATGTGCTCGTCGGCCGCGACAAAGAAGTCACCCGCACCGTGCACGTCTTGTGTCGACGGCGAAAGAACAACCCCATCTACGTTGGTGAGTCGGGCGTCGGCAAGACGGCGTTGGCCGAGGGCTTGGCGCTGAAGATCATCGACGGCGACGTGCCGGAGCCCCTGCAGGGCGCAACGCTCTTCTCTCTCGACATGGGCGCCCTCCTCGCTGGCACACGCTACCGCGGCGACTTCGAGAACCGCCTGAAAGCGGTGTTGAAAGCGCTCGAAGCCCACGACAACAGCATTCTGTTCATCGACGAGATTCACACCATCGTGGGCGCCGGCGCGACGTCGGGCGGCAGCATGGACGCCTCCAACCTGCTGAAGCCCGCCCTGCAACGCGGCCAACTGCGCTGCATCGGCTCGACGACCTACAAAGAGTTTCGCACCCACTTCGAAAAAGACCGCGCCCTCGCCCGCCGCTTTCAGAAGATCGACGTCATCGAGCCGTCTGAAAACGAATGCATCGAAATTCTGCAGGGCTTGAAGCCCAAGTACGAGGAGTTCCACAACGTCGTCTACGAAGACGCCGCCATCGAGGCCGCGGTCAAGCTGTCGGCCAAGCACCTGCACGACCGCCAGCTGCCCGACAAAGCCATTGACCTCATCGACGAGGCCGGCGCAGGCACGAAGTTGCGCGCCAAGAACGACGACGTCGAACAAAAAGACGGCAAGGCCCTGGTGCGCGAAGTCGACATTGAAGAGACGGTGGCGCGCATGGCGCAGATTCCACCCAAGCAGGTCTCCGTCGACGACAAGAGCGCGCTGAAAAACCTCGAAGCCGACTTGAAGAAGGTCGTCTTCGGCCAAGACCCCGCCGTCGAGCAGGTCGCCGCCGCCGTCCGCATGTCGCGGGCCGGCTTGCGCGACGCCGACAAGCCCATCGGCAGCTTCTTGTTCACGGGCCCCACCGGCGTCGGCAAAACCGAGGTCGCCAAACAGCTGGCGAAGACGTTGGGCATCGGCTTTTTGCGCTTCGACATGTCGGAGTACATGGAGCGCCATGCCGTCAGCCGCCTCATCGGTGCGCCTCCTGGGTACGTCGGCTTCGATCAAGGCGGGCTCCTCACCGAGGCCATGGCCAAGACGCCGCACACGGTGCTGCTCCTCGACGAAATCGAAAAAGCCCACCCCGACTTGTTCAACATCCTTTTGCAGGTGATGGACCACGGCAAGCTCACCGACAACAACGGCAAACCCGCTGACTTCAGAAACGCCATCATCATCATGACGTCGAACGTCGGCGCGCGAGAACTGGCCGGCGTGAAGATCGGCTTCGGCGACAGCAGCAACTTCGGCGCCGACAACGAGGCCTTCAAACGGGCGTTCTCACCTGAGTTCCGCAACCGCCTCGACGCACGCATCCCCTTTGCGCCGTTGATGCCAGAGTCGATGGAGTTCATCGTCGACAAGTTCGTCAAACAGCTCGACGTGCAGCTGCAAGACCGCGGCGTGAGCATCGAGCTCGACGACGAAGCTCGTCGCTGGCTGGCTGAAAAGGGCTACGACAAGGCCATGGGCGCACGTCCTCTGGCCCGCGTCATTCAAGACGAGCTGAAGAAGCCTCTGACCGAAGAAATCCTGTTTGGCAGCCTCGAAAAAGGCGGCAAGGCGCACGTCGTCTTTGACGCAGACGGCAAGGCTCGTGGCCCAGGTGGGCCTCGCTCGCTCACAGGCGGGCTCGCCATCAGCGCAGGCAAAAAGCGGCCCACCAAGAAGGCCGTCGCCAAGAAGGCCGCAGCCAAAAAAGCACCGGCCAAGAAGAAAGCGGCTGCGAAAAAGGCGCCAGCGAAGAAGAAGGCAGCGCCCAAAAAGAAGGCCGTCGCGAAAAAGGCGCCCGCCAAGAAGACCGCCGCCAAGAAGACCGCCACTAAGAAGTCTGCCGCAAAGAAGTCTGCCGCCAAGAAGAAGAAATGAATGGGATCGGCCGCTTTGCCTTGCCGGGCGCGGTCAAAAGGGAGAAACCACAGCCATGACCGTGTCTCCCCACCAGCTTGTGCGCGACGGCGACGTGCAGCCGCGCTTTTTGATGTGTTTGTCGTTCCCCACCGCAGAGCTGGCCGAACGCGCGTACTCGCAGTTGGAGGTCGTGCTGCAAGCCGGCGTCGGATTTGGCCATTGGGCCGCCAAACACAAGACGCTCGACCTCGACAGCGATGCCGGCCGCGTGCGCATGGCCAAAGAACAGCCAGAGATGAACGACGTCATCACCGACTTGCAGGCCGAGGCCGAGCGCGTCGGCATGGAGTTCTCCGTCAGTGAGATCGTCGAGGCCGGCTTCGGGTTCGACTCTGTCGAAGCCCTGCCCGACTTTGACGAGCTTGTGCTGCATGGCGGCGACCACCTCCGCATCGCCTTCCCCCTCGACGAGCGCCCGGCGTTTGCGTGGGAACTCATCATCCCCTTCGTGCTGATGCCGTGCTCGCCTTCGGTGACGTCGACGGCATTGGTGTCTGATTTGCTGCGCGCGGTCACCACCGACGAGTCGTACGCCGAGTTGGCCCAACAGGTGCTGTTGGGCACCGGCCGCATCTGGGAAGTGATGTTCGAGGCATCTGGCACGCTCGAAGACGCCGTCGTCCCCGTCGAGGATGTGCTGGTGGAGTTCTTAAGCGACCTCTTCCCCGATGGCCTCGACGAGCGCATGCTTGAAGAGTTCTACGCCGACGACGAAGACGAAGACGACGACTGGGGCGGCTTGTCGATGAGCCACGGCGGCCAAGTCGAAAAGGTCGCCCAATGCGGCGTCGAACGCGACGACGACTTTGCCTACTTCCTCGACGACCACGGCAATGTCGCCCGCCGGCACAAGAAATCGGGCGACATCGACGTGGTGGCCCACACCCACGTCCGTCGCGAAGAGGGCTACCTCTACTACCTCGACGGCGACGGCGACGTCGCCCGGGTGGCCTTGTTGGCGGGCAGCCTCATCGACGAGTAGTCTCGTCGGAGCGTGGCTTCGCCCGCCTCTCGACGAGCTTTGAACGACCATTTGCAGTGGATGATGACACCTTGGTCTGCTGAGTGGCATTTGACTGCAAATGGTCGACGATGCCTGTTGAGAGTCCAAGCTGCTCTAGCCTGGGGCCACGACCTGCTCCGCTGACGGCAAAATGGAGACGACGTGGCCATCCGTGGACCTGGCAAACCAGCCCCCCCTCGTGTGCAGGGCCCCGACGGCAGCCAGCCAGGAAAGGGAGGCAAGGCCACACCGGCGGAGAGCGCGCTCATTCGTGCGGGGCTGGCGAAAACGCCGCAAGAAGCCCGCGCCCTCATGAAGTCGCTGGTGCAGAAGATGGGCGGCGCCAAAGAAGGCAGCCTCGACGCCCAGTTCGCCAAGGCACTGTCGACGTTTCAAAAAGAAAACGGACTCCCCCAGACGGGCAAGCTCGACGGGCAGACGGCGGCGGCGCTCAAAGACGCGGGCGTGCTGCAACAGGGCAAGCCTGCAACGCCGTCGACGACCAGGCCAACAACGAAGCCAACAACAGGGGCTCCCCAGCCAGGCAAATGGGGCGGGTTCGCCGGCAAAGCCGACGCCAAAACCTTGCCCACGTCGTCGGCCCCCGTCGAGAAAGGGGGGCAGCTGGAGCTGAAGGAGTTGTCGCAAAAGGCCGAGGCGTTGCGGCCGAAGACCGAAGAACAGCTGCAGAATTTGATGACCAACCTCGGCAAGTTCGGCTTTTTTGGCGCCGGAAAAGGCGCGGCGCAGCTGCGTGGCGCCCTCAAGAAGTTTCAAGGCGAACACAACCTGGAGACGACCGGAAAGCTCGACGACGCCACCCTGCAGATGCTGGCCAAGGAAGGCGTGCTTGAGGGCAAGGGCAAAGACACCTCCGGCACGTCGAAAGGCGCCCACAGCGGCGCCACCGAGGGGCACGGCCTGCTCGCCCAGACGCCGTCTGAGACGCCGTCGTACGAGAACATCTACGCCCGCGGCGACCCCGCTGCCGAACGTGCCAAGCAGCAGGCCGACGCCGATGGCAAGCGTGCCGTCGACGAACGCAAGAAACGCAAAGGGCGTGGCGGCGATGGCGACGGCGACGGCTTCGGCGAAGACGGCGAAGGTGCGGCCGACGCTGCCGAACTGTACGGCGAAGACGCCGACAGCGCGAATGCGCCATCCGGCGACGACGACTACGCCGACCCTCGTCGAGGGCACGCCCAGATGGGCGACGACGACGCCGAAGCCGGCTACTACGAAGTGCCCAGCCTCGGGCAGCAGCTTGAAGACGCCCTTGAACGTTTGACGACGTTTGAAGACGACAAGGGCGTGCTCATGTACGCGTGGGACGTGACCTTCTTTGTTCCCGGCGTCTATGGCGCAGGGCAAAAAGCCGAAGCGTTGTGGCACGTCGTCATCGACGGCGCGGGGCCGTTTGACGACGTGTGGAAACGCGCGAAGGGTACGTTGAACGACCGCTTGCGCGGCCGTGACCCCACGTGCCCTACCCTCACCGACGACCGCTTCACACGCGCGCTGCGTCGAGCACGTGTGCGCGCCGGACGTTGACGCCTACGGCTCCAACACGTCGACGAGGTCTTCGGTGCACACGTACGATGCGTCGAAGGTGGTCTGGTCGTAGTCGGGGTTCAACGGCATCGTGCCCAACTCCTTGCGGACGCCGTTGATGTAGATGTAGCCCGACAACTGGTTGGCCTGCCCGTCGATGGAGCCGTTGATGGCGCTGAGGCGGGCTTCGTCGATGACGACGTCAAACGTCTTGCCGTCTGACCACAGCGTGGCCACGGCGTCGCGCAACACGGCTTCTTCGATGTCGGCGACGGGGGTGGGAATCATGAAGCGGCCGCGGTCGGAGTCCATCTCGCCGAGGCTGGGATGCACCACCGCCGACAGCACACCACTGTGGATGGTGAGCTTGCCAGGAGGTGCGTCGGCGCCGGCGGCGACGGCGAAGGTCACGAAGTCGTCGAGCACGACGTCGGTCAAGAAGACGTCGATGCTCTGGGGGTGCAGCGGCTTCACGCTGTCGACGACGAGGTAGACGTGCTCGCGCTCGCCATAGACGGTGCGGCTGGCGGTGATGTCGGCGAAGCCCTGCTGGTAGGTGACGCCGTCGATGCAGTCGGTGGCGTACACCTGTTCGCTGGCGCTGCCGAGCACGCAGTTCTCGGTCTCCCAACTCATGTGGCCCAACTCGCCGTTGTCGCCGACGACCTCCGACGGGAAGGCTTGGTCGATGAGGTTGTCAAAGCCGCAGTCGCTGTCGGCGTTGATCATCCCAGCGACGGTGCCGACGGTTTGAATGACGAGGCGGGCGGCGCCTTCGGCGAGGGTGTCGGTGAAGTCGCAGTCGGCGTCTGACTCGGCGACGACGAGGTTGTCGAGGCAGGCGTACGACTCGAGCAGTCCTTCTGGCGTGTAGTCGGGGTCGAGGATGGCGGGCTCGCCCGCAGCAGGAACACTCTGCTCAACGCCGTCGACGACGATGGTGCCGTGGAGGTCGTTCTCGACGTTGCCCTTCTTGCCGTTTTGCGCGTTCAGGCGGCTGCTGTCGACGTGGTGGGCAAAGAACTTGGGGCCGTTTTCGAGGACAACGTCGACGTCGGTGAGGGTGATGGCTTCAAACGTCGTCACCGGCGTGGGGATGGAGCAGGCGCCGGTCGACACGTCCAACGCAGTGCGCGGGCGAAAGACGCCCTCGACGACGCCGCCGTTCATGGTGAGGGCTTGGGTCGACGTCGACTTGGCCGCCCGCCATTCAATGGGCTCGATGCGCAAGTCGAAGGTGGCGGGGTAGCGGCTCTGCGGCACGATGGGCTGGGCGACGTCGCCGGTGACAATGCCGGTCAGCGTCTTGGTGCCGGTGACGATGACGCTGCCGGTCACCGTCGTCACGGCGCCGCCGCACTCTTCGCTGGCGACGGTGGGCACTTCAAAGTCCATGCGGCAGGGGTTGTTCAGCGTGTAGGTCGCAGAGCCGCCAGCTTGCCCCAGCTCGCCGGTGACGTCGGGATTCAGCAACACCGCGTCCGACGAGAAGCCGCAGCGGGTGTCGGCCTCGATGAGGGCGGCGGCCATGGCGTAGTCGCGCATGCTCAACTGGGCGATGCCGTTGGCGAGGGCTGGGCCGAGATCTTTGCACGCGTAGGCGACGGGCAAGGCCAAGTCTTCTTTGCAGGTGTACGACTCCAAGAAGGTGTCGGCGTCGTACTCGGGGTCGAGGGCGTCTTTTTCGCCGGCCTCGGGGACAGGCACTTCGCTGTCCCACACCATGATGCTGCCCTTCAACTCGTTCTCGCGGTCGCCGTACGCGCCCAGTTGGGCTTGCATGTTGCTGCCGTTGACGACGACGTCGAACACTTGGTCGCCGTTTTTCACCGTCACTTCGGTGCCGGCGGCGTAGGTGATGTTGCTCAGCGTCAGGTTCGACGTGGGGATGGAGCACAACCCGCTGGAGATGGACGTCGCCAAGTGAATGTCGGCGCCGTAGGTCAGGCTGCCCGATTTCATGGTGAGGGCGGTGTCGGCTTGGTTGCTCTCGAGGTGAAAGCCATCAAACGCCAGCTCCAAGTCGACGTGCACGGCGTCGGCGCTCGACGGGAGGATGGGGCTTTCGGGGTCGCCGCTGATGATGCCCTCGACGACGCGAACCGCGCTGACGACGATCTTGCCTTCGACGCTGGTGACCTCGCCATTGCAGTTGTCGAGCACCGGCGTCGGCGTGGGGAAGTCGAGTTCGCAGTCTTGCACCACCCAGGTCATGGTGCCGACGGTGCCGACGTCGCCCTCGACGACGACGCTGTCGAGCACCTCTTGGCTGCTGAAGCCACAGGTGGCGTCGTCGCTGATCACCGACACCATGCTGGCCACGTTGCGCACCGTCAGCCGGCCCACGGCGGCGCCGACGGGCTCGGGAAACAGCTGCTCCATGGCGCAGGAGGAGCCGAACAACACGGTGGCCAACACCAAGGAGGTCTGGGCCAGGGTGCAGGTCGTCATTCGCGAGGTGGGCAGCATGTGTCCTCCGTCGTGGGTGTCTGGTGGGTTCGCAAAGGTGTGTGTGTACCCAGTTGTATCGGCAAACTGCAGGGAATGGACACACAATGTAGGACATTGTCGGGAAAACACCTGCACGACGCAATGCGTCGACCATGACGCGGTGCGTTCAACACCTGTGAACGGCGATGGAAATCAGCGGGTTGAGCATCGGTTGGTGCCGACGCCATCAACACTGCTATAGGATGCCCTCAGCGCCTGACGTTGGAGATCGCGTGCCAGAACCTGTGGATCCGGCTCACCTGCCCCAGATTCTGCCCAAGTGGGCAGCGGGCCAAGTGACCCTCAAAGACATCAAGGGCTACACAGACGACGAGCTCTACGCCATCGCACACACGGCGTATTTCTTCCTCATGCAGGGCAAGAACGAAGAGGCGAAGACGCTGTTCGAAGGCCTCGTCGCCATCGACCCGCGTTCGGCGTATTACCGCCGCGCCTTGGGCGTCATCTTTCACAAGATGGGCGACGCCGACCGCGCGCTGAAGCAGTTCTCGTCGGCCATCCAGGTCGCCCCCAAGAGTGCCGCCGCCTACGTCAACCGCGCCGAGGTCTACATCACCCTCGGTCGTCGTGAAGAAGCCAAGGGCGATCTCCGCGCCGCCCTCGACTGCATCTCCGATCGCGAGGTTCCGCTGCGCCGCAAAACGGGGGCACTTTTGCGCTCGCTGGGCGGCTGACGCAGGTCGGATTTGCCCCACGATTGCGCCCGAGCACACAACCTTCGCGCCGCTCCGCCGAAAACGGTTTGTGAGCGGCGCGTCTGATTTGTCGTCGTCACCAACGGCTTTGTCGTCGGCATCGGCGAGCGGTATGGCCGTCAGCGGTTTGCTTTGCGCCCACGTCGTTTGGCAGGCGACTCACATGTGGCGCAGCGTGGACTTTGGAAATCGGAACGTGTTAGCAACCTGCATCTGCCCAGCGACTGCAACGCGACACCGCGCCTGAAAGCGCTCCCATGACACGGGCAACGAGGTTCTCGAAGATGTCAGAACAAGATCAGAACGAAGTGGAATTTGTGAAGGGGAACGCCAACCTCCTCGACCCCAACAAAGACCCTTTGTCGATGACCGAAGAAGAGCTCACCAAGGTCTTGATGGACCCATCCTTCACCCAGCTCTTCACCATCGAAAAGGTCGTGGCCTTCTTGCAGGGCAAGATGACGTACGCCGAGCTCGTCGGCATGACCGCCGAGGAGGCCTACGCCATCGCTGACGTGGCCTTCGACCTCTTTGAGCAGGGCAAATACGACGACGCCAAAGCCATCGTCGAAGCCTTGGTCATCGCCAACCCCTACGACGCCACCTTCCACAACTTGCTCGCGTCCATCTACGGCAAGAAAGAAATGTGGGAAGAAGCGTACGAGGAGTACAGCATCACCCTCGAGCTCGACAAAGAGAACATTGGCGCCCACGTGAACCGCGCCGAGATTCTGCTGCAGCACGGCGAGATGGAGCTGGCCCTCGAAGACCTCACCGCTGCCGCCAAGCTCGACCCCAACTCCGAAGACCCCTATGGCGTGCGGGCCCGCGCGCTGGCCACGGCCACCCTCGCCATCATCGAGGAGCTGCTGAAGGCCCAAGAGGCCGGCGAAGGGGGCGCTCCGGCAGCGTCAGACGCTCCCAAGGAGTGACAGCAGCCCCCCACGACACCAACGCCGGCTTCACCGCCGGCGTTTTTGTTTGCGCGTCTGGGCGCAGCCACGCACACTCGCCGCAAAAGTCGGCACGCTCTCTGCAGTGTCCACGTCGAACCCCATGGAGGACCCATGACCCACGACAACGACTACCAAAGCACCGACCTCGACCTCCTCGACGACAGCACTGAAGAAATCGTCGCCGACGACGGCCTCACCCCCGAAGACTTCCAGCGGTTTTTGGCCGGCGAAGTGACCTGGGGCGAGCTGCAGGGCCTCACCATGGAGGACGCCTACGCCATCGCCGACCTCGGGCACAAACAGATGACCGCAGGCCGGCTGGGCGAAGCCCAAGCCATCTTCGAAGGCCTCGTGGTGTCGAACCCCTACGACGCCTATTTCCACAACGTTCTCGGCTGTGTGTACGCCAAGAAGAAGATGCACCCCGAGGCCATCGAAGAGTTCACCATCGCCATCGACCTCGACCCCACCCAAGTCTCGCCCTACACGTTTCGCGCGGAGTTGTTGTTGCAGCACGGGGAGTTCGACCGCGCCCTCAAAGACCTCCGCAAAGTCGACGAGCTCGACCCCGACAGCAAGCAGCCGCAAACCCAACGCGCACGTGCGCTGGCCTCGGCCACGGCGTCGATCCTGCAAGGCATCTTGGGCACGGGGCAGCATCAAGCGATGCCCTGAACACGTGGCGTTCCATTTGGAACGCGGTGGTTCCACCTGCGGAACACAAGCCTCCACCTGTGGAGGCTTTGTTGTGTCCGGCGATCGTCGGAGGCCGTCTGTCTGTTGCTGTACGTGAATGGCGCCCTAGCGTGAGGTCATGATGCTGCGTGTCTATGGGTTGCTGTTGGCGATGTTGGTGGGCTCTGCGTTCGTCGTGTCGCGCTTGGTCGATGTGAGTGGCGGCCGTGCGTTCGTGCTGTTCGCGTTGGGGTACTTCGCATTCGCGCAAGGCCGGACGTCGGCCGCGATGACGTCGGTGAAAGAGGCGTTGAAGGTGCTGCTGAGCCCCATGTTGTGGCTCTCCATCCTGTGGGCGGCGTTGCGTGGCCGTGCCCGCACCCGCATCAACGACGCTGTGAACGATGCCGTCCGCAGCGGATGGGATGCCATGCTGCGCAAGCCGATGTTCTTGCTGACCATCCCAGTGTTCGCGGCGGTGTTTCTCTTCTCGGGCAGCACCTACACCGCCCCTGAGCTCTTGCCGGCATCCGGCCCTCTGCACTGGCGCCTTTTGGTGGGCGCAGCCGTCGGCGCCGTCTTTGCGCTGGCGCACTGGACGAACATTCTGCCAGACCCGCTGTTTTGGGACATGGACGACCCGTGGAAGCGTGAAGTCCCCCCCGACGACCCTTTTGACGTCGACGAGGTCGTCGAAGCGGTGCGTGCTCCCTCCGCGTCCGAGCTGGTGCCGCCGTCGGCTAGTCGAGAGGGTACTTCGCCGACGTCGACTTGAATCCGGTGAGCTCGACGTGGTCGCCCACCTCCGTCTCGGGCGACGGAAACATGGGCACCTTGCCGTGCCCGCCTGGAATGTCGACGACGAAGGTCGGCTGACACAGCCCCGACAGCTTGCCGCGCATCTGCCGCACCAGCGCCTGCGCTTCGCGCAGCGGCACACGAAAGTGTTTGGTGCCGTGGGCCAGGTCGCATTGGTGCAAGTAGTACGGGCGCGCCCTTAGGTAGGTCAGGCGGCGAAACAACGTCGACAACATCTCGACGTCGTCGTTGATGCCCTTCAGCAACACCGTCTGGTTCAACACCGGCACGCCAGCGTCGACGAGCTTGGCGATGGCGTGCTCCGCAGCCGGCGCCAGCTCATTGGGGTGGTTGAAATGCGGCAGCACATACACCGGCTGGTGTCGTTTGAAGACGTCGCACAGCGCATCCGTCACCCGCGTCGGCGCAAAGGTCAGCATGCGGGTGGCGATGCGGATGATCTCGATGTGCTTCATCTCGCGGATGCGACTCAGCAGCCGGTCGAGACGTTCGTCGTCGAGGGTGAGGGCGTCGCCACCTGAGAAGATGACCTCACGAATCTCGTCGTGGGCGGCGATGTAGTCGAGGGCGACGTCGAGCTCGCCTTTCTTCGGCGTCGGCCCCTGCCCCACCATGCGTTTGCGTGTGCAGAAGCGGCAGTACGACGCGCAGCGGTCGGTCACCAAGAACAACACCCGGTCGGGATAGCGGTGCACCAAGAACGGCACCGCCTCCAACTCGGTTTCACCGAGGGGGTCACCGCTCATCCAGGGGTCGTCTGTGAACTCGGCCAGCGTCGGAATCAGCTGCTTGCGCAGCGGGTCGTCGACGTCGTCGCTGTCAATGAGGCTGAGGTAGTGCGGTGTCACCGTGAAGGGCAAGACGCCGCCCTCGCTGACACGCTGCAAGCCGGCGCGCTCGTCGTCGGTGAGCGTCAGATGCGGCTCGATGCCGTCGACGGTGCGCACCGCTTTTTGCAGTTGGCGTTTCCAGTCGTCTTCAAATTGGGCAAGGGCGACCATGCCCCTGCCGTAGCCTCGTCGACGACGCTTGAAAAGCGGGTCAGGCCGACAGCTGGGCCACGCCCTGGGCGTCGAAGTTCAGCTGGGCGGCCACGACGTCGAAGGCATCAGGCTGCAGCGGCAATGCGTACCCGAGCCGTGCGCCTTTGACGTGAAACTCGACGCCAGGAAGGCCGTGGTCGATGAAGTTCACCGCCATGGCTTTGGTGAGCTGCGAGGTGTCCCCCGTCGACAGTGCATCTTCGATGGCCTGGATGTCGCGCAGTCGCTTGGCACTGACGGGCACGCTGATGCCACACACCAGCGCCAAGAATGCAGCGATGGCGGCAGGGACCCCCACGTCTTCACTGCCGGTCGCGCCGCTCACCGACACCCCAATGAGAATGACGGCGACGACGGCAAGCAAGATGAAGGCGACGACGAGCAGCACGCGCACCTGGCGAAACGGCTTCGCCAAGTAGGCAGCGATGGACTGAGCGAGAATGGCATCGGGTTGTGCGGGCATGTGTCCTCCAAGGTTGTGCAAGGAGAACGACGACGGCGCCTCAGACGGACGAACGGATCCCGCCGGTGGGCACCTGTCTTCCATCGCGCTCGGCTGGGTTGGGTTCTCCAAAAACAAAAACCCCCGTCGACGACGGGGGTTTCGGTCAACTGCGGTCGCAATCGGCTCAGGCCATCTCGATGAGACCTGCTGCGCCCATGCCGCCGCCGATGCACATGGTGACGACGCCGTATTTGCCGCCGCGACGCTTGAGCTCGGGGAGGATGGTGGCCACCTGACGCGCACCGGTGCAGCCGAGGGGGTGGCCCAGAGCGATGGCGCCGCCGTTGGGGTTCACCTTGTCGGTGTCGAGACCCAGCTCGCGGATGACGGCGAGGCCCTGCGACGCGAACGCCTCATTCAGCTCGAAGACGTCGATGTCGTCGACGGTGAGGTTGTTCTTCTCGAGCAGCTTTTTCACGGCGGGAATGGGGCCAATGCCCATGATCTCCGGCGCCACACCTGCCGTCACGAACGAGCGGAAGTACGCGATGATCTCTTTGCCGTCGGCCTTGGCCTTCTCGGCGTCCATCATGACGACGGCCGCAGCGCCGTCCGACACTTGCGAAGCGTTGCCCGCGGTGACGGTGCCTTTGGCGTCGAACGCTGGACGCAGCTTCGCCAAGCCCTCGACGGTGGAGGCACGTGGACCTTCGTCGGTGTCAAAGGTGACGGTCTTTTTGCCAGCGTCGCTGTAGACGTCGACCTCGATGGGCACGATTTCGTCTTTGAACTTGCCGTCTTTGATGGCGGCCAAAGCGCGGTTGTGCGACTCGACGGCGAAGGCGTCTTGGTCTTCGCGGCTCACCTCGTATTTCTTGGCGACGTTCTCGGCGGTGATGCCCATGGGGGCGTACGCGTCGGGGTTGTCGGCCATGAGGTCGGGGTTGGCGCTGGGCTTGTGACCGCCCATGGGCACCATCGACATGCTCTCGACGCCACCGCCGATGCCCACGTCGATTTGGCCGACCATGATCGACTTGGCGACGTCGGCCACGGCGTTGAGACCCGAGGAGCAGAAGCGGTTGAGGGTCGCGGCCGACGTCTCGTTCGGCAGCCCAGCCAGAAAGCCTGCGATGCGGGCGACGTTCATGCCCTGCTCTGCTTCAGGCATGGCGCAGCCGAGAATGACGTCGTCGACGTCTTCAGGCTTGATGCCAGCGCGCTCCACAGCGGCTTTGATGGCGTGTCCGGCGAGGGTGTCGGGGCGGGTGTCTTTGAGGGTTCCTTTGCCGCCTTTGCCGATGGCAGTGCGAACAGCAGAAACGATGGCAACTTCTTTCATGTTGCTCTCCTGCGAGCGTTGTCGTCGGTGACGACCGCTCAGAAAGGGTTGCGCTCACGAGCAGCTTGTTTGGGTGGGCTGCGGTTTGGATGCGTGAGCGTCTGAGAGGTTTCCCCGACGACGAGGCGTCGCCGTCGAGGAGGAAGGCCGCAAACGTCAGTTCCGGAGCGGCTTGTTGTGCTGCAGCATGTGGCCGATGCGCTCCAACGTCTTGGGCTCTTTGCAGAGCTCGACGAAGGCTTCGCGCTCGAGGTCGAGGAGGGTGTCCTCCGAGACCTTCACCCGCGGCGACGTGTCACCGCCGGTGAGCACCTTGGCGATCTTCAGCGCAATCAACGCGTCGTGCTCTGAGATGAAGTTGCCGTCTTGCATCGACTTCACCACCATCTCGAACGTCGCCAGCGCACTCTTGCCGGGCAAGCGGTAGGTGCGCTTGTGCGGCGGACGCCAGCCCGACTTCACCATGCCCAAGGCGTCTTGCTTGGCTGCGTAGAGCAAGTGACGACGGTTGAGGGTGACGTTGTCAGACGACGACAAGAACAACTTGTCGCGTGCTTCTTCAGCCGAGGTCGCCACTTTGGCCATGGCGATGTTCTCGAAGACGCGCTGCAGTTGCTTCTCGATGGGGTAGCCAGCGTCGTCGACGACGTTCTCCAATGTGCGGGCGAGCATCTCGATGTTGCCGCCAGCGCCGGGGAGCAGACCCACGCCGACCTCGACGAGACCCATGTAGAGCTCGGCGTGGGCGCGAATCTTGTTGCACCACATGGCGACTTCGGCGCCGCCGCCGAGGGTGAGGCCAAAGGGCGCCGCCACCGTCGGGATGTGGCTGTACTTCAGACGCTGCATGGTCTTTTGGAAGTCGGCCACCGTCTTGTTGAGGGTGTCGAAGTCTTCGCTCTGGATGCCCATCATGATCATCAAGATGTTGGCACCGACGCAGAAGTTCTCGGCGTCGTTGGCGATGACGAAGGCGTCGTATTCGCCCGCTTCGCAGAGGTCCATGCCGGTGTTCAGCACTTCGATGACGTCGGCGTCGAGGGCGTTGACGGGGGTGCCGTGGAATTCGGCAGCCAACACACGGTCGCCGAGGTCGACGAGCGAAGCGCTGTACAAGCCTTTGACGACGTTGTCTTTGTTGGCCTTGAGCTTCTTGAAGGTCATTTCCTTCTCAGAAGTCGGCACCAACTTGGCTTCTTTGGCGTCGCGGTCCCAGTAGGTGCGGTTGCCGTTGTCGTCGGTGGCGTAGAACGACTCGCGTCCAGCGGCGAGCATGTCGGTCACCCAAGCGGGGACGTCGATGCCGTCTTTTTGCATGCGCTCGACGGAGGCTTTGACGCCCATGGCGTCCCACGACTCGAAGGGGCCCATGTCCCAGCCGAAGCCCCATTTCATGCCGTTGTCGATTTGCACGATGTCGTCGGCGATTTCGCCCAGACGACGTGCAGCGTAGGCGGCGGTGGCGCCAGAGACTTTCCAGAACAACGACGACGCGCGGTCGTCAGCGCCGAACAGCGAGGCGAGTTTCTCCTCGGTGGAGCCCATCTTGCGCACGGCGCCGAGGGAGTCGTAGCGCACCTTCTCTTTGGCTTTGTAGTCGAGCTCGCCCGACTCTTTGAACTTGGCCACGTCGAGGGCGAGGATTTCTTTGCCTTCTTTTTTGTAGAAGCCCTGCTTCGACTTGCTGCCGAGCCAGCCTTTCTCGACGAGGGCGGCCATGATCGCGGGCGCCTTGAAGATGGCGTGCTCTTCGTCGTGCTCGAGGTTGTCGTAGCAGTTCTGCGCGACGTGCACGAAGGTGTCGAGGCCCACGACGTCGGCGGTGCGGAACACGGCCGACTTGGGGCGACCCGAGTTGGGGCCGAACACAGCGTCGACTTCTTCGATGGAGTAGCCCTCCTCCATCATCACTTCCATGGTCTTCATCATGCCGTACACGCCGATGCGGTTGGCGACGAAGTTGGTGGTGTCTTTGCCGTAGACGATGCCTTTGCCGAGAATGTCTTCGCCGAACCACGCCACGCGGTCCATGACGTCTTGGCGGGTGGTCTCGCCCGCGACGAGCTCCAACAGGTGCAGGTAGCGCACCGGGTTGAAGAAGTGCGTCACCAAGAAGCGCTCTTTGAAGCTGTCGGAGCGGCCTTCGAGCATGCCTTTGATGCTCATGCCCGACGTGTTCGACGAGACGATGGCCTCGTCGTGCACCACGCCTTCAAGCTTCTCGAACAGCTTTTGTTTGATGCCGAGGTTCTCGATGACGACTTCGATGACCCAATCGCACTCTTTGACTTTCTCCAAGTCGTCGTCGAGGTTGCCCACCTCGACGTAGCTCCACTCGTTCTTCGACAAGAACGCAGCTGGCTTTGCCTTCTTGGCCTTGTTGAATCCGCCTTGAGAGAACTTGTTCTTGAACGCGATCGAGCTGGTGTCTTCGCCTTCTTCGGCTTTGGGGGGCACGATGTCGAGGAGCAACACAGGAATGCGTGCGTTGGCGAGGTGGGCAGCGATGCCCGAGCCCATGACGCCAGCGCCGATGACGCAGACTTTGGAGAACGGCTTGCCTTGCATGAAGGGCCTCCGAGTGGAGTGTCTAGGGGAGCCGGCAGCGCCGGCGAAAACGAGAACCTTGAAAGGTTGACTCCAGAATCAATCCAGAGCCGAGGGAGAGGTAACATAAGCGGATGCGTCGGCGAAACGGATCCAGCCGAGAAATCCAAGAGCCGCTCCCTGCCTCCATTTCCCTGATGACTTTCAGCGCCTTAGCCGTACCTCAGGATGGACCTAGAACGCCATCGCCGGCTCCATTTGGGTCAGCATGGTTGTGGTTGCCGGCCCCCTTTCCGCCTTCTCCGCCTCCAGCCGTGCGCGCTTCTTTTTCAACGCCCGGTCGTAGGTGTTGATGATGCCCACCGGCGTCAAATAGGTGAGGTTCACCACCTCGAAGACGGCGCCGATGCCCAACGCTGGCGTCGTTGCCACCCCCACGAGGTGCGACAGCCACTCCACGGCGATGGCGATGAGCGCTTCTTTTGCGAAGTAGTCCCCATCGGGCGCCACTCCTGTCCACACCAGGGGAATCCACAGGGGTCCACACAAGGCGCCGCAAAACACGCTCGTGACATAGATGCCGACGAGGTTGTCTTGCATCTCGGGCTCAAGGTTGTCGTCGAGCACGATGGGGTACCACTCGTTGACGGTGTCGACCCAATCGGTCTGCTCTTGTTGTGGCGGGTCGGCAGGGGGCTCGGCCGCCTGCGCCGTCCACGTCGACAAAGCGACAAAAACAACGAGCAGACGGGCGAGCACAAAACGCGAAAGGGGCATGGCAGTTTCTCCTGCCCTGCCCCTACGTTGGTCGCTGGTGGTTGGCCCCATGGGCGCCGACGACGGTGTTGTCGTTGGTCACATTGCGGTCAGATGCCAGACTCAAATGGATTTGGCACCTGGAAACTTCACCGACAACATCGCTGCCACCCACGGCGAGTCGTTCGCGTCGAAGGCGGTGTCGCCCTTGACCTTGGCCGCTTGGTTGGCCGACTTGGCGCCGGCCGCGTCGTCGAGGCCCTTGCCGAACTCCTGCTCGGCGACGTCTTCTGAGTCGAAGAAGCGCTCGGCGCGAACCTCTTTGACCTCTTGAAAGCCGACCTTCTTCTCAAACTGCTCTTCTTTGACTTCGCCTCTGTCGACGTGGACGTCGAGGCGGTCGTCTTTGAGCTCTTTGTGGTCGATGCCGATTTCAAAGTTTTCGGCGCGAATCTCAAACTGCATCCCCGCTTTGTGTCCACGGGCGATTTGCTGCAGCTCTTGCGATGCCTGGTCGCTCTCTTTGGCGGCCTCCAGCGAGCGGCGTGCCTCTTCGGCCAGCTGCTCGGTCTGACGCATGGAGGCGTCCATCTGCGCCTGGAACATGGTGTTCGACAGCGACGTCAAGCTGCTGTCGAGGCTCTTCAAGTCAGACGTCGACAAGCTCGATGCATACTGCTGCCGCACGAACGCGGTGACGATGGCTTTGTCGGAGGGCGAGCCGTCGGCCAACGACGTCTTGATGTCGCTCACCAGCTTCGACGGAATCTTGCCCCCGCCCACGGCGATGTTGTGGGCTTCTTCAAGTTGAGAGATGAGCTTTTTGGCGTCGTCGTCAAGCTTGCCGCTGAAGCTCTCTTTGACATGACTCAGCGCGCTGGCACAGGCGGCGTTGGGTTGGGCGCCAGGTTTGGTGGCCTTGGCCCGCCGAATCATGGCGGCGACGTCGCTGGGCTTGATGTCAGCGCCAGGCTTGGCGGTGGTGTCTTGCATCGACGCGCGACGCAACATCTGCATGACGGCGCGACGGTCGACTTTGCCGCGGGTGCTCACCGCCTGCTGGGCGTCTTGCACCATCATGGAGGCGACAGCGTCGCCCGAGACCATCGGAGGCATGCCAATGGCGTCTGCGCCCTTGGCTTGTTGCGTGCCTTTGCCCTGCACGCCTTGCTGACGCATGAGCTGCGCTTGCATGGGGTTGAGGGCTTTGCCGGCTCCAGCTTTCTTCACGAGGGCCTCCAATAGAATCCCTAATACAGCTTATCGGCAGCCCCCGCACTTTGGTGCGCAAGACGCTGATCCCGTGTCATTTTCGACACCTGCAGTCGCCCCTCAACGACGCCGCTGCCCTACGGACATCTGATCGCGCCCAAACAAAAACGCCTCCCCAAAGGGAGGCGGTTTCGAGTCCCCAAACGCGACCAGAGGGAGCCGCGAAGCGAGGGGGGAGTGAGCAAGTGACTGGCTTCGCCAGCGCTTGCGAGAGGGGGTCTGCGCCCCCTCTCTAAAGGCTAGTAGAACACCGTGCCCGACCAGACGTCGGTGTTGTAGCCCATGGTGTTCGCGGTCGAACGGATGATGTTCAGCATGCGAATCTCAGAGCGGGGCTGCCACAGGAAGCCGTCGTCGATGAGCGTGGTGCCATCGCCGTCGGCGCCGCCCACGTAGTACTTGTCTTTGATCTCGCGGATCATCTCGTACGCGGTGGAGAACAGCTCGTCGTCTGCGTTTTGGTCGAACTCACGCACCGAGTTCACGGCGAACCAGATTTGGCCGGTGACGGGGTCGGTGAGTTGCGCGTAGCGCGCGGGGTCGGCTTGGATGGCGGGGTCGACAGCGATGTCGGCTTGTTGCAGCGTGGCACCCATGCGGATGGTCTCGCCGAACTCGACGTCATCGGTGTACCAGCCCGAGTACGCACCGTTCATCAGAGCGATGAGACGGAAGGTGTACTGCTGGTCGGGGTCGATGAAGTCGATGCCGCCACCGGTGCGGTCGGGCACGTCGCCGGTGAACACACCCACGGTGGGGATGGCTTGGAACTTGCCGTCGACGATTTGGCCGCCGTAGACGTCAGCGCGCTCCGCCACGATGCCGCCGGTGATGTTGTTGAGGTCGTCACCGAACAGCGTCAGGAAGTTGATGAGGTACGCGCGGGTGTCAGACGAAGCATCGGTGCCGATGTAGTCGCCAGCAGGGTCGCCGAGAGCCATGGACGCCGCCCACTTGTCCCACCAGTGACCCATGTTGAGGGCTTTCCAGTAGAAGTAGTAGCCGAACTTGTCGCGGTCGTAGGTGGTGATGGAAGGCTTGGCGCCTTCGGCGATGCCGAGGGACACAGCTTCTTCGTACAGGTCGGGGTTGGCGGGGTTCCAGTTGTCGCAGTTGACCGAGTCTTCGACGTGGCGGAACGGGGTTTGTTCGGTGATGCGGATGGCGCGGTAGCGCTCGCTGTCGTCACCCAGGCCGGTGTCGAGACCGATGCAAGCATCGGGGTCGGCGTCGATGAGGGTGATTTCTTCGCCGCTGATGCCGGTTTCGTTGGTGCCCGTCGAGGAGTAGCAGCCCGGTTGCAGACGCACGTAGCAGCCTTGGTCGGGGGTTTGCAGCACTTCGGTGAGCAGGTTGAGGCCGGCGGCGGCGCCGATGAAGCCTTCGAGGCCACATTGGTCAGCGAAGGAGTGGCCGTTGGTGGCGTCTTCTTGGCGCACGCCGTTTTCGTACCACACGCAAGGACGGTCGGCGCGAATGATGAGTTCGTCGTTGACCCATTGCTTGTATTGGTTGGCGAGGAAGAAGAAGCGGCGGCTGTACAGACGGCTGAGGTAGTTGAACACGCTCACGCCGAAGGTCACGCGCTGACGCTTGAAGGCGTCGAAGATGTAGTAGTTGCGGTAGTCCTGCACCATCTTGGTGGAGCGCTCGTAGGTGTCGACGCCTTGGTCCCAGGTGAAGCAGCGGGCCGAAGCACCGCGGTACTCGTCAGAGCACATGCTGTAGGGGACTTCGACCAAGCTGGGGTCGTAGTCGTCAAAGCGCTCGTCGGTGAAGCGGAAGTTCACGTTGCGACGGGTGTACACGTCGTTGATGCGCTCTTGGTAGGTGCCGGCGTTGGACACGATTTCGGGCAGGTAGGTGTAGTGCACTTCGCCTTGCTTCATGAGGTCGATGCGCTCTTGGGTTTCGGCGGTGCGGTTGCCGTCGCCGTCGAGGTTGACCCAATCCACGTTGTCGAAAATTTCGACGACGTCGCCGTAGGCGTATTTGATGGCCGCAGCGTCGTAGGTGCCGAGCACGGTGTTGGTGCCGTAGGTGGAGGCGTAGTCCATCACCGAGGAGTCTTGGTAGTCGCGAATGCCGTTGGCCAGAGCGGTCTCGAAGCCTTGGGCGTAGTTGCCGGTGAGTTCCCACTCGCCCACAGGACGCTCGTCGTTCTGACCCATGAGGTAGCCGGGGCCTTTGAGCTCCCAGTATTCGGGGCCGAAGTTCAGAGCGTCGGTGGAGCCCGAGAAGTTGTGGCGCAGGCCGACGGTGTGGCCGATTTCGTGGAGTTGGGTGTCTTGCATGGTGCGCATGACGATGTCGTTGAACATCTCTTCTTCGCTGGAGTCAGCGCGCAGCTGCCAACCACCGGCGCCGTCGGACTCGTAGTGCGCGTTGCGGATGGTGTTGATGAGGCCGGTGAGGCCCATGTCGAAGATGTCTTCGGCCATCAGGATGCAGCCGCCCGCTTTGGGGTTCAGCAGACGGTTTTCGCGGTCGCGCACCGAACGGAAGAAGTCGGGCGAGAACATCTTGCCGACGTTGGCGGCAGGTGCGGTGACGTCAGAGCCGTTTTCGGAGACGCCGAAGGCTTTCTTGATCTCGTCGTTGATGATGAACTCGTCGAGGCCGCTTTGCTCGAGAGCCGCTTGGCGTGCAGGACGGATGTCGTGCAGCAACTCGCCGGAGTTGGCGAAGTGCTTCACGCGGGCAGCGCGGTTTCTGAAGTCTTTTTTGTCCATGAACTCGCGGACCTTCGAGAGGTCGGCACGCAGTGCGTTGCGGGCTTGCGAGGAGTTGTTGCCCGAGATGTAGGCACCGGCGTTGGCCAACGCAGGGTTGCCGTCGGTGATGTCTTCCATGTCGAGGAGGCCGAGCTCGAGCTTGATGATGTCGCGGGTGCGGGCCGCAATCCACTTGCCAGGGGCGCCGTAGTAGAAGGCGTTGCCTTGGATGGTTTCACCGGTGAGCGGGTCTTGCGCCGAGGGGCCGTAGCCGAGAGGCGAGTACGTCTGCTCGTTGGTGATGTAGTAGTACATGCTGTAGCGCAGGTCGCCCATTTGTGGGTTCGGGTTCTCGTCCGGGTTGGAGCTGTAGCCACAGGCAGCGTGGTCGTCGGGCTTCACAGGGTTGTTGGGGCAGATGACGTAGGCATCGAAGTCATCGATGACGGACGCTTCCCAACCGGTGGAGGCGAGAATCGACTCTTTGAACACGCGGTTCCATTCGACGCCGTTGGAGATGGCGCCGGCTTTGTACTCTTCGGGGAAGTCCTCGTTGAGGTAGTAGACGATGGGCTTGAGCTGCGAGGGGTCGCAATCGCCGTAAGGGTGCTCGGCGGTGGCGTCGTAGCAGGAGCCAGCGTCTTCCCATTGGGAGAAGCGGTTGGACATGCGCTTGGCGGCAGGCTCGACGACGCCGTACTCGGGGTCGAAGCCGTAGCGCTCCGCACGGAAGTAGCCGAAGCGGCGGAAGCGGATGTCGTCGAACTCTTGGGTGACGTAGGTGCTGGGCTTGGCCTTCATGAAGGACGAGCGCACTTTGAGGGTGCCGCCGAGGCAATCGTAGTGGATGTTGGTGTACAGCCAGCATTGGGGAATGGGGAAGCCGTAGTAGTTGGAGAGCCACTCGTCGATTTCGGGCTCGATGGTCATCGCTTGGACGATGTCGATGTAGTCGTCAGACAGAACCAATGCGTCTTTGTTGTTGCCAGCGCCGAGTTCATCTTCGTTGGGCACGAAGTAGGTCACGCCTTGTTGGCGGACGTTGGAGGCCGTGAACTGGAAGTCGGTGATGAGGTTCTGGCTCCAGTCGACGCGCATGTAGTCGCGCTCGTACCAGGGGCGGTTCGTGGTGTTCTCACGAATGACGTTGCTTTGCTCACCGGTGGCGGCGTTGAAGTCGCGAACCACGTCGAAGTGGCTTTGGATGGCGTAGGCCGCCACGGGGGTGCCGCGGTAGGGGCCGGTGCCGGGACGGACGTAGCCGTCAGCGGAGCCGTCTTCGGACTCAAGCCAGGGGTAGGCGCGGTAGGCGAAGAGGTGGTTCTCTTCGATTTCCCAGACGACGCGCTCGGTGGTGCCTTGCTCGCCGATGAAGGTGGCGCCGGTGGTCGAAGGCACGTCGATGATGGTTTGACGGAAGAACCACTCGTCGCGGTTGCCGTTCTCATCCATCGAGGTGAACAGGGTCTTTTTCACCTTGTTGGGCTGGGTCAAGTCGAGGTCTTCGACAGGGATACAGCCTGTGGACCAACCGAGGGCCAGCAAAGCTGTGGCGGAGAACAGAGCGAGACTTCGTCGCATGAACAACCTCTTGCAAAAGCGTCCGGATCGCACCGGTGGCGGGACTGTGACAGTCCGATGGCGGGTTGCAACCGGGGTCTGCCGACTACGTGTCATTTGTTCTACAAGAAGCGCGCCAAGGAACACCCGCCGCAATCGAAGCGCAACCACCTGTTTTTCAACAGAACTTGACGTGCATTTCGCGTTCGCCACATGCACACCCAGTGTAGGCAAGGGTGCGCAGGGGTGAGTGATCGTTCGATGCACACCCCACGCGCCCTCTGTGCAACGCGACCGATCGCTCCCCCACGCAAAAACCCCGGCGGGGCCGGGGCTGGGTCAGGCGAAGAGGTGTGTCCCTCAGAGCTTCAGCAGCTCTTTCACCTTGCTGATCACCTGGGGCGCCTGGATGGGCTTGGTGATGTAGGCATTGGCACCCAATGACAACGCGCGCTGGCGGTCTTCTTGGGCCCCTTCGGTGGTGATGATGACGATGGGGATGTCTTTGTGCACTTCGTCTTTGCGCACCATGGAGGTGAGCTTGAGGCCATCCATCATCGGCATGTTGATGTCGGTGATGAGGATGTCGAAGTGCTGTTGCGACAGCTTCTTCAAGGCGTCGACACCGTCGTCGGCTTCGGTGACTTTCAACGCCTTCACCCGCGACAACGCAAAGACGATGAGCTGGCGCATGGTCGGAGAGTCTTCGACGACGAGTGCTTGCAGGGAATCAGACATGGGCGGGGCCTCGGCCGTCAGTCAGCGTTGAGCAACGCACGAGCGTGAGCGATGGAGAAGGTGTCGTCGAGCGCTTCGGCGCCGAACTTGGCGCGGAGCAACCCGGAGATGAGGGTGGCTGCGGCTTGCGCGCCAATCATCTGAAAGAGTTCGTGGTCGATGTCGGAGAACTGGCCTTTTTGCACCAGCAGCTCGTCGACGGCGATGGCACCCACCACGTCGGAGCCGGCCTTCAGCACCACGGTGGTGATGGGTTCGTCGTCGCCGGCACCGTCGTGGTTGGTGCCCATCTCGACGGCCTTGCCGATGGCCGTCTCACCCACCTTGATGGGGTCGATGTCGTCGAGGTTGTGCCCCTCGCAGGCGATGGCGTAGAGGGTGTTCGCCGGCAGGTCGCGCAAATAAAAGCGGAAGCGGCTGACGCCGATGAGGTTGATGACGATTTCGCAGATGACCTGCACCGTTTCGCGGAAGGCGACGGTGGAGTGCAGCTGGTAGCTCGCGATGTAGAGGTTGGCGAGCCGGTTGTACTCCTCTTCGATCTCGGAGTAGCGCGTCTTGTAGTTGTTGCTCTGGTCTTCGACGGCTTTGTAGCTGTCGATCAGGTTCAGGCGCTCGCGTTCGAGTTCTTCGACCTGGGCCTTGAGGGCCGACACCAGGGCGTCGCCGTCGGGGGTGCCACCGTGGCGCTCTTCTGCGCCGCGCGTGGCTTCTAAAGAGGCGACGCGAATGCGCAGCTCTTTGTTCTCATCCATCAGTTCTTCGGTGAACTTCAGACCGCGTTTGAACAGATTGACGAAATCATCGCGGCTTTCGTCGTCTTTCTGACTCATCTTGGCCTCATCGTCGAGCACAACTCGTGCGCGCAACATTGCATGACCTTGTCATGGCATGCAAGCAAGCTCCGTCGTGACGGTGTGTTTTGCAGGCGTTTTCAATCAAGAGCCGCGGAGGGTCGTGCGCAACAGGCCCGAGAGTTCATCGAGCGGCAGCCTCTTCGCCGTGGGGTGGTTTGCCGCTGCAGCTGAAGGCATGCCTTCGATGACCGCGGTGGCGGCCGACTCCGTCCAAAGTGGAGCGCCCACTTGGGCGACGGTTTTGGCGCCCTCGGCGCCATCTCGCCCCATGCCCGTCAGCACCACGGCCAACAACGACTGCTGGGCCGCCAACGCCGAACTCTCGAGGAGAAAGTCGACCGACGGCACGTGCCGCTCTTGGGTGTTGGCCTCCTCGAGGTCGACGACGAAGCCAGCACCGGTGAGGTTGACGCGCATGTGGAACCCGCCGGGGCCGACGCGAATCACACCGGGGCGGAGCACCTCACCGTGACGGGCTTCGGCGACGTCGTGGCCGGTGTGTCGACGGAGTCGATCGGCAAACGCAGCCGTAAATCGCTGCGGCATGTGCTGGGCGATGACGATGGGCGGCTGAAACGCCCCTGGCACGTTGGACAGCACGTCGCGCAAGGCGCGGGGCCCACCGGTGGAGGCACCGATGGCCACCAGGCGCACCCCCTCGGGCAACGGCGTGTTGTCGGTGGTGGGCGACCATTTCACGTCGAGGTTCTGCTCTTGCACCAGCGCGAACACCCGGATGGTCAACGCCGGACCCAGCTTGCGCATCTGCGACGGCGTCGAGCCGGGCTTGACGACGAAGTCGCGCGCGCCGAGTTCGAGGGCTTGCAGTGCAGCCTCGGGGCGGGTGTCGGACGTCACCACCACCACCGGTGTCGGGAAGTTCTTGGCCACCATGCGCAGGAAGGTGAATCCGTCGAGGCGCGGCATCTCCAAGTCGCACGTGATGACGTCGGGCTTGAGGTCGGCGACCATGCGCAGGGCCATGCCGCCGTCCATGGCGCGGCCTACGACTTCGCAGCCGCCTGCCTCGAGGGCTTCGGCGATCACCGCGCGCGACGCCGCCGAATCATCGACGACCAATACGCGAGGACGGCGCTCTACGACGTCGGTCACTTGCGCCTCCCATCGTCAGATTTGGTGGGCAACAACACAGCGCCCCTTTGGTCGGGCTTGGCGTAGATCATCTCACGCGACAGCGGCACCAGCTCGTACTCCGTCTCGAGGGAAAAGAGGGACTCGCTGTGCCCCAACAGCAGCACGCCACCTGGGTGGGTGCGGGCGAAGAAGTTCTCAACCACCTGTTTGCGGGCGGGCTTCGAGAAGTAGATGAGCACGTTGCGGCAGAAGATGACGTCGAAGCTTTCACCAAACGCGGTGGGAGCGTCGGTCATCAGGTTGCCGGTGCGAAACTTCACCTTGGCGCGCAATGCGTCGACCACGCGTTTTTTGCTGCTGCCGCCGACTTCTTCACCGGCGTCGACGAAGTAGCGGCGCATGAGGTCGTCGTCGATGTCGGCGCGGAACGAACGGCGGCCGTAGGTGGCCTCCTCGGCCCATTTCACCACGCGGGAGCTGATGTCGGTGCCGACGATCTCGAAGTCGAACGGCTTCACCTTGCGGGCGTGTTCGGAGAGCAGGATGGCCAACGTGTAGGCCTCTTCGCCGGACGAGCATCCCGCCGACCACAGGCGCAAACGCTTTTTGCGCGCCAACAACGCGGGCAGCACCTCGTCGATGAAGGCGTTGAGCTGGGGCATCTCGCGGAAAAAGTAGGTCTCGTGCACCGTGACCTGGGCGATGGCGTCGCGCAGTTCACGTTTGGCGTCGGGCGAGTTGCTGCGCAAAAAGTCGACGTAGGCGTCGAAGCGCTGAAAGCCCATCTCTTTGAGGCGCGGCAGAAGCCGGGCCTCGAGGCGGTAGGCCGCGTGCGGCTCGAAATGCAGGCCGGCTTCGGTTTCGATGAGCTGGGCCAGGTGCTTGAAGTCGTCGTCGGACAGCGACGCCTTCACCTTGCCTGGCGTCGACGGCGTGGTCTTCGGCGAGCGGTCGAAGATCTCCTGCAAGAACTCCTTGGCGGCCGCCGTTGGGCACAGCCGCAACGCATCTTGGGTGTAGCTGGTGTCGTCGCCCATGGCAGCCATGGCGCGGTAGCAGCCGGTCGCCAGCTGGCTGTTGTCTTTGCGGGCGGCAATGCTGGCGAAGCCATGGACGTCGCCGACCAACGCCAACAGCAGCAGAGCTGCGGACGCGACGTGGATGTCTTTGGAGCCGACCCAGTCGTGGCCCACCCGCTTGATGTTGTCTTTGTTCTGGGCCTGCACGGCGGCCACAACGCGTTCAGGACGGACATCAAACGCGGCCGCCAGACCCAACAACGCCGCCCGCTGTCGGGCGCCGCGGTCGAGGAGCAGGCGGCTCAACACGGGCTCAGGGCACCCTGCCCGCCCCAACAAACGCAACGCGGGTGGCGCCGTCAGGCTGTCGTCGAGGTGTTCGCGCAGCGTCGTGTCGGACACCGCGATTTGCGCACTCTCTGCGGCCAGCAATGCCGCCAGCGACACACTGGGGGCCTGTTGGGTTTGCAGCAGCTTCTCGAGAATGGGGCGCGCCTGTTGGGAGTCAATGCGCGCCAGCGCCTCGACCGCGGCACACCGCACAGCTGGGGACGCGTCGTCGAGGGCACGCCGCAACAACGGAAACGCGCGGACGGTTTGCGTCTGCCCGAGGGCGTCGACGACGAGGCGTCGGATGCCGTCGCGGGTGTCGCTGAGCAGGGCGTCGAGGACGGGCAGTGAGCGCTCCCCCAAACGTCCGAAGGCCTCCATCGCAGCAGAGCGCCGCCCGAGGTTGTCTTCGTCGCACAATGCCTGCTCCAGCGCGGCCAACACCCCTGGAGACGCCTGCCAGGCCACCACCAGCCGCACCACGTCGCGCCGCACCGAAAAGCTGTCGTCGCCCAACGCATCGAACAACGGACGTTGCTGCCGGGTGTTGGGCGCCGGCTGCTTGCACAGCTTCGCCAACGCCTGCCGTTTTTCGACGACGTCGGTCATGCGCATGGCGTCGGCCAGGGTGATCACAGTGACCCCCCTTGGACGCGCTGGTGTGCCAGACGGTGGTTCACGCGGAGGTGCTCCCTTCTTGGCGGGCGGGCTCTTCATGGGCGACGTCGCGGTGCACGAGCCGGGCGACAAATGCGTCGAGGGCGGCCTGGAAGGCGGCCACCTCCAAGTCGGTGCCCATCAGAGAAACAAAGCGCTCTTTGGCTTCATCGAGCGGGCCTTGCACGTACTTGAGGGCGTCTTGCTCCGAGACGCCCTGGGCGAGTTCATCGCCGTTGTAGAGGGCGACATCCGAGATGAGGCGGTGGGCCAACGCTTGAGGGTCGAAGTCGCCTGCTGCGGAGCGCAGCGGGGCGGCATGCGCACGGTCGGCAGGGGTTTGGTTGCGCCCGCCGGGGACGTCTTTCTCGTCGACGAGGGCCACCAACATCTTGCCCAGCTGATCGGGCACATGGTGCAGCTCAAGGTAGGCGTTGGCGCCGTACAACCGGTTGGGGCGACGCTTGTAGCGGGTGCGCTCGTACACCGACGCCAACAGGATGATGGGCAACTGCTCGCATCCGGGGAAGTTGCGGACGTGGGAGATGACCTCGAAGGCCAACACTTCTGTGACGCCGACGTCGAGCACCACGGCGCAAGGCCGGTCGGGCATCACGGGGTCACAGGCCTGCACCACCATGCTTCCGTCGGTGACGTGCACGGGAGCGAATCCGTGTTTGCGCAAGACGTCACCGACAACCCGTTGGGCGGAGGGCAGCGCGTGCCCGACGATGACACGTCGGCCCACGTCGACAGACGGACCCGCTGCGGCCGCCGCAGCCTCAAGCTCGCCAGCGTCGGCCTCTGCTTTGGTGAATGCCGTCGCACAAGCGCCGCACAAGAAGACGACGCTGGCGTCTTCGAAATAGCGCGGCGCAGCAGCGAAGCGGCCGCCACAAGCAGGACAGTGGATGACGACTTCGTTCACAAAGACTCCTCGTCGGCGCTGGGGGCGCTCGACAGCGGGGGAAGAGCAGCAGCAGCCGCCTTGGTGGTCGGGGTCGTCGCTTGGGCCAACGTGCGGGCGGCTTGCCCCAGCCGCTCGATGGCCACCTTGGCGTCGCTCGACAGCAGCGCACGCACGTTCAACAGCAGAGCCAGGCGCCCTTCAGCAGGGCACATGCCGAGCACCACGCGCTCGCTCTCTTCGGAAAACAGATGGGTCTGCGTCTTGAGGTCTTCACGTCGAACGTTGACCACAGAGTGCACCTGATCGACGACGAGGCCGAGCAGCTTGCTGTCGAGACGGATGATGAGATAGCGCACCGTCGGCTCGGTCAGGCTCAGGGGCTCGTCGACCTCCAGACGTTCACGCAAATCAAACAGCGGGAGCACCTGGCCGCGCAAGTCGATGACGCCCAACATGCCGAAGGGCGCCTTCGGCACGGGTGTCACTTGCAGCGGACGCACGATTTCTTGGATGCGCATGATGTCGATGACGCACAGTTCGTCGCCGACCGAAAACGCACACAGCCGCAGCATCTCTTCGGGGTGGAGTGCTTGTGCCATCACAGCCCCCCACGCGGTTTGAGAGCGTCGCCGACGGCCGTCTGCAGGTGCGCCAACAGCGCGGCTACGTCGAGCAGAATGTAGATGTTCTCGTCGTCGACGCGGCCGAGGCCCGTGAGCAGCAACGACGTGCGGGCATCACCGCCGGAGGGCATGGGCTCGATGTCTTCGGTGGTCAGCCGCACCGTTTGCCGCAGCGAGTCGACACGCAAACCACAGATGCGCTCGCCCTCGCCCACCACCAAGATCCGTTGGCCTTGGCGCAGGTTGCGGTCGACGGGCCGCAGGCCGAGCACGGCGCCGAGGTCCATCACTGGCATCACCACGCCGCGCTTGGAGAACACGCCCAAGATGAACGGCGGCGACCGCGGGATGGCGGTGACGTTGGGGATGTTGACGATCTCGCGCACGTCCATGATGGACACGGCGTAGTCTTCGCGCTCGAGGGTGAAGGCCAAATACCGACGGTGGTGCTGCGTCGCCTGCGGCGTCGACGTGGACGGCATGGCGTCGCCGTCAACCTCGTCATAGCGCACCAAAAAGTCGCCGAGCGGATCGAGCGCCCGTTGCTGCGCCAACAGCTCTCGCTCGGCTTTGGCGACTTGCTCCAGCCGGTAGGCCTCTGTCGGACGACGCTTGCCTTCGTCTTCGGACGGCGTGTCGGGCACGGCGTCGGTCGGCGTCGGTTCTGGCGAAGAGACAGCTGGTTGCGGCGCCGCCACAGGCACTGGTGTCTCGGGAACCGGCGGCTCCGGCAGCGATGGAACCGACGGGGCGGGAGCGGCGTCGACCACAGGCGCGGCAGCCGGCTCCACAAAGGGGGACGACGGCGGGTCAGGCTGGGCGTCGGCTCCCGCAGCCATGGCTTCAGCCACCAGCCGGTCGGCTTCTGCCATGTGGGCGGCGAGTTCCTCGTCGGAGGGCATGTCCATCGTCGGCGACGACGACATGATGGGCTCTGCGGGTTGGGACGCGGGCGCCACAGCGGCCGTGTCGTCGACAGCCGGTGCCACGGCAGACGACTCTGTCGTCTCCGGCTCCATGGCGGTGGCGACGTCGGCTTTGGCCTTCTTGGCGCGGCGGCGGATCTCGAGGATGTCCATCAGGTGCCCTCCTCGTGCTCAAGGCCGACGGTGTCGTCGATGGGGCCCATGCGAGGTGGCACAGCTTTGGCGACGCTGTGGCCCTTGGAGTCGAAGACGGGGCCCAGGTGCATCTGCAAGTCGTCGAGGACGTTTTGCACGATGTCGGCGTCGATGACGTCGGCGCCGTTGCCGAAGCCCACCAGCAAGGCCCCTTGGCAGACGGTGTTGATGCGCCGGGGCACGCCTTGCGTGCCGTGGTAGAGCACGTCGATGGCATCGTCGGTGAACAACCGGCGCTCGCAGCCGGCGATGCGCAGCCGGTGGTGCACGTAGCCGTCGACGTCGTCGCGGTCGAGGGCGCCGAGGTGAAAGGCCATGCCGACGCGCTGGGCGAAGCTGTGAAAGTCGACGTGGGCCAGCTTGTTGCGCAGCTCCGGCTGGCCAATGAGCAGCAGGCCGATGAGGGGCACGTCGTCGAGGGCCAGGTTGGTCAACAGCCGCAGCTCTTCAAACACCGAACGCGATGGAATCAGCTGGGCTTCGTCGACGATGACCAGGGGCGTGATGCCCGACTCGTGCAGCTCGTACAGGCGCACCATCAAGGCGTCGATGAGCTTGTGTTTGGCCTTTGGCACGTCGTCAACGCCGAGGCGCTCTGCGATGAGACTCAACATCTGGCTCGCCGACAGCCGCGGGTTGATGATGAGCACCACGCGGAAATGCTCGTCGAGGCGGTCGATGAGCGAGCGAGACAGCGTCGTCTTGCCGGCGCCCACCTCGCCGGTGAGCAAGGCGATGTCGCGGTCTTCGACGGCGGTGAGCAGGCGGGCCAGTGCTTCGGCGTGTTGGCTGCCTTCAAACAAGAACGACGGGTCAGGTGTCTTGGAAAAGGGGCGGCATTTGAGGCCGTAGAACTGTTCGTACATCTCGACCTCCTATTGCGCCAACCGCGCGTCGCCGCGGCCTTGCACGACGAACTCTTGCACCAAGGCGCCGACGTCGAGAACGAGGATGGTTTCGTGGTCGCCCATCTGGGTGGCGCCCGCGATGCCAGGGATTTCGTTGAGGTAGACCCCCAACGACTTGATGACGATGTCTTGTTGGCCGGTGACGTCGTCGAGCATCAACGCCAGACGGTGTTGGGCGAGGCCGACGACGGCGACGTAGCCGTCGCGTCCGATGTCGCCGTCTTCTTCGGCCTGTCGCATGTCAAGGTCGGCGTCGGAGCCCGCTTCGCGCAAGTTGAACGCCTCGGCGAGGTGCAGAATCGGCAAGGTGGCGTCGCGCACGCGGATCATTTCGCGGCCTTCGACGAAGCACAGGTTGCCTTGTTCGACCGCGAGGATCTCAAGGACGCTGGCGAGCGGCAGCGCAAAGATGCTGCGGTGACAGCGCACGATGAGCGCCTGAATGATGGCCAGCGAGATGGGCAGCGTGATCGAGAAGTGCGTGCCCTCGCCTGCGACGCTGTTGACGTCGATGAGGCCCGACAGGCGCGCGATGTTGGTCTTCACCACGTCGAGGCCGACGCCGCGGCCCGAGGTCTCGGTGACGGTTTTGCGCGTGGTGAAGCCAGCGTGGAAGATGAGGTTCCACACTTCTTTCGACGTCAGCGTGCCCACGCGCTCTTCGTCGACGACGCCACGCTCCAGCGCGGTGCGCTTCACGGCGAACTCGTCGATGCCGCCGCCGTCGTCTTGGATGTCGATGACGACGTGGTTGCCCCGCGGATAGGCGCGCAGGTGGATGGTGCCTTTGCGCGGCTTGCCCATCGCTTCGCGCACCTCGGGCGACTCCACGCCGTGGTCGATGGCGTTGCGCACCAAGTGCATCAGGGGGTCGACGAGTTCTTCGACGATGAGCTTGTCGAGTTCGGTTTCTTCGCCGCTGACGACGAGCTCGACCTCTTTGTCGAGTTCAGAGGCCGTCTTGCGCACGATGCGCGCCGACAATCGGTCGAACACCTGGCCCATGGGGATCATGCGCACTTGCATGATGGCCGCCTGCAGGTCGGCGACGCGGCGGTCGAGGGTGTTGATGAGGCGGTGCAGGTCGACGGCCACGCCGCGGTACCCCATTTCGCGTTTGAGCTCGTCGGTGACGCGGCCGAGGCCTCCGCGGGTCAGCACCAGTTCGCCAACGATGCCCATCAACTCGTCGAGCTTGCCGATGTCGACGCGCACGGTGTCGGACACCTGTCGCAACGTGCCCAGGTCGACCTCAGGCTCAGGCGCCGCTGCCGGCACCGGCAGGTTCGGCGTCTCGTCGGCGACGGGCTTCACCCGACGGTCGACGCGCTCGACGGTGTAGTTGCCGAGCGCAACGATGGCCGTCTCGAGCTCTCCTGCCGGGTCAGACGAGGCAAAGATGATGTCGAAGTTGATGCCATCGGTGGCCATCTCCGACGACGGCAAGGTGGTGATGACCTCACCCAAGTTGTTGAGCAAGTCGGTCAGCGCACCGAGGGCCTCGTCGAAGGTGGCGAGGTCGAGCGGCGCGGCCACACGGTAGATGGGAGTGCCCGATTTGAGGTTCTCGGTGAGGCGGTGCTCCTCGTACTCGGTGAGCACGCTGAGCGCCTCTTTGGGCAGATGCATCAGCTCGACGTCGTCGGCGGTCTGTGGGGCCGACCCACCACTTGCCAAGTCTTGGATGCGCTTCACCAAATCTTTGGTGACCGCCTCGTCGGGCAGTTCGCCGCCCCGTACTTGCGTGAGCAGACTGGTGAAGGTGTCGACGCACACGTAGAGCACGCGCATCAGGGCGTCGTCGATGTTGAGCTTGCCGAGGCGCAGGCCGTCGAGCAGGGTTTCCATCTCGTGGGCCACCTGGCTGATGGCGTCGACGGAGAACATGCCGGCCAGGCCCTTCAGCGAGTGGGCGTGGCGAAAGACTTCGTTGAGGTGAGCGGGCGACGGCGGACGCCCCTTGGCGCGCGCTTGGTCGATCTTGGCGAAGCCGGAGGTCAGCCCTTCGACGATCTCCCCCGCTTCGGCCAAGAACTCTCGCAAGTTGCGCTCCGTGAGTCGGTTGTTGCTCACCGTTGCTCCTCGAGCGCGGTGCGCAGGATGTCGATGATGGCGTCGGCCTGGATGGGCTTTTCAACAAAGGCGGTGGCGCCTGCGTTGTGCGCGCGCTCTTGGTCGGTTTCGCTGACGCCGGTGCTCACCACCAAGGCAGGCCCGGTGGCACCGCGTTTGCGCCAAAACGACAGCACTTCGATGCCATGAATGTCGGGCATGTGCAGGTCGACGACGAGGAGGTCGACGTCGCCAGCCGCCAACATTTTCAATGCCTCGACACCGCCGTCGGCGAGGTCGATGGTCGCTTCATGCCCGAGTTCGAGCAGAGCGTCTTCGACAGCCGCTTGGGCCATCTGCCGTGCGGCCAGCGAATCATCCACAATGAGCGCGTGCATCGCCTCTCCTGCTGTTGTGCCCCAACAGACGCCCCATGGGTGACCTCCCTCCCATGGCTCTTCAGCCATGGACCACGGCCATCATCGGCGAAATGCGCAGAACATCACTGCCCGGTGCCGAAAAAGCCTCGAACTAGGACACTAAGACTGATGACGACAAAAAGGCCAATTTGTCCGCCGGTTGCCCGACGGTGCAGCACTGGGGACTGCATCTGTTTCACTCCCAGACCGTTGCCCCCGGGTCTGGCGGGTTGCGCTACAGGCCTTGGCGCAACTCGGGCACCAAGCACATGGACACGCCGTTCCAGCCTTGGCCGAACACGGCTTCGTTGATTTGTCCGCAGGCGGTCCCCTCGTAGGCGGCGCAGTTGGACGTGTTCAACGCGCACTGCGGGAAGCAGTAGCCGCCGAGGTTGTTGGTCTGCCCGTTGTCGAGGTCGATGACGGTGTAGGGGCTGAGGCCGCCCGTGATGCCAGCCTGGCAAACGTTGCCGCTGGTGCACGTCGATTGCAGGTCGGCCGCCGTCTGCGGTTGGGGATGCGGGATGCAAGGTTGGCCGCAGGCGCCACCGGTTTGGTCGGGCTGGCCGATCATGGGGCCGTTGAGACAGATCATCTCGTCTTGGCAGTCGGCGTTGGAGTAGCAGCGCTCGCCGGGCCCGGCGTTGCCGAACTCTTGGCGGAACTGGCAGATCCCAGATTCAAGATTGCACGACGATGCCCCCAACAAGTCTTGGATGGCCACCATGGGCCGCGCTTGCTGGGTTTGGGGGTCGGTGAACCACCCGGTGCGCACGCAGTCGGGCTCGTCGTTGGTGCACTTGCGCACGCAGTGGTTGCCGCCGACGCTGCTGATGTCGATGAAGCGCAAATCGCAGGCGAATCCTTCGCGGTTGCAGTCGAGGGCCTGGGTGCAGTTCTTCACGCACGCCTGCATGTTCGACCACAGCGCTTTGTTGGTGGTGCCGACCGGGCAAGTTTGCACGCCGGCCGTCTGCGTGGCGACGAGCGTGCAGTAGCCCTCGTCGTTGCCGTCGGCGCGGTAGTACGTGAAGTGGTTCTCCCACAAGGGAAGCGACAGATTGCGCTGATCGCCGAAGGCGTAGGGTGCGTAGGCCAAATCGCGGGTCACGATGAGGCAGGTGAGCCCCGGTGCGCAGTCGTTGCTGGGGTTTTCGCCGGTGGTGGGGTTGTAGACGCACCGGGTGCCGATGTCGGCGGCCGTGATGGTGGGCGTGGCGTTGGGCTCCGGGTCGGGTTCGACGCCACCGTCAAAGTCGCCGCTGTCGGTGCAGGCGGTGGCCAAGCTGAGAATCAAGGCCGCCGCCAAAAAGGCGAGGCCGTGGTGGGGCTTGAGAATCGACGCCGTGCGCATGTGCACTCCTTGCTGACAGGCCAAGTCGCTGCTGGACCTTGCCACATCCTCGACATCATTGTCGGCGTTGCGCCGCCAAAGGTGCGTGAACCGGCTACTCCACCGGGGTGGCGCACACCTTCAACGGGGCATCCAGCTGGCCCCAGGGGTCGGCGACGCATTCCATGCCGGCCGGACAGGCCAACACGTCGACGCCACTGTCGTTGGGCACTTCACAAAGCATGCGGCACGAGTTGTTGATGCAGGCATTGAAGGCATTGCCAGCGACAGACTCGTTGGGGGCCGGCTCGCAGAACACGGTGATGTCGAGGTCGCACGTGGCCCCGAGCGGAGCGGTGGTGCCACAGACACCGAGGGTGGCGTGCCCGAGAAGGTCATTGCAGACATCGCCGCCGCTGCACTCACATGCCCCGTTCGGGCAGTTGGATTTGGTGCACAGCGTCTTGCAAGTGCCGGCGACACAGCCCTGCTCATCGGCTTCGCAGTAGAATGCCGGGAAGGAGCACTCTTCGCCGAGGCTCTTGTTCACGATGCACACGTTGTCGAGGGTGGCGCCGCCTGCCGCGGGGACACCGCCGTAGCAGCTTGCGCCCAATGTGTTGCAGGTGCCGCTGGGGCAATCTTCGATGCAGGTGCCATAGCCGGGTGTGTTGGTGTCGCTGAGGTCGCGGCAGGTGAACCCCAGCGCACAACTCATGGTGAAGCCCACCCCGGGAGAGCCAGTCGTGCAGGGTTCGCCGTGGGTGCGTCCGGTTGTGGGCTCACATCCACCGGTGCTGTCGTTGTACATCAAGCAGGTGGTGCCCGAGCCACAGGTCATGTCGTCAGACGAGCAGCGGTCGCGGCAGGTGCCATCGCTGCTGCCAAACGCAAGGGAGCAAATCCCGCCTGCGCAGAGGGTGTCGTCGGTGGCCGGCGAACATGCTCCGCCGGGATTGACGGCGATGCCGCAGAGCCCTTCGCCCGTGGTGTTGACAGGGATGCAGGTGCCAGCGGCACATCCGCCCTGGCAGCTGTCTTCACCAGGCGCGCAGGAGCAGGCGGCCCGACACTCGTTGACGTCGCCCGAAAAGCCGACGCATTCGAACCCATCTTCACAGCCGATGAGGTCGACGAGGTCGCAGGTGGCACCGCTGGTGCGCAACTCGCCGCACACCAAGGTGCCGTCGTCGAGGCCGAAGTCGGTGCACACCCCACCTGCGCAAGCCGCGCCCTCCGTGTCACAGCTGGAGCCACACACGCCTCCCTCGCCGTACAACAGCAAGCAGTCGAGCCCAGCGGCACACGTGGTGCCCTGGGTGGGCGCACAGTACTCCCCGACGTTGGCCACACCGTATCGGCTGCTCACCGGCTCGGGCTCAGGCTCGGGTTCGGCGCCGCCGTCGGACGGCTCGGGCTCTCCACCGTCGACATCCGGGGATGGAGTGCCTCCGTCGTCGTCGGGGCCGGGCTCAGGGCCCATCCCGCCGCCATCGGTGGGCACCCCAGGTTCTGGCTCGACACCAGGAGACACGCTTGGCTCTGGTGGGGCGGCAGGTTCACCTGGGGGCAAGGCGACGGCGTCGTCGCGGGTGCGATCGACGTCGACGCCAGCGTCGCCGTCGGGCGTGCTGGACTGCGGACATCCAGCGGTTGCTGCAATCAAGAGAAGACACAGAACAAAGCGCACGTCTGCCTCCCAGGCTGCTGTGCATGTGCCACATTTGGCGCCGTTTTAAAATCGGCGAAATGGCCGTTCGCGGCGCAGGAAACCCAAACGACAAACGAAAAGCCCCCGCGATGCGGGGGCTTTTTGCCGCGACCCTCCAGAACAAGTCTGGTGGGTCAGCGTTGGCCGTCGGCTCAGTTGCCGGCGTCGGAGGTGCCAGCGTCGGTCTCGGTGCCAGCGTCGGTCTCGGTGCCAGCGTCGGTCTCGGTGCCAGCGTCGGTCTCGGTGCCAGCGTCGGTCTCGGTGCCGGCGTCGGTCTCGGTGCCAGCGTCGGTCTCGGTGCCAGCGTCGGTTTCAACGCCGCCGTCGGTGGGCTCGTCACCAGCAGGCTCGCAGGTGCCGAGAGGACGGATGCAGATCGAGGTGGCGTTGGCGCCGGTGCCGTAGGTCTGGCAGTGGTATTGGTCGTTGTCGTTGCACTCGGAGGGGCAAGGCTCGCCGTCGGTGCAGTTGGCAGGCTCACAGGTCAGGTCGCCGCCAGCGCCGTCGTCGAGGGTGTCGCCGAAGCCGATGTCGAGGCCCATTTTGTTGGTGCACTCGAAGTTCTCGGGGCACTCAGCTGCGTCGTACACGTCCATGTCGTCGTAAGCGCCGCAGAGGGCGATGCAGACGCCGAGGCCTTGGCCGCCGGAGATGTCGACGCAGATGTTGGCGCCGTCGCTGTCTTCGGCGAAGAACTCGGAGCAGAGGTCGTGGCCACCGAAGGTGGTGCAGAGGTCGTCGTCGCCGGGGGTGCCGCCGTTGAAGAGGTCGTTGAGCTCGTCAGCAGTGATGGGGTCGATGGCGTTGCCGCAGGTGGTGACTTCGGTGGCGCAGATGCGGCCGGTGGAGCCGTCGTTGAACGACACGTCGGTGCAAGCGAAGGGGTCGGTGCAAGCGCTGTCGTCGGTGCACTCAATGAAGTTGCCGTCAGCGCCTTGCTCGGCGTCGAGGGCGCCGGTGCCGAGGCAGCTTTCGTCGCCGGGGCAGGAGCCGTCAGCGCCGCAAGCGACTTTGCATTCGAAGCCGTCGCCGGCACGTTGGCACTCGACGTTGGCGTCGATGGAGTCGGAGCAGCCGTTGCCGTCAACGGTGGGAGCGCAAGCGCCGTCACGTTGGGTGGCTTGGGGGAGGCACACGATGCCGGAGATGACGTCGGCGTCGGAGGTGGCTTCGAGGTTGATCACCGCTTGGCAGACGTCGCCGCCCGAGCAGGGGTTGGGGTCGAAGACGTCGATGCCGTCTTGGGCTGCGTTCAGGGTGCCGCAGGTGGTTTGGCAGGTGCCCGAAGCAGGGTTGAGGGGGTTGGGGAAGCAGGTGAGACCTTCGGCGCACTCGTCGTTGGCGACCACGCAGGTTTGGTTCAGCTGACGACCTTCGTCGACGCCGCCGTCTTCGGGCTCAGCGTCAGGCTCAACGGTGGGTTGAGGATCGCCGCCGTCGGGGGTGTCGCCGTCGGTGCCGGGACAGCCGGCCATGAAAGCCACCGTCAAAGCGGCGGTGAAGAAAAGCCCTGCACGGGCGAAAGGCTTGCGCATGATGTTCTCCCAGGGCTGTGTGCCATCGGGCATCAGCAGCCATTCATGAAAGTCAAGTGTCGCCGAAGCAACACGACGGGCGGACGCTAGGGATTCGTCGACCACCGGTCAAGAGGGCTTTTGCCCTGCAGGGATGTGCCATGTGCGCCTGGTGGATGCGAGCGGATCAACCCTTCATTTGTCGTCGACAAGGAGGACGCTCAGACGGTCGTCACCGACCTCGAAGTGGCGCACTTGGCCACCTGCCCACGCCTCGGTCATCTGACGGATGCCCAGGTCGCCGACGGCGGCACGACCGTCGCTGCCGACGAGTTTGGGGGCCGCAAACCACCACAGCTCGTCGACAAGTTGATCTCTGAGCAAGGCGGCCAGCAGCTCGGGCCCTGGCTCCACCAGCACAGACGTGAGCCCTTGCTTCGCCAATGCCTGCAGGCCGGCGTCAAGGGCAACGTGATCGCCTTGGGCGTCGACGACAAGCCGTGTCACGTCTGACGGAAGCGCGACGGCGGTTTCTTGACGCTGCAAAACGACTGGGCCCGCGCGGTCGTCTGGGCGAGGCTGCAACATCGTCCAGGACGCGTCGGCCCTGCCCTGCCCGTCGAGGAGCACGCGCACGGGCTGGGTCTGCGGTGAGAGGGCGCCGCCGGTGGGTGTCCGCACCGTCAGTGACGGATTGTCGACGGCGGCGGTTCCGCTGCCGACCCACACCGCATCCACCCGGTCGCGCAAGGCGTGCACAACGTTGCGAGCCGCGTTGCCGGTGACCCATTGGGAGTGTCCAGTGCGGGTGGCGATGCGACCGTCGAGGCTGGCGGCCACTTTGGCCACGATGTAGGGACGCGCTTGCAGCATGCGTTTCGCGAACGGTCGGATGAGGGCTTTGGCCTCCAGCGCCTCCGCCCCGTCGAGGACGTCGACGGCGATGCCGGCTTGGCGCATGCGCTCGACACCGGCGCCGCTGACCTGGGGGTTGGGGTCGATGGTGCCGATGACGACGCGCGCGGGCTTGGCCTTCACCAAAGCGTCGGCACAGGGTGGCGTCTTGCCGTGGTGCGAACACGGCTCAAGGGTGACGTAGACGGTGGCCCCCGCCGCGCGTGCTCCTGCCTCGCGCAAGGCAAAGACTTCAGCGTGGGGGCCGCCGGCTTCTTTGTGAAACCCCTGCCCGACGACGACACCGCTGTCGTCGACAATGACGCAGCCGACGGGTGGATTGGGGAACGTCCGCCCCTGTGCTTGGTGCGCCAAGTCAAGGGCACGTCGCATGAAGCTGGCGTCGTCGTCGACGGCCGGCCCTCGCGGGTGCAGCAGGTGCAGCACCGAGGTGAACGCAGACGCCTCGGCGCCTGACCCAGCAGACCCACGCTCGCCGCTCATGACTCCGTCGCATGCCCAGTTTGTTGGGCCGCCTGCTCGCGCAGCTGCTCCAGCTCGCGTGCGAACTCCTCGACGTCGCGAAACGAGCGGTACACCGACGCAAAACGAACGTAGGCGACCTGGTCGAGTTCGCGGAGGGCTTTCATGACCTGCTCGCCGACCCAATGGGCAGCGATTTCACGCTCGCCCAAGTCGTGGGCGGCCGCTTCAATGCGTCGTGCGGCTTGTTCGATGGAGGCGGCGCTGACCGGCCGCTTTTCGCACGCGCGTCGCATCCCGCGAATGACGCGGTCGCGGTCAAAGCCCTGGCGGGTGTTGTCTTTTTTCACCACCAGCAGCTGCAGTTCTTCGCTGCGCTCATAGGTCGTAAACCGACGGTCGCAGGCATTGCAGTGACGACGACGGCGGATGGCACGACCATCCTCCGTGTCGCGCGAGTCGACGACGCCATTTTCAGAAGAAGAGCAGAACGGGCAGCGCATGGGGCCACTTTGCGTGTTGCTTTGGCAAATGCAACCCACTCCCCACGGCCCGCTCGCTCGGCTCTAGGTCGAACGCGGCTCGGCCCAGGAGGCGTCCCAGATGCGCGTGAACGTCTCCAACATGGATTTGTGCATCCCCAAGTTGTCGACGTTGAGGGGCGCCACGCCGGCGTCGAGGTGCAGGCCCACCATGCCGTGCACCAGCGACCACGCCAGCAGACAGTCGTGGTTGACACTGTCATCATCGGTGGCGAGCCCAATGTCGGCGCGCATGGCAGTCACCGCCCGCTGCAGGCGACGGTACGACGCGGACTGCGCCTGTTGCTTTTCTTGATCCAGGTGTTCGCAATGCACCTGCCATTGCATCAGCCGGTACCGCTCTGGATGCCGCAGCGCGAACAGCACATACCCCATGCCCGTCGCCATGAACTGAGAGCGGGCGTCGTCGGCCGCCATGTGCTGGGCATCGGCCATGCTTTCGTCGAGCTTTTCCCAGCCCAACAGGGCCACCTCGGCGAGGAGATGGTCTTTGCTGTCGAAATGGTTGTAGGGCGCGGTGTGCGACACGCCTGCCCGGCGGGCCACTTCCCGCAGCGAAAACGCCTTGGGCCCGTCGGCATCGATGATGGTACAGGCCGCCTCCAGCAGGCGGACACCCAAAGAGTCGTCGTCGCGATGTCGGCCCATGCAGCACCTCCACGTCACCTCGACAGGGACGTCGTCGGCTGGGGCATTTGCTGCCACACCTTGTGAAAGGTGTCCACTGTCCACCCGGTGTGTCCGTCGCCTACAACGGAGCGAAGAAGCCATAGACCTCGTCAAGACGACCGTCGTCCCCGACGCGCACGACGTCGAACCCGTCGAGGACCGGTGCTGGGCCCATGTGCATCCTCCATTTGAACAGCACCCAGCCGTGGTGGTCATCGACGATGCCGTCGGGGACAATGCTGGCGCCCGGCAGCGACTGAAAGTCGACGATGGCGTCCTCGAGCGCAGCGCGTCCGCTGGCTTCTGTGTTGGGGTCGACATAGCGCCCGTCCTCGGCGAACGACGCCTCCAACGCCTCGCTGCGCAGGTCGGCGTCGACCTCTGTCCATGCCCGTTGGTAGGCTTGGAGCACAGCCGTGTTCTCGCCGCCCCCACCGTCAAACGCGACCATGGTGACCACCTGGTCATCCCGGGTTTGCACCCACAGGTGGATTGGGTGGTGGTCGTCGTCGAGGGCCGCAATGCGGATGACGTCATGGTGCGCGTCCGCCGCCACCAACTCTTGCAGCGGATGCCGCAGCAGCAGTGTCGCGGCCCCACCTGCTGTTTGCGCTGTGCCCCACGGCGTGGCCGCCTCAACGTCATCGGCGAAGGGCGTGTGCACTTCGCCCCGAGACATGGCGATCAACTGCCGCCCCAGCGTTGCCTCTTGTGAGTCTGAAATCCCACCACACCCCGTTGCCAGCGTCGCGGCGCACAAGGCGATGCCCAACGCGAGCGGAATGCGCTTCTTCATGTCCACTGTCCATCTCCTGCTGCGGATGGCCATCTCAATACGCCAGGCGGCCGTCGGTGTCGACGCGCTGCATGGCGTCCTCCCACGTCGGCGGCAGTTCGTCAGCGGTGACCTCCCAATGCAGCACCTTGCCAACGTCCGCGACACCAATGTCGGACGCTGCCGACACCGCTTCCATGTGCGCCCCGGTGAATGCCCAGTCGTAGATGGCTTGCTCAGACGTCCACACCGAGAGGGTCCTCACCTCGGTGGTGCCCAGCTTGCTGCCTAGACTCTTGCCCAGCAGGCCGACGGGCTCGTCTGCCAACGATGCATTGATGGCGTCCATGTGCTGTTGAAACAGCTCCTGTTGGTCGTCTTGCACTTTGAGATACGTCGTCGACACCACGTAAGTGTCTTGCTCCGGCAGAGCCTCTGTAGCGACCCCATTGTCGAAGGCGGGGCCCGACAGCGGCTCCAACAGCCATCCATCGTGAGGTCCACAGGCTCCAGAGGTCAGCGTGATTGACACTGTCAACATTGCAAGCAGGGTTCGGTGATGGCCCATGGTCATGGGTGTCCTTTCTGGCCCGATGGGGCCGGCTGCTCTACCGCAGCGGTTCAGATGAAACAGAGCCCGACGTGACGGTCAGTGCTCCAAAGGCAAGCGGGGCAAACGTGTGCTGCAGGCGCTTCGAAAAGAACTCATCTTTCTCTGCGTAGACTGTCACGTCGACAACGTCGCCGAGGCGCGGGCCTGCCCCCAGTGTCGCCACCCACAGAAATGCCCCATGGGGCTGGGCGACGAGGACATAGGCGTAGCTCCCGGCTGGCATGACCTGCAAGACCGTACCGCCAGCCTTTTTGGGCGACGGCAGCGGTGAAAAGGGGCGCCCAGTTGCTGGGCGCGCTGCCGAGGCTGACGCTGGCGTTGGCGTGCTGGGTGGGTTGGCCTCGCCGATGCAGGAAGACGCGCCGAGAAACACGAAGAGACCCCCCAAGAACATGTCTTTCATTTCAGCACCCCTAAGACATCCGGCCCCGGCAACGCCGCCCAGGCCTCCAATGTGGACACCCAGATTTACACTGTCAATCTGATCTGTGTGTGGGTGCAGCAGTGGATTGGAGGTGCGCCTGCACATCCATCACGCAAACGGACGGATCCAGCCTGCCCGCCTGATCCGGCTGTGCTTGGTCAAAAACTGGAGAAGGGCCCCCACCGGCTCCATGATGGGTGCGTTGACTCCACATGGCGCCAGCTGGACTCCACCAGCGACGTCGTCCCCCAACACAGGAGGCATTGATGTTGCCCAAAGCCACGCAAGACGATCGCCAGCAGTTTCTTCAAGCCCTGCAGATGTGGGATCGCCCCGAAGAGCAGTTGTTCGGCAGCTGCCTCGAAGCCGACGTCGACGTCGACAGCTTCATCGAACGGGCCCTGACGTCGCCGTCCGCCGGAAAGGTCCGCAGCTGACGTCGTCACCCCTCACGACGCAACGAAAGACGGAGCCCAGTGGGCTCCGTCTTTGCGTCTGGCAACAGCACTTCGCCTCAGTCGGGCAGCGGCGTGATTTTGAGGTCGTCGTAGTAGACGTCTGACTGCCAGTTGGTGAAGCCCAGAAAGTTTTGGCGCTTGCCCACCAAGGGCTGACGGTCTTCGTAGACGAGAACCTCTTTGTCGTCGATGAACCAGCGAACGTCTTTGCCGTTTCGCCGCTCCACCCGCCAGCGGTACACGCGGTCTTTCTCCCATTTGGTGCGCTTTTCAACGCGGGTTTTCTCGTGCTCGTCGAGACGGGCGATGGTCGAAATGCGGTTGTTCCATCCGCCGAAGATGACGATGTAGCCGCTCTCGTGCCGCTCGCCGTCGCCGAAGATTTCGACCTTGGTGTCGACGGCTGGGCTTTTGCTCATGGCCGTGAATTCGACGACGACGTTCTTGCCGAGGGGCACGTCGAGCCACAGCGGAATGTTCTTCTCGCCCGACGAGTGCAGCTTGCCGTCGACGATGTCCCATGTGCCGCCGACCTTCTTGTACTTCGCACCCAACTCCTTGCGGTCGAAGTTGTCGGTGAAGGCCTGGCCCTTGAGGTCGGCGCCCTTGGCGCTCTTGGGCGTGCACCCCGTCGACACGGCGGCGATCAGGGTGAGCCCTGCGGCCGCAAGAAGAAGGCGTGGTGTCCTCGTCATGAACCCTCCTGACGCGCAACGCGCGTTGACATCCCGCATGCAATTGCAAAAAAGCGTCGGGGTCAACCACGTCGGGTTGGCCACGCCTCGTGCGGCACGCACGACCCCCTCGCTCCACGTGCAGGTCCATGTCGCAGAACACCATCGCCTCCCTCCTCGACAAGACCACCGCGTGGTTCAAAGACAAAGGGCTCGACAGCCCGCGTCTCGACGCTGAACTGCTGCTCTGTCACGTGCTGCAAGAGCCACGCATCAAGCTCTACATGGATCCCGATCGGCCGCTGGACGACGACGAGGTCGCCCGCTTTCGCGCCGTCGTCAAACAGCGCGGCGCCTCCGAGCCGGTGGCCTACATCCTCGGCGAAAAAGACTTTTGGGGCCGCACCTTCCACGTCGACTCCAACGTGCTCATTCCCCGGCCCGACACCGAGCGCCTCATCGAGCTCTGCCTGGAGCTGCTGCCCCCCGACGTCGAAGGACGCATCGTCGACCTCGGCACCGGGTCTGGCTGCATCGCCGTCACCCTCGCCGCCGAGCGCCCCGGGCTGTTTGTCGTCGCCACCGACGTCAGCGAGGGCGCGTTGCACGTCGCCAAACAAAACGCCGAGCGGCATGGCGTACGCGACCGCGTCGCCTTGCGCATGGGCGATTTGTGGGACGCCTGCCCGCAGGCCAACGACCTCCTCCTCGTCGTCAGCAACCCGCCCTACATCCCGCGGTCGCAAGAAGAAGGCCTGATGCCCGACGTGCGCGACCACGAGCCGCACCTCGCCTTGTTCGACGACGACGACGTTGCGGGCGTGTCGTTTCACCGCCGCATCTTGCAAGGTGCCGAAAGTCGACTCCGCAACGGCGGCAAGGTCGTGATGGAGATCGGCTTCGACCAAGCCGCCGCCATGCGCGACCTCACCAACAACACTTTTCAGGGCGTCGAGGTCGTCGACGACTACGGCGGCAACCCGAGGGTGGCCGTGTTTCAGCGTCACCCACGCATCGAGCAAGCGGACGTTCGCGTCGAACACCACGACGAGCACGAGAACCACAAAGAACTGCAAGACGGACAAGACGTCCACGTCGAGCTGCTCCCGCAAAACGACGCGGCCGACGACGACGAAGCAGCGGTCGTCGCAGAGGGCACCGACGACGGCCCCGCAGACGCCAACCCGTGAGCGCGCCCCCTTGCTGAACACGGTGCCCGCGTGCGAAAAACGGCCTGCACGACGTGCGCGGGCCGGTCGTCGACGACGGGCGTGAACAGGAGTAGGCCTTGAAGACCCTGGTGCTCGACTATGGCGCAGGCCGTCCGCTGGGACTGCTGCGGGCGCTGAAAGAGGCAGGCGTCGACGCCTCGGTGTCGTCGAACACGGCCGATGTGCGGCTGGCCGACCGACTGGTGCTGCCCGACAGCTTTGACGATGAGCGCACGCTGGCCAAAGGAATCCGGCCGCAGATGCTGGAGGCCATCGACGCTCACCTCAAACGCAAGAAACCCGTTCTCGCCGTGGGCTTCGGCATGCTCTTGTTGTGCAGCGGACGCACCCACCAAAGCATGCCTGCTGGGCTCGGATTCTTTGCCGCCAGCGTCAACCGCTTTGACCCTCGCATGGTCGACGAGAACGAGTGTCCGCTGAAGTTTCCCCACGTCGGCTTCACCTACGTCGTCGGTCTCGACCGCCATCCCGATTTTCGGCCGTTGTTGCCAGCCGACGACAAAGGCCTCTGGCTGTATTTTCGCCATCGGCTGTGTGCCCCCGCGCGCATTCCCTTCAGCGACGTCGCCGTCGCCCACCACGGTGTTCCCTTCGCTGGGGCGGTGTGGCGCGACAACGTCATGGCCCTGCAGTTTCTCCCCGACCGCTCTGGCCCGCTCGGCGTCGAAGTGCTGAAGGGCTGGAAGGCGTTCTCCGAACGCAAAGTTCTCTTTGAAGGCGAGAAGGTCGACGTCGTCGTCGCCGAGGAGCCGTCGTTTGAGGAGCCCCGATGACCATCGTCCACCGCGTGGTGCCCATCGTGCGTCTCGACGCTGAGGGCCAGCTCCTCGAGCCCTTCTCACGTGGCGGCATCGACGTCGCTTACGTCGGCAGCGTCTGCGGCTTTCACTGCCGCGATGGCGCCGACGAAATCTGGCTGCAGCTGGTGAACCCCGACGGCCGGGGCGTTCGCAGCTTGTTTGACGTCGTCAAGACCGTGCGTCCCATGGCGCAGGTCCCGATCACGGTGTGGGGCGGCATCCAGAGTGCATCTGACGCCCGCCTCCTCGTCGAGCTTGGCGCCGACCGTGTCGTCGTCGACGTCGAGCCCGACTATGAAGACGCACTCGACCGGGCGCAAAGCATTGCCGACGCCGTCGGACCTGATGCCCTCACGGTCGCCATGCGCACCCGACGTTTGGCGGCCAACCCCAAGGTGACCTGGGAAGCCGCCACGCCCGACGGAGAACGGTCGGGATACGACGCCACCTTGTTGGCCCTCGAGCTGGCCAAACGCGGTGCGGGTGAAATCGCCCTCATGCTCCTCGACGAAAAAGGCGTGGTGCACGACGCCGACCTTGTCGAGCGCCTCGCCGAGCGGCTGCACATCCAACTGGTGTCGCTGGGCGAAGAGCGCTCTCTCGACGAGCTGGCGACACCGCTGTTGATGGGCGCCGACGCCATCGCCTCCTACCGCTTGTTTGCCGACGGCAGCTGCAGCGTCATCGACGTCAAACGGCGGCTGCAAGAATTCGGCGCCACCGCCCGGCCGTCCGAGCCCCCCTACGCCCACACATAGTGGCTGCGCCGACAGGGCCTCGCTTTTGTTGCCGACGTGAATGTGGCACAGGGCGTGTCCGTCTGCTTCTCATGTTTTGAACGCAATGGAGATTCCCATGCCCACCCTGCAAGAACAGGTCACCACCGCCTGGAAAGACGCCATGAAGGCCCGCGACCCCAAGAAGGACGTGCTCGCCTCCATCCGCACTGAACTCAAAAACGCCGCCATCAACAACCGCAGCGGTGGCGATCAAGCCACCGACGTCAGCGACGACGATGCCTTGGCCGTGCTCAGCAAAATGGCCAAGCAGCGCAAAGAGTCCATCGCCGAATACGAAAAGGGCGGCCGCGACGACCTCGTCGAAAAAGAGACCTTCGAGCTGAAGACCATCGAGTCGTTCTTGCCCGCCGGTCTGAGCGACGACGAGATCGCCGCCATCGTCGACGAGGCCATCGCCGAAACCGGCGCCACCTCGATGAAAGACATGGGCAAGCTCATGGGCGTGCTCATGCCCAAAGTGAAGGGCCGCGCCGACGGCAAGCAGGTGCAGGCTGCGGTCCGCGCCAAGCTCGGCTGAAACGCCCTGCAACGCCGGTTGCAAAGACGACGCGCCGCACGAGTTGGGGCGCGTCGTTCGCAATTGGCGGGGATGTCTTGCCTCGCCCCGTCGTCGACGACAGACTTTGCCTTCTGTTGCCGAGGCTGCGATAGGGTCTCCTTCTCCGCCGCCTCCCCTGCCGTCGTCGTGTGCTGTGCCTGACACCTTTGAAGAAGCCATTGCCGAAATCAAACGCCGCGTCGACATCAGCGACGTCATCGGCCGGCATGTGCAGCTGAAAAAGAGCGGCCGCTCCATGGTCGGGCTGTGTCCGTTTCACGGCGAGAAGACACCGTCGTTTTACGTCCACCCCAACGAGGGCTTTTACAAATGCTTTGGCTGTGACGCCAAAGGCGACGTCTTCACCTTCCTCGAAAAGCACACCGGGCAGAGCTTCATCGACATCGCCCGCAGCCTCGGCGCCGAGGTCTCGGTTGAACTCCCCGACGACGGACGCTCCCCCGCGCAACGCAAACGCCTCGCCGAAAACAAACGCCTCACCCGGGTGCTCGACGCGGCTCAAACCTACTTTCGCCAGCGGCTGCGCATGCCCGAGGGCAAGCCTGGCTTGCACTACCTACACGACGTGCGCGGCCTCTCCGACGACGAGATCGACCAGTTCGGCATCGGCTACGGCGGCGGCTCCGAAAACGGTCTGCTCGACGTCCTCAAAGAGCAGGGCTTTTCAGAGCAAGACGCCCTCACCGTTGGCTTGCAGGCCCGCAGCAAACGCGGCGGCAGCTATCCGTTCTACCGAGGACGCGTCACCTTCCCCATCCGCAAGAAAAACGGTGACCTCGCCACCTTCGGCGGACGTGCCCTCGGCGACCGCGGCCCCAAATACGTCAACGGTGCACAGAGCCCCCTGTACGACAAGAGCCGCGATTTCTACGGCCTCTTCGAGGCCATGCCCGCCCTCAAGCGCAAACAAAGCGCCGTTCTCGTCGAGGGCTACTTCGACGTCGTGGCCCTCGCCCGTGCTGGCTTTCCCACGGGCATCTCTCCCTGTGGCACGGCCCTCACCCCTCGCCACGTCGAAGCGCTGGGCCGCCTGACCGAGCAGGTCATCCTTTGCCTCGACGCCGACGTCGCCGGGCAAAAAGGCATGGAGCGCGCATTGCTCCGCCTGTTGCAGGGGGGCTTGTCGGTCAGCCAGGTCACCCTCCTCGAGAAAGACCCCGACACGTACATCCAAAAGGGCGAGACCGACACGCTCACCCAACTGCTCGCCGGCGCCGAAGACGCCCTCGACCTGCGCATTCAACAGGCCGTCGCCGAAGCTTCTGGAAGCGTGCGTGCACGTCTCAACGCCATCGAAGGCATCCTCCCCTTTTTGGCTGCCCCTCGTCGTGATTTGGTGCGCGAGCAGTACATCAAGAAGGCAGCCGAGCGACTGGGCGAAGAGCGCGCCACCCTCGAGCGCGAGGTGCAAGAGCGGGGGCAACAGCTCATCACCCAAGTGCTCGGCGGACGACGTCCGCAAGCCGACCGCCAAGGCGGACGCGACCGCGCCCCCACCCGACCTGCGCCCCCAAACGACGGCGGTGGCCCGCCTGGCCCCGACGATTGGGGCGGCGCCCCCCCCGCCTCCGGCGGAGGCAACAACGGCGGTCGCGACGCGAAACCGAAGAAAAAGGAGTGGTTGTCCAAAGAGGAGTGGAAGAAGCGACAGGGCGACCGCAAAGGCAAACCCAAAGAAGAGCGCCCCCTGCCGCTGCAAGAGGGCCCCCTCGAAATTGCACCGGTGCGACGCCCTGCCCCCCCGCCCGAACCGATGGCCATGCCCCGACCTCATCGACGTCGCGCACGTCGCGCACGTCCCCCAGTCGACTGGACGGACGCCGAGCGTGGCCTGGTGCGCGCCCTCATGTGCTACCCGCGATTGGTGCCCCAGGCCGCGATTTTGGCCGACCTCCTCGAGAACCATGAACTCGCAGTGTTCATCCGCGGCCTCGACGAGAAATACAGCCTGTTCCCTGCGCTCGGCGCCGTCGACCTCCTCAAGCAGATCCCCATCCGCGGGGCCACCGTCCCCAAGCTGTTTCAAGAGGTGTTCACCTTTCGCGGCACCGACAGCGGCGAAGACTTCATGACCGAAGAAGCCGCCCAGCGCTGGGTGGATGATCACGTGCTCACCGTCGACCGGCAGTCGTTGCAGGACGCCCTCGGCGAGGTGCAGCGCAACATGGTCGCCGCCAGAGAGCGCAGCGACGATGAGGCCTGGCGCAAGCTGCAAGAGCAGCAACAAAAGCTCATCGACGTTCTCGCTCGACGAGAATCGGCGCCAAAGGCGCTCGCCGCTCCTGCCGCCGCCGCCACCGCCGCCTTACCAGAACCCACCCCCGAAGAAGCCCCTGGTGTCGTCGACATCGGCCCTCCAGCCGCAGCTTCTGCTGCGGTCGATGCCCTCGCCCCCGTCGACCCCGGCTGGACCGAAGAATTCGACGACGACGACGATGCCTTTGATTTTTAGGGTGGCGGGTTGAACTTGATGCAGTCGCAGCACGACGTTGGCGCCCCAGAGCAACTCAGCGTTGAAAAAGACAAAAATCACGACTGCAGGCGAACCGTCGTCGTCCGATGAACGTCTCAAACAGACACCGGTTGCAGGTGGCCTTCTCCGTCTTCTTGCAGTGGCTGTGAACTTTGCTAAAAACCCCATTCATCCGCTGAAAAGCGAGAGGTTTTTATCACTTCCCCCTTGTAAACCGCCCCTGTCCGGGCAAGTCGGAGGCGGGTGCTGATCTTCGTCGTGGTTGCGTGCACAACGTGCGTGACCAACATGGTGAACGGCACCCCCTGACGACCGGGTCTGCGCGACTGCGCTCCAGACTCGAAGAGCATAAGGCTGCACGCGAATGAGCACTTCGAAGAAGAAAAAGGGAACCAAGAAAAACCAAGCCCCTGTCGTCGAGGACATGGGCTTTGTGATTCCCGATACCACCCGCTCGCGTCCGGTGCGTCGTCGCACTGAAAGCAGCGGCAGCACCCGACGCAGCAGCTCCTCCAGCAGCAGCTCGCGTCGTTCATCGGCCGACAAAGCCGAAACACCAGCGCGTGCCCCACGTCGCCCAGTTGCTGAACGCAAAGAGTTCAAGCGTCTGCTGGTGAAGGGCAAAGACCGCGGCTACCTGACCTACGACGACATCAACGACGGGCTGCCCGCCGACGTCACCACGGTCAAACAGATCGAAGACGCCATCGCGTTGTTGTCGGAGGCCGACGTCGAGATCGTCGAGGCCGCCAACGACTCCACACCCGGACGTCGTGAACCGCGCGCCGCCCTCGTCGAGAGCACCGAAAGCGAAGAGCCCGACTACGCAGAGTTCTCCAAAGGCAACGACCCGGTGCGCATGTACCTGCGCAAGATGGGCTCGGTCAGTCTGCTGACGCGCGATGGCGAAGTCGAAATCGCCAAGCGCATCGAAGAAGGCGAAGTGCAGGTCATCGACGCCGTGCTGCAGACCCCCATCTGCCTCACGGAGATCCTCGACCTCGGCGAGCGCCTGCGTCGCGGCAAAATCCGCGTCAAAGAAATCGTCAAAGAGAACGAGTCTGGCGAAGACGGCCAAACCCTCGAGTTCGACGAGCCCAAGATGACCGAGCGTGCTCTGCGCATCGTGGGCGAGCTGCAGCACCTCAAGGGCCAGCTCTTCATGCAACAAGAAGCACTGCTCACCGCCACCGGCCCCAAGACCATGGAGCACGAAGAGCGGAGCATCGAGCTGCAGGCCGAAATCGTCGAACAACTGCGCGACCTCAAGATCAACAAGCGGCAGATCGAACGCATCGTGCAGCGCATCAAGGTGCTCGTCCGTCGTGTGAACAAGGCCGAGTTTGAAGTGCAAGCCATCGAGCGCTGCTCGCAGACCTCGGCCCTTGCCGTGCGTCAAAAGCTGCGTGAGGCGCGCGACGACGACCAAGCCCTGCAAAAGATCGCCAAGAAGTGGCTCGTCGACGCCGACACCCTCTACGACTGGGACCGCACCCTCACCATGGCCATCAACCGCGTGCGCCGGGTGCAAGACGACGCGCAAGTCGACCTCGACCTGCTGCGTTCGACCTACCGTGAGATTCAACGCGGCGAGCGTGCCGCCGAGCGCGCCAAGGCCGAGCTTGTCGAGGCCAACCTGCGCTTGGTGGTGTCCATCGCCAAGAAGTACACCAACCGGGGTCTGCAGTTCCTCGACCTCATTCAAGAGGGCAACATCGGCCTCATGAAGGCGGTCGACAAGTTTGAGTACAAGCGCGGCTACAAGTTCTCGACGTACGCCACTTGGTGGATTCGCCAGGCCATCACCCGCGCCATCGCCGACCAGGCCCGCACCATCCGCATCCCCGTGCACATGATCGAGACCATCAACAAGCTCGTGCGCACCTCGCGGTACTTGGTGCAAGAGCTCGGTCGCGAGCCGACGCCTGAAGAAATCGCCGAGAAGATGGAGCTGCCCATCGACAAGGTGCGCAAGGTTCTCAAGATCGCCAAGGAGCCCATCTCTTTGGAGACGCCCATTGGTGAAGACGAAGACTCCAGCCTGGGCGACTTCATCGAAGACAAGTCGGCCACGTCGCCTTCGCAAGCGGTCATCTCCATGAACCTCTCGGAGCAGACGCGCAAGGTGCTCGCCACCCTCACCCCACGTGAAGAGAAGGTGCTGCGCATGCGCTTCGGCATCGGCGAGAAGAGCGACCACACCCTCGAAGAGGTCGGCCAAGACTTCGAAGTGACGCGCGAACGCATCCGGCAGATTGAAGCCAAGGCACTGCGCAAGCTGCGCCACCCATCGCGGGCGAAAAAGCTGTCCTCTTTTGTGGACTCCACGCCACCCACCTGATGCTGACAAAACGGGGCGCACCGAAGCGCCCCGTTTTTTTGTGCGCTTCCTTCTTTTCCTTTCCCCTTTTCCATCCATCCCCGCTCGGAGGACCCCATGGACACCAAAGAACAACTCGTCGCCCTCGGTGAGCTCGCCAACCTCGAGAAAAAGCTGCGCAGCGGCAACAAGACGCTCGAGGAACGCCCGCAAGAGGCCAAGGCCGCCCAAGCCGACGCCGACGAAGCCAAAGCCGCTTTTGATGACATCGACCGCCTGCGCCACGACGCCGAGAAAGAGCGTCGTCGGTTTGAAAGCGAAGTGGCGCAAGAGCGCGACAAACTCCGCAAATGGGAAAACCGCGCCGACGCCATCCGTGGCGAGCGCGAGCACGCCGCGCTGCAAAGCGAGATTGGCGCCTTGAAGCGCACCATCCGCTACCTCGAGAATGCCCAGCTCGAAAAGATGGAAGAGCTCGAGGAGACCGCCGCCGACGCCGAGAAGCGGCAAGAGAAGGCCGAAACCCTCGCGACGTCGGCCAAGGCCGAATGGGAGAAGGTGGAGGGCGAGCTCAACGTCATCCGCGAAGAGATTGCGTCTACGGAGAGAGCACGTGATGCCCTCCTCGAAAAACTGCCCGCGCCCTTGGTGAAGAAGTACCAAAAGCTGGCCGAACGTCGTCAGGGACAAGCCATCGGCGTCATTCGCGGCGAGACCTGCACGGCCTGCTCGACGAAGGTTCCGCCGCAGATGGTGCTGCAAGTCTACAAGGGCACTGAGATTCACACCTGCCAGGTGTGCCAGCGCCTGCTGGTGCACGAGGCGTCCACCCGCGCCCCCGACCAAGCCGCCGACTGACGCGTCGACGTCCTCCCCTGGCCCCACGCCCGTAGGAATTGAGCATGAGCGACATGCACACCCTCCCCGTCGTCATTGGCAGCGACCACGCTGGCTTCGCCCTCAAAGGCGCCATCGTCGACCACCTCACCGCCCTCGGCAAAGAGGTCGTCGACGTGGGCACCGACGCTGCCGAGCGCTGTGACTACCCCGACTTTGCCCATGCCGTCGCCGACAAGGTGGCCGCCGGCACCCACGCCGGCATCTTGGTGTGTGGCTCAGGCATGGGCGTCAGCATCGCGGCCAACCGCCACAAGGGCGTGCGCGCCGTGAACTGCACCTTCGAAAGCCAAGCCGTGCTCAGCCGGGCCCACAACGACGCCAACGTGTTGTGTTTGGGCCAGCGTGTGGTCGCGCCCGACCTTGGCAAAGCCATCGTCGACGCCTTCTTGTCGTCTCCGTTTGAAGGCGGACGTCACGAAGGCCGCGTCGCCAAAATCGAGCTGTAGACCCTCTCTTCTTCTGCCTTTCTGTCTCACCGACGTCGTCATCGACGGCCTGGTGTGGAGTGCTCCCGTGTACAACGCCCTCAAACAAAACGACCCCGACATCTTCGCCCTCATCGGCAAAGAGACCACCCGCCAAGCCGAAGGCTTGGAGCTCATCGCCTCTGAAAACTTCGTCTCCGACGCAGTGCTCGAAGCCGTGGGCACCACGCTGACCAACAAATACGCCGAGGGCTACCCCGGCAAGCGCTACTACGGCGGCTGCCAGTTTCACGACGAGATCGAGACCATCGCCATCGAACGCGCCAAAGAGCTCTTCGGCGCCGACCACGCCAACGTGCAGCCCCACTCGGGCGCCAACGCCAACTTCGCCGTGCTGCATGCATTGCTGAACCCCGGCGACAAGTTGCTCGCCATGTCGCTCGACGACGGTGGGCACCTCACCCACGGCTCGCCCGTCAACTTCTCGGGCCGCTTGTTCGACGTCATCCCGTACGGCGTGCGCGACGACGACCACCGCATCGACATGGACGTCGTCGAAGCGCTCGCCAAAGAACACCAGCCGAAGGTCATCCTCGCCGGCGCCTCCGCCTACCCCCGGGTCATCGACTTCGAACGCTTCGCCGCCATCGCCAAAGACGTCGGCGCCACCTTCGTCGTCGACATGGCGCACATCGCGGGCCTCGTCGCCGCCGGCTTGCACCCCTCGCCGGTGCCCCACGCCGACATCGTGACAACCACGACGCACAAGACGCTGCGCGGCCCCCGCGGCGGCCTCATTTTGTGCAAAGAGGCCTTCAAGAAGAAGGTCGACGGACGCGTCTTCCCCGGCACGCAAGGCGGCCCTCTGATGCACGTCATCGCCGGCAAAGCCGTCGCCTTCAAAGAGGCGCTCGACCCGTCGTTCAAGACCTACCAGCAGAAGATTCTCGACAACGCCCAAGCGCTGGCCAATGGCTTGCTCGACGCTGGCTTCGACCTGGTGTCGGGCGGCACCGACAACCACCTCATGCTCGTTGACGTGCGCAAGAAGAACATCACGGGCAAAGTCGCCGAAGCCGCCCTCGGCAAGGCCGACATCACGGTCAACAAGAACAAGATTCCCAACGACCCAGAGTCGCCGTTTGTGACGTCGGGCGTGCGCTTGGGGACGCCTGCCCTCACCTCCCGCGGCATGGGCGTCGAAGAGATGGCGGCCATCGCCCAGCTCATCTCGCGTTCGCTCGACGCCCCCGACGACGACGCCGCCCAGGCCGCCATCGCCGCCGAGGTGCATGCGATGACGGCGCGGTTCCCGCTGTACGACGCCCAACAAAAAGCGCTGGCGTAACGCACGGCTGTGGCCCACCTCGACGACGCCCGCCCATGCGGGCGTTTTCGGTTGTGGGCCGCTACACTGCCGCCGTGACTGACGTGAAACCCGCACCTGCCGTCGTCGACGACGACAACGCCAACCCACCTGCAGGCTGGGACGCCCCTGCCGCCGACCTCGTCCCCTCCGGCAGCGTGACGTTCAACGTCGACGTCGACGACGAGGTGGTGGCCAAGGTGCGGTGGCCCCGCTGGGCGGGGCTTGGCGTCGGCGGTCTCATGGCACTGACGGTGGCGGTCATCTTGTCGAGTGTCTCCCCCACCGACCTGTGGCGGCTGCTGCAGCAGTTGATCGATGGGGTCATCGACGGACGCATCCAAGGCCCTTGGCTCGCCCTCGTGTTGGGCAGCACTGGCGGCGTGTTGTTGGCGGCGTATGCAGCGAGTGCAGCGCTGCTCAACACCACGACGGTGACCTTCGCGCAGAACAACCTCGTGCTGCGCACCTCGCCACTGCCGTTGTTTTGGCGCACCCGCAGCTACGCGTTGGCCGACATCGTCATCGCGCGGGCGCGCAAGCAAGAACACCTGGACGGCAACCGCCGAGGCTCCGCACTTGGGCAATACGCGCTCATCCTGCAACTCAAGGGCAACCGCGAGGTGGCCGCATTGTGGGACCTCGGCGGGCGCGACCAAGCCAAATCCGTGGTGCGCGCCATCAATGCCCGCCTCGACGTCGCCAAGGCCGACCGCGCGTAGGGCCCGCAGAGCGGCACGGGCCGGCCGGCTTGCTGACATACACGTCGTCGACGAAGAACGCCCTGCAAGGCCTACAGAGGCTCACAGGGCGCTTCGGTTGGAGCATCCCAAAACCTCCGTTTGACGACGACGTGACGACGTCGGTGAGGATGAGAAACAGGCATCGTCGACCATTTGCAGTCAAATGCCATTCAGCAGAGAGCGACGCCATCATCCACTGCAAATGGTCGTTGAAGGCAGGGCCCCGGCGCCGCGAAGCGCGCGGGCCCTGACCTGAAACTTGAGGGAGGGGCGCAGGCCCCTCCCCCCCACGCCGGCAAAGCCGGACGCGGGTCCCCCCTACCCCCTCGGCGCCAATGGCGCCGGTTGCGTATCGCTTTCGAAAAAGTTTCACGCTTGAACGGGTCGGGGCGCCCCGGTGGCCATGCTGACTAGTTTCGCTTCCAGTCTTTCACCGCCGACACGGTGAAGGTCGGGGCGCCTGGCGGCTGGTTGGCGATGGAGTTGAACTTCGTGTCGAAGGTGAAGGTACGCGTGCACGCTCTGAACACCGGCGAGTACGCCCACGTTTGGTTCTCGTACACCGACGAGAAGCCCACCACGAGGCTGCCGTCGATCTTGCACTCGTAGGTGTTGTTGCCCCAGTGCTCGACGAAACGCACCCAGTTCTGCAGACCGGCAGCGGCGCTGTCGCTGCCGACGGGCCACACGTGGCCGAAGAACATGGCGGCACGCCAATGGGTGTCGCGCGCCGGACGCAAGCTGGCGCCCACGTCGACGTTGCTGTTGCCGACTTGCCAGGGCGCGCGGTCGTCCATCCAGTTGTTGGACATGCCGGTGATGGCGTCGGCGGCAAACAAGAACGGCACCCAGTTGGCATCGACGTTCGACGACGTGTTGAGGTCGCCCAACATGTAGCCGGGCAAGTTGGTGCCGATGCTCAGCCCCTTTGGGAAGACGGCTTTGCTGATGGTCTGCGCGTTGTGCAGGCGCACGGCGTTGGGGATGCTGGTCTGGCCAGCGTTGCACTTGGGAATGGAGAACGCGCTGATGTTGGTGACGCCCGAGGTGGTGTCCCAGCGGCCGTTGAAGCCGCCGTAGGGAACACGGGTCGCGGTGCCAGCGTCGTACCCCAAGCTGTCGGAACACAGCGGCTGCGGCAGCGCACGTTGCACCTTGGCCCCGTCGGGTGTCAGATCGCGGGAGCCGGAGTCGCCGCTGCGCACGTTGATGGCAACGTCGGTGAGGTTGATGTGCCCCTCAGCGTCGTCGTTGTACGGCCACAACGTTTGCGCTGTGGGATGCATTTGCCCGTCCCAGTTGGAGCCGATCCACACCACACCGTTGAAGTCGGCGCCGCCGCCGAAGTGTGACCCCAACTCGCCCGGCGTGGTGTCTTGCATGGCTTCGGTGAACATTTTGACGTCGAAGTTGATGGGCAACATGCGTCCGCGCCGATCGTGCTTGGCGTCGTTCTGCCCGAGGTGAACGCGCGGGTCGTCAAAGCCAGAGCGGGCCCCTTCGAGGTAGTTGCTGCCCTTCTCGGTGTCGTGCCAGTTGGCGGCGCTGTCTTGGTACCGACAGTTGAAGGTCGAGGCGTCGGCGATGTAGCCGTCGTCGTGGTTGATGTCGCCGTCGTCTTTCACCGAACAATACGGGTCACGTCTGGCGTCGCCTGGGCCGTCGTCGACCAACTCAATCTCACCGGACTCATAGTGGAGGTGAAAGCGCCAAAACCCGGGCACCCACTCCAGCGGCGTCGTCGACTTGCGGTGCAGCGTGCCGTAGGAGATGACGCCTTTGTGGTCTTGGGCGTCGTTGGCGCAGTTGGCGCTGGAGCCCGCCGCTTCACACAACCGTTGGTTGGTGGCGTCGTACTCGTAGTACGAATACAGGCGTGGCACGGAGCCTCCGGGGAAGAGGTCGGCCTGTCCGACGTTGATGTTGATGGGGACGTATCCGTTGGCGACGGCGTAGGTGCGCGCCGCACCCGGGTGGTCAGACCAAATGGGCGTCCCTGGGAATGTGCCGTCGTTTTTGTACCAGACGCCGTCGATGATGCGGATGTCGGCCTTCCACGCGAGGCGCTCTTCAGAGATGGAGCTGTCTTCACCGAAGGGAACGGGGTCGACGAAGAATCGCATGGAGTCGCTGTTGTCGTGCGGCTGTCGCTGGCTGTTGCGCCCGGCTTGCATTGCGGGGCGGGCGACGAACGGCACCTTCAGCTCGGGCACGCCGTGACTCATGTCTTGCACGTTTCCGTGAAACTCGTTGATGGCGTAGTCGGGCCAGGAGGCAACACTTGTGGCGTCGGTGGTCAGCTCCTTCCAGTTGCCGGTGGATTTGTCCATGAAGTAGATGGGCGCGCTGCCGGAGCTGTAACGCGGGCAGTTGTTTTTCTTCAGGATGCGGCCGGAGGCGGTGATGCGCTCAATCTTGCCGTTGGTGCCGCCGCAGCCACCGCAGAAGTCGCCGTTGGCGTGCACCCGCCCCGTGACGGTGGTCGGTGCACAATTGCCGAGGTCGAGGGCGTACTCCGAGAACGCAAAGAACTGAAAGAGCGCGATTTTGCCGATGCTCAGGGACTCTTCGATTCTGCAGACCGACTGGCCGTTCGTGGATTCGGTCTCGAAGTTCATGGTGAGGGTGTCGATGCGGGCGCTCATGCCCTCAAACGGCCCAGACGGAACCAGCCCAGAATCGCTTCGCTCGATGGTCATGTTGAAGGAGGGTGTGGCGTACCCAGCGGGCGTCAGCGCTGCGAGGTTGGTTCCCGCTCTGCTCGTGATGTAGACGCGCAGCTCTGCATCCGTCGGTGTGTCGTCCTCAGAGAAATAGTCGGACGCCAACACCGCAAGGCCTCTTGAGATGCCGTCGCACGCATAGAACGTCTTTCGCCGCTGAATCGCAGCACCGGTTCCTTTGGAGCTCGACAAAATCGCAGCGAACAACACGCCAACCGCAGCTGCGAGCAAAGCCGTAATGGCCAGTGTCCCGATGAGTGTTGCGCCCAGGGCGGCTTTCGGCCGGCGACGCGCCATGCCCTGTGTGGAGGAGTGTTCTCGTCGCATCTGGTTACTCGAAGGTGTTGGTGTTTCGGACGCCAATGGTGGTCATGCCTTTACGCACGATGCTGTCGCCGGGGCTGATGGTGGGCCCGTTCAGCAGCGTCGCGGATTCATGTTTGCCCGTGTGGTGCTCGGCGACGACCACGCCGATGGTCACCAGGCGCAGGTCTTCATCGGCGGCGGCAATGGTCAGCCGTGAGTCAGCAGCGTGGTTGCCAATCCACTCGTCGGTTGGCGAGCCGTCGTTGAACAAGACGCCGTTGCCATCGATGGAGTCAAACCCCAAGGACACCTGAAAGTCATGAACGCGGTCGGTGATGGTTTGCGTTCTGACCGATCCGTTGTCGTTCCAAGACGCTTGCAGGGTGTGGGTCACCGGATCCAGGGTGATGCGCACCCGTGTCACCGACGAGATGCTCCCCCCGAGCGGAACCATCCCCACCAGGCTCGCTGAAATCTCGGCAACGTTGCTGGCGTCGAGGGGCGAAAAGTCCAGGCTGGTGATGCGACACGACGACCCGCTGTTGACGTAGTTGCGCACCATGAAGGTGGCGGCCGGCCCCGCCGCCGGCAACAGCGTCATCTCGGTGTTGACGGGCATCCCCTCCAGACAGCAGTGTTCGTTCACGCCATCGCCGTCGAGGTCTTCTTTGGGGAAGTCGATGGAAAAACTGGTGGGGTTGCCGGAGGCAAAGTTGTTGAACGAGCCGATTTGGCAGTCGGTGTCGAAATCACCCGGAAGTGAAATCACGAGTTCATCGGCCTCACCTGCCGTCTCAAACACGCGAATGGCCTGTCCGGCTTTCACCACCCCGCCGCCGGCCTCCTGGACCATCGACGCCAAGTACTCCTCGATGTGTTTGATGTCGTCGTCGACGTTCGTCGACTTCGTGACGTAGTAGATTTGCTTGTTGATCATGGTCACGCTGCTCGCAGCAGCGGTGATGATGATGCCCCCAATGGCCATCGACACCATCGCCTCCACCAACGTGAACCCGAGAACGGTTGCGCCGAACGTTCGTCTGATGGTCTTGGTGCTTCGTCTCATGTCAGCCCCGCATCGTCTTCAAAATGACGCGCCGAGGGGTTCCGAGGTTGTTCCAACTGACCACCACCTGAACCTGCTTGAGGTCGATTCCGCTCAGAGGCGTCACCGTCGTCACCAGAAGAAACTGCGATGCGCTCGCGACCTCCAGACCATCGCTGTTGAAGTGGCGATCAGCGCGTACGCCCAGGTCGAGCCGTGCATCCGCCTGTCGGGCCACGATGAGGCTCTCCAACTCGGCTTCGGCCACGTGAAGCGCAACCGTCGCCTGGCGCTGGTTCGCGTGGAGACGAATCGCGGTGGACATCCCTGAAAGGGTGCCGGCGAGCGCCAACAACAAAAGCGCGGACGACACCATCACCTCAATGAGGCTGAAGCCTTTCGGGGCTTTGGGTCGCCTTGTGGATGCGGAGCGGGCCCGTCGCCGATGCTGTGGCACCTGAGCGGGGCTGCTGCTCTGGGTCTCCATCACGGGAAGGTGGGTCACAACGACTCCTTTCGCACCGTCCCCACGCCAGGGAACACGGTGATCAACGCGCGGCTCGTGCCGAGCGCTGCCGAAGACAACGTCAGCGTGACGTTTCCGACAGCGGTGGTGCCTCCGTAGGGGTGAAACGTGAGGGGTTCACTCAACGCGCCGACGACGATGGTGTCGTCAATTGTCGTCGTCTTGCTGCCGTCTGCCGTCCCCATCGTGGGGGCGCTGCCACCAAACCGTTTGAAGCCGGTGCACGCGCTCTTGGTGGCGGTGATGACGTTTCCGGCCAGCGCGACCGTCACGCAGCGGCGGTTGACGCGGGCGGTGTTTCTCGCGTCACGCAAGGCGCCTTCCACATCGACAATGGCCTCGTTCTCGCGTTGTCGGCGCGACAGATCACGAATCGAGGGGGCCGCCAACGCCGCCGCCACGCCAATGATGGCGACGACGACCATCAGCTCGACAAGGGTGAATCCGCTGGCGGATTTTGCACGTTTCACAGAGGCCTCGGGGGCGGCAGACGACGATGCTGCATGTGCACACGCAATTGCTGCACCTGGTGACATACGAAAGGTATCCCGCATCCGTCACATGGAACATCGTTCTTCCCGTTGGATCACCCTGAGCCAGAACGACTTTTCAGCTGGCAAGTAGATGCTTGACCACGAGAAACGATGATGTGTTGAACCATTGCACCCGAATGGTGTGGTGGTTTCACCTCAACAACAAAGCGCGCCGAGGCGGCGCGCTGGGTCGGAGGGTGCGTTGGAGGGCAACGGAGCGGCAGAACGGAGCTATTCACCCGCTCCTTCTGTGGTGTCTTCGCCCGCATCGTCTCCGTCGCCCTTCTTGTCGCGTTTGAGCGCCTTGGTGCTGGAGCTGTTTTGCATGCGCGAAAACATGGGGCCTTTGCCGGCAAACTCTGACCGCTCCGCCGCGTTTCGATTGACGCTGCCGCCGTAGCCGACGGACATGTCTTCTGGGTTCATCTTCAGCGATTCGACCATCGCCTGCTCGACGTCTTCGTCGTCAGCGATCTTCAGCTCGATGGCGATGCCGTGGGCGAGGTTGGTGGTGTGGCCGCCGGCGGCCAACATGGCCTGAATCTCTGCCACCTGTTCTTCGCGGGAGAATTCACGGAGAAACTCGGCCGCCTTTTTGGGGCCGCTCATGGTGCGGGCTGCGCGGATGTTCTTCTTGGCCATCAGGGTCTCCAGGCATTCGCTGCCTGCCTTCAGTCGCTATCGACGTCGTCGACGTTTGGGCTTTTTGCTGCCGTTTTTGCTGGTGCCATTCTTGGCCGTGCCTTCGGTGGCGGTGGCATCGGCCTTGGCGTCTTTTTGCAGAGGAATGAGGATTTCGGTGTCTTCGCCGCCGGACGCGATGCGCACCACACGCTTCACGCTGGCATAGCCGGTTTTTTCGACCCGCACCTCCACCATGGTGCCGGCGGTGACGTGGACAAAGTGGGGCGTGATCTCGCCGGTGTCTTCGCCGTTGATGAGCAACTTGGCCGAGCTTGGCTTGGTGCGCACGATGAGCGTGCCTTCTTTCGGCTGGCTCACCGCCCACCAGATGCCCACGCCGGCAGCGCCCACCAACAGGGTCAGGCCGAGCACGCCCACGAGCACTGCGGCGACGAGGCGCCCTTTGCCCTCGCCTTTGGACTGCCGTCGCTGAATGCGCTTTTTCTGATGCTCGCGCCGTGCCTGTTCGGCGAGCTCGTTGCCCGGGGTGACCTGGGTAGCGTCGTCTTCTTCGAGGGACTGCTGGCGGGAGCGACGCTCGCTTTTGGTGCCTTCGACCGTGGCTTCTCGTGTTGCCACGGCCGAGGACGGACGTTGGCTGCGGTCGGCTTTGGTGGCCTCGGCCTCGGTGGAGGGCTTGCGGCGGCTCTGCTGCGTGCTGTCGTTGAGGGCGGTTTCGTCGAGGAGCTCTTGCGCGAGGGCCGCCTCGTCGTCGATGTCGCCGCTGAACAGTTCGCGCATGAACTTGCCGAGCCGGGCAGAGGAGTGGGCCATGCGCTCTTCGGCGAGGAAGTCTTCGATGGCCATGCGCATCTCGGCGCAGTCTTTGAAGCGGTCGTTGCGGTTTTTGGCGAGGGCTTTGTCGACGATGGCGGCCAACGACTTCGGAAGGTCGGGCCGGGCTTCGCGAATGGAGGGGGCCTCCTCCTCGACGATGGTCATCAACGTGGCCTGCTCGGAGCCGCGCTTGAAGAGACGCCGCAGGGTGAGCATCTCCCACATGACGACGCCGAGGGCGAACTGGTCGGAGCGCCCGTCGAGGGGGTCGCCTTCGACTTGTTCGGGCGACATGTAGGCGAACTTGCCCTTGATGACGCCGTCTTCGGTGGTCACCTGTTGGTGCACGCATTTGGCGATGCCGAAGTCGACGATTTTTGTCTCCCCCGAGAAGCCGACGATGATGTTTTGCGGGCTGATGTCGCGGTGCACGATGCCGAGGGGACGGCCGTGCTGGTCGACCTTCTCGTGGGCGTAATGCAGGCCTTCAGCGGCGCCCATGATCATCTCGAGGACGCGCTCGGTGGGAATCCACTCTCGCTTTTGCGCGGAGCGTTTCATGATGCCGCGGACGTCGGAGCCGTGGAGAAACTCCATGGCCATGTAGTAGGTGCCGAGGTCGCGGTTGATGTCGAAGACGTTGATGACGTTGGGGTGGCGCAGGTCGGCTGCGGTGCGCGCCTCGTCGAGGAACATGGTGACGAACTCACCGTCCTGCGCGCGGTGCGGCAAGATGCGCTTGATGACCACCAGCTTGGAGAAGCCCTCGAGGCCACGCTGACGGGCCAAGAAGACTTCAGCCATGCCGCCTTTGCCCAGGCGACGCAGCAGTTCGTATTTGTCGGTGATCTTGGGTGCGGCCACGGGGCGGACGTCTCGACGAAAGGGGGCGTGCAGTTGAAGCGCGCACACTATACACCCGCGAGGGGGGTCACAGCGCAACCCCACCCCCCAACAGAAATGCAGCGAGGCACAGCCCTGCCAAACGGCGGTGGGCGCGTCGTCACGTGACACCGTCGAACATCACTTGGGGTCAGGGCCGCGGAGCGATAGGGGATAGGGGTGAGCAAATTCGACCGCCAGCCCCCCAAAGGCCGTTCGCAACGCGCGGACGTGCACGCCAAAGGCGCCGCCCACGGCAAGCGCGCCGTGTACGGCACGCTGACCAACTTGTCGGCGACGGGCGCGTTTTTGCGTGCGGTGCGCACCTTGGCCGTCGGCGACGAAGTCAGTCTCAGCTTTGTGCTTCCGCTCGCGTCTGCAGGCGTCGTCTCCGATGTGCGCGTGGAAGTGCGCGCCGAAGTGCGGCACCGCGGGCGCGGCATGGACAACGGCGTCGGCGTGCAGTTCATTCGGCTGTCGCGCGACGCAGTCGAGGCCATCGACGCCTATGTCGCGCAAAGTGCAGCGTCGAACACCGGTGACGACTTTGACGACTTGGAGATCGACGTCGTCGAGCTCAGCGATCTGGAGTAGGCGGCCTACGCGGTCTTCGGAGGACGACACCAACGGCAACTCCCGCCAAATGTGTCGTTTCGGCAGTTTTACATTTCGAAAATCACAAAAACATCTGACCCAGGGGTTTACACCGACGGGTGGTCTTGATCATATTGGAGCCCGTCGAGGGAGGGCTCATGTCGTCAGGTTCGTCCAAGTGGAATGCGAGGGGCACACGTGCCAGCTCCACGACGACGACGGGGGGGCAGGACATGCCCGCCGCGCCCAACCGCCCTCGCCCTCTGACGTCGAGCTTGGTGCACAAACTGTTCGCGCCGACAACGCCGCAACCCCATGACGTCGACGATGTGGTGCTGCTGCGGGCGTGCTTGGATTCGGCCGAGACCACCTCGTTGCAGACGTGGGCGCAAGAGCTTCACTTGCCGACGACGTTGTCGCGTCCTCGGCTGAAGACGCTGCTGTTGCGCTCGTCGTGGTCGGGCCATGACCTTGTCGACAAGCTCAGCGACGACGAATACGCACGGGTGCTCACCCGGCTTCCACAGCTGCCACCTCGGCCCGTGCCGGTGCGCGACCACATTCAGACGCGCTTGCAGCACACCCAAGTGCCGTCGACGACCACCGCGCAAGCGCAAGAGAACGCGCTGCCCAAGTCGTGTCCGTCGTTCGTCGCACTCGACTTTGAGACGGCCAATGCACGACGTGAGAGCGCCTGTGCGCTGGCCGCCATCCGTGTCGACGGGGGGCGCATCACCGCAAAGGTCGAAACCCTGATTCGGCCGTCGTGGCTGTATGTGGAGTCATGGCACCGTCAACTGCATGGGCTCACTGCAGACGACTTGGCCGACGCCCCGCCCTTTGCCCAGGTGTACCCCCGGTTGTTGGCGCTGTTGTCGGGCGCGTCGTTCATCGTGGCGCACAACGCAGGGTTTGACCGCAGTGTGCTCGAGGCGTGTTGCCGCGAAGCAAAGCTGGCGCCGCCGTTGCTGCCGTATTTGTGCACGGTGCAGCTGGCGCGCAAGACCTTCGACTTGCCGTCATACAAGCTGAACATTGTGGCGGCGCATTTGCGCATTCCGTTGCGGCACCACGACGCCAGCTCGGATGCGGAGGCCTCGGCGCGCATCGCGTTGGAGGTGCACCGTCGTCGTCCGGAGCTGTTTTGGAGCGAAGACGAACAACGTGTGCAGCAGCAGGTGTGGACACGCTCCCGTTCGTGACGCCGTTGGCCCCTGACATGTCGGCCGTCCCCTTTGCGTCGCACTTGCATGTGTTTGACGCCGTGACCGATGGTCGTGCCACGACCCATGCGTCGTCCTGGAGTGAACATGGATGCCATTCGGTTTTTGAATGCTGGTGAAAGCCACGGCCCCGGCCTGACCGCCATCGTTGAAGGCATGGTCGCCGGCCTCGTCGTCGACGTCGACGCCCTCAATGCGGAGCTTGCCCGTCGTCAGAAGAGCTACGGCAGCGGCGGCCGCATGCGCATCGAAAAAGACCGCGTCGTCATTCGATCGGGGGTCATGGCCGGGAAGACAACAGGTGCTCCCATCGCTCTGCTCGTCGACAACAAAGACTTCAAGAACTGGGAAGACAAGGTCATCGCCCCCATCACGTCGCCGCGGCCAGGACACGCCGACCTCACCGCGGCCCTAAAGTACGACTACGACGACTTTCGGCTGTCGTTGGAGCGGGCTTCGGCGAGGGAGACGACGTTGCGCGTCGCCGTCGGCGCCCTGTGCAAACAGTTGCTCGCCCAAGTCGGCATTCAGCTGGGTGGCTTTGTGCATCACATTGGCGGCCGTGACGTCGGGCTCGACACCGCCGACGTCGGTGCTGAACAACTGCAGGCCTGGGCGCAGCTGGCGCTCGGCAACGACCTCAGCGTGGCCAGCGACGACGACGACAAGCTCACCCATGTGCGCGGCGCCATCAAAGAGGCGGCCAAGGCGAAAGACACCATCGGCGGCGTGTTCGAGGTGTTCGCGACGGGCTTGCCGCCCGGCCTGGGCTCGCACGTGCATTGGGATCGCCGTCTCGACGGCAAAATCGCCCAGGCCATGCTCAGCATTCAGGCCATGAAAGGCGTCGAAATCGGCAGCGCCTTTGACGACGCCTCCAAGCTGGGGACAGAGGTGCACGACGCCATGGACGTCGACGACGACGGACGCATTCGCCGACGCACCAACCGCGCCGGTGGGGTCGAAGGCGGCATCACCACGGGCGAGCCGTTGCGCGTGCGCGTCGCCATGAAGCCGATTGCGACGACACTGACGCCCTTGCCGTCGGTCGACTGCAAGACCGGCGAGACGTCGGTGACGACGTACGAGCGCAGCGACATCTGCGCGCTGCCCCGCGCCGTGGTCATCGGTGAAGCCATGCTGGCGTTGGTGCTGGCCAACGCTTTGCTGCAAAAAACCGGCGGCGACACCGTCGACGAAGTCGTCGAGCGCGCAGGGCGCCTGCGCCAAAACACCACGGACGCCCTCCGCTTGCACGGGCAGCCGTGGCGGTTTGACACCGGCGTCGTCGAGGAGACGCCATGACGCAGCCCATCGCGCTGTGGGGCATGATGGGCAGTGGCAAGAGCACAGTCGGCAAAGCCCTCGCCGAACGTCTCGCCCGACCATTTGTCGACGTCGACGCAGTGCTCGTCGACGAGTTCGGCGGCTCCATTGCCGACTTTTTTGCAGAGCACGGAGAGGCTGCGTTTCGTCAGCGGGAAGCGGCGGTGGTGCGACGCGTGCTCGACGAGCACGCTGGCGTCGTCGCGCTGGGGGGAGGCGCCCTCCTCGACGACGACCTCCTCGTCGAGGTCAACACGCGCGCACAGTTGGTGGTGCTGCAGGCGCCGGTGACGACGCTGCAGGCACGGCTGGCGGGCGACACCTCGCGGCCCTTGCTCGACGACAGGCACGCCCTCCAGGCGAAGCTGTTCGAGCGTGCGGAGGCATACGGTCGTGTTCCGCTGCAGGCAAACGGCGACCTCCAACCCAGAGACGTCGTCGACGACCTCGTCGCCCGCCTCGACCATGTCGGCCACTGCGCTGCGCCCCAGATGCAACTGCCCGTGCGCACACCTGGCGCGGCCTATGATGTGCTCCTCGACGACGGCGCTCTTTCGCAGGTGGCACAACAAACGCTGAAGCTGCGCCCTGCCCTCGCCCACGTCGTCGTCGTCGCCCAAGGCAACACGCGCCGGTATGCAGATGCAGTCGCCAAGCAGTTTGACGCCGTCGACGTAGCTGTCGAGGTCGTCGAGGTCGTCGACGGCGAAGACGCCAAGACGTGGTCGACGGTGGAGCAGATTCACCAAGCCTGCGCTGAACTCGGACTGACCCGCAAAGGCTGCCTTGTCGCCGTGGGCGGTGGTGTCGTGGGCGACGTGACCGGGTTCGCAGCGTCGACGTGGATGCGTGGCGTCGACTTCGTGCAAGTGCCGACGACGCTGTTGGCGATGGTCGACGCCTCTGTCGGAGGCAAGACCGCCATCAACCACGCCAGCGGCAAGAACTTGGTGGGCGCGTTTCACTTTCCGCTCCTCGTGGTTGCCGACCCGCAAACGCTGTCGACGCTGGACGAACGCCAGGTGCGCTCGGGCGCAGCTGAGATGGTGAAGCACGACCTCCTCGTCGGCGCACCGTCGTCGTCGGCAATGCCGCCCGCGGCAGACGCCATCGCCCAGTCCATTCAAGTGAAAGCCGACGTCGTGCAGGAGGACCCCTTTGAAGGTGGACGCCGTGCCCTGCTGAACCTCGGCCACACCTTCGGCCACGCCGTCGAACACCTGTCGCACCACGACAAACAAGCCCCATGGCTGCACGGCGAAGCCGTCGCCGTTGGCATGGTCGCGGCGGCTGTGTGCTCGGCAAAGCTCGGGCTCGTCGATGGCAACGTCGTCGACGACGTGCGCGCTCGCCTGCAACGCCTGCACCTGCCGGTGACGCTGCCATCTCAGCGGTTCGCCGCCCCCGACCTCGTCGACGTCATGGCGCTCGACAAGAAAAAGGCCGGCAAGACACTTCGGCTTGTGCTGCTGCACGGCGAGGACGGCGTCGTGTTGCGCGACGCGCCGGATCGCGCTGTACTTGAAGACGTCTTTGCCCAGCTGCTCGTCGACGTCGACGTCGACGACGAAGGAGGCGCCGCATGACCCAGTTTCTCATCCTGCATGGCCCCAACCTCAACTTGCTCGGCAGCCGGGAGCCCGAGGTGTACGGCACCTTGACCCTCGACGAGCTCAACAAAGACGTGCTCGACTACGCCAGCACGCTCGGCGTGCATGTGCGCTGCAAACAGAGCAACCACGAGGGCGTCCTCCTCGATGAGCTGCATGCCTCGCGTGGTCTCTTTGACGGCGTCGTTTTCAATCCAGGGGCCTACACCCACACGTCGTATGCGTTGCGCGACGCCATCGCCGGCATCGATGTCCCCGTCGTCGAGGTGCACCTCTCCGACATCCACAGCCGCGAAGAGTTCAGGCGCATTTCGCTGATTCAAGGCGTGTGCGTGGCGCAAATCTCGGGCAAAGGCGTCGACTCCTACAAGGAGGGCGTGCAGGTTCTCGTCGAGCACCTCAAGGGCAACACATGAAGACACGCACCACGAAAACGTCGTCGCTGCACGGCACCGTGCACATTCCAGGCGACAAGAGCATCTCCCACCGCGTGCTGCTGCTGTCGGCCCTCGCCGAGGGCGAAGCAACGTTCACCAACCTCGGCACTGGCGCCGATGTGCGGAGCACGGCCGCCTGCTTGCAGCAGCTGGGCGTCGACGTCGTCGTCGACGGGAGCACCGCCCGCGTCGCCAGCAAGGGCATGGCGAACTTGCAGTCGCCGTCGGCCGACCTCGATTGTGGCAACAGTGGCACCAGCATTCGCTTGCTCAGCGGCGTCGTCGCCGGCGCGCAGTTGGCGGCGACGTTGGTCGGCGATGAAGGGCTCAGCAAACGGCCGATGAAGCGGGTGTTGGGTCCGTTGTCGAGCATGGGCGCTCAGGCCCAGGGCATCGACGTCGACGGCAAGACAACACCGCCACTCACGTTCACACCGTCGCCGCTGCACGGCGTTGACCACGTGTTGCCCATCGCGTCGGCGCAGGTGAAGTCGTGCTGCTTGCTCGCAGGGTTGTTTGCCGATGGCGCCACCACCGTCGTCGAGCCCCACCTGTCGCGCGACCACACCGAGCGCATGCTGCAGTCCATGGGCGCTGACCTCGTCGTCGAAGGCGACGGGCGCATCCGCCTGACGCCCGGACAAACGTTGTCGCCGTTGGCGAGCGGCGCCGTGCCGGGCGACCCCTCCAGCGCTGCGTTCTTCGCGGTGGCCGCCAGCCTCGTCGACGAGGCCGACGTGGTGTTGCCCCACGTCGACAACAACCCCACCCGCGCCGGCTACCTGAAGGTGCTGCAGCGGATGGGCGCCAACGTTGACGTCGTCGCGCAGCCCAACGCGTTTGGCGATGAGGTCTGCGACCTTCGCATCCGCGCGCCCAAGACCGGGCTGCAGGCGGCCACCATTGCCGGCGCCGACATCCCAGCCCTCGTCGACGAAGTGCCCATTTTGGCGGTGTTGGCCACGCAAGCCGACGGCGTCACCGAGATTCGCGACGCCCACGAACTGCGGGTGAAGGAGTGCGACCGGCTGGCCGCCATGGCCGAGGGGTTGAACGCCCTCGGCGCCAACGTGGAGGAGCTGGACGACGGCCTGCGCATCACGGGGCCAACGCCGCTGCACGGGGGCGACGTTGTCTCCCACGGCGATCATCGCATCGCCATCAGCCTCACCATCGCAGGGCTCGTCGCCGACGGGGACGTCGTCGTCGATGGCGCCGAGTGGGCGGGCATTTCGTATCCTGCCTTCTTTGACGAGCTGCGTGCGCTCGGCGCCCACTGCGTCGACGTCAAAGACGACAAGGACGAGGACGCCACATGAAAGCCGACGCACATCCCCACTGGGCCGTCATCGGCGATCCCGTCGACCACAGCCTGTCGCCCCGGCTGTTTTTGTGGCTGCTGTCGCACCTTGGCGTCGACGGCACCTACCGCAAACAACACGTCACGGCAGAGGGCCTCGACGCGTTCGTGAAGACCGTCCGCGCCGGTGGCCTCGACGGCTGCAACGTCACCCTGCCTCACAAAGAGACCATTCTCCCGCTGCTCGACGACGTCACCGAGGCCGCTCGTTCGGTCGGCGCCGTCAACACCGTCGCTCGCCGAGGCCGTCAGCTCGTCGGCACCAACACCGACGTCGACGGCGTCGTCGCAGCGCTCGCCTCGCACGCCGACCGACTGCAGGGCAAACGTGCCGTGGTTCTCGGTGCTGGCGGCGCGGCCCGCGCCGGCGTCGTGGCCTGTGACCAACTCGGCTTGTCTGACGTCGTCGTCGTCAACCGAACGCTGGCTCGCGCCGAGCAGCTGGTGCACGACCTCGCCGGCAACTGCGGCGCCGCACTTTCGGCCGCCGTCCTCGACGACACCGTGGCCCACGCCATCACAGACGCCGCACTTGTGCTGCAGTGCTCGTCGGTGGGGCTCGACGGCACGTCGTCCATCCTCGACGACGTCCGCGCCCGCTTCGAAGCCGACACCATCGTCATGGACATGGTGTACCGCCCGCTGCGCACGCCGTTTTTGCAGGCAGCGGAGTCGGATGGCGCCATCGTCGTCGACGGCCTATGGATGCTGGTGCACCAGGCCCTCGCCGCCTACGCGTTTTGGACGGGCGACGACGTCCCCCTCGACGCTGCCGCCCCTCTGCGCGCCCACCTCGTCGGACACCTGCACGCCCCCCAAGCCGACGACGAAGATGCCAACGTCATCCTGCGCGGACGCCAACGCATCAACGCCGTCGACCGCGAACTGCTGCATTTGTTGGCGGTGCGGGCCGAGGTCGCCCGCTCCATTGGCGCGCTGAAGGCCAAGCTGAACGAGCCTGTCGTGCGTCCCGAGCGGGAAGCCCGGCTGCGCAAACTCCACCTCGAATGGGCCGCTGAACTCGGCGTCTCCGATGAGGTCACGCAGCGGGTGTTTGACGCCGTTCTCGACGAGAGCCGTCGCATTCAGCAAGAACTGCAGCAGAAAGACTGACGTCAGCCGAACAACTCGACGATGTCGCTTCCGACGAGCACGGCGTCGTCATGCGGCTGTCGGTCTGCCCACGTCAGCGTCACCTCCGCTGACGTCGCAAACGGTTTTGTCGACGTCAGATGCGGCGTGCGCCACAATTTGCGGAAGCCGCTCTGCACGGGGAAGGCCTTGCCCAGCACCAAGAACGACGTGGTGTTGTCGTCGTCATCATGAATGTCTGCCAGCTGCTTGTGCAGGCCGTACAGCTGGCCCGCCCGCTCAGAGGCAACGGCGGCGTCGTAGTTGGCGTTCGCCGTCGACAGCTGTTGGGCAGCGACGGCGGTGTTGACGACGTCGACTGTGGCCCAGCCGCGTTGGGTGATGACACTCTGGCATTGCGCCAACGCCTGCGGGTGTGAGCCGACGCGCTGGATGTCGTCGACGACGACGCCCGGACGCGTCCACAGGTGGTGCCGCACTTTGAGGTGCACCACGCCAACGACGGCGACGTCGCTCTGGCGAGACGCAAACGCCGCGAGCGCCGTGTCGACGGAGCCGCCTCGGGTGTTCACGACAGGAAGAACGCCCATGACGTCGTCGTCGTCGGCAGCGGCCTCGACGACGTCTTGGAAGGTCGGCAGCGGCCGCAGCACTGTTGGCGCCGTCACCGCAGACTGCAAACGCAACGCAGCTGCTTCTGAAAAAGCGCCCGCCACCCCTTGATGCACCAGCGTCGTCGTCATGGACATCTCTTGGCACAGCCGCGCGGTCGAGCACAATGATCACGAAAAACGGCGGGCACGAAAAGCAGCGGGCACGAAAAAACGGCAGACCCACACGGATCTGCCGTTTTCGCGTTTGTCGTCGTCAACGTCGACTCAGGCGCTCTTGGCTTCGGCTTCAGCGACCTTCTTGCGCACGTCTTCCATGTCGAGCTCTTTGACCTTGGCGACGACGTCGTCGAGCACGTCGGCGGGCAGCATGCCGGCTTGTTGCATGAGGGCAATCTTCTCGCGGAACACCATCAAGGTGGGAATGCCACGGATGCCAAATGCCGCTTGCAGCTCGGGCTGGTCTTCGGTGTCGACTTTGGCGAAGACGACGTCTTTGTGCTTTTCAGAGGCGGCTTCGAAGATGGGGCCGAACTTCACGCAGGGGCCGCACCAGCTGGCCCAGAAGTCGAAAATGACAATGTCGTTGTCGGCGATGAGTTGTTCGAAGTTGTCTTTGGTGGCGGTGACGGTGGCCATGGCTTGGTCCTTTCGCAATCGATGGTGGGTGGTCATATGCGTGGACGTCAAAAGTGCAACCGCCCAGACGGGCATGCGGCAGACCGAAGACGAGGTGGGCACAACCACTCGTGGTTCGCTTTTTTGGATGCACGTGGCACACGGCGGTTTCACGGTTCCCCCATGTGAATCGGCGATTTCTCCCCACGTTTCAGCAGGTGTTTCATGCGCGTCCCCCTCTCGGCCTTGTCTGCTGACGTCGTTTCTCGCCTCATCGAAGAATACATCACCCGTGAAGGCACGTTCGTGGGCGAGGGCGTGGCCCCCTCCCTCGACGAGGACGTGGCCCGGGTGCGCCAACAACTGCAGGCAGGCGACGTGGTCATCGCCTTTGACGAAGAGAGCGAAACCGTCACCCTGCTGACCCGGCAACAGGCCGAAGATGCCGGCATCTAAGCCGCTGTTTTCCAACCAACTTTCAGGTTCGGCCCAGATCCGCCAAATTCGCCGAGAACGCGCTATGTGAGGTGTTCTGCGGGGGCTGCTTGCTGTGCTCCTGCGCCGATTTGAAGGAGCCGCCCATGCCTGTGTCTCGCCTGCAATCCGCCATCACCCGTGCCCTCACCAACAGCACGCACACGCAGCAGACGACGGGCAAAGACGTCCTCAGCAGCAAAGACCTCAAGCGCATCATGTCGGCGGCGAAAGAAGACGGCGTCTCCGAGGCGGATGCCAAGCTCATCGTCAGCGAGATCGCCCAAGCGCTGAAAGACGACAAGCTCGAAGTCGACACCAGCGGACGTCGCAACCGCATCAACAGCTTCTTCGACAACTTGTCGACGCATCAGTCGCTCGGCGTCGACACCAGCAACCACACCGACACCAACGGCACGGTGAACTGGATCGGCGCGCTCATGGCCAACGCCTCTGGCACGACGCCCACGCCAACGCCGACCCCCACGCCCGATCCCGTGGTGCCCACGCCGGATCCGACGCCGACGCCGGATCCCGTCACCCCCGACCCCGTGACCCCTACGCCAACGCCGACGACCCCTTCGGTCGACCTCGGCAAACCCAGCTTCACCGGCGAGGCCATGAAAGTCGGCGCCGACGGCATCACCCTGGGCGGCGACAAGCTGGCCCTCGACCTCAAGGCGACGACGCAAAAAGACCTCGACGGCGTCATGGGCTTGCTGGTGCCCGGCCAACTCGACGGCCTCGACGCTGCCGCCAAAACGCAGCTGGCGACGACCCTCGTCGACGCTGTGGCCGGCGGCATGCCCGTCGACAACGCTGCCAAAGGCATGTTCAAAAACGTCGCCGCCACCGCCGCCAGCCTTGGGGCTGTGCTGCAGATGGCGGAGAACGCGCCGACGCAAAAGCTGCTCGACATGTTCGACAAGTTGCCGAACCCCATGTCGAAGAGCCTGGTGCATGCAGCCCTGCAAAAGCAGGCCGACGCCGGCTCTCTCGACGCTGCGCAGACGGCTGCGTTTGGCAAGCTGGAGGTGCCGGAGAACAAAGACCTCCTCGTCAAGGCCTACACCGACATGGCGTCGGGCCAGACCGACATCTCTTGGAAGACGCCCAAAGGCGAAGCCCGCCAATTCGCGTTGTCGGGGTTGGCGTTTGCCAAAAAGCAGACGTCCATCGACAACTTCTTTGACGGCATGAAGACCTTCAAAGACCTCAACAGCGACTACAGCAACCCGTGGGACGCTGAAGAGGTCAATGTCCTCAAGAACACCCTCGAGACCTACTGCGAAAAACACCAAGGCACCGCCTACGTGTTCGGCACCTTCTCGACGGACGCGCCGAAAAACGTCGCCGGGATTCTCAACCAGCGGGTGCAAGCCAAACTGTTGCCCAACCTCGATAGCGCCACCCCCAACTTCTCGGGCGTGCCGTTGACGACGGAGCAAGCGGGCGCACTGAAGAGCATCATCACCGGCATCAAAGACGACAGCGGCGTGCGGCAACTCACCGACGCCATGAAAGACATGAACGCCGCGTTCACCGGCCAGATGTCGCGCTACGGCGGCGCCCCCACCCCGACGGAACCGCTGCCCACCGCCGCCTTCGCTGCCTTCTCGCGCATTGCCGGACGCCACCTCGCCGGCAAAGCCGAAACCGCCGACGGCATGATGGACACCCGCAAACTCAGCCGCGAAGTCAGCGACCTCGCCTCTGACCTCGGCGCCAGCTTGCGCCCGCATTTGTCGTCGCTGGCGCAAACCCCGCCGAGCATGGGCGGCGTCACCGTCGACGCCGACGGCGCCAAAGCGCTGAAGGGTTTGCTGCAGAACCACACCAAGAGCACGGTGACGGCCGACAACCTCACCACCGCCCTCAACGTCTTCGCGCAGCACAACGGCGGCAAAGTCGACGGCCAGGCCATGAGCCAGTTCCTCGGCATGGTCGACAACTACAAGGCCGACTTCGCGCCGGCGCAATTCCTTGACTTCAACAAGTTGGGCCGCGTCGCCGAGTTCGTCGCCACCGGCAAGCCGGTGCCAATGTCGAAGGTCAACGGCAAAGACGTTTCGATGGCGGGCTACTACGGTGCCGTCGGCGAGGCGGTGTCGGCCAGCATCAACAAGAGCGGGCTGCGTCATGAATGGATGGCCGACCGCTGGGGCCACCGCGCGCGCAACGCTGCCGAAAACCTCGACGCCCTGGTGCAAGCCGGCGCCGAGAACAAAGGCCCCCTCCACGCCCTCAAGCAGAAGTTCCCGGGGCAGGAGATCATGATCAAAGCCACCGGCCGCGACGGCGAACACGAGCAGTTCTTGTTCTGCGTCAAAGGCCCCGGCGGTCGCATCGACAAGACCTACGCCCTCGACGGCGAGATGAACTTGGTGGCCTTCAACAAGCCGCGCTCGAGTGAAGAGCCGGTGCTGTTCCGCGCTTCCATCGCCGACGATGGCAGCGTCGACGTCAAAGTCCCCGACGAGCGCGTGGTGCGCAAGTACCCGCTGCAAACGCCGTACAGCATGGGCGACAGCGTCGACGTGCCGTTCTTCGACTCCAGCGTCACCGAAGACTGGAACGAGGGCGAAAAGTTCAACACCCAGCACAAAGTGCTCGAAGGAAAAATCACCGGGTTCGACGGCAAAGGCGGCTACGAGGTCACCTTCAAAAAGCCCGACGGCACCGAAGACAAGAAGTCGATGTCGATGCGCGACATCAAGAAGTACAACAATCCCCACTTCTTCGCGGAGCGCGGCAGCTACTTCTCCGACGTCAACATCGACATCAAGAGCGACAAAGCCCTCAACGACTTCTTGGTGTCGTGCGACCCGCTTATCGAGAAGCACTTCCCCAAAGACGGCAGCACCGCCAAGCTGTCGCCGCAACAACTGGCGAAGAAGCAGAAGGCCTTCATCGACGACGCCATGGAGTTCATCCGCGACGCCATGAAGTACCCCACGTCGAAGAACAGCAACCCCGACGAGGCCTCGAAGACGTACCACTCGCTCGTCGACGGCTATGGCCGTTTCGACCTCGGCAAGCTGGTGAAAATCAAAAAGGGCGTGTGCCGCCACCAGTGCATCCTCGAGCACCTCGTCATGCAGCGGGCCGGCATCGACTCGCGCTTGGCATCGGGTTCGGCCAACACCGGCTCGGGCAACTACCGCGGCCTGCACATCTGGATGGAAGTCGCCCTCGCCGACAACAGCCGCTACCTCAGCGACCAAACGTGGAACGACGCCACCATCCCCCTGTGGGACGGCGCCTACGACAGCGACCAGCGTCGCGTCGAGATGTACCACCGCACCGCCCGCTACGACTCGCGCATTGTGGACTGACGTCGTCATGCCCACGGCCTCGTCGAGGCTGTTCGTCGACACCGCACGGGAGCCTTCAAGGCTCCCGTTTTTTTCGACCGCGAACGTCTCGCTCCGCTGTCGACACGGAACCTCATGGCTGGGCGAGCTGTCCATTCGACATGCTTTCTCTCGCCGTCTTGATGATGCTCGCCGGCCAGACGTTTGCCCACGACGTCGTGCGCTTGAAGGTCGACGCTCTGGCGCAAGAGGCGCAGCGTCGTGAACAGGCTGCAGGCTACGTCGCCGAACGTCGGCGGTGCCTGCAGCGCGCGCAGAAGCTGAAGGATCGGGAGAAGGCGCAGCTGGCCGCAGACAAGTGCCCGCTCCTGCCGTTTTCGCCTGTGTTTGACGACGTCATCCTGACGTCTGCCATCGGCAAAGCCCCTGCCGCAGCTGCGTGTCGACACCGCCAGACTGTGCGGCTCGCCACCGAACGCACCGTCGACACCCTCGAGGAGCAGGTGCTTTTTCTGCGGTATGCCGAGCACCTCCATCGGCAAGAAGCACGCGCCATTCACACCCGTGTGCAGTGCGTCAGCGCCGCGCTCGAGGCCGCCGACGTCGACGTCATGGCTGCCGCCGTAGAGCGGTGTCCAAGGCTCATGGGTCTCCACCTGGCGCTCCCAACGCCGAAGGCGCTCACCAGGCTACGCGTCGAGATCGCCGACGTCGACGACGGGACCGCAGGTCGTTTGAAGCGACAGGTGCTTCCCTGTTTCAAGCAAGCCGTGGCCTACGGGCTGCGTCCTGGCCGGTTCGCAATGACGCTGCAGCGCTCGTCGACGAAACTGACCGTCGTCGACGACGGGCGAGCCGACGGACTTCAGACCTGCATTGGGAAACGCTTGCTTGCGTTGCGGTGGCCGACGTCAGTGTGGGAGGGACTGCCGAGGCGCATGTCGGTGTCGTTCGACGCCTACGTGGAGCTGTCGCCGTAGCGACGTCGTCGCCATGAGGAGGTCAACCGGAGAGGACCTCGGCCACGCGACGTCGCAAGACAGGCACCACCTCGTCGTCAAACCACGGATTCGCTTTGAACCAGCGCACATTGCGCGGCGATGGATGCGGCAACACCAAGCGGTCGGGCAGAAGGTCGCGAAAGGCCTTCACCGTCGACGTCAACGTCTTGCCCGCCTCGGGGACGTAGCGTTTGATGGCATACGCGCCGAGCACCAAGCGCAGCGTGTCGGGCGCGAGCTCGTCGAGAAACGCGTCGTGCCACAACGGCGCGCAGTTCGCGCGGGGCGGAAGGTCACCGCTCTTGCCACTGCCGGGATAGCAGAACCCCATGGGCAAAATGGCGACGCGGGCGGGGTCGTAGAAGGTGTCGTCGTCGACGCCCATCCACGACCGCAGGCGTTTTCCGCTGGCGTCGTCCCAAGGAATGCCGGACGCGTGCACTTTGCGCCCCGGCGCCTGGCCGATGATCACGACCTTGGCAGAGGGGCTTCCCTGCACCACCGGCCGGGGTCCGGCGGGGAGGTCGTCGCACGCCGTGCATGCACGGATGTCGTCGAGAAGTTGCAGCATGTCGCCTCCGCCTCTCTTACGTCACAGGTCGTGGATGTGTTTCAGCCTCACCACGCCAACGACGTCCGGCAGCGCACCTCGCCAGACGGCGCGCGCTCTGACGGCGGCAACAGCTGGGACGAGCCGCGGACGCCTTTTTGCCACAGCGGTTGGCACCGCAGCTCCAGCTCGTCGAGGCTGGGGTTGCGTGGGTAGTGGACGAAGCGCAACTGCAACCCGTCGTACACCTCGTCGATGACGACGGTGCTGCCCGCCACCGTGGGCTGCACCTCGACGTCGACCGCGGCGAACCACGACGTCAGGCGGTCTTGCCAACGTTCGGCGCACACGTCGTCACAGCCATCGGCGAAGGCCAAGTGCACCTGGGCCACGTCGCCGTCAACGGTGTGCACCTGCACGCGCATGCGGTGGTGGTCGACGGTGTCGTCGTCGACAAACACGCGGTGCATGCCGGGCACGGCTGCCTGCCCTGGCAGACGCTGCCCCAGCTGGAGGGCCCAACGTTTGATGCCGTCGGGCACGTCGGCGGCAGGAGGTGCTTTCGGCGGCATCGGCGGCGGGGGCGTCGCGCACCCGCAGGTGAACCACAGCAAAAAGGCCCCGCAGAAGCGGAGCCTTTGGCGACGCAAGGCCGTCGACGTCATCGTCGTCAACCCAACAGTTGCGCGGCGGGCCAAGCCCAGCTGACGGATTCGCCGCCAATGAGCAACTGCAGCAACGAGATGAACAGCAGTTGGAAGAACAGGTGCCAGAACATGAACACCATCGTCGACGCGGTGTCGGTGCCGTAGATGACTTTCACGATTTGGAACCAGGCGGCCAAAAAGCCCATGAAGCCGAGGACGCCGCCCAGGGGGCCGAGGTTGCCAGCGACCATGCCGATGATGGCGTTGGAGCCCAGCACGATGAACGCGACGAGCGCGCCTTTGCCGAAGCCGCCTTTGAGGCCCATGATTTTGCTGGCGAAGACGGGTGCGAGCACCAACGCGGCCAAGACGATTCCCAAGATGATGATCGGCATTGTGTCTCCTTTGCCTTCAGCGTGGACCCTCAGACGGTAGCGAAGTCGGTCGGGCGTTGCCATTTCACGGCCCCAAGTCTCGACACCGGGGTCACAGATTGGGGTCACAAGTCGGCGCCCCCGTCGTGCTGGGCCTCATCCACAACGGACAACTTGGGTGTCTTTCAAGGTCTGGCAAGCGGATCTGCACCTCGAGGAGCCAAATGTGTCGATGAGCAGGGGCTGCAAGGCTTGCTGGAGCAGAGTGTTTCTCCACATGTCTGAATTGAGAGAGGTTTTGTGCACATCCTTCAAAGTGATACTTCTGTCGCACCGGGGGGTGGACCAAGCATGGCTGAGAATCAATCGCGTGGAGTCGAATGGGGCCGTCGGGTGCTGGTGTGTGCCGATGACGCCATGTTCGCGCGTTTGTCTCCGACGCTGGGGCGCCTCAACATGGATGTGCTGCGCCTCGACTGGAACGACGTCGACAACGCCGAGCGGGTGCTGCGGCAAGAGCCTGAGGTCGCCCTCATGGTCGTCGACGACGCTGAAGATGCCGCCGCCCGGCTGGAGCGCATGCTGCACCACGCCCCGCAGATGCAGCCGGTGCTCTTCGTCGAGCGCGAACGTCAAGAAGCCTTTTTGCGCGACTTCTCCCAGCTGGTGATTCCCTTGGATGCCCCTGAGGCCCTGTGGGTCGGCGCCATGCGCCAAGCCATCGCCACCTACTTGCTCGTCGACGAGAACCGCCGCTTGCGCGACGTCGCCCGCACCCAGGCCCGCGACCTCACAGAACTCCGCCAAGACGTGCGCGTGGCCATTCGTCGTCGTCAACGTGAAGTGTGCGACACCAAGGCCGCTTGGGAGCGCACGTTTGACGCCATTCGCTTCCCGCTCTCCATCGTCGACACCCGGGCAAATGTGCGCGCCGCCAACCGGGCGTACGCCACGGCGACAGACATCCCCATCCAGAGCATTCGCGGCACCACGTGCCATGAGGCGATGTTCTCGCGGTCGACCCCGTGCCCGGGCTGCCCCTTGGCCAACGGCGCCGACACCCACAGCGAACACAGCTTTGACGTCGAGCACCAAGGCAAACAATCGGCGTACCGCGTGTCGTGCTACCCCATCATTCCCGATGAGAACGTCAACGACGACGCCAGCGTGCCCGAAGGCGAGCCCATCTCGGCCATCGACGAAGACGGCAGCCAGTTGTGGGTGTGCACCTACCGCGACTTGCGCGACGAGCGCGCCGCCGCCGAACGCGACCTGCAAGTGCAACGCAACGCGGCCGTCGGCAAGCTCGCCGCTGGCGTTGCCCACGAGTTGAACAACCCCCTCGGCGGCATCTTGGCGTTGTCGCAAGTGCTGCTGCGCGACGGCCCTGACGACGAGGAGACGCGCGAGACGCTCGAAGACATTGAAGACGCGGCCCAACGTTGTCGGCGCATCACCCGCGCGCTGTTGATGTTTGCGCGGGGCCCGCAAGGCGAACAAAAAGAAGAGATCGACGTGCAAAACGTCATCGACGCGTCGATCTTGGTGTGTCGCGGCGAGCTGAAAGCCGCCATGGCGCTTGAAGAAGTCACCGTCGAGGCCGGGCTCCCACCATTGTTCGGCTGGCCATCGCTGTTGCAAGAGGCGCTGGTGGCCCTGTTGCGCAATGCGGCCACGGCGCTGGAAAAGAGCGACGTCACGCGCAAGGTGGTGTCGGTGCGCGCGTTGCGCCAAGGCGACACCTTGTGGATCGAGGTCGCCGACAACGGCCCCGGCATCGGTGACGACGAGCGAGAAGCCCTGGGCACGCCGTTCGCGACGTCAGAAGAAAAGGCCCAAGGGGCCGGCCTGGGGTTGGCGTCGGTGTACCGCATCATGGAGAAGTTCGGCGGGCATGCTGAGATTCCCCAACAGCCCGACGGCGGCACCACGGTGCGGCTGGTGTTTCCGTCGCAGACCCACGACGTGGTGGACGAGGGGTAGTCCGGCAGGGTGAAGTGGCGGCGCCCTACCCTTTGGCCATCATCGCCGTGCCGTACAACGCGTAGGTCAGCCCCAACGACGTCACGCAGGTGACGATGAGGGCGCGCACCACGGCGCGGTTGGTGGCCTGGCCCACGCCGCGCGCGCCGCCAGACGTCGTCATTCCTTCACGGGTGGTGACGATGGCGATGAGCCACCCCAACAACACGCCTTTGCCCATGCCGATGTACAGGTCGTTTTTCACGACGCTGCCCATCAAGGCGAACCACATGGAGCCGGGGTCGATGCCCACCTGGTAGGTGCCGATGAACTGGCTGCCGACCAGGCCCACAGCGTCGGCGAACAACACGCAGACGGGCACGCCGAGGGCGGCGGCCCAGATGCGAGGCCCGACCAACAGCTGCATGGGCGACAGCCCCATGACCTCGACGGCGTCGAGCTGTTCGGTGACCTTCATGGCGCCGAGCTCAGAGGCAAACGCAGCTCCGCTGCGGGCGGCGACGCTGGCGGCGGCCAACAGCGGGAAGACCTCGCGCACGCCGCCGAATCCGACGAGGGTGCCGGCCAACGGGCCGCCCCCGATGAGCGACAACGACGCTGCGGCTTGCACCGTCAGCATCGCCCCCGCAAAGAAGGCGACGACGACGACGACGGGAAGGCTCGACGACAACAACCGCGCCAACAAGATGAGCGTGTCGTAGGGCTGGGGCTTGGTGATCGCGGCCCACGACGCGCGCAGCCCAAATCCAATGGCCGACGCGAACGTCGTGAGACGTTCTTGCACCAGGGCGATGGGGCCGTCTGTCGACGTCGTGGGGCTCACAGCACGCCTTGGATGGTGAGGTTGTAGAGAAACGTGTTGATGACGTAGTTGGCCATCAACACGGCGATGACGGTGGTGACGACGGCGCGGTTGGCGGCGCGGCCGACGCCCGCGGTGCCCCCCTCGGTGAAGTAGCCAAAGGTGGCGCTCACGGCGCCGATGATGCCGCCGAAGACAAAGCACTTCGCCTGCGACACCCACAAATCGAGGGGGGTGATGCCCTCGATGAAGGAGTCGATGAAGGTTTGTTGGGGCATGTCCATCCCCCAGACGGCGACGAGGTATGTCGACCATGCCCCGCAAAACATCCCCCACAAGTTGAGCAGAGGGCCGATGAGGGCGGCGGCCACGATGCGCGGGCCGGCCACCAATGCGCGGCTGTCGAGGCCCATGACGTCAATGGCGTCGAGCTCTTCGGTGACGCGCATGGTGCCCAGTTCGGCGGCGATGCCGGCGCCGGCTTGAAAACAGACCATCACCGAGGAGAACCCAGGCGACAGCTCCCGCACGATGGTCGCCGCCAACAACGGTGGCAGCAGACGCTCCGCCGAAAACGCCGCCGTCAACCCGATGGACTGAATGGCCACCATGGCCGAGATGGGTGCCGCCACCAACGCGACTGGGATGAGGCAGCGGTAGAGCAGCTGCAGGGCGATCGTCGCCGTGGTGCGACGCCCCGCCGACGTCGTCACCGTCGCCCACGTCGACGACACGGTGAACGACGCCACTTGGCCAAAGGCGCGCACGAACCCCAGGAAGGGGCGGCCGACGGCCGCCAACAACTGCTCCATGGCCGCAGTCGACCACATTGCATCCGACAACGAAAGGTGGCCCGATCCTCTTGCCTCTCCGTCTTGCCTCTCCGTCTTGCCCGGTCGTCGTCAATGAAACCGGCGCAAGCGTCTGACGTCGACGAGTGCGGGCGGACGTGTGCCGTCCAACAGCAGGCGCACCAACCAGTGCGCACAGGCGGCCGACCACAACACGCCGGTGCCGCCAAACCCGGCCAGAATGAACACGTTGTCGTCGAGGTCGCCGACGACAGGGCGCCGGTCGCGCACCACCAGTCGTTCGCCCCAATACGCCGACGACGTCGTCAAGCCGTGCTCCGGCATCACGCGCTCGGCTTTGCGCAGCAGCGCATCGGCGACCGCGTCGACGTCGACGTCGTCGGCGCCTGCGAAATGGGTCGAGCCGACCGTGTATTGCTGCAGGCCCTGCGCGAGGTGCACGCCGGCACTCCACATGGGCCAACCGAGTTCGAGGTCGAGGGGCTGCTCTCGCTGCGCCAGCAACAACGCACCGCGGTCGACGTCGACAACGTCATCGTGCAGCAAAACTCGGGCGGCGCTGCCCGTCGCCCACACCATGTGACGACAGCGCAGGCGCCGGCCATTGTCGAGGTCAACCTGGACGCTGGCCGGCGCTGCCGTTGCGCTGTCAACCCGCGCATCGACGGTGTCTACGTCGGCGAAATAGGTTTGCAGCAATTCGGCCAGCCGGAGCTGCGCGCCACCGCCGTAGCGCAGCCCCTCTGTCACCGAGAACGACGACGGCAGAGAGATTTTGTCGACTGCGATGTCGGCGTCGCTGAGCCGGTCTTGGGCCTGCTCCCACGACGACAACAACCGTTCGCGTACGGCTGGCACCAACGGCCGCACCATGGCGCTCTTGCGCACCAACGTTGGACACCGAGCATGCATGTCGTCGAGAAACGACTGCAAATGCCGCATTGCCTCCCACTGCTCGTCGGGAACATTGAACGACCGGCCGGGAAAGGGGTGGACGATGGCCTCCGGCAGGCCGCAGGCGCCCTCGTCTTGGGTGTCGGGCCCCACAACGCGCACCGTCCACGTCGGGCACGCCGCGCGCAGTGCGCGGTGCAACTGCAAGGCCGCGATGCCGCGCCCGGCGATGACGACGTCGACGACATCGCCCACGGCGTCAGAGGACGACGCCATCATCGCCCCTGACGGCGTGGGTTCTCATAGACGGTGTACAGCGGAACACCATCGATGCGCTTTTCGTGCACCACCTTCCACCCCCGGTAGCGCGCGTAGAGGCCGGGGTAGGTTTTCCAGCGTCGCTCATGGGTGAGCACGACGAGGTCGGCGTCTTTGCTCTTGCTGAGTTTGACGCTCTGGCGGATGCGCCTGCCCTTCTTCAGCCAACGGTAGGTGCGCACGTATTCTTTGTGGTTGGGTTCGAAGTGGATGGTCTTTTTGCCGGCGTTGTCGTCGAGCCACGTCGCCAATTCTTTGTCGGCGATGTCGTAGTATGTCCGTTCGTAGCCATAGGCGGTGGCGCCTCGCAACCCTCCGATGGACTCGCTGTAGTAGCTCAGACCAAACCCGCCGAAGGTCTTCACCGTCCCCAGGTAGCCCGGCAGCACAGCCACAAAAGCCAGTGCCCCGACGACGACAAGGGCCGGTGTCGTCGGCGACACGGCGTCGCTGTCGTCATCGTCGTTCAAGGCACACCAGCCGAACACCGAGCCGACCGGCGGCCACACCTCGCTGAGGGCGAGCAACAGTCGGCGCAAGCCCAACGCGGCCAACATCATGAACAGCGGAAAAAACGGCATGAACAATTTCTCGCCGCCGTATTTGGGCACGTTGCTGAAGGCGACGGCACCGATGGCAAAGAACGCTTGCAGCACCAGCAGCGACGACAGGCGGTCTTGCAGCGACAGCGGCTGGACGTGTCCGTCGTCGTCGGCAACGCGCACCAAGCGCCAACACGCCCGCACGCCGAGGCCGACGCCGACGAGGCCGAGCACGAGGACCGGCAGCGGAACCACGGCCCAGGCCATGGTGAAGGGCATCGTCCACGGAGCGAAGGGCTTGTCGAAAATCTCGCCCTCGTAAAACAGGTAGATCGGGTAGTGCTTGGTGTGAAACGCGACATAGGCGCCAAAACGTTTGAAGCCGTCTTGCCACAGCCACGGCCACCCGGCGACGAAGACGACGGGGCCTGCAAACAGCATCCACAGCAACGAGCGCGGAATGGCTGGCACCCGGACGTTGGGCGTCGTCGGTGTCGACGTCACCGGCTCTGACCGCAAGCGAAACCCACGCCAGCGCATGGCCACCGCCCACAACGTCGCCGGAATGGCCAAGAAGGGCGCGTTCAACTTGGTCAACAGGGCCAGGCCAAACAGGACGCCGGCGATGGCCGCCCAGCGCCGAGCGCTCGTCGACGACGCATCCCGGCCGGGGGCGCCGTCGTCGGTGTGGGGGCCTTCGGCAAAAAACAGCGCCGCCACCGTCATCACCACCATGGCCGCGACGGGAACGTCGAGGGTGGCGACTTGCGAGTGGAACAAAAAGCGCGGCAACGCCAACGTCGCCACCGCCGAGAACACAGCAGGCAGCGGCCCAAATGGCCGCCACAACAGCCGCACCATGAAAGCCAGCATCAGGGCACACAGCAAGCTGACGCCGGCGCGGGCCCCGTCGAGTGGGCCCAACACGCCCAGCTTTTTGTGCAGCCAAATGTGCGACGCGCCGATGACGTATTTGGCAAACGGCGGGTGCTCTCTGTTGATTTTGAAGGCGCGGTCGATGCGCTTTTGGTCGAACGCCGTCGACGGGGACGTCAGGGCATCCCCAACCCAGTTTGCATAGCTGATGCCGGCCGGGGCGTAGAAGTCGTCGTCGTCGGTGAGCCCTTGGTGCGGCAACAGCAACAACAGCGTCGAGAAACTCAAGACGAACGCCAGCAACGCCACCAGGCGTCCGGCGCGGTCGCCGAAGAAGTAGGAGCGCAAGCGCGTCGACAGCGGGGGTTTGGCCTCGTTGACGACGTCATCGGCCAACGGTTTGCGTTCGGAGCCGTACAGCAACATCAGCGGCCTCCCTGCGTCAGGCGCCAGCAGTAGTGACGTGCCCCCGCGTTGGCGGTGGTGATGCGGAGTTCGACGCTGTGGGGCGCGTTGACGTCGACACCGGCGAGTTGGACGGTGCCGCCAGAAAAGCCCTTCTGGTTGGTGCGCGTGAACCGCTTCTTTACTTTGCCATCGATGGCAACGGAGGTGACGACGTTCTGCCCCGTCGGGTTGCCGGCACCGGAGTCGGCGATGGCGTGCTGAAACTGCAGCGTGCCTTGGAGTTTGACGTTGGGAAAGCGCACACGCACCGTCCCGCCCGTCGTCGGATGCGACCACACGCACGTCTCGTTGCGGCCACGGATGACGCGCTCGGTGGGCCCCGTCCACATCCAGTCGGGCAACCCCTTGCAAACGTGTTTGCCATCACCGTCAAAGCGGCAGCGGTGCACCCGGCGGTCTTGGGTTTCGACGCTGACCTCGGCCATGTCCAATGCATCGGCGAAGTTGCGTCCGGTGAACTGCGCTGTCGACTGCGTGTGGCTGTCGTCGAGAAACAGCACGCGCACGCCTTGGTGATCGACGACGTCGCCTTGCGCCGCACGCGTCACCCGCGCCTGCATGGAGTCGCTGAGGCCGGGCGCCCCGGTGTCTTGCACCAGCCACAGGCGCCCGGCGCGCTTGTTGTGCCGCAAGCCCAACGCGATGGTGGGCGTCACGCCAGCTGGCAACGCTCCAGGCGCTGAAAGCGCGTCGACGACGTCGTGGCGCCACGGCGGATGCACCAGCACCACGTCGCGGGGACGCATGTGTTTCTTCACTTTGTCGACGGCCGCAACAAACACTTGGGGTTCGTCGACGCCGTCTGAGGTGAACACGCCGTTCAGTGCTGTGCACACCAACGCCAAGGCGAAGGCGCCGAGGAGGGCCAGTGACGTCGACGACGGACGTCCGCCACGCGGCGTTCGAATCGAAGTGCTGCTCATGAACGCTCCTGCACCAGCTGGCCGCAAGCGCCGCTGACGTCGAGCCCGCGGGTACGACGCACGAACACAAACGATCCGGCGTCGACGAGCTTTTGCGTGAAGCGGTCGACGTGGTCGTCTGTGGGGCGGCTGTGGGCCTCTGCCGACTCGTGCTCGTTGAGGGGGATGAGGTTCACCTTGTGCCGCATGGGTCGGGCAAAGTCGGCCAAGCGCACGGCGTCGTCGTCGGTGTCGTTCTCGCCTGCCAGCAGCACGTACTCGAGCATGATGTCTTCGCCGGTGTCGTCGCTCCACCGCACGAGGGCGTCTTGCAGCGCAGGCAGCCCCCACTTCTTGGCGACGGGCATGGTCTGTCGGCGCTGTGCGTCGGTGGTGGCGTTGACGCTCACCGCAAGGCGAGGCCGCGGCTGCATGAGGCGGAGCTGGTCGATCTTCGACACCAAGCCCGACGTCGACACCGTGATGCGACGGGGGGCAATGCCGAGACCCTCCTCGTGACACAACACCTCAAGTGCACGCTGCAAGTTCTTCATGTTGTGCAGCGGCTCGCCCATGCCCATGAACACCAGGTTGACGTTCTGCCCGATGTCGGGCCCCAGCTCGCGCATGAGCACCAGCACTTGGCCGACGATTTCGCCAGCGTCGAGGTTGCGCACAATGCCCATGCTGCCTGTCGCACAGAAGGTGCAGCCCATGGCACAGCCCACCTGCGACGAGATGCAGAACGTCACCCGCGGCGAGCGCACATCACGTGGCATGTGCACGGCTTCGATGCGGTGCCCGTCGACGGTCTCCAGCACACACTTGGTGGAGCCGTCGGCCGAAGGATGCCTCTCCACAAGACGCGGAAGGCTCATGTCGAAAGCGGCGAGCACATGGCGCACCCGACGGCCGGTGGCGGGGAGGCCGTCTTTCCACCAGTGCACCCGTTGGATGCGTCCGAACAACTTGTCGGGGTGAAACTGCCCTTTGACGTGGGCGCCGGTGAACTGGGCGAAATCGCTCGGACGCTGGGCCCACAAGCTGGGTTTGCCGCCGCGCTCATTGGCCGGCGTCTCCCAGGCGCCCACATAAGCTGACACACGCTCCGCGTCGGGCTGCACCACAGGCAAATCAGGCATACCCACCTCATGGGGCCCTCTGCACGACGGCCCACGTCGCAGGCAGCCAAGCACACTGAGCGCAGAACGGAATGCAGTTCGGTGAATTCAAGCGTCTTCTGGCTGCCTTTCGGCCTCCCCGCCGGTGCCCTCCGCCTTTTGACGGGGGCAACCGACTGCCCCGTTGCCCCCGCGTTCAATTTCCCGCAGGGTTGGCGCATGTTGGGCAGCAGGCCGATCCCGTACCCCCTGAACGCCACCACCGCAGCCGATGCGGTGAAAGAACTGGCGTTGTGTGTGGCCGACGCGGCGGTGTTCATCCCCACCAACAAACCCGCCCAAGTCGGCACGCGGTTGCACGCACGGGTCACGTTGCGCGACGGCGACACCTTCCTCGACCTCACCGGCAAGGTGGCGTGGGTGTTCCCCAAAGACGCCCCCCTCGTCGGGCGCCGCGCTGGCATGGGCGTCCTCGTCGAGAACGCCACCGAAGACACCTACGCGCGCATGCAGGACGTGCGCACCCACTCCGCGGGTCTGCAGACCGACGCCGACGGCGCCGGCCGCCACGCACAGATGCCCGGACGCGCCTTTTGGGGTTTCGCCGTCGACGCCGCCCTCGAGATGCGGTTCGACGCCATCGACTCCTGGCGTCGGGTGCGCGACCCGGCCGTCGAGCGGCAGGTGCAGCCCAGTGTTCCGCCTGCGCCAGCCAACCCCAGCCTCCCCCCGCTCGAGGTCACGGCCAAGTCTGTCATTCGTCCGCCCATGGAGGTGGCGCCGTTCTCTGAAGACTCCGTCATCGACGACGCGGTCAGCGAGGTGCCGTCTCACGAGGGTCCGTCTGCCGTTCCAAAGTCGACGATGGTGCGCCCCAAGCTCGCCGCCGACGGCCCGGCGCCCCAGCCAGCGACGGCCGCTGCGCAGCGGTCGTTTGCCACGTTCGACGACGACGACGACAGCGAAGTGACACAGCCGCTGGAGTTGCCCCCCACACGCACCCCCGAGGCGGATCAGAAAGCATCGCTGGCGACACTGGCAGCAGCGTCTCCCATGGACCTCGCCGCCGCCGTCGCCGACATCCCCAGCGACGAGGCCGCATTTGCCGCCCCCCCCATCGCCGACCTCGCCGGGCCCCTCGACGACGCCGTCAACGCAGGGCCGCACCCGGCCGATGACGCAGCCGACGGCCCCACCACTGAGGTTGACGATACCCTGCAACAGCAGCTGGTCGACGAGCTCGACACCGAAGGTGTGCCCTCCCTCGACTCTGGCGAATTTGTCTTTGCCGAAAACGGCGGTGAAACCACCACAGGCGAGGACGCCACCAGCGAGGGCAACGGTGTCCCCTCCATCGTCGACGTGTCGTCGTTCGCGCATTCGTCTGACGAAGAGAGCGCCCCGCTGCACACCGCCCGGCACGCCGCCGCCGATGACGACGACGTCTTCGACGAAGTCACCCGCGAAACCGACGGCGACAGCCTCGCCCCGGCCCTCGAAACGTTGCACGCCGACCCCCATGAGGCCTTGACTGCCATTGCGTTTCGGCCGGTGGTGAACCGCAAGTTTCCTCCGACAACGGTGCCCACCAACCCTGCGTTCTCGACGACACCGCCCCCAACGCGCCCGTCGCTGACGGCGGTGTACGCCACCCGCAGCAAGCGCTTCGAACAAGACGGAGGCGACGGCATCGGCGACGTCTCGCCGTTTGGGTGGCCCCCCAGCGGCACGCAACGTCCCATCGCCAACGCAGTGTTTCTCGACGCCAAAGACGCCAGCGTCGAGGGCGACGCGGTGTACACCCCTGCCCCCCAAGGCGTCATCGCGGCCCCCCTGCCCATCTCGGCCAGCTTTGCCTCCGACGACTTTGCCACCGAGGTCACCGACCCCACGCCGGTGTTGACGTCAGATGACCCCGTCCCGACGCCGCTGCCCCAAACGCTCATGCCGAGCCCCTTTTCGCCGGCCCCTGGCACCGACGACTCCGCGCCGCCAGAGGCTCTGCCCGCCGCCGTGAAGTTGGGCATCAACGACGCGGCGCCCTCCCCTGTCGTCGAAGAAGGCGCCAGCCTCCCGGCCGACATCTCGCTGCCCATCACGGCGACCATGTCGCCGATGAAGTTGTGCGTCTTCGAGGGCGAAACGTTGTTGGGGCACCTGATGTGGTCGGCGGCGCCGGAGTCCACCGCTGAGGTCACCGTGCACGTCGACGCCACAGGGTTTGTGATGCTCGGTGTCGTCGACCCCACCGGAAGCGGCACCAGCAAACGCTTCAACACCAGTTTCGCGCGCTGATTCACGCGCTTGCAGGGGGGCCCGACGTCGGCCCCGGATCCGCCTTGCCACAGAGGCGGAACGTCTTTTGTTGTCTTGGTGTTCTGTCTGCGTGCAGCGCAGTCTGCTGCGGATGGCGGCGTCGGCCGATCTGCCTCTTCAGGAGGTCGAACGGTCACAAACAGGCGCCGTCTCCCTTCGACCGCTACACTTGATGATGGATCCCTCTTTTTCTCAGGCTGAAACGATCGCGGCCGATGAAGAAGACCACCAAGACTTGGGCTGAGCTGGGCGAAGCCCCCTCAGCCGGCATCTGCCGACGGGAGAATGCATGCAGCGATTTCGCACCCCCTTTCTGAACGCCCACAAGGCGGGCCTGACCCTCGGCGCCATCGCCATGCTCGCCATGGCCGCAGCCCCAGCCGAAGCCCGGTGGACGCTCGGCAACGTGCCCGCCCCTGACGGCATCCTCGTCGACCTCGACGACACCCTCAGCGACGAAGAAGTCGATGAGCTCATGAAAGAAGCCGGCCTCACCTACGAGCGCGCCGCCACCAACGTTGCAGGCAACCGCGTCGAGGTGCATGGTGTTTCGCTCGACGACGTGAAGCGCCGCCTCGCGGGCGACGCCGACGTCGAGAGCGTCGAGTCGAACATCTTCTACAGCCTCGACCACGACCTCAACGGCCAGGCCCACAGCCACAGCCTCGACGGCGATGACGAAGACGGCGAAGAGTCGGCCATCCGTGACGATGACGAAGACGAAGACTCGGTCAGCCGGCCCACCAAGCCCAACGACCCCATGTACAAGAACCAGTGGCACTTCAGCATGGTCAACGCCGAAGGCGCGTGGGCCAAAGCCTCTGGTGAGGGCGTCATTGTCGCCGTCATCGACACTGGCGTCAGCCCTGGCAAGATCGGCAACAAGAAGAGCAAGTTCAAACGCGTGCCCGACTTGAAAGAGACCGAGTTCGTGCCCGGCTACAACTTCGTCAAAAACAACAACGACCCCTCAGATGGCAACGCCCACGGCACCCACGTCGCCGGCACCATCGCGCAGTCGACCAACAACAACTACGGCGTCGCCGGCCTCGCCCCCAAGGCGAAGATCATGCCCATCAAGGTGCTCTCTGATCGCGGCTTCGGCAGCGTCGGTGACATCGCCAACGGCATCCGCTTCGCCGCCGACAACGGCGCCAAAGTCATCAACATGTCCCTCGGTGGCGGCATGTACTCGTCGACGCTGGCCCGCGCGGTGAAATACGCCCACAACAAAGGAGTCGTCGTCGCCTGCGCCGCCGGCAACGGTGGACGGCAAAAGGTCGAATACCCCGCCGCCTACCCAGGCGCCTTCGCCGTGTCTGCACTCGGCCCCGATGGTTCCCTCGCGTTCTACTCGTCGTACGGCAAAGAAACCGACATCGCCGCGCCCGGTGGTGACACCCGTGTTGACCTCAACGGCGACGGCATTCCCGACGGCGTGCTGCAAGACACCATCAAGCCCGGCGACCCCAGCCAGCACGGCTTCTTCCCCTTCCAGGGCACGTCGATGGCCACCCCCCACGTCGCTGGCGCTGCTGCGCTGGTGGCCTCCATGGGCGTCACCGACCCCGACCGCATTGAAAAGATCCTCCAAGACTCGGCCAAAGACCTCAACGACCCCATCCGCTATGGCAAAGGCGGCCTCGACGCTGCGGCCGCAGTCAACGCCGCCCACAAGAGCAACAACTACCTGTCTCTCGGCCTCGCTGGCCTCGCCGCCTTCTGGGTGCTGCGTCGCAACCGTCGCAAAGACCCCTTGGCCAACTTCAAAGCCGGCCCCGGATTCGTCGGCGGCCTCGTCATGGGTGCCACCGGCCTGTTCTTCCTGCGCGACTTCGGGCTCTTTGAAGGCGCCTTCGCCTTCCTCGCCAGCCCCGTCAGCGACTGGATGGGCCTGACCTTCGGTCAAGCGTGGCAAGGCAGCTTCCTCGTCGCGTCGGCTCTGTTGCCCACGGCGGCGTTGGCGCTGTTCTTCAGCATCCCCAAGCTGCGGGGCGTGTTCGCAGGCTTCGCTCTCGGCGTCGCCGGCTACCTGTTCGCCCGCGCTGGGCTCGGCAGCCTCGACGTGCTCGGCATCCCCGGCCACGGCCTCCTCGACGCCAGCTGGATGGTGGTCAACGGTATGGTCGCCGTGTTCCTCGCCCGTGTGTCGGTGATGCGCGACTGAGGCCCTCCGCTTCGGATGTGAAAGACGCTCCCTTCGGGGAGCGTTTTTCGTTGGCGTTCCAGATGGAACGCGAAGTTCCAAACGGGCGTGTCGTCGCGCCACACAGCAGCCCCTATCCGCCAGGATGACACCCCAAAACAACGGCGCAGGCGCAGGAGCTGGCACGGCAGATGCTTCGTGAGGGGTGTCGACGTCCGCGCGCGCAAGGATGGCGGCACCAGCTTCTGCTGCGGGAGGTGCCGCACCGCGAGCTGCTCGTCGACGAGCGGCTGGCGGGGCTGTGCCCGGTGGTGGTGGCGGGGTGGGACCGTAGGGGTCTCCTGGCGGCGGCGATTTGCTGTTTCGACCATGGAGGGACCCCGCCCCAGCGAGAAGTCCACGCCGGCGCCGAACCCCCTTCAAGTCAAACCGACGTCTCAAACGCCGACGCCAACAACCCGTAAAACACGGTGTCGGCCCAGCCGTCGGCCATCTTCCACCGCTGCGGCATGTACCCCTCGCGGGCAAAGCCCACCTTCTCCAACACCGCCGCCGACGCCTTGTTCGCTGGGTCGACGTCGGCCTCCATGCGGTGCAACCCCATCTCCCCAAACGCAAACTGCAGTGCCCGCCGCACCGCCTCCGTCGCCAGGCCCCTGCCCTGCATGGCGGTGGCGACGGCGAAGCCCACCTCCGCCCGCTGGTTGCGTCGGTCCAGCTGCGCCAACGTGACGGTGCCAACCACACGTCCGTCGACGTCAATGCCCCACTGATAGAGCGTGTCTTCTCGCGTCAGCCGGATGATGTCGTCGATGAGTGCACGGGCGTGGTCGACATCGCGGCGGGTCTCAATGCCCATGAACGCCGTCACCTTGGGGTCCCCAAACAAAGCAAACACATCGTCGACGTCGTCGTGGGTCAACTGCCGCAACTGCAGCCGGCCCGCAACAAGAGTGGGAAGCACATCCATCCGACAAGCCTGTCACGGCGAAAGCACGCTGGCGACGGCGATGGCAACGATGCAGTTCGTCGTCGCCATCATGCATGTCGCCACGGCGGCCTCGATTCTGTTCAACATGCGCACCATGAGTCCCCAGCCCCCGACGGTCACCACGAGGGCGAGCGAGGCAGGCAACGACGAGGGAAGCTGCAGTGCCGCCCAAATGTTGGCCACCAGGGCTGCCACGATGATGAGAACGGGCGCGACGACGTCCCAGAACAGCTCGCTGCACACAACACGGTGCAGCCGCGTCGCAAGCGGCTCGCGATGCGGCCTGACGATGACGTCAAAGCTCCACGTCATCGATGTACGGCCGCTCACCGAGATGCGCTTCGGCTTCATCGAAACACCGCGCCCGGCGAGATGGTGCATGGCCCGGCCCAGTCCGTTCCTTGGAGCTGCATCGTTTTGAAGAACGCAAACGTCGCCCACAACAGCATGGCTGCAACGACCCACTGGCGAACGCGAGCTGACTGCATGGCCATCGCGCTCAAAGTCGTCACAGCCACACTCACGACGGCGACGAACGACGGGTCGGGGTTCCATCCGACGTGTGCTGCGAAGAAGCACGCAATTCCACCGTAGAGAATCGCCAGCGCCCACCTCAAGATGGAAGAGGAAAACCGCCCACGAATGTCACGTCGAAGTCGAACGCGCTCGACGACAACCCCGAACGTCCACGCCATTGTCGTCATGCGTGCCGCCTGCACCTGGTGTCGCCGTCGCCTTTGAAGCATGCCGACCCAACCAGTCGGCGCGCCAGCTCATTCCACAATGGAAAACGCCCTCCGTGTGGAGGGCGCATTCACATCGACGGTGACGTCGTCAGCTGCCGGCTTCAGCCTTGTCGGCGGCAGGTGCCTTCGGGCGTTGCGGCGTGCGGCTGATTTCAGGACCGCTCGGGCGTTGCTCGACCTTGGGGCCATCGGCCTTCGGCGCTTGCTGTGCCTTGGGGCCGCCCTTTTTGTGGGGGCCGACGATCATGAACATCTGGCGGCCTTCCATGCGGGGGGGGCTTTCCATGGCGGCGAGGTCGCTCACGGTTTCGGCCACGCGCTCGAGGATGTCGCGCCCGATTTCGGGGTGCACGATCTCACGGCCGCGGAACATGATGGTGACCTTGCCCTTGTTGCCCGCCTCGAGGAAACGGCGCAGGCGGTTCACCTTCACTTCAAAGTCGTGCTTGTCGGTCTTCGGCCGAAACTTCACTTCTTTGAGTTCGATGGTGTGTTGCTTCTTCTTGTTCTCGCGCGAACGTTTCTTCTGCTCGTACTTGAACTGCCCGTAGTCCATGATCTTGCACACCGGCGGACGCTGGTTCGGCTGAACCTCGACGAGGTCGAGCCCCATGTCCTGGGCGCGGCGCAGGGCCTCATCGGTGGGCAAGATGCCGAGCTGCTCGTTGCCCTCGGCGATGATGACGCGCACTTGCGGCACGCGGATGCGACGGTTGACGCGGGGTTCGTTTGGGCCACGGCGTTGTTGGCGTGGGCCTCCTCCTCGGTATGCGATGGCAGAATCCTGTGTGGGCCGCTTTCGTCGGCCGGGGGTTGGGTGGGCGCGCCACGCTCTTGGTGCGGGCCCGGTAGAGAAATCTGGCGGTGCCAGGATGACGCTGGCGCCTTGCGGGGCAGAGTGTACCCCAAAACATCGAAAGATGCAGGTGCAATTGCGCGAACAACCGCATGACAAGGGAGCCTTCAGCGATGAAGGCCCCCTGGGTCGACACGTTTTTAGGCGTCGACTTCGGGCACTTGCGAATCGTCGAGGAGCTTTTGCACCAAGTCGTTGGTGGCGAAGAACCCGAGGTCAGACCCGTCGCGCAGACGAATCGATGCGCCGCCTTGTTCAACTTCTTTCTCGCCGATGATGAGCATGACGGGAATCTTGTCGAGTTGGGCTTGGCGAATCTTGGCGCCGAGCTTTTCAGACGTCGGGGTGAACTCCACGCGCAGGCCGGCTTCTTTGAGCGCGGCGAAGACTTCGTCGCCGTGGTCGTTGAAGCGGTCAGACACGGTGAGGATGCGCACCTGCTCGGGCGCCAGCCACAACGGGAAGGCACCGGCGAACTCTTCGACGAGAATGCCAATGAAGCGCTCGATGGAGCCGAGCAACGCACGGTGCAACATCACGGGCTGTTCTTCTTTGCCCTCCTTGTTGATGAAGCTGAGGCCAAAGCGTTCGGGGTTGTTGAAGTCGAGCTGCAGCGTCGAGCATTGCCACATGCGGCCGATGCAATCCTTCAGCTTCACGTCGATCTTCGGCCCGTAAAACGCACCGCCGCCCTCGTCGACGACGTAGGGAAGTTCACGACGCTTCACAGCCTCTTCGAGAGCCGCTTCGGCCTTTTCCCACAGATGGTGTTCGCCCACCGACTTCTCGGGCTTCGTCGACAAGTTCACTTCGAACTCTTTGAAGCCAAAGGTCTTGAGCACCTTCAAGATGAAGCCCAACACGCGGTCGACCTCGTCAGCGAGCTGGTCGAGGCGGCAGAAGATGTGGGCGTCGTCTTGGGTGAAGCCACGCACGCGCATCAGCCCGTGCAACACACCCGCCATCTCATAGCGGTAGACGGTGCCGAGCTCGGCCCAACGCATGGGGAGGTCACGGTAGGAGCGGTTTTGGCTCTTGAACATCAGCACGTGAAACGGGCAGTTCATGGGCTTGGCGACGTACTCCTGCCCGTCGATGGCCATGGGGCTGAACATGCCGTCGCGGTAGAAGCCCCAGTGGCCCGACACTTTCCACAAGTCGCTCTTGGCGATGTGCGGGCTGTAGACGATTTCGTAGCCGCCTTCGAAGTGCATCTTGCGCCACTGCTCCTCGACGATGGTGCGCACGCGGCCGCCCTTCGGCAACCACATGGGCAAGCCGGGGCCCACCTCTTCGGTGTAGTGCGACTCGTGCAACAAGCGGATGGTGCCGCCTTCGTTGCGGGCGTTGACGTCGGCCTCAAGCTTCTTCAGCTCTTCGCGTTGCTCTTTGGTGAGCTGCGCGCTCATCAGACGGATTTTCACGTCGATGTCGGGGCGCCCCTCGTCGTCGTGGGTGGTGACGTTGTAACCGTTGAGCTTCACCGCGCGTGGCGAGAAGATTTTGCGGAGTCCGTCGAGGAGGGCGTCGTCTAAAACGCTGTCGGCGCGCAAGCTGCCATTGTCGAGGGCGAGCTGCGAGACGGCGCCGGTGACGAGCATCTCGACGTCGTCGTCGACGTTGTAGTCGTGGTTGTCGTAGCTGTCAGACACCAAGAACAAACCGAGCTGACGGCCGAGTTTGCGGTGGTCGCGCTTCTTCGCCTCTTCAAGCTGGGTGTTGTAGGCCGACAGCTCTTTTTTGTTGGCAAAGGCGATGCCCTTGATGCGTTGCAGCGACTCGCGGTTGGCGTCGCCACGCCAGTAGGCAGCGGACGCGCCGTTGAGTTGGAAGGCCTTGATGTGCCCGGCGTGGGGCACGTGGGGCCCACGGCAGAGGTCGATGAAGCTCCCCGAGGTGTAGATGCTGACCTCGTCGGCGGGGATGCCGTCGAGCACTTCGTCTTTGAAGCGCTGACCAAGCTCCTTGAACTTCACGCGCGCGTCGTCTTTGGAGATGACCTCGCGGGAGAAGGGGGTTTTGGCCTTGATGAGCTTTTTCATCTCGGCCGAAATCTTCTCGAGGTCTTCGGGGGTGAAGGCCCGGCCGATGTCGAAGTCGTAGTAGAACTCGCCCGCGTGCGACTTGGGGCCCATGGTGACTTGGGCGCCGTCGAAAAGGCTGACCACCGCGGTGGCGAGGATGTGCTCGGCGGAGTGGCGCAGGGCGTCCAAACCCTCAGGCGAGTCGGCTTTGAGCAGCTCGACTTTGTCGCCGTCGGTGAGGGGCGCTTGGATGTCGGTGACTTCTCCGTTGACCTTGGCGACGACGACCATGCGGGCCAAGCCTTCGGAGATGTCTTTGGCCACGTCGAGGGCGGTGGCGTTTTCGGGGAGGGAGCGTTTGCTCCCGTCGGGCAATTCGATGGCGATCTCAGACATGCGATCAGACCTTTCGGGCGGCACCGGTACGAGGGGTGACGCAAACGCCGTGCGGTACGAGGGCACGACGGTGAGGGTGGGGTTGTGACGTATGACGCGATGCGAAAAGTCACGCGGGTGGTGTGCTCTTTTTCTGGTGGGCTGGCAACCACTTCCGACGACGAACGGGTGAATTCAGTTGGATCTGACGAATTCGTCGGGATCCCTGCAATTCGGCCGGAGCGGCTTCGGAAAGAAGGAAAGAGAGGAGGGCCACATGCCCCACCAGAAGAAGTCCGCCCCGAAACGCAAACCTTCAGCCAAGTCTGTGCGCAACAGTGACCTGCTCGGTCTGCTGCGCTCCGTGCGACGTGACGTGCACAAGCTGGTGTACGAGCTGCGGCTCGACATTGAACAGCTTCGCAAGACCGTGGAGCAGCCTGCGCCGGCGACACCGCAGCAGAGGGAGCTGACCGCGTCGTCGGATGCTGCTGCCCGCATCTACCTCGACCTCGTCGAGAAAACGGCGGTGTACGCTGCCCGCGGCGCCGGCTTCGAGGTCTTGGTCACGACGTCCACCGTGCCGCTTGCGGCGCAGCCGGCCTTCGTCGACGACGTCGCGAAGCGTGCCCTGCAGTTGCGACAAGCACAGTGAGCCGTTTGCCTCCGCCGGCGATGACGTCGGCGGGGGCATTTTTTGCAGCCACCTGTGGCGGTCCATGGCTGTCGGCGGCAGTCCCCGCCGACAAACCCTACAATGCGCTCATGTCTGCTTGGACATGGCTCCCCTCCACCTGCAAAGCGGCGTCGACGACGTCGCTGGTCGTGCTGTGGCTGTTGCCATTGTCAGGCTGCAACCTGCTGGCGTCGACGACACCTTGCGTCGACGACCACAACTGTCCGACGCAAATGCCAGTGTGCGTCGATCGCGTCTGCCAAGCAGCGGACGTGCCTCCTTTTGACGGCGGTGACGTCGTCGATGGCGGCCGCATGGATGCTGGCGTCGACGACGCAGGTCGCTTTGATGCCGGGCCACCAGACGCTGGCACCACCGACGATGCAGGACCCAACCCCGACGGCGGCGACGACGCTGGCCTGGTGGACGCAGGCCTTGTCGACGACGCCGGCGTGCTCGACGCAGGGGTGCCGGACGGCGGGCCCGTCGACGACGCCGGCGTGGACGATGCAGGTGTCACCGACGCTGGGCTCGTGGTGCCCTTCCCCTACAACCCATCCAACATCGACGCCGATCTCTTTCAGCCAACGGCGGTGGTGGATTGGACGGGCTGCACCTCCGTCGTCGTCGACACCGATGAGCCACTGCTCAGTGAATACAACGGTTGCGATCCTGCCCTGCCCCAGACCGGCCTCGTCGTCGAGAACAACGCCGCCGACTTGCGGGTGTTGGCCATGGTGTCGCTCGTGGTGCCAGCCGAACTTGTTGTCGACGTCCGCGGCGAAAACGCGCTGGCGTTGCTGGTGTCGACCGACGCCACCCTCGACGGCGTGTTCGACTTGTCGGGCGCCCCAGGTGAACGCGGCCCCGGTGGACGCGCCGACTGCAACGGAAGTGGTGACGGCGGCGACGGCGAGAACAGCACCAACAACGTTGAGCGCGGCAGTGGCGGCGGCGGCGGCGGGTATGGCTCAGACGGCGCCGGGGGCGGCACCGGTGACGACGGAAACGCCGCCGCGGGTGAAGCCGGCATGGCCCATGGCAACCCCGACGACCTCAAGCCCCTGAAAGCCGGCTGCGACGGCGGCAAAGGCGGCGGCGGCCAGAACGGAGGCGGCCACGGCGGAGACGGCGGCGGTGGTGGCGGCGGGTTGCAGGTCTCAGTGGGCGGAACGTTGACGTTGAACGGCGTCGTCCTCGCCAACGGCGGTGGCGGCGGCACCACCACGGCCCACCGCGTGGGTGGCGGCGGCGGCGGAAGCGGCGGCGCCATCCTCCTCGAGGCCGACCACGTCGAAGGCGCGGGCAGCTTGTTTGCCGTCGGCGGCGGCGGTGGTGCGGGCGGAGGACGCGACGCCAGCAACACAGGGCCACCCGGGGAGTCGCCCGGACAAGGCAACGGTGGCAACGGTGGCAACGGTGGCAACGGTGTCGGCGCGGGCTTCAATGCCGGCGGCAACGGGGGCATGGGCGCTGGCGCTTCTGGCGGACCCGCCGCCGGACAAAACCGTCGATACGGCGGCGGCGGCGGCGGTGGCGGACTCGGCCGCATCGTCGTCGAAGGACGGTCGAGTTGCGGGTTCAGCTTTGACGATGCGCCTGCTGCGTTCGAGCTGTGTCCGTAGCGGCAGCTGAATCCGACAACACGTGTCGACGTCAAAGGGGCATTTCATTGCCCCGGACCTGTCATGATTCGCATTTCACATCTCGAAGACCAGCCTTTCGCGCTGCTCCCCTACAAGAACGCTGCGCCGAAGAACAAAGGTGTGCAACGCAACCTCCTCCCCGTCACTGCTGGACGATGGACCGCAACCACCGACGTCGACCAGTGGCTGCTGGCGAGCGACCTACAGGGTGTTGCGCTTTCGCCCGCTTGCGGTGTCGACGTGCTCCTCGGCGAGGCGCTCGCAGAACACGCCGTGTTTGCGTCGTGGTGGCCACCTGGGTTTGACCCAGCGTGCACCGGCGTGCTCCTCGCGGGCGACCTGTTCTCTGCCCCCTCTGCCGATGTGCGCGGCGCATCTGGCGACGTCACCGACGTGTGGGACGCCTTCGCCCAACAATTCGCCTGCGTCGTCGGCGTCGCCGGCAACCACGACCTTTTTGACGTGCCCAACTGGAAGCGCCTGCGGCACCTCGACAGCACCTGTCGTCTGCTCGACGGCGACGTCGCCACCGTCGGTGGGTTGCGCATCGGTGGCGTCAGCTACGTCGCCGGAAACCCCCGCCGCCCCGGTCGCATCGAGACCGACACGTGGTTGGGGCGGCTGCGGGCGGTGGTCGCGGCCGACGTCGACATCTTGGTTCTGCATGAAGGCCCCACCGACGCGCGTGGCAAGCAAGGCAGCCTGTTCGTCAACGACGTCCTCGATGACGCCGGCTTTGACGGCCTCGTGGTGTGTGGACACCGACACTGGAAACGCCCCCTGCTTGATCGGGGCCACCAGGTGGTCAACGTCGACAGCCGGGCCCTGCTGCTGCGGTCTGGTTGAGACAGCAGCCGGGTGCCCGCCAGTGACGACGCAGCTTCGACGGCCCGGCTTGGGCATCAGAAGGCGGCGCTGATTTGCACGAACCCTGTCGCCGGATACAGCCCGAACTCGCTGCGCGGCCGGATGAGGTTGCCCATGGCCTCCGGCGACAACGGCTGGCCGGTGTCGTCGACGAGGTCGGCGAGTTCGACGTCGTCGGCAGGGCGGCCCTGGGGGATCTGTGCGCCGACGCTGACGTCGACCTCGTCGCTGACGCTCCACGCCAGCGATGGGCTGATGAGCACACTCTGGTCGAGAACGTTGGCCATCACGCTGATGCCGGGCGTGAGCATCGGCATCACCTGCCAACTGGCCATGACGGCGCCGTACAACTGTCCGGCCAAGAAGAGCTCACCGCGGGCAAAGCGTTCAGACCCGAAGGTCGACAGGTAGTTCTTGGGGTCGCGGGCGCCCAACGTCTGGGCGTACAACTCGGCCGACACGCTGATGGTGTTGTAGCGGAGGTCGGCGCCGACGACGCCCCGGAGAAACGGAAGCTCGCGTTCGTCGTCGGGAACGGTGCCGGTGACCTCACCACGGATGCCCACACCGAAGGCGTCGCCAGCGAGGTCGAAGCCGCCAATCCAGCTTTCATGGGCACGAGAGCCGAAGAGCCCGACGTCGATGCCGAGGACGTTGGTGCGCGCATGCCCTGCGAAGACGACGCCGTCGAGGGTGAATCCGTCGTGGTAGGCGGCGACCAACGACACCTGCGTCGCTTGGCCGAAGAACACGTCGCCGCGCACGGCGTCGACGCCCGGCTTGAACTCTCGGTCGAGAGTGGCGGGCGAAAACGGCGAGACGATGTCCATGGGTGTGAAGAAGAACCCCTGCCCAAACGACACGGGTTGGCGCCCGAGGGTGACGTCGACGTTGGGCAGCTTCAACCGCAAAAAGGCCCGGTCGATGATGGCGGTGACAGCGCCATAGGGGCTGTCGACGGGAAGGATGCTGAGGTCGACGGCTTCGGGACGCGCGCCCCCCACCCCCAGCTGGGTGATGCCGGAGGCATTGCCCCCCGCCAACCCCGCCGACGTCGCCACCACCAGCGGATGCACCTCCGCTTGCAAGTATTCGCCGCCGTCGACGCGGACGATCAACCGTCCCGCAGTCGCCCCCATGACGACGGGATCACTCCCCAGCAGCAGATGCTCGTAGGTCGGCACCGAGAGCACCGAGAACGTCTTCACGTTGCCGCTGACCTCGACGGGCCCAGCGTCTTCTTCGTCGTCGGCGAAAAACTCGTCGAGTTGTGCGACGGCCGACGACGCTCCCAGCGTCGTCAACAGCACCAGCCACATCGTCAGGAGGGAGCGAGACCCACGGCGCATCAGGCAGAGGCCCCTGCAGACGCGTCGGCGGTGTTCGACGGCGCCGCCTTCGTGGTGTCGTCGGCCACAGTGCCGTCGACGAGGCGCACGATGCGGTTCGCCTGCTCCATCACCAACGGGTCGTGGGTGGAGAACAAGAACGACACGCCGCGCTCCTCGTTGAGCTTCTTCATCGTCTCCAACAGCCCCGTCGACGTTGTGGAGTCGAGGTTGGCGGTGGGCTCATCGGCCAACACCAACGCGGGCTCGCTGACGATGGCGCGGGCCACCGCCACCCGCTGCTGTTGCCCCCCCGACAACTCGTCGGGGCGTCGGTCGGCCATGCCTGCGAGGCCGACGGCGTCGAGCATGTCCATCACACGCTTTTTGCGTTCGGCCTCGGGCACGCCTTGCAGCAACAACACGAACTCTGCGTTTTCGTATGCCGTGAGCACCGGGATGAGGTTGTACGCCTGAAAGACAAAACCCAGCCGGTTGAGCCGCAAATCCGACCGCTGTGAACCGCTCATGTCGACGAGGTTTTTGCCGTCGACCAGCACGCTCCCCGAGGTGGCGTCGTCGAGGCCTCCGATGATGTTCAACAGCGTCGTCTTGCCCGAGCCCGACGGCCCCATCAGGGCGGTGAACTCGCCCGACTGCAAGTCGAGGTTCACGCCACGCAGCGCGTGCACTTCGATGTCGCCGTCTTTGTAGGTCTTCTTGAGGTCGCGAATGGAGATGTCAGACATGGCGTCTCTCCTGTTCAACTGATGCTGTCGTCGACGACAGCGAGAAAACGAAACGCGTCAGCGGTGACGCATGGCGCGCATGGGGGTGAGGCGGCTCGTGAACCACACGGGGTACACCGTCGACAGCGTCGTCAACGCCACGCTCACCGCCCAGAACACGGGGTACTTCACCCAGTCGTAGAACCCGTGCACCTTGAGGTTGATGGGCACGCCCGAGATGTCCATGGAGTCGACGCCGCCCATCAAGGCGCCGTAGTCGAGCCCGTCGGTGACGATGGGATAGGTGACGATGACGCCGAGCACCACGCCGACCGTCGAGGCGAAGACGCCGAGGAGAAATCCCTCGAGGAGGATGACCTGTGCCAGCTGCACCGGACTCATGCCGACGGCCAACATGGTGCCGAACTCGCGCACCCGCTCCAGCACACTCATGAGCATGGTGTTCAAGATGCCGATGGCGACAATGAAGCCAAGCAGCAGCAAGAAGATCCACATGCTGACGTCGTCGAGAACGATGTAGTCGTAGACCTCGGGCAACGCCTTTTGCCACGGCAAGATCTCCAGCGTGGTGGCCTCTGCGCCCATGGCCTCAGCGGCGTTGGCGACGGCAGCGTCGAGCCCGCGCTCGTAGTCGATGATGAGCGCCAGCTGATGGGCGGCGTCTTCTTTGCCCAACAAGCGTTGGGCCGCCTTGAGATGAACGACGGTCATGAAGCCATCCATCTCGGCAGCGCCCGTCTTGAAGATGCCACGTACGCGAAACAGTTGACTCTCGAGAATGCCGTCGCGCTGGAACATGGCGACGACCTTGTCGCCCACCTCGACGGCGAGGCTCTCGGCCAACGTCTTGCCGATGATGATGTCGGTGTCGGCGTCGCCGACGTACTCGCCGTCGACAATGCGGTCGTCGAGGTCAGAGATGGCGGCCTCGGCCTTGGGGTCGACGCCGGTGATCGACACCCCCATCGAGCCGTTGGGCGACGTCAACAGACCCCCCATGAAGATGCGCGGGATGACCTGGGCGTCGGGCACCGCCGCCTGCAAGGCCTTGCGCTTGGCAGACACACCATCGACGACGATGGCGGCATCGCGCTCGGCGTTGAAGCCTTTGCCTTGCACCACGACGTGGCCGGCCATGAAGCCGACGGCGGAGCGCACCGTCTCGCGGTGCATGCCGTCTTGCATGACGGTGCCGAACATCAAAAACGTCAGGCCGAAGACGATGGCCGACGACGTGATGAGCGTGCGTCTGAGGTTGCGGCGGAGATTTCGCAGAGCGAGCTTCAACAACAACATCACTGCTCCCTCATGGCGACGACGGGTTGCACACGTGAGGCGCGCCAAGCGGGCCACAACGCCGCCATCATCGAGATGACAAACACCAAGAAGACGATGCTGACGATGCTGCTCGGCCGCACCACACCTTTGATGACGGGGTCGAGGCTCACGCCACCGAAGTCGAGGGCCACGCCCCAGTCGATGCCCTGCGTCACGAGATACCAGTCGCCGAGGCCACCAAAGACCAACCCGAGCGCCACAGCGACGACGGCGAGGATGCCGGTCTCGACGAGCACCAGCAGCATCACCTGCCAGGGGCGCAGGCCGACGGCGATCATCACGCCGAGTTCTTTGGTGCGCTCAAAGACGTTCATGAGCATGGTGTTCAAGATGCCCAGCGCCGCCACGATGAAGATGAGAAAGGCCGCGATGCCGACGAGGGCGTCTTGCATGCTGAGCATCTCGAACATCTGGGGATTGACCTCGCCCCACGACCGCACCAGCAGTTTCTTGGCTTTGACCTTGTCGTCGAGGATTGTCCGTGTGGCCGCCACGGCAGCGTCGATGCCGTCTTGGTTGTGGCCCACGACGGCGAGCTCATGCACACCGTCGCCGAGGGCAAACAGGTCTTGGGCGTCGGCCCGGTGAATGAGAGCACCGCCCTTGTCGATGGCGGTGGCGCCTGTCTTCACCAACCCCACCACCTTGAAGAGTTCGTTGCCCATGGAGCCGTCGGCGGCCGACGTGACGACGACGACCTCGTCGCCGACCTTGGCCTTCATCTCTTTCGCCAGCTTGTGGCCCAGCAAGATGCTCATGTTGGGCTTGTTGTCGAGGTACGTGCCTTCAATGACTTTGTCGCCGAGGCCGCGAAACGCGGTTTCTGCCGACGGCAAGATGCCCATCAGTTGCGCCCCTTTGGCCTCGTCTTTGACGCCGAGCAAGCCGTATCCGTAGACCCGGCCGACGGTGAGCTTGACGTCTTTGTGGGCCTGCAGCTTGGCCTCAATGTTGGCCGCGTCGTCGACGGTCTCGTACAGCGCACGCGTCTTGGGAAAGGCCGGTGCGTGCACTTGGGCGTGCCCAATTTGTTTGCCGACGACGACGTCGAACATCATGGTGAACATGCCGTCGGCCAAGCACAGGTAGAACATGCACAAGGCCACGCCAAAGCCCATGGCCGACGCCGTCAGCAATGAGCGACGGGTTTGCCGCCACACATTGCGCCAGGCCAATCGAAGGATGAGTCCCATGTTCTCTCCTGCGGTCGACGTCGTGTCGACGACGACGTCAGCGTTTCAGGCTTTGTTGTGAAAAGGCGGAGTCGGGCACGTCGATGTCGAGCTTCAAGTTGCGCTGGATGATTTCGGTGTACTCGCCCTTTTTATTGGCGGGCTCGAGGCGCATCTTCAACGGCACGAAACGGCCGCCCCCGACGTCTTGAATGTCGGAGTAGGTCATGGTGCGCACCAGCCGGCCCTTCTCATCGAAGAACTTCTGCTGGGTCGGCAGTCGGCTCTTGCCATCGACGACGACGACGACCTTGCCCCACACCACTGGGGCATTGGGCTTGGGCACGCAGTCGATGACAAAGCGGCCCTTGCCGTCGGCCGGACGCTCCACGATGGAGTAGGTGTAGTCTTTCTCAAAGCGCGACTCGCGCACCAAGTCGTCGTTGCTGAAATGGCTGCCCATCCAGCTGCCGCTCATCATCGAACTCGGCACCTTCATGACGCGGTCGATCTTCGGCAGGTAGTTCCAGACGTTCTTGCCCACCTTCAACGTCGTCACGCCCTTCTCTTTTTTGGGCTTCATGATGCGAATGAGGCTTTTGTCTGTGCCTTTCGACAGCACCTTCATCTGCAGCGAGCGCTTGTAGCGCTTGGTCTGAACATTCATCTCCACCGTCGCCATCGACGACTTGCCTCGGTAGAGGTCGTCGGTGTTGTTCAGCAACTGTTCGGCGGTGATGCCTTTGTCTGACGCCGGCTTTTTCGCCTTGCTCTGCGCCCATGATGCCGTCGTCGTCGTCGACGCCAACAATGCGGCCATCGCCACCGCCGACAGGGTTTTGCTCGTGCTCGTCATCTTCACTCCTGGGTGCCCTGCCCGCGCGCGGGCCATTTGGCGTCGAGACCTGCCGCCAGCAGGTGGTAGGCCATGTCGACGTAGTCGGTGTTGTCGGCGCCGTATCCGACGGGGTCGTCAAAGCCCCGGGTCAGCGCAAACAGCATGGTGAGCAGCGCCCGGGCTTCGCGGGCCACCACCTCGTCGCTGACGTCGTCACCGGCGATGCTGCGCACCAGCTGGCCCATGAAGGCCACCTGCATGGCCTTGGCCTGCACCACCATGGCGTCGTCGAGCTCGCGCATGATCATGGCGAGCTCACCGTCGCCGGCCATCATGCGGTGAAACAGCGGGTTGTGCAGTGCCGCCTGCAGATAGAGATGCACCCACCCCTTCAAACGCTGGCGTGGGTCGACACTGTCGTCGAGAAGCGGCGCCAGCTCATGCATCATTTGGCGTTTGTCGTCGGCGACCACCCCCGACAACAACGCTGCTTTGTTGGCGAAGTAGGCGTAGATGGTGCCCTTCGCCACGTGGGCCTTGCGGGCGACCTCGTCGAGGGACGTCTTGCGGTACCCCTGCTGCACAAACAGCTCGCGCGCGGCGTCGACGACACGCTGGCGCCGCCTGCGTTGCGCATCGTCCAAGCCATCATCGCCAGCCGCTCGGTCGAGCATGGCCTTGACGTTGGCGGCATTCAATGCAGGTGTCTCTGTTGCACTCATTGAACTCAACATACGCCTTGAGTTCAGTTCGTGCAAGGCATGGGCAGGATCTGGCCCCCCAATGAACACCCAACGCCGCAATCCGTTCAGAAACAGGGATCTGCACAAATCTGTTTTTTGGTGAGACATGCGAACCGGCTCCGGTCGCGGGTCAGCCATCCGTCTAAAATGCGCTTTTTTTCAGCGCCTTATGCTTTTCGCGCTGTTGCCCCAGCCCCAGGCTGGCATGCTCGGCCATGATCTGACATGTCACTTCCACTGAAATGAGCGTTCTCCAGTCGTCTAATTGGGCAAGCCATGCCGACTGGAGTGTTGATGGGCCCTGCATGCACGACAAAACCGCCGCCTTGGAACAGGCCCTTCGCGCCCGCGCGCGACGGCTGCTTGCAGGCCGCGATTTCGGCGCTGGCGCTCCAGACGCCGACGATTTGGTGCAGGGGGTCCTCCTGCGGCTTCTTGAGTCGGAGCAAGGCGCCGCAGTGTTGCAACGCCCCGTCGACGACGTCCTCCCGTATGCCTACCGTGCCCTGCACCATCTGTTCATCGACAGGTGCCACCGCAAACGGCGTGAAGTGCTGGCGCCCGACGTCGCAGGCGAAGGCGACGGGGGCCCGGCAACGCCCGACCACTCGCCCGAGCTGCAGGCCATGCGCACCCAAGAGCGAGACCGCAAACAGGCTTGGTTTGCCGCGGCGACGGCGTCGTGGTCAGAGCAAGAGCGCGCCTTCTTGTTGGCGTGTCTTCTGCAACCTTCAGCGGCGGCCGCCCAACGCAAGACGGGTTGGCCCCCAGGGGGCGCGTCCAACGCCACCCACCACCGCAACGCACTCCTGCACAAGGCGCGCGCCTACATTCGGCATCAACAAGCCGAACAGCAACGCGCAGAAGAAGACGCCATGACTGAGACGACATCCACGAGGGGCCGTGGAGGGGAACCATGACACGCACACCAGACGACCGGGTCGTCGACGACGGCTCTGCCGACGTCACGCGCGACACCGACGCCAGGGCACAGGGCGACGCCCGCGCCGCGCAAGCGGTGCTCGACGGCGACGCACGCGACGTTGGCGATGTGCTCGACTCCGAGGCGGCAACGCTCGACGCGCTCGATCTGTTGGACGACCTCTCGGCATTGGCGGCCGCGCTGGGGGCCAGCGACGACGAGCTGCTCGCGCTCGACCAACGCCTCAACAACAGCGTGCAACAGTGGGAAGAGACGGCGTGGGCACCTCCCCCAACGCCGCAAACGTCGACGACGTTGGCGTCGGTTGGCGCTGCGGTGCTGCAGTTGTGGCAACGGATGGGCCTGTGGGCCCCCGCCGCCGGGCTCGCCGCCGCGGCCGTGGTGTTGTGGGTGCTTCCCCAAGGCGTCGACGACGTGAAGGTGAAAGACTTCACGGCCGAGCGCGCCGTACGGGTGAAGGTGCTGCACGTCGACGGCGACCTTGATGAAGCCGATGTCATCGCTGGTCTCAACGTGATGCGTCCGTCGCTCACCCAATGCGCATCTGCCCTTGACGACGACGAAGACGTCGACGCCACCTTTGTGGTCAACGTTCAGGGCGCGGCTGAAGACGTCCTGCTGCAGCCTGCTGCGGCCGCCACCGCCGGTTGCCTTGACGACGTGCTGCGAAAAACGTCCTTTGGCTTGCCCCTCGACCCCACCGACGTGGGCATTCGCTTTCACTTTTCTCCGCCGTCGACGCAGAACGCGTCGCGCGCGTCGACCCCGACGGAGTAGTCATGCGCTCTGCACCATGGGCCGTTTGGTTCGCCTGCCTCTGCGCGGCCGTCTCCGTCGACGTCCACGCCCAAGCACTGCCCTCGTCTGACCTCGACATCGCCCAGCATGTCGACGACACCGACGCCAACGATGCCACGGGCGACGATGCCAAGGCCGACGTTTCAGACACCGATGAGGCCGACGATGCGGCCCGCCGTCGTCGACGCATTGCTCTGCTGGTGGGCAACAGCGACTACGGCGCCGCCCCTCTCGACTTGAACTCCCCGCCCCACGACCTCGTGGCCATGCGAGAAGCGATGGGGCACACCGACTTCGACGACGTGGTGGTCGTCGAAAACGCCGACCGGGCTGCCCTCATCGAGGCCTTGCAAGAGGCGCGACGCAAGTCTGAAGGCGGCACCGTCCTGTTCTATTTTTCAGGACACGCCATCAGTGTCGACGGCACCAACTGGCTGCTGCCGGTGGGCACCGAACTCAAACACGTCGACGACGTGCCGCTGGCTGCGGTGAGCGTCCCGCAAGTGCTGCGGCTGTTGCGCAACGCGCACCTGCGGGTGTTGGTGCTCGACGCCTGCCGCACCAATCCCTTTGGCTTGGGCGCAAAAGCGTTTGGCACCGGCGGCCTCAGCCGTGACAGCTTGCGGGACTACCGCGGAACCTTCATCAGCTACGCCGCCAGCAACGGAAGCATCGCCTACGACGGCAAACCCGGTGAGGCGAGCCCCTTCACCCGCGCCTTGGTGCGCAATTTGACGACGCCCGGCCTCGACCTTCCCAACTTGTTCATGAACGTCCGCGGTGACCTTGCTGCCGCCACGCATGACGCACCTCGTGGGCCACAACGCTCAGAAGAAATCTCGTCGCTCACCCACGACCACCGCTTTCAGTTTGTGGAGTCTGTCGACGTCGGCGGCGCCAAAGGCACGTTCTCCACCCGCTCCCCTGTCGCGAACCAACCCGTCGCCACCGTCGCTGCCGCCGCGCCTGCCGCAGCAACGGCTGCTCCTGCTCCGACCACCGCCACGCAGCCTTCGGCTGAAACGGTGGTGGTCCTTCCCCCTTGGTTGGCGACGGCGTCGATGACGTCGACCGTGTTGTCGGGTGCGGTGGCCGCGGCCGGTGCGCTGTCGGCCATGGGCGGCGGTTTCATGTTGCTCGACGCCAACGCCAAAGCTGCGGCCGCGTCGTCAGAGGCGTTCGCCACCCCCGCCGCGGAGCAACAGGCGCACAACGATGCCTATGCCGCGCGCAAAGCGTACGAGGGCATCGGCGACGACTTGTTGATGTGGGGCGCTGGCACGGCCGTTTTGGGTGCTGCCTTGGCGTCGGCGTCGTTGGCCACGTGGTGGGTCTCTCAAGCGCCCCTCGACGAGGGGGCCGCCGCAGAACCCTCCGACGTCTCGCCTGCCCTTGCGCAACCGCGCGCAGCGGTCGCTCCTCCTGCGGAGCCCCAGGTGGTCTTCGACACCCCTGCCCCTGAGACCGCGCCGGACGAGTTGTAGCGCCAGCCAAAAAATGCCATGACGCGGTCTCCCGCTGAAGGAGGAGGCCAGGCGGAATGGGCACAGCGCACATCCCAGCAAGCGATGGGCGACGACGTCGTCACCGTCGCCCTGTGCGCTCCCTGGCCGCGTTGGCGAGTCTGCTTGCCGCAGTCGGATGTCCGCTGCCCACGACGTCGCCGGCGCCCCATGTTCTGGCGTCGAGCAGCGCCGCCACCTGCGCCGTCGTCGACGGTGACCTCCGGTGTTTTGGCCCCTGCCGGGCGACGGGATGTCCGCGACTTGTCGTCCCCGACATTGACGACGACATCTTGCAGGTCGAGATGAGCGCGACCAACGACAGCACATGCGTGCTCACCGTCGAGCACGACGCCATCTGCTGGGCCAACTCTCGCCCAGAATCCACGTATGTGCGGCAGAACGCCTCGCACATCACGGCGTTGCTCGACCGCGTTGTGATTTTGACGTGGGACGGGCCCGAGCAGGTGTTCTCGGCCAGTGAGGCCGCCGGCTGGAGCCACGCCAACGTTCGCTTTGCCGGCGAAGCCCACCAGGTGCTGCTCGACGCCGGCCAGCTGTGCCAGCTCTACGCAGACGACAGCAGCAGTTGCGTGCGCGCCGACAACTACGGCGACGGACGCGACAACACCGACGAAGACGAGGCGCTCTTTGAGCGGCTGACAGGTGTGCGGAGTCTCATCGACGGCGGACACGGGCACACCTGCCTGCTGCGCGACGAGGGCGTACAATGTCGGCTTTGGGCCCGGCCCGACGACGTGGTCTACGATGAGACGGTGCCCGACACCGTCGACGCGCCCCAAGACGCCGTCATGCGCGTGGGTTCTGACGGGCCGGCCGGGGGCTGCGCCGTCAACGGCGAAGGCCACGGCGTCTGCTGGGGCAGCCAGCAAAACCGCTATGCCGGCTTCACAGACACCACCCACACCTGGCAGGGCCTCACCGAGACCGGAGGCCAAGTCGACAGCTTGTGCGCGCTCGACGACGATGGCTCACTGTGGTGCTGGACAACCTGCGACGCAGAGGCATGCTTGCCCCTGCGCCTGGCCGTCGGCACCAACGACTGGGTTCAGCCGTAGCGGGTGTCGACGTTGGGATGCGCGGCTAAGCCGTCATCTCAGGTGCGGGCGCGAGCGTGTTCAGCGTCATCCAGCCCACGGGCAGAATGTCGTCGGCGCCGCCCTGCAGCGTCGCGGGCCACGTGGCGTCGTCGTGGCAGTCGCCATCCATGTCGATGAGCACCCGGCCTCGGCCGTCGAAGACGAACCCTGGGGCCACAAGGACACCGTCGAGGGCTTTCGCCAGCGCCATGGCCAACGTCACCTTGGGGTCGCTGCCGACGACGTTGAAGGTCGTCTCAGGGAAGACGACGGCCGCTTCCACCCGGCGCAGACACTGCAGGGCTTCCGCCTGAGCGGGGGTCGCGGGGCCAGAGCGGATGTCGTCGAGCAAGTCTTGTTTGAGCTGAGCGTCCACCTGCGCTTCTACGGCGACCACCAACTGCTGGGCCTGCAGCAAACCATTGCCCCAGGTGACCTCGGCGGTGCTCCATTCTTTGCAGTTGTCGTCGACGTCAACTTCGCCAAAGCCCGACAGCACAGTGTGCAGAGCAGAGTGATCGACATGGCGGAGGTAGAGGGTCATGGGCAGCATCGCAGAACTCACAAGCCGACAAAGACGGCGCTGAAGAACAGACAAACAACGCTGGATGCGAGTCGACACCGCGCGCAGATGAGCACCCACGAATGCAGGTCACCAACTCACCTTTGAACTCGAACACGCAAAAAGGGACGTCGCGCTTGCATCCAGCACTTGATTGACGAAGCACGCCAGCTCATTTCAGTCGGCCCATGAAAAAAGACCAGATCTGCCTTCACGCGCCTCAACTCCCACGTGTCTGAACCGACGCAGGCGGCCCACAACCGCCGACAGATGCTATGACCGCGCCATGTCTGCATCTGCTTTGCCTTCTGTCGTCGTCCGTTTCTGCGCGTCTATGGCGCCCCTTGTCGCCTTCATCGCCGTTGTCGCGCTGGGGTCGCCCACATCCGCGTCTGCCCAGCCTGCGTCCCCAGGCCGGCTGCAAATCACCTGGCTCGGGCACGCTGCCTTCGAGGTCGTCTCGCCCAAGGGCACCAAAGTGCTCATCGACCCTTTCTTGCAGGGCAACCCCAAGACGCCAGCGGCGTGGCAAGACCTCAAACGGCACCACCCCGACGTCATCTTGGTCACCCACTCTCACGGCGACCACGTGGGGCAAGCCGCTGCCATCGCCAAACAGAGCAAGGCCCAGGTGGTGGCGTCGGCCCACTTGGTGCGGTCCATGGCCATTCCCGATGCCCAAAAAGCAGCGGCCAACGTGGGCGGAAAGCTCACGTTTGACGACGTCACCGTGCACCTGGTGCCCGCCATGCATGGCAGCTCACCCGGCGGACGACCCGTCGGATTTGTGCTCACTTTTGCGGGCAGCAAAGAACGCATCTACCACTCGGGCGACACTTGGATTTTCTCGGACATGGCGCTCATCCACGAGATTCACCAGCCAACCATCTTGTTGTTGCAGGCGGGCGGCGGGCCGTTCAACCAAGACCCCAGCGTCGCTGCGCTCGCCGTGAAGAAGTACTTTCGCCCGAGGCACATCATCCCCATGCACTTCGGCACCTGGCCGGTGCTCGAGGGCGAAGCTGCCGTGCGCCAAGCCTTCGCCGGCGACAAACGGTTGTTGCTGTTGACGCCTGGTGTGCCACACAGCTTTTAGGCCGCTTCTTGCCTCTCGCTGAGGACGTCATGGACGACACCTACCAAGTGCAAACCGGCGTCGACGAGATCGACGAGTGGAGCGAAGAGAAGCTGCGCAAAAAGCTCCGCAAGAACGACGTCAGCGGCCTCGAGCTGTGCCGCAAAAAAGGCGACGAGGAGTGGACCCCGCTGTACGAACTGCCGTTCTACCTCGACGAGGTGCCCGGCCAAGGCGACCCCAAAGACGTTGCCCGTCGTCGGGTGGCCCAAGGCTTCACCTGGCATGTCATCGCCTTCATGACCGTCGTCGGCACCTTCACCTTGATGAGCATGTCGCCTCCGTTTTGGGCCTTGTTCTGGGCCATCGGCTTGTTCGCCCACGGCGCCAATGCCGCCCCCGCCATCATGGGCCTCGCCCAAGAGGGCAAACTGCTGTCGAGCGGCTCTGCCGACGCGGCCCAAGCGCTGCCTCCAGCAGGTGAGGCAGACGACGACGTCACCGCCCGCAAAGGTGCGTCGAAAACGGCAGCACACAAGCGCGCACACGATGCCCTCGACGACGACGCCGCCCACATCAAGTCGCTGCTGCACAGCCTCGACCTCGCCGGTGCCGACGCACTCGCCGCCAACGTCGACGAACTGGTCGAGCAGATTCGAGAGCTGATGGCCCACGAGCACGACCTCGACGCCGTGCTCTCTGACGACGAGCGACAAGCGGTGCAGCGTGAGCTTGACCAAGCCCTCGCCGCCCTTGTCGACGCCGACGAGGCCGACCACGCGTTGTTCTCGCGGCAGGTGGATGCCCTACAGGCCCGGCTGCAAAGCATGGACGACGCCAAGGCCGCCAGCGCGCGGTTGCAGGCGCACAAGTCGATGGCCATCCACCAGCTGAAGGGCTTGCGGCTGGAGCTCACCCAGGCCCAAGCAACAGGGGCGCAGCACACCAACATCGCCGAGCGACTGGCCGACATGCGAGTTGACGTCGAGGCCGCCGAAGAAGTGCAGCAGGTGTTGTTGCCCAACCCGGTGGGTCCCATCGACCGCTTGATGCACGACCAGCTCGGCCAACGCGCATCGTCGTCGTCATCGGAGGCCGTGCAAGTCGACCCAGAACACAAAGAGGTTCGCCACCGATAGCGGCCTCTGCATCGCGGGCGTCAGCCCTCTCCCGCCTGGGTGCTGGGCACCTCGAAGGGCGACGGCCGGCTGTGCAACACGTCGACGGTGGTGGGGATGCCGATGAGCTGCAGCAGAGAGCTGCACGCCATGGCGGCCATCTGCGTTGAGGCCAACAGGTGCACTTGCAACCCGCTGACGTCGACATTGGTGAACAACGCCGCTGCTGCGGCGTAGAGCTGGGGCCCCGCCTGCAAGCCTTGGTCGCCGAGGGCCGAAAGGTCGATGAGCACATGGGCGGCCACCCCCGTCGACGGCAGCGCACCACAGTTGCGCAAGATGTGTTCAACCTCTGCGACGGTGGCATCGCGTCCGGCGGTGATGCGCACCTGGTAGACGTCACAACTGCCAAAGGTGATGTTGGGCGTGTTCAGCCGCGACAAACGTGCACCGGCCGAGTCGTGCCCGAGGGTGGTGCGGAGGTCCATGAGGCCGTCGACGTCGACGAGCGTCAGCGGCACCGAGCCCACCTTCAAGACGTCGCCCACGTTCATGGCGATGGGCTCGCCGTCGTCGCGGCTGGGCACGACGACGTCATTCACTTTCGTGCCGTTCTTGGAGTTGCCGTCCCACACCCGCAGGTCAGATGCCGACCGAAAATACGCGTGAAACTTCGAGACGGAGGCGTCGGCGATGACGATGTCGTTGTTGTGGGTGCGGCCGATGGACACCAGCCGGTACGGCGACGTGGATTTGCGCACGATGGGGTGGCACCGCCAACTGCCCTCCCCCTGTCGCTCGTGAAAGTCGGCGATGGTGGCTGAGGCGCTCGCCGCCGGATGGGTCTGCACCAAACGCAGCAAGAAGCGACCGGCGACCTCTTGTCGCAGACGCTCTGGGCCCAGCTGCTCCAGGTGGTGCCACACATCTTCGATGGGCAGGCCGTCTTCTGCCATGCTCCCTCCAACGAGGAGGAGTATCTCCACAAAGGGCGCTGATGTCGAAACCCCACCCGTCCAGCTGCTGACATCGAGGCACTGCAACACATGCTGCAACAAACGCCCTTCGCCGATGGTGCAGCTGTGTCCGTTTGGTCATGCTCACGGTGCCCGGCGGCGGCTGGGCGTCGTCGACGACTGCGGAGTTCACATGCGCCCCTTTTCTTGGCTCTTCCAGCACAAACACCGCACCGACCGGCCGTTCGTGCGCCTCGCCCCCACGGGCAATTTCTACCAAACAGCGTCGTTCTTCCCCATGCCGTTCGCCATGGTCAGCACCGTCGCCGACGACGGAAGCACCTCGGTGGCGCCCTACTCACTGGCATTCCCCTTCGACCTCATCGAACGCCCCAGTGTGATGCTGGTGGCCCGCGGCAGCTCCAACACCGTCCGCCACATTCAGCACACAGGACGGGCCGCACTCAACTTCATCGAGTTTGACCGCGATTGGCTCGAGGCAGTGGTGCGGCTGGGGTATCCCGGGCAAACCCCCGACGAAAAAATGGACGGCTGCCCCTTCGACCTCGAGCCCTCGCCCGAACGTGGCGGCGACGAGGGGTTTCCACTGCTGCTCAAAGACGCCTTCCAGGTGTGGGAGTGCACCCTCGACGGCAGCTTTCACTATGCACCGGAGCGCAGCACCGACGCCGACAACACCGAGCGGTTCTTGTGCCTGCGCATCGACGACATTCTGTTGCGCGACAACTTCGCCGACATGCTCGAGCGCGAAGACGATTTCCCTCGCATGGCCATCTCGTACGGGTTTCGCCATCACACCGGCGAGCGCCGCTTCTTCTTCTGTGAGCACAAAGAGCCCTTCGCCGTCCCCGTGCCCACCGACATTGGCCCCGAGTGGCAGCACATCTTCTACGAAGCCAACCGCATCGACCCCGACGTGCAGTTCTCAGAAGAAGCCTGTGAACCGTTGACCGCCATCCCCGCCCCCTTCTTGCGCATGGCCCTCAAGGGCATCGTGAAACAGGCGAAAGAAGACGGGGTCACTTCCGTCGACGCCGACTACGTGGCAGCGCTCGACGCCAAACGGCGTGGTCAGTCGTAGTCCCGGCGGCACGACCGAGGCACAGTCGTCGGCGCCCGGTGGGCGTGGTACACCGTCACCGACACCTTCCCTCGACAAGGAGCGGAACATGCCGCCGATGCCCCCCCACCCGCACAGCCTTTCGCGCTCCATCTGGGCCGCTTGCCTGGTGGGGCTGCTGCTGCCTTTGGCCAGCTGCTCGGTGTGGCTGGGCGACCGCAACCAACAGGCGGTGGACGACAGCCAATGCTCCGTCGACACCGACTGCGGCGACGACGAGGCCTGCAACAACGGCTTGTGTGAGCCTGCCGTCGATGTCCCGCTGGGCAACAGCTGCTTCAACCATTGCGGTGAGGTCGTCGACGGGTGTGCCTGTGACGCCGCCTGCGCTGAAGCGGGCGACTGCTGCGAAGACTTCTTTGAACAATGCGCCGGGGGCCCCGATGGCGACAGCTGTTTCGGCGCCTGTGGCCGTCAAGCCCCGGCCGGATGCTTCTGCGACCCCACCTGCGAGTTCGGTGGCGATTGCTGCTCCGACTACGAAGCGCTTTGCGTCGCCGAGCCTGAGCCCGTCGACGCTGGGCCGCCGCCCGAGCCTGACCCCACGCCGGATCCGACCCCAGACCCCACACCTGATCCAACGCCAGCCCCCACACCTGACCCAATGCCGGATCCAATGCCGGATCCAGACCCAGAGCCCACGCCCGATGCTGGGGTGGACGCAGGCCCGCCTCCCGTCGACGCCGGCGCCCCAGACGCTGGCCCACCGGATGCGGGCACGCCCCCTGTCGACGCGGGTGCACCGGATGCGGGCCCGCCCCCCGTCGACGCCGGGCCCCCAGATGCGGGCACGCCGCCCGCCGACGCTGGCGCCCCTGACGCTGGCCCCGCCCCCGCAGACGCAGGCGACGCGGGGCCGTAACGCCGCAGTTCCTGCATCGACCGAACACCAGGAACTCCTTGATTTGCCCTCAAAGCTGCATTCGATGCAGCCTTGCGGCGCATGAGGAGTCTGTGGTGCAACGAATGAAAATTGGTGTCGTTTGGCTGGCTGTTGTCGCTTTCGTGGCGGTGCAGTCCGGCTGTTTTGTCTACCAGAGCTTCAAACCTCACGACTACACGGCCTGGCACCCCGACAAGGATGATTTGTCGTCGTGCGAAGGTGACTCGCCCACCCGTTGTTTGCGTGCGACGTCCATTCGTGGACATGCCCCGCACTTTGCGAACGCCGACGACGTCAAGGACGCCGCCAAGCGCAATCGCGAGCAGCTCAACAAGATGTATCAGCACGAGGTGGCGTCCATCTGTGCGGTGAAAACCTCAACAACCCAAGCCCCCAACGGAAGGGACGTGGCGAGCTGCACCGCGCCGTTGGTGGGCCTGGGCCTGTCGGGCGGCGGCATTCGTTCTGCGAGCTTTGCGCAAGGGGTCCTGAAAGGCCTGCATGAAATGGGTCTGCTTTCGCAGATTGGCTACATGTCGACGGTGTCTGGTGGCGGCTACACTGGTGGCTGGTTTGTCACTCGCCCTGAGCCCAATGACGTGCTCTTTGCTCCTGGCGGCAACCACCTCTACCACTTGGCGCAGTTCGGCAACTACCTGGTGCCTGGACATACCTCGACGGCGTTTGCCAGTTCAGCCTGGATCTTCGGAAAGACGTGTGCAGCGGGTCTGCCCCTCCATTGCGCGAGCAACATCCTCTTCGACCATGAAATCAACACTCCCTACGCCGTGCGCGACGACTACCAGCAGGGCATCATCCGCGGCTTTCTCTACAAAACGCCAGCGCCCGGTCAGGATTGGGTGGGCCTGAAAGAGCAGGAGGAGCGGGCGTTCTTCACATCAAAAGAGGATGCCCCCGGTCGCGGTACCCCCGCCGAGCGGTTCGACCACTACCGGCCCATCTCCTACTACCAACCGACCACCGACAAGCCGTATTGGATCATCGACATGACCGTCTCGCTGAGAGACGACCCGTCGGCCTACAAAGCGCGGGAGGGAGACCTGTTTGAAATGACGCCGCACTTCGCGGGGTCCACAGCCACGGGATACGTCAGCACCGAGTCTGTTCGAGACGAGCCCTACGTCTATGGGCGTCAAGACGAATGGTGGATGACCGCTGAGTTCGGCGTGGCCGCCAGCGGCGCAGCGGTCGACAGCGACTCGTTGCACCAACCTTCTGTGGTCAGCCATCTCATTGAGGCGCTGAACTACGACCTTGGTTACTACATTCGCGGCTTCAACCGGCCGTGGATGGCGTCCGACTACAGCTTCTGGCGCAATCTTTGGTACAACACGTCGTCGTGGGTCCCCTTTCCGCTGTCCGGGGACATGGTCAACCAAGACCACCGACATCGTTGGGAATCGAAGAAGCTGAAAATCACCGACGGAGGGCACTTCGACAACCTCGGGCTCTACTCGCTGATTCGGCGCGGGGTTCGCCTCATCATCATCGCCGACGCCAACCAAGAAGAGCGGGTGAACGACTACTGCGACGCGCTCGAAGACAAGGACTACGCACGGCTGGCGACCATGTTCGGCGAGCTGGGTCGCGTGAACGCTCGCGTGTCGTCAGACTTTGGCGTCAAGATCGAGTGGAACTGGGACGAGCTCTGCCCGAAAAACCGCAGTGGCTTTCGCAAGTCGGCTCCGGCCTACGTGATGAGTGGCGCCATCCGCAACCTCCCAGTGGGATTCCCCAGTGTCGTTGCCCAGGGCACCCGCCCGGTCCACGACGAGGTGCGCATCATCTACATCAAGGCCGCGTACGAAAACGACAGCGGGCTCATGTCGACGGACATCTTCATCGACGCCGAGAAAGCGGCGGTGTCGGAGTTTCCCCACCGCACCACCGCTGACCAGTGGTACTCCGAACAGGACGTGTTGTCGTATCGCCGGCTGGGCGAGGCCTACACCGTTGGCGCCCACGCGATGATCCAGGCCGCATGGAAAGACGTCGTCTCGCCGACCATGCCCTCCACCTTCAAACCGGCAGCTGCGGCGAATGCGCCCGCAGCGTTCGAAGCATCGCCGCCCATCTCAGCCCCAGCCCCAGACCCAGCCCCAGACCCTGCCCGTGACTCCGACGCGACCATCGTTCCGCCACCAGCGACGGCCTCCTCCACCGAACTCGCGCCGGTCGACGCTGGCGCCACCGACGCCGACGCCTCCCCGGCCGACGCTGGCGAAGCTGCGCCGTAGCCCGATGGGCATTCGACGGAACCTAGGGTGGCAGCAGGTGGTCAATGGAACATGACCCTTCCATCGTCCCGTCGGCAGCGCTTCCTCGTGGGCGGTGTCGGCTGTCTCCTGCTCGTCTCGCTCGGGGGCTGCGCCAACACCGCCGGACGCGACGCCCTCGACGAGATCAGCCACCACGTTGCGACCACCACGCCAGTGGTGGGCCAACGTCTGTCTGAAGAAATGCGTCGCGCACACGTGACGTTGGCGCCGTCGCCACCTGGGCTCAAGCGCCGGAAGGTGTCGACGTCGGCTTGGTGGGGCCACGCCGGATACTGGGCACAGCACGCGCGTGACATCTTGCAGCGCAGGCTCGATGCGCTCGACGACGACGAGCGCGGGCGCGTCACGGCCTTCTCAGTGTGGACGTTGGGCGACGACGTCGTCGCGGTCGCCGCACAGACCGACGCTGACGCCCCTGTGGCCTTCGCGGCAGCCCTCGTCGTTCAAGACAAGGTGCGTTTCTTTGACGACGTGGGCAAACCGCTGGGGCCGCGGTTCATCCGCCGGCCGGTGCGCGGCGCCGTCACCAGCGGCTTTGGCCCCCGCGTCGACCCCTTCACTGGACGCCGCGGCGCCTTTCACCGCGGCCTCGACATCGCCGCCCGTCGAGGTGCGCCCGTGCGCTCCATGGGCGACGGCGTCGTCACCATGGCCAAGCCGTGGGGCGTTGGCGGACTCACCGTCAAAGTGGAGCATGCCGAAGGGTGGTCCTCCGCCTACGGCCACCTCGACCGCATCGACGTCCGCGTGGGCCAAACCGTGACCGCCGGCCAACGCCTCGGCATCGTCGGCAACACGGGAAAGAGCACCGGACCCCACCTGCATTTCGAGGTGCGCAAAGACTACGTGCTCGTCGACCCCGCCAAGGTGGGCTGGCCCGCACTCAAGCGTCTACGTGGCAAGCAGTTGCGGCAGCACCGCCGACGCATCGCTCGCCTCAAGACCATGCACGTCGACGACGCGCCTCTCCTCGTCGACGACAGCTGGCCGTTTCCGGGGTGGACGCCCCGCGTTGCCCCAGCGGTCACCCAGGTGGCAGACAGTCAGCTCCACTCCAAGCGGTAGTCCAAGTTGTGCCCGATGCGCTCCGAATACGAGCGGATGGTCTTGCGGGCCAGGCGCAACGCCACCGCCGGCGGCATCACGCTCGACAGCTTGCCCATCGTCGACAACGTCTCCCCGACGGGCGCGGTGCGCTTGGTGGGGAACACGACGTCGACGTGGGCCCGCCGTTGGCCGGCGCGGTCGAGAAAGGTCGACAGCTCCTGAAACTGCAGCATCAGCGGGTCGGCACGACGTGCCCCCCAGTTTGCCGTCGGCATGAAGTCAACGAAGTGCAGCAGCTGGTGGTTGAGCTGCTCCCACAGGCCCTCAGCGTCGAGCACGATGGGCGCGTTGTCGATGACCCGGTGGCAGTGCAGCGCCTGCAAGCGGTCGAGTCGATGCACGTTCGCCGACAGCTCCTGCAGCAGCGCGCGGTCGTAAAACAGGCGCACCAGCGACGGAAAGACCTCCACCTGCGAGGCCTCCTCTTCGGTCAAAAGCTCCCGCAGCTGGGGGAGCTTGGCGACGTCCATGGCGAAGGTGTTGGTGCCCGTCCCCAAGATGGAGTGCAGCAACGCCACCTTCGGCGACGCCTCTGGATAGTGCAGCGCGGCGTAGTCGTGGCAGAACACCAGGTGCTCGAGGAACGTACCGTCGGCGTGCTCCATCGAGAAGTCACACTCGGCGCGCATGAAGGCGATGAGGTCGTCGTCGACGTCAGGAGGGGGCGACGACCCGGCGACGTCGGCGTAGGACTGCTCGATCGCCGCGACGGCGGCGTCGCTCCAAAAGGGCTCTTTGCCCAGCTTCTCTTGCATCATCAGCCGTGGAAGTTTGCCCTTCAGCTCCCCAAAGATGGTGCGGCCCATGTCGAAGTCGTCGGCCTGCACCACGCGCACCCGTCCGGCGTGGTCGACGGGGCCCCCCGCCACCAGCGCCGCCTTCCGCTGCAGGTTGAGCTCCGCCAGTGAATGGGCGGGAGAGCGGCGGGGCGATGGCTTCAGTTCAACTGCGGTGGCGGTCATGGAGGTCCTCGCTTGTGCTGTTTGATCACATCTGTAATATTACATCCGTCACTTGTCAATGGAGATGGACCTTGCCCCCCAAGCCGCGCTTCACCGCCGACGTTGTTTTGCAAGCCACCCTCAACGTTGTGCGCCGGTCGGGGCTGGCGGCCGTCAGCGCCCGCACCGTCGCCAAAGAGTTGGGGGCGTCCACAGCTCCGGTGATCGCGGCGTTCTCCTCCATGACGGCGCTGCAAGACGCCGCCCTCGACCGCATCGTGCAGCTGCTCTTGCAGGCCGTCGACGACGACACCCAAGCCACGCAGCACGACGTCGACGTTGCCGACCCACTGCTGCACGCCGCCTTTGGCTTTGTGCGCTTCACGGCAGACGAACCTCGGTTCTACGAAGCCCTTTTTCTGCACCCCCACGCAACGCCGCCCGACTGGGTCGAGTTGCGGAGGGCGTTTTCACGCGGGTTGGGCCGTGCCCCTCGCTACCAGGGCCTCGCGCCCCGGCAGATGGACGCCCTCGCCTGGCGGGCCAGCGTCGTCACCCACGGCATCTGCATCGAGGTGTGGTCGGGCCGGTGGACCCGCACCGACGACCGCGCCCTCCAGCGCTTGGTCGACGACCTTGTCGACCCCGTCATCGCGGCCCACCTTCGGGCTTAGCGCGTGCGGCACGTCGTCACCGCAACACGCCGCGCAGCGCCAGCCGCGCCTGCTCGCGCACGAAGTTGGGGTCGCCGCCGACGGCCATCTGCACCAAGACACTCGCGAACTGCACGTCGATGAACTTCGCCGCGAACGCCGGATCCAGCTCGGGATTCGCGTCGTTTCGCTCGAGCCCTCGACGAAAGAAGGCGTCGTAGGCGTCGAGGTGCTCCCGCTTCAAAGCCTGCACCGCCGTCCGCGTGGTGTCTCCGACGCGGGCGCCCGCAATGCGCATCTTGGTGAACAGGCACCCCGCTGGCGTGCCGTCGTCAGACGTCAGAAAAGCCACGGCATCGTCGAGCGCATCGGCCAGAGGACGTTCGTCGTCGAGGGCCGCCAACAACGGAAGCACACGCCGTTCGCGGTACACGGCCAAGGCCGCAGCCATGAGCTCATCTTCACCGCCAAAGACGCGATACACCGCCGGCTTTGACACGTCACAGCGTCGACAAACCTCGTTCAACGACAGCTCGAACAAGCCGTGCGCCCAGTAGGTCTGCATGGCCTTCAGAGCGATGGCGTCGCGGTCCACCGTGCGAGGACGTCCGGGCTTGCGTTTGGGTTCACCGCTCATTTCATACCACCTGGTACAAATCTCTTGACGAGGCTCGCCGCCGCGCCTAGTTTCATTCCAACTGGTACAAAACATACCAGGGAGGTGAGAAATGACCAGCCCCAACGCCATCGCCGCAAACCAAAACGCCGACTCCCAAGCCAGTGCCACCACCGACTCGGGTGTGCCCCGCATCCGCTACGCCGCCCTCAAAGACGACCGCTGGAGCGCCGAAGAAGACGCCAATGTGCAAGTGGTGCTCGACTTCTTTCAGACGCTCATGAACGAGCACGACTTCGACGCCACGCTCCAGACCCACCAGGCGGCGTCTTACGTGCAGCACAACCGGGCCATCCCCACCGGCATCCCTGGCCTCGTCTCCTATGTGCAAGACATGGTGAAGCGGTTTCCCGAGTATTCCTTCGACGTCAAACGTGTGGTGGCCAGTGGCGACTTCGTCATCCTCCACAGCCACGCCACCTTCAAGGCCAAACACCGAGGCAACGAGTCAAAGGGGTTCATCATCACCGACACCTTTCGGCTCAACGGCGGCCAACTCGCCGAGCACTGGGACGCCATCCAACCCATCGACTTCGCCACCCGCCTGCTGTTTTTGATGATCGGCGGCCAAGTCGCGAACGACCACGCAACCTTCTAACGTTTGACGTTCTGTCGACGAGCGTGCCTCGCTCCGACGGCAGTGCGCCTCCATCACAGGCCCTGACGACGACACGAGGCTCACAGCTGCAGCTGGCACCACCCCTGGCGGCAAACGCTGCCGTCTTCACAAGGGGCGCCCGCCGAACACGTCACGCCCGTGCGACAGATCGCGTTGGGGTCGTTCTCGTCGGTGCACGTCCCCCTGCAGGCTGACACTTCATCGACGCACCCCACATCACAGAGCAAACCGTCGGCACAGTCGTCGGTGGTGTCGCAGGCGGCGCCCTGGTCTCCAGGGGTGCCCGTGGCGCCGCACGGGTGAAAACAGCCGGCGCCGACGACGACAACCAGCCCTACTCACAAAGCATTCGCCGAGTCTGCAGCACGCCCACCTCACCAAGATGCGAACGAACACGGCAGCGAGACGACATGCCGTTGCACCCGCGCGCAAGTCGCCCCGCCGCCGGCCTGCCTCGATGTGGCGTCGTCGCTGTCGTGCGTGGCGTAGAGGTCGAGCGTCGCCATGCACCTGGCGTCGTCGGTGCACCGGGTCGTGTCGCGAACGTCGACCGCCCACTGTGGGATGTGCACCTCGCCGTCGAGCACGAAGCCCCGCACCAGCTCCTCTGACACGCACCCAGCTCGCACATGGACGCCGGCCTCCTCACGCGTTGACGCCCCCCCACTGCGGTCGACGGTGACGACGACGCCGTCCCCTTGTGCGTGGCCCTGGACGTCGGTGACGACGATGGAAGGAGGCAGAACACAAAAGCCTTCTGCACCTGCTGAGCTTGCGAAGCGAAAGGACGTGTCGTCGTCAACGGCGATGTCCTCAGGCGGGAAGAGCGGCATGTCGGTCATGTTGTAGACGTCGCCGTCGACCTCCATCGACGTCGTCACTCCCCACAATTCGTTGCGGTCGCCATCCAGGTGGGCGACGTAGGCACGGGTGACCTTTTCGTTGTCGGCCTCGACGTAGGCGCGAAACAGCGTCTCGCCCTGGCACGCCGTCGACAACGCTGCGCAGAGCAGCACGACGAGAAGGAGCACGCGCATCAGGAGCCCCCGTCGACGTCGGTGCGCCCGGCGTCGGCAGACGGCTCCAGCGGGAGGCGCGAGCCACATACGCCGTCGACGCAAAACGCCACGCCGGTGGGCACGTCGTTCCAGCAAGAGCCCGGCAAGCACCCTTCGATGTGCACGCGGGAGCACAGTTGCACGACGCTGCCAGCATCGGCCGCTGCGGCAGGCACGTCGTCAACGTAGCGCTGTGCCACGGCCTGTCCGCTGAGGCCGTCGAAACACAAGCTGCGATTGTCGGTGCAGACGTCGAGTTTGGGCCAAAGTACGCAATCCTCGTCGACGACGCAGCTGAAGGCTTCAGGTGGAAGCGCTTGTCGTGTCTCCTGCATGACGTCGCGTGCGGCGACGACACAGGGGTCTTCGGGGTCGGGCTCAGGGTCTTTGTTGTGCACCAGCACGCCCCCCGCGAAATAGTTGTGGTCGGGCTCGACGGTGATGTTGAAGACGTCCGCCGTTGCTGCAGTCGTCGTCGACGACCAAATGCTCTGCTCGGTTGTGTTGCCGGCGCCAAGGCGAACAAAGCGGTCGTCGTCGTCGACGGATCCTGCCGACACATACGCGCCTTTCGCAGGGCTGTAGATGGGGTGGTTGTGTGTGACGCCCAACGAGATGCCGTCGGGGGCCGTCAGGTGCAGCGTGGGTTGAGCCGCATGCTGGTGGGTGTGCACCACCCTGCCCTCGACGACGACGCCGCGGTGGTGATCGTATGAAAGAACGACGTCACCGACCTGCAGCTGCTCAATGGAGATGGGGCCAGACGGTGTCGCGACAGGCGTGCCCGCGACAAAGCAGGAGTCGGTCGGCGTTGGCGGGCAGCCGGCCAAGAGGACGGCAGCGAGAAGAACAACAGTGTGGCGCATGCAGACATCCAGAAATGCAAGTCAGGAGCTTTGCTGGTCGGCTGTGTTGAGGGCTTAATGTCCCGTGGAGGGATACCATGAAATGGCCAGTATTCTTCGTTCTCCTTGCCACGATGAGCAGCCGGCTTTCGTGGCGCTACGGACGCGCCGACGGTACACAGAAGTGCCCATCCTGGGCTCCTGAGCTCCACCTAAGGACAACCGAGATGTGCGGTCGAACGGGGTTGCACCAGTCGCCTATTGCGAGGCCATTGGCCGCCGGCTCCTGAAGGACTGAGCTTGCGCTGCTCTGACTGCTTTGCTGTTTCAGGGAGAGATTGCCATGAGACTGATTCCATTTGTTGTTGCTCTTGTTGCTGCACTCACTGGGTGCCCTGATGAACCGCCCCGCCCACCGACGCCCGCAACGTCAGATGCTGGAGCAGCAGGTGCTTTGCCGCAGGCCCCTCAAATCGAGGTCGATGACCTCGCCAAAGTGCTGCCCAAAGACGAAAATGGAAATTCGATCTTGTGGAAAGTGGGTTCTGAGCTCATCGGCATCGGCCCGCCCCCCACCCCCGGGCCGAACACCGCAGTTGCAGCCTGTCGCGACTTGTCGACCTCCTGCGCCATCGCCACAAAAGGAGACACAGATGGATGCCATGACAAACTTCCAGTTTGCGCGACCAACGAGCCGTGGAATGAAGAAAAAGAGTGTTGTCCTGAGGCTTGCGTCCACGCCTATCGAGAAGAAAGAAGACTCGGTGCATCCAAAGCAGATGCATCAATCGCCGTCTTTGGCTCTGACCACGAATGCTTTCCTGGCCTAAAAGAGTGGTACCACGAGCGTGGTGGAAAACCATACTTGGCACCACGTCGAGCACCGGTGCCCCTGCCATGAAGTTCTCACTGCAGACTTTTGTCGCTTGTGGAGTTTTCCTTGGGTCTGGGTCTGCTTGGGCATTTGACTCTTGGGCCTGCGGCCAAGGTGCCGCGGATTGTGAAGGCTTGGAAGCCGCCCACACAGCTGGACATGGGCAGGTCAAGCACTACAACCTCGAGGCCATCTTGGCGGTGGGCTTTCGGGTTCGGTCGAAGCGCGGGACGCAGTTCCGACGCTGGGCGAACGCACAGTTGCAGGAGTTCCTCGTCAAAGGCTTCGTCATACTCCACTAACGTCAGGGGGCTGTTTCGGCGGCGATGCTGGCCAGAACCCAGCGAACTGGCCGTCGCAAGTGCACTCCCTTCGTCATGCTCGTCGATATTTCAGCCACTTGAGTAGCGTGGAGCCCAAGGATTGAACCACTGCTGGTCGACTCGCTGGTTTTCGCGCCTTTTTCGCGAACTGGGCGCGAATTTTTCCCTATTCTTTCCAGCACCTTAGACAGCCAGGTTGGAGCTGCTGAATCCTCAGGTGTCAATCATGGCCGAGCACCTAGAAACACACGCTAAGCATTTGTTTTCTCTTAATTTTAGCTCACGCAACGTCACTCAAAATCACGCTGTTTTACGGTGTCTGCTGGCACGCTGCTGTACCTACTGCTGTACCTAACGGCGGCCCGCAAACCCTGGCTGGGAGTGCTCAGGGCGTCACTCAGCGTCACGCTATTTGCGGAGTCTGCTGTGCCAAAAGGTCGTTTTTGGTGCCTTGCCGATGGATCAGATCCGCAACCCTTCGCTATCGGCAAGCAATCGCGGATGCGACCGGGCAGCACAGATTCGACTTGCCCATTTCAAATCCTAGAGCCACCCTGTTTCAGGGAGGGCTCATGCGGCATTGTCATCCGCTTTTTTTCGGCCTGCTTCTTGGCTGCCTAGCTGGGTGTCCGGACTCCGCGGGCTCACCGCGAGCGACTTCGCCGTCCAACCCCTCCACTGCACCGTCCTATCCACAAGCGCCGACCGTCCCTGTAGATGAGCTGGCGAAGGTGCTTCCCGAAGACGAGCAGGGGAACAAAGTGTTGTGGAGCATGGGCAAGACAAAGGTTGTCCTCGGTCCGCCCCCGATACCTGGACCCAACACCAGCTCGGCCGCTTGCCTTCAGCTGAAAACATCCTGCCTGGTCGCTTCGTCCAGCCCCAAAGAGTCAGTGCTGGATGAGTGTGTCGATGGCCTTCCGCGATGTGAAACGAATGAGCCGTGGACAGAAGCGCAGCCATGCTGCCCATCGAGCTGTGTTGACGCTTACAAAGAAGAGCGACGACTCGGAGCGTCGCAGTTGGAGGCGTCAAGCGCTGTCTTCGGGTCGAACCACGAGTGCTTTCCGGGCTTGCGCGATTGGTACCGTGAAAAAGGAGACCCGAATCCCTACCTCGCCCCGCGTCGCGCGGCACTTCCTGAGGAAGCGAGGTGAAGTGGGCGAGTGTTTGCGACGGTTCAGGTTTCCGTCGACGGTCGTCGACCGGTGCAGACCTCGAATGCCAAACAATCACCTTGCATGTTGGCCAACATGGGGCTTTGATGTCCCGTGGAGGAATGCCCATGACGCGCTACCTGGCCCTTGTTGTCGCTCTTTTCCTCGCGGGTTGCCCCAACGAGCCTGAGACGCCTGCACCTACACCCACCGCAGATACTCCTGCTCCAGAGGGGGTAGCCCCTGAGGCAGACCCGCTTCCGCAAGCCCCGAAGATTCCGGTGGACGAGGTCGCCAAGTTGCTTCCCGTTGACGAAAACGGCGACAAAGTGCTGTGGGACACGGGTCAGCTCAAGGTTGTGTTGGGCCCCAAGCATGAGCCAGGGCCAAACACTGCGATGGCGGCCTGCCAGGACCTTGAGACGTCGTGCCTTGTCGCCTCAAAAGACGAACGCGATGTTGTCCTCGACAACTGTGTCGCCCGGCTACCGATATGCGAAACACCCGAACCTTGGAACGAAGCCGCATGTTGCCCTCAAGCATGCATCGCGGCGTACCAGCGGGAGCGGGAGCTTGGAGCCACGCAATTTCAGGCGGGACGCGCCGTGTTCAGCTCCATCCACGAGTGTTTTCCTGGCTTGCAGGAATGGTATCGCGCGCAGGGCGGAACGCCGCATCTGGCACCGAGAAGAGCGCAATGATGCAGCGGGTTGTTGTTGTTCTGCTCACGCTGTTCTGCGCTCCAGCGCTTGGCTATGACTCAAAAGCATGCGGTACCGGCAGTGCCGACTGTGAAGGCCTTCGCGCAGCAAGAGAACCATGGATCGACGCTGAACATGCGTTGATTTGGCAGCGTACTCGAGAACACGCTGGACTTCCGTCTGCCCTCGACCAGACGTTCGTCGTATCCAATTGGTCGATGGCGGCGTCCGTGTCTGATGCCTCCGGCGACTTTGCAACGGTGGCCAACGCACCGCTCGACATCGCAGAAACGCATCAGGCTCGTGAAGTGCGCATCGCACCGTTCGCGCAGCTGCCCGACAAGGCGTACACTTTGTGGGATTGGGCGTCGGGCAACGAAGGGTGCCCGCCGACGGGCACAGAGATGTTTGAGGGATGCCATGGGTTTGAGCAACACATGGGATGGCTCAACTCAAACCACTTCATGCCGCAGTCCGAGCAACTGTTTTTTCAACTCCACCACTCGGCCGTGGCTCGCGCACGGGAATGTGCCCAGCTGGCCACTGCCCTCCCAGAAACACCTCTCGCTTCCGACATCTTGCAAGCCTGTGACCGCGAGGCGCTGGTTCTCGAAGCTGTAGCCCACCACTACCTTCAAGATGCTTGGAGCATGGGCCACATGTGGGAGCGATGGGGCTCACCCGAGTCCAGCGACTTTGTCTTGGCCGTCGCATCCGACCCAGAACTGGCAACAATGCAAGCGGTCGGTCTGTCGATTGGAGCTGGGTCCGGGATGATTCACGGGGCACAGGCAATCACTGGGTTTGAAGATGCGATGTGTTCTCCCAACGACGGCGTTCGCTACGCACATCACAACGAGCTTCACTTCGGCGCCGGCGACCTGCACCTCGAACAGGTGGAGTTCGAGCCTGCGTTGGCCGAGCAAAAGGCCCAGTTTTATGCATGCACAACGACCGCCATGCGAGAGGTGTATGCAGCATCGTCACGAGCATTTGGCCCCTTGGCCGCATCCTCCTTCCCTCAAGCAAACCTTCAAGCTGACTGTTTTGTTCAACGAGCTCTCAACCAATCCATTGCAGTTGGTGCTGCGGTTCAAATCCCGGTCGACCACCCCAAACTGACTGCAGGAGCTACGATGAGTGTCACCTCAATGGGGGCCTCTGCTGCGGGCATTGGAGCGCCGGTTGTCGTTGCAGGGGTTGTTTCAGTTGCGGCGGCTGTCTACTTCACGCACCGGTCCTACCTTGATGCCATCGGCATCGACGTGCCCGTTTGGGAAGAGGCGGAAAACACGGAGCCGCCACCAAGAGCAGACCCCCTTGATGACGCAGTCGATGCAGAGCCCATTGAGCCTGACTTCAACACTTTGGGCATCAACGCCGTTTTCATTCCGCTGACCTCTGACCTGTTGCTTCAAGCGAACCTCATATTGACGGCCTTTGGGCGCAGTTTTGTTGATCGCAGCGTCGAAAACCGGTGGCAAGTGGACATGGCTTCGCTGAACACCGCCTTGGTCATGGGCGCAAGGCTAGATCCAGAGGGGACAGGTCTTGCCAGCGGAGAAATGGGCCCTCTTCTCGGCATGCAGCCCAACAGCGCCTACGACGCCAGCGACCTTTCCTACAGAGACCCGGCCCCGCCATACGAAGTTGCCGCGATTGACGTCAGCCTCGAGCCCCTCCAGCAAAACGCCGGCAACATCCTCGCTCGGACGTTCGTCGACGCGCACGCAAAGGACTGGTGCGACGTACTTCATGAAGAGGGAGACGACGAGTTCTCCATCAACCGCATGAAGGAGCGCTGTCAGAATGAGTCCCTCGACGACGAGGCGCGTGAGACGGCCTGCGGCATCTGCACCAAGTTCGCGTCGTGGTTTGCAGCCGTCGACCCTGAAGAGGCGCCGCTTGCTCCCCTCTCTATCTGCCAGGCACTGAGCGACAAACCCGGCATCGTCATGACAGCGTCGTCAGGACAGACCTTGCCCGACGTGGCCAACACGTGGTGCTCCGAGTCTGACCCTGAGTACGCGTTCAATGTCTCAGGCAATGGCTCGCAGAGACAGGACGGCGGAGGTACATCGACGTTTGATGCGGCCGTCATCGGCACCGCGTCCGTCAATGCCTCGGCCACAAGCTGGACTCTTTCTGGCGAGCTGACGTCTGCGTCGTTCTCGTTTGTGTCCGAAGGTGGCAACCCTGGTGGAGGTGGAACCCAGCAGCCACCGCCTGACTACCGCTGCTACCTGAACGACCAAAATCCACCCAGTATGACGTGCGGCGGCCCAGGCGGAGACGGCTATGCCCCTTCGTCGTTCATCGTCCGTCAAAACGGGAGTGCCCCCCCCTTCCACGACGTCGGCATCGAGATGCAGACGCTGCCATTTCGGTTCTCGGAGGTCCCTCTCGACGAATCCGTCGCCGTGTCCGTGGAGTGGGCCATCGACAACAATGGCCCGGACGCACTCCCTTCCTACGCGTTTCCAATGACCGTCTCGTTTGAGTTCGACTCTGCCTCTGAAGGGCTGACGGTGACGGCGCACGCGCAGGTTCCCGAAAGCTACTCGGCCACCGTTTACCCGACGGAATAGGATGCTCCTTTTTGCGAGCCCATCGGCCTCTGCTGGTCCGGGTGTCTGCAAAAACCAACCGGCGGTGACACCTGCCGTTTGACAAGCAGCTGGGTACGACGCCCCCAGCGAACCATCTTGGCGGCCAACCCTTGCGGCGGTATCCGACGTCCATGTCACGCAAACCCCGCAAAAAACCATCCCACCTTCGTCTCGCCACCGACGCCGGATTTGCTCCGTCGGATGAAAGCTGGCTGGTGGTGTCGTTCAACATGCCGGGCTTCGTCACCGACGAGGACAAGCCCTACCAGGCGGTGGTGATCGCCATCCTCGACGAGGACGGCATGATGTTGGGCAGCAATGCCGGGCATCCGAGAAAGCTGCGCGAGACCATCGCCGACGTTTTCCAGATGGCCACGACGGCTCCACCCATCGGTGAGCCACGACGGCCGGCGCGCCTGTTGGTGGCCGCAGACCTCGTCCACGCGACCAAGGGCGCCGTGCACGACGTCGAAGTGGTGCAGGCGCCGAAGTCGCTGGCGGACAACATGTCGGCCCACCTCCTCGAGAGCTTCGAGGAATACGCCAACATCGGCGACGAGGGCGAAGTCTCTGGCCCCGACCGCTTCTTGGAGTTGGACCTCGACAACGAGGACTTCGACGCATTCTTCAGCGCCATGGCGAACCTCTACGAACTCCAGCCCTGGGAACTCTTGCCGTCGTCGGACGAAGCCGTCGGCGTGTGGCTCGAGGCCTACGGAAAGACGTTCCCCGTCTGCGTCATGGGCCAAGCGGGCGAGTCGTACGGCGTCCTCATCTTTGACGACTACGACGAGTACGAGTCGTACCTCCTGGCGATTGACGACGAGGACATCGGGTCGCTGCCGAATGCCATCTCGTTGAACTTTGAACGCGGCGCCGACATCTCCGACGACGCTCGCAAGCGCATCGCGGCGGCAGGCTGGAAGGTGGCCGGACCGAACGCCTATCCATGGCCCTTCGCCTACGACGCAGAGCTCGGTCCACGACCTCCTTCACTGGAAGAGGTCGTCCTTGGCACAGCCGTCATCGAGGCTGTCGCGCAAGCGCTGCGCGGTCGGACGGCAGCTGACATGGAGCGCGCGCTCGACGGCGAACAGTTGGGTGTTGCGCTCCGACCTGAGGGCAAGCGGGAGCCCGTCGCATGGGTGTCAGCGCCCTGCTTTGAATTCCCCCTTGCCCACCCCGACGTCGAGAACATGGCGATTGCCTACCTCGACGCTTATGACGAAGACGTCGTTCTCGACCAGTTCTTTGACGCCAACAGCGTCTTCGTCAACGCCTACCAATCCGAGACAGGACTGACGACAGACCACGTACAGTCGCTGGCGCCGTTCTTTGCCACGATGTACTCCCTCTTCGGCTCGACCTTGAGAGATGCGAACGAGCATGACGTCATCGACACGGTTGACAGTGAATCGATCCTCGCGTGGCTGCCAGACGGTCAACAACGTCAACTCGTGGACGGTCTGCTTGGTTTCTTTGAGTGGCTTCAAGGTAAGGAAGCATTCCCCAGCGCTTGTGCCATTCATGCCAGCCTAAAAGCTTGGATCGACGACGAGGACGCTGTCGCGTCTCCAAAAACGAAGAAGAGGGGTCGAACGCCCGCCGCCGACAAGCCTTCCTGCGAAGAGGTGCTGAATCTTCCCAGTTTCCAGTTGGATGACCTGACAGGCGCCGACATCTCCAAACGCGCTTGGGTGTTGGCGCTCCTCGTCGAGGCAGGCGGCCGACTGCGTTTCGCCGATGTCCTGCAAGGACTGTTGGACGTCGGTGCCTACCGCAACAGCTCAGACCTCAGCAAAGGCATCGGGCGTCTCGGCCTCGACAGGGCACCCTTCTTTGAGGAGGCCGGTGACGTCGTTCTCGACCCCTATGACGACGAGGCGGACCGCCTTGCGTTGGACCTGAGGTACGTGCTCCGTCCCATGGAGCAACAAGACGTCATCGCGCCTCTGCCGGACGCGCACACGCCCGTCGACGACACGGCGCGCGTTGCGCTCGATGACCTCGCCGGTGTCTTCGAGTTTTTGCGGCTGTCCAACGTGCGCACCGTGATGCTGGTCCTCGACGCCATGCTGGCCGTGGACGCCGGCACCGCCGTCGCTTCGGAGACGGTGGTCAAGTGGATGGAGGAGCACGGTGTCTCCACCGACCTCGACAAGCAGCGCAAAGAGATGCGCCGCAAAGACCGCGCCGTTGAAGTGCTGGACGGAGACCGCTGGTACGTCGACGTCGACAAGCATGAAGCGACGCTGTTGAAGATCCGTAAGGAAGCCCACGGTCTCGCCGTGCGTGCGCGAGAAGACATGGCGCACCGCGCGAAGATGGATGCGCTGTTCGCCGACCTCGACGCCAGACGTGCCGTGGAGAAGGAGGAAGAAGAGAGGAAGACGCGCGCGGTGATGGCGTTCTACGAGTTTGAAGACGACATCATCTCCGCGACGGTCGACAAGCACCGCGACATCGTGCTGACGGTGCACGCCGACCAAGCTTCTGTTCGTCGCCACGTCGAAGCGTTTGATGTCGTCGTCGGCGTCGACATCGTGGAGTTCGCTCGTCGCATGGGCGTGTCGCGCGCCAAGGTCGACCTCAAGGAATTCATGCCCAAACAAAAGACGGTGTCGTCGAAGGGCAAAAAGCGTCTCCCCGTCACCCTCGCCAGCCTCGTCGAGGGCACCTTTGTCCATGTCGGCTGGGGCGACAACGCACCGGAACTGGCGGACACCAAAGTCATCGAGCGCAGCCTGCGCAGCGGCGACACGCAGAAGGCGTGCGACGAGTTGTTCAAGACGGCAGAGGCCATGTTTCACCTCGCCGTGTATGCCGACCTGCACTTCGTGATGTGGGCGAGCGACCCCAAGCAGAAGCTCTGCCATCCGCTGCGCACCGACGGTGGGATGGGCGTCGCCTCCATGCGAGAGATGGCGCGCGAAGCGTACGAGAGGGACGAGCCGCTGTACGGCGTGTACGGCGGCCCGGCACGACTGCGCGACTTCAGAGCACAAATGCTGAAGATGACGGCTGCGCCGGTCGGGTCTGGCTTCGTGCACAAGCTTTGCGCTCCGGATGGCGAAATCGTCGACGAGGACCTCATCATGCAGGTGCTCACTGAGGAGGAGTTTCGCAAACTGGGAGAGCAGCCCGCGTTTGTGCACAACGACGTCGAGGGCGGTGGCAGCGTCGACGTAGAACTCGAGACTGAAAACGCCGAGCGCCGCACCGAAGCCATCATGATGGACTTCTTGAAGGCGCTGAAGAGAGGGCGGCCGCCGGACCTCATCCCGTTGGGCATGGTGTTGGACCCGGACGTTCCCATGGCGAGGCTCAACATCAACGGGCCACCCACGACAGGAGACCTCGCCGGACGTCGCTTCACGTTTGAAGAGGCGTACAGCCCGCACCTTGACGACGACATCGTCGGGCTCACCGTCGTCGACGTGGAGACCAACAAAGTCGAAGCCGACTTTCGGTATGAGATTCCCCCCAGCCTCGGCGCGTTTGACGGCAAAGTCATCTGCGCGCTCGACCGGACCAAAAAGCAGGGCCAACACGCCAACGAGTTGATGAAGGCATTTGCATCGCTGGTGGGGTCAGACCCCAGCGCTCGCCAGCATTTTGCGCACCACAACGCCATGGTGAAGGACGCGGTCTCAGACCCGACGCACCCGGGCGCCAGCCTGTTTGAAAGTCTGCGCTACAGCGGGTTCACGCCGCAGGCGCCGGTGCGCAAAGACAAGGAGCCAGGACGCAATGACCCCTGCCCTTGTGGCAGCGGCAAGAAATACAAGAAGTGCTGTCTGCGAAAGAAGTGATGACGATGAGTGAACAGCAAGAGCCCGGCGGGGAATTCATCCTCTACACCACTGACGACGGACAGACACGCGTCGCGTGCCGCTTTGAAGCGGAGACGATTTGGCTGTCGCAGGCGCTGATGGCCGAGCTGTTCCAGAGCGCATCCCAAAACCCAAGCACGCGCTCGTCGAAGAATCCAAAGGGTTCTTCGCATCCCAAAGTGAGCGAAGCGAACGTGGGACCAGACCACGCCGCAGAACATCACGCTGCACCTCAAATCGCTCTTTGAGGACGGCGAGCTCGACGAAGGCGCAACTTGTAAGGATTACTTACAAGTTCGACGCGAAGGACAACGAGACGTTCGCCGGCAGGTCAAGCACTACAACCTCGAGGCCATCTTGGCGGTGGGCTTTCGGGTTCGGTCGAAGCGCGGGACGCAGTTTCGACGCTGGGCGAACGCACAGTTGCAGGAGTTCATCGTCAAAGGCTTCGTCATGGATGACGAGCGGCTGAAAAACCCTCCCGTCGAGGGCGCCAGCGTCGTTCCGGACTACTTCGACGAGTTGCTGGAGCGCATTCGCGACATCCGTGCCAGCGAGCGTCGGATGTACCTGCGGGTGCGGGAGATTTTCAAGCTCTCTGCCGACACGAGCCGCAGGCAGAAGAAACCACGTCGTTCTTCCGCATCATTCAGAACAAATTGCATTTCGCAGCGACGGGGCAGATGGCCGCCGAGCTCATCCACAGTCGAGCGGACGCATCCCAACCCAACATGGGGCTGACGGTGTGGAAAGGTGAAATCATTCGCAAGACCGACGTCACCGTCGCCAAAAACTACTTGAGCGCAGACGAGATTGATGAGCTGAACCGCATCGTCGTCAGGTGGCTGGATTATGCGGAAGACCAAGCTCGTCGACGAACACCCGCAACGGTGACAGGATCCTCTTTCCGACGAGAAGGGGCCGGTACCGGTTCTCCGCCATGCTGCGGCGCCCTCTCATTCGGTGCGGAGAAAAGGCGGGGCTCACCAAGCACGTGACCCCGCAGACCCTCCGCCGGACGGTCAACAATCTCATTCGCCAAGCGGCAGGTGAGATTGCAGCACGGGCCATCACTGGACACGCCACCCAAGCGATGACGGAGCACTACTCCGACGTCACCGCCGCGGAAAAGCATCGAGCTGGTCGAGCCGCGTTCGGCGACATCATCGAGATCGCGAGTGTGCCCAAGGAACCAACTCCTGTAGTGGCAAGCCGAACCCCCGACGCAACCCCAAGTTCATCCGAGGAACCAGCGGCTGATGCGCCCAACGATGGCCAAGATTCCTCTGCTGTACCTGGCTGCTGTACCTCTGACGAAAGTCCAGCAGATTGGTTTGAAAAGGAATGGTTCGAGAATTGAGAAACCCCGGATTCCCAAAGGAAATCCGGGGCTTACATGGTAGACACGACTGGGATTGAACCAGCGACCCCCACCGTGTCAAGGTGATGCTCTACCACTGAGCTACGTGTCTACACGGGGTGCGCTTACCTACCCTGCCGTCAGACGAGTTGTCAACAGACTATCTTCAGTCTTTCTGCTGTTTGTCTGAGAATCACGACAAAACAACCACTTACAGAACCGCAGTTCGCAGCAGACGATCGCGATGGAGGCAGCGTCCCTAGCGCCTACAGCGACGCATCCAGGCGAACGTGCTGGATCTCACGCCGGCGTGACCCAAGCGGCGCCAAGTTCCGTCCTGCGGGCATACAGCACTTGTTTGAACGTGCTTCGTGTTTTGCCGTGAGGAGGTGGCCATGGGTCGCTCGTCTGCGTTTTTTCGTTTGTGGTCGTCGGCGTTTGCATCGACGGCGTTGATGGTGGCATTGGCGGGGTGTCCTGGCACCAAGCCCGGCCCCGAGCCTGAGCCGGGGGAGCCAGCGGTGGGTCCTGAAGAGCCCGAGCCCCAACCAGACCCCCAACCCGGCGTCGACGGCGGCGGCGAGCCCGACCCCCAACCTGGTGTCGACGGCGGCGGCGAGCCCGACCCCCAACCTGGTGTCGACGGCGGCGGCGAGCCCGACCCCCAACCTGGTGTCGACGGCGGCGGCGAGCCCGACCCCCAACCTGGTGTCGACGGTGGCAGCGAACCCGACCCCCAACCCGGCGTCGACGGCGGCAGCGAGCCTGACCCCCAACCTGGCGTCGACGGTGGCATGCAAGAAGGCACCACCATCGCCGACCTCCTTGCCCACGGCAACGGAACAAACCTCGACCTTCTCGTCGAGGACGTCTACGTCGCCTATGCCCGCGACACGGGCTTCTCCTTGCAAGCCGAACGCGACGGCCCCGCCATTTGGGTGTACGAGCCAGGCCACACCGTCGCTGAAGGCAACCGCGTGTCCATTCGCGTGACCGAGCTGTCGACCTACGTCGGCACCCCCCAGGTGAGCGGGCACATCCTCGTCGCCAACGACATGGGCGCCTACGACGTGCGCACCCATCTTGCACAAGACCTCACCGTGGCGCCTGGCCCTTCGACCTTGTCGGAGCTCGTGCAGTTCACCGGCGCCACCGCCCTCAGCAGCAGCAACGGGTTCGACTGGGACGTCGAGCTGACGTCTGGTGTCACCGTGCACTTCTACAACCGTCAGAACCTCGCAGGGCTCTGCGCGGGCGCCACCTTCGACGTCGACAGCAGCTATGTGGGCCTCGGCAACAATGGCTACTCGGTGCGCTCGTACAACGCCGGCGACGTCGTCAACGTCAACACGTCGGCGTGTGCTGCGGCCACACCTGCCACCATCGCCGACCTCCTCGCCCACGGCGACGGACAGAACCTCAACTTGCTCGTCGAAGACGTCTACGTGGCCTACGCCCGCAACGACGGCTTCACACTGCAAGGCGTGCGTGGTGGGCCCGCCATCTACGTCTACAACGTCGGGCACACCATGTTCGAAGGCAACTTGGTGTCGCTGCGGGTCACGGAGTTGTCGACGTTTCACGGCATGCCGCAAATCAGTGGATACGTGCCCGTCGCCAACGACCTCGGCGCCTACGACGTCGAGGCCAACTTGGCGGAGACGCTGACCGTGTCGCCGACGTCTGACCACCTCGCCGAACTCGTCACCTTTGCCGGTGCCACCGTCATCGCCGAAGAGGGCTTCAACCACTTCACCGCGTTGTTGACGTCGGGGCAGACACTGTCGTTCTACTCGTACAACAACGAAGCTGGGCTGTGCGTCGGCGCCACCTTTGACGTCACCGGCGCCTATGTGTCGTTCTACGACGGCGCCTACTCGGTGCGCAGCTACTACGGCGACGACATTGCCAACGTGAACCCCGCGCTTTGCAACAACAGCCCCACGGTGACGACGTTGGATGCGCTGCGCGCCAACGGCCCAGCCACCAACCTCAACGCGCTCGTCGAAGACGTCTACGTGACCTACGTGCACGGCATTGGATTCAACGTACAGGCCGGCCCCACCGGCCCTGCCATGTTCGTCGGTGCCGACATGCACGCCATGTTCGCAGGCAACCTCATCTCGCTGGAGGTCTACGAAACCGCCCTCGTCGACGGCGAGATGATGATTGTCGCCGGCAGCGTGGTGGCCAACGACGGCGGCTTTTATGACGTCGACGCCAACCTCAGCCAAGCATTGACGACGTCCCCCGGCACCGACACGGCCGCCGAGTTGGTGAACGCCACGTCGGTGACCGTGCTGTCGACGGAGGAGAGCCTGATTCGCGGTGAACTCAGCAATGGTGCCGCCATCGACGTCATCCACGGTGGAGACCTGACGCCGTTCTGCAGCGGGGCCACCTTCGACATCGAACGGGGCGTCGTGCTGTACTCCGTCGACCAGCATTACGTGTTGGCGGCTTACGACGTCGACCTCGCCAACTTGAACACGTCTGGTTGCACGGCGACGCCAATCACCATCGCCGACCTCAACACGGTGCCCCCGAGTGCTGGCCTCAACTACCTCCTTGAAGAGGCGTACATCGCCTACGCGCACTTCGACGGCTTCACCTTGCAGAACAATGCTGGCGGCCCTGCCATCTACGTCTATGAGCCGAACCACGGCCTGACCGCGGGCAACAGAGTGCAACTGCGGGTGTACGAGACCATCACCTTCGACAACATGTTGGAAATCGTCGACTACGAAGTCGTCAGCAACGACAACGGCATGTTTGATGTGTCGACGCTGGCAACAGAATTGACGGCCGTCCCCGACCTCGACGACCGCGCCGAGTCGGTGACGATGACGGGCGCGACGGTGTTGTCGGGGTCGCACACCTACTGGCAAGTGGAGCTGTCCAACGGCACGCAAGTGACGCTGTACCACTGGGACAACGTCGTCGGCCTCTGCCCCGGCGCCACCTTCGACGTCGTGCGGGGCTTCGTCATGGAGAACAACTTTGGCTACTTCGTGCGCACCTACTTCGCCGAAGACATCGCCAACCTCGACACCGCGGCTTGCAGTGCGACCTCCACCGACAACTGGGGCTTCGAAGATTGGACGACGTCGGATCCGCCTCCGGGCTTTGCCAAGACGTCCACCGGCTTCACCGTCGTCGAGGAGACCACCTTGGTCAGCGAAGGCACGTCCTCGGCCAACCTCACCTGGACCTCCACGACCACCCAAGACTTCGACGCCACCCACTTTGTCGACGTCACCCCAGGGCAAACTGTGACGTGTGCGGTCGACGTGTATGACAACGATCCGGAGGGCCGCGTGCGTCCTGGCGTCGTCTTTCGAGACGCCGGCAACGTCTACCAAAACGTGTACTCCGCCGACCAAGCCGCCTGGCAAACCATGACCACCATCGCGGTTGCGCCTGCAGGCGCCACCGGCGCGTCTTGCCGCGTGCGCATGTACGACGTGGGACCTTGGGACGGCAACGCCACCGTGTACCTCGACAACATGTCCATCAACGTGCAGTAGACGGCCTCAGCGTCTCTGCTCGGCCAGCCTCGCGGGGCTGGCCTTTTTTGTGCGCATTCGCCCACGTCGAATGTGCCTCTGTTGCGTGGCTGACACGTGCTTGCGGGGCGCAGACGTGTTACCCCATCTGGGTCTGGCCATAGATCACGATGACAATCCATCGGTCATCTGGCGTTTCGCCGACTTTGTGATCGCGGCCCTCAACATGGAGTGCATGATGCGCAAGCCGCTTCTGATGATGTTCTCTGCTTCGGTGTTCGCTTTGGCGCTCGCCGGATGCCCTGGTGAAACCCCTGACCCAGACGGTGGCGAGCCTGAAGCGCCCGCCGACTCTGGCGAGCCTGAAGCCCCGGTCGACTCCGGCGAGCCTGAGGCCCCCGTCGACTCCGGTGAGCCTGAGGCCCCCGTCGACTCCGGTGAGCCTGAAGCCCCCGTCGACTCTGGCGAGCCTGAAGTGCCCACCGACGGCGGCGAAGAGCCCACCGACGGCGGCGAAGAGCCCACCGACGGCGGCGAAGAACCCACCGACGGCGGCGAAGAGCCCACCGATGGCGGCGAAGAGCCCACCGACGGCGGCGAAGAGCCCACCGATGGCGGCAATGTCGACCCCACCGACGGCGGCGAAGAGCCCACCGATGGCGGCAACGTCGACCCCACCGACGGCGGCGAGCCCATCGACGGCGGCGAGCCCACCGATGGCGGCGCCATGAACACCGCGACCATTGCGGACCTTCTGGCTGCTCCCGAAGGCGCCGTGGACATGCTCGTCGAGAATGTCTACGTCACCTACGTCCGCACCATCGGATTCACCATCCAGGCGGACCCCACCGGCCCAGCCATCTTTGTCTTCGACACCAGCCACACGCTCGCCGTTGGCAACATGGTGTCTTTGCACGTGACTGAAGTCGGCTCCTACCAAGGAATGCCCCAAGTCACCGCCCACACCGTCGCCGCAAACGACATGGGCGCCTACGATGTTGCCGCCAACCTCGCCCAAGAACTGGTGGACGTGCCAGGCCCCGACACCCTCGCCGAATTGGTGAAAGTCACTGGCACCACGTCGTCTGCGGGTGAAGGCAACGAGTGGACCATCGCCCTGCCCGGCGGCGTGCTCGAGGCCACTTTGTACACCTTCAACAACCAAAATGGGCTGTGCGCTGGTGCCACGTTCGACATCGTCAGCGCTTACATCAGCGTGTCCAACGGCGAATACACCATTCGATCGTACGAAGCGGCCGACATCACCAACGTCAACACCGACAACTGCGCGCAAGCGACCGTTGTTGGCACTTGGGACTTCGAAGACTGGACTGGGATGCCTCCCGCAGGGTTTGACGTTGAGGCCTCGGGTGAGGTCATCATGGTCGAAGAAACGACGAACGTTGGCGCCGCCGGTGGAACGTCGTCTGCCGCCGTCCTCTGGACGACTCAAGCCCAAGCCAGCACCGACATCGTCGCTACTGTGACCTACCCCATCACGGAAGGGCAGACCGCGACCTGTGCGACTGACTACTACGACAACGACATTGCAGGACGTGTTTGTCTGAACGTCGTCCTCGGTGGCAACGGGCACTACCAAGGAAGTTGCTCTGTGGATGCCGACGCATGGCAAACAATGGAACACTCCGCAGTTGCTGCCGCCGGTGAAACCACATTCACCTGCGCCTACCGCTTCTACGACGTGAGCGCCAACTGGGACGGTGACGCAGAAGTCTACCTCGACAACCTGGTTGCTTCGATCACAGACTGACGGAGCAGCTCGTGCCAACAAACGCCCGCCCTCACCGGCGGGCGTTTTTTTGTGCCCCACTGCCCACCTACATGTCGGCAAAAGGGGCAAATGAAGGGCACGCTCCCATCGGCCATTTTGCGCCATCGTCACCGAGGTCTCACCGTCATCTCACCGACGACGCATTGCAGCACACGCGGTACTTGGCACCTTCGACACAACCCGATCGGAGGTGTCTGATGATGCGCCCTCGCCTGTTTTTGTCTTCGCTGTCTGTGCTCTGTGGCCTGCTTCTCGCCGGTGCCGACGGATGCGAATCCAGCGACGGCGCTCGCCCTGCAGCCGAGCCAGAGGCCACCCTGGATCGCGGCGACGCCAACCCGCTCTTTGTCGACGCCACGACGACGCCGGCGCCTGCAGCCGAGCCCAGCGTCGACGCCACCGAGCCAGAGCCCCCCACGCCTGAATCTCCAGCGCCCGAGGCGGAGCCCGACGAACCCGCCGTCGCCCCGGAGCCAGCTGCAGAGCCTGCTCCCTCCCCCGAACCGACGCCGTCACCGGCGTCTGAGCCCGAGCCTGCGCCCTCCCCTGCAGCCGAGCCCGCACCGACCCCAGAGCCAACGCCTGAACCAACGCCTGAGCCAACGCCTGAACCCAGCGCGCCTCCCGCGCCGACCGTTGTCGACGTCGACACCCTGGTGGGCATGGCCGACGGCGCAGTCGACGTCGAGGTGCACGACGTCTACGTCACCTACGTGCGGAGCATCGGGTACACCGTGCAGGCCTCCCAAACAGCCGCCGCCATCTTCGTGTACGACGTAACCCACACGCGGCAGCTGGGCGAGCGGGTCGACTTGCAGGTGACGTCGTTGGCGTCATTTCACGGCCAAAAGCAAATCAACGCCGTCGAGGTGCTCGCCACCGACGGCGGAAGCTACGACGTCGTCGGCCAGTTGAGCACCGAACTCGAAGGCGCCCCCACCGCCGACGACGTGAGCCGCTTGATGCACGTGCCCGTGGGCATCGTCACCGCTGGCGAAGGCTCGTATTGGACACTGCTGCTGGCGTCAGACGTCGAGGTCGGCTTCTACCACGACGAGAACGTCGGCGGCCTGTGCCCAGGTGCCTGGGTGGACGTGCAGCACGCTTACATCGGTGTCTACGACGGGACGTACTCCTTGCGCACCTACAATGCCAGCGACCTCGTCATCGACACCAGCGACTGCGACGACGGCAGTGGCAAGACGTGGGGGTTTGAAGATTGGGCCGATGGGGTTCCGACGGCGTTTACTGCGTCGACGGCGGCGCTCTCGTTCGACGAGCACACGACGTCGACGTCTGAGGGCAGCAAAGCCGCGCAGGTGACGTGGACGTCGACGACCAACCAAGAGCTGATGCCCGACGAGTGGGTGCCCATCACCAGTGGACAAACCGCCACCTGCAGCGTCGACGTCGTCGACGAAGACAGCGGTGGACGCGCCCGGGTGTACATCACGTTTGACGTCAGCGGGAATCAGTTCAACGGCAACAACGCCTACTCCATCGACACCGTGGGGTGGCAGACCGTGTCAGACAGCCGACCGGCGGGCAGCAGCGACACCAGCTTCAAATGTGGCCTGCGGTTTTACGACGTGGGAAGTGGCTGGGACGGAGATGCCTCCGTCGTCGTCGACAACCTGAAGGCGACGGTCGAGTAGGCGTCGACCGACCGCCAACACATCAGCAGCACAAAAACGACAAATGCGCCATCAGCCGATGCTCGTCGAGCGGGCGGCGCATGATGAGGGCGGCGCCCTCGCGCAAGAACGCCTCGTCGACGGCGGCGCGGGCGTCGTTGCGGGTGACGATGACCGGACGCTGTTGCGTGGCGCCCCACCGCAACAACGCAGACGCGTCGGGCGAGGCGTCGTCGACGACGAGCACGGTGAGACGGCTGAGGTCGAAGTCGGCCGCAGGTGCATGTGCTCCAAAGGTGACGACGTCACAGCCCTCGCGCATGAGCACATCGCGCAGACGCGAGGCCGTGGCCGGGTTGTCGTCGACGATGCCGACGGTGATCGACAGACGACTCTGCTGCACGCGCTCGACCTCACGCATGAAGGTCGACTCGTCGAGGGGCTTGGAGAACACCATGGAGGCGCCGACGTCGAGGCATTGTCGTTCAATGTCGGCGCGCACGCGCCCCGTGACGACGAAGATGGGCAGGTGCGCTGCCTGGGTGCGCACAAAGTGGATGACTTTCAGCCCATCCATGTCGGGCAAGTTGAGGTCGACGCACACCAGGTCGACCGGCTCACGCATGGCCATCGCCAATGCTGTGGTGGCTTGCGAACAACCGATGACGTCGTGCCCATGCGCCTCGAACAACGCCGTCAAATGGCGCAACACCAGGGGGTCGTCTTCGATGAGCAGCACGCGCATGGCGTCTCCGGGCAGGACGTCGCTCTTTGTCATCGGCGTCGACGTCATGTCCTGAAGGCAGCCCAGACTCATGTCTCCTCTTGCGACGCCTCCGACTTGGGCCCACCTGGTTGGACGGCGGGCGGCCCCTTTGCCGTCGACGACGGCGCCCACTGCTGCAACAACAGCAGCACTTCAGCGCGCGCTGCCTGCGCCGCCGCACACGACGCCACGGCGGCCACCTGTGCTTCGGCGCTGGCTTTCTCACGCAAGTTGACGCTCAACAGCCCCTTTTGCCCCAGCATGAACGCCCGACGTTCGGCGTCGGCCAGCTTGCGCGCGTTGGCCGCCGCCTGCACGTTCAGCGTGTACATGGCGTGTTGCGCCGCCCACTGGGTGTAGGCCGACTCCACGTCGACGACGACGGCGTCTTCCACTTGCTGTGACAAATGCTGTGCCTGGCGAATGCGAGCCTGTGCCGCACGGGCGCCGCCGCGTGCTTTTCGACGTTGCACACTCCAGGCGACTTTCAAGCCAACGGCCACCCGAAAGTCGTCTTTCGTCGTCGACGAGCCGTAGGTGTTGGCGGGCCCCGCTTGTTGGGAGGCCAACGCCTGCAACTCCACCTTCGGACGGCCGAGGTTGTCGGCCGCTTCTTCATCAACGCGATGAGCGTCGACCAGCAGCGCCAACGATTTGAGCTCAGGCCACGTCGTGCGCAGCCGCTGCCGGGCAGACATTTCGGCCCACGCTGGTGGTTCTTCGACGTCGACACACAGGCCCGCCTCTGATGATGCGGGCAGCTGCGGCGTGCCATCGGCGTCGCGCAGATACAGCGAGAGCTTCAACGCCGCCGCCTGCGCCTTTTGCTCCGCCGCTTTGAGCTTGGCACGACGAGACAACACCTGTTGTTCGTTGTCGGCCAGCACCAGGCGCCGCTTGAGGCCGGCGTCGACTTGCTTCTGCAGCAACGCTTGGCGTCCCTCCGCGACGTCGAGCAGCGTCTTGGCGACGTCGACGCGTGCGACCTGCTCCTGCCATTTGAAGAACGCAGCTGCCGCCAGACGCTGCAGCCCCAGCTGGGTGTCAGCGGCTTGCGCTTCGGCCATGCCCACAAAGTAGTGCTGACGCTGCACGGCGGCGCGCTCGTCGTCGATGAAGAGGTCTTTCCACAGCTGCACGGAGGCGCCGACTTCGGCGCGCCCCAGCTGCCCGGTCACCCGCTTGCCCTCGTACACGGGGAAGTCGTCGCCATAGGCGTAGTTGGCAAACAAGCGCGTTTGCCCCCAACCGGGAAACCGCTGCTCGAACCCAAGCTTCGCCTGTCGCTCTCCGTAGCCCCCCAGCGGTGCAGCGCCGGCCTCACCGACGAGCTTGAGGTCGAACGGGCTCTGTGCGGCGCGCAGCTTGTGCCCAGCCTCGTCGGCTTTGGCGTCGGCGGCCTTCCACTTCGGGTGGTTCGGCAGGCGCCCAAAGACGTCATCGACGTCGAGCGCCCGGGCCGAGCCTGCAGCCGTGACCCCCATGACCACGACGAGAAGCGGCGCCCACGCTGTTGGCGCGACGTACGTCATGGCTTGTCCTTGTGGAGCTTGTCGCCCTTGTCTGACATGCCTTTGGCGCTGCCTTGGGTGCCGTGGGCGCTCTCACCCGACATCAGCCCGACGGGGAAGCCGTTCATGCGCCGCCACAACTCGAAGCCAAGGGACACTTCGTCGAGGAGGATCCACCCTTTGGCGCGTGTTCCCTGCCGCACTTGAGGGGGCGCCGGCCACGGCAAGTCGTCGTCGTCGGGAACGACCATCACGCGCAGCTTGCCGTCTTTGTTGGCGACCGGGTCGACGAAGGCCACGACTGCGCCGAAGGTGCCGACGGCGACTTGCGGCCAGCCCACCATCTGCACGGCGGGCCATCCCTCGAACTGCATGCGAACTTTGCGCCCAGGCGTCACCAGCGGCACGTCGTTGCCAGCCACCCACAGCTCGACGCCCCAGTCGCTGACGTCGGGGATGAGCACCAGGAGTTCGGTGCCGGCTTTAACGACGTTCTCGCCCTGGTCGCCGAGCACCCACGAGACGATGCCGTCGGCGGGCGCAACCACGTGCTGCTGTGCCTGGCGCGACAAGGAGCTCTGAAACTTCAGCAGCTCGGCACGCAGTTTGGCGACGTCGGCGAGGGCCTTTTTGTGGTCGGCTTCGGCCTTGGCCACCTTGCCCAACATCTCGGCCGACAGCGACGCACGCTGGGCTTTCGCCTCGTGCCAGGCCGCGTCGGCTTCAGACTCTTTGGCTCGCGCTTTGTTGAGCTGCGCTTCGGCTTTGGCCTCGGCCAACGTGGCGAGCTCGACGTCACGCTGCGCCGCCAGTCCCTCTTTTTCGAGCTGGCGGTTGCGCACTTCGTTCTGTTTGGCCGTCTTCAACGCGACCCCAGCGGCCGTGACCTCTTGCGCCGCGACGAGCTTCTTTTGCTGGGCTCCAGCAATCTTTTGCGTCGCTGCGGCCAGCTTTTCGGTGCGTGCGAGCTGCAGTGCCTTCACCTGCTCCAACACGGCTGCGGCTTGGGCTTCAGCGGCGGCCAGCCGCATGCGCACTGCATCTTCGCGTTGGCTCAGCCGCGCCGAGAAGTTCTCGTCGAGGTCGACCAAGTCGACGAGGGGCTCCCCCTTTTTCACACGCGACCCTTCGCGCACGTGCCAGCGCTCCACCCGCCCGGACACCGCAGCGTGGATGCTTTGCTTGCGTTCTGCAGGGTCGAACGCGGTGATGCGCCCGGTGCCGCTGGCGGTTTGCTGCCAGGGCGCAAACATCAACAACACGGCAGCGATGACGAGGGCCGCAAACAGGCCGTTGGCCCAACGCCGCACCCAGGCAGGCGTGCGTGGCAACAAGTCGAGTTGGGGGTCAAAAGGAGCGCTCACGACGTCACCTCCTCAGTCGCCACCAGGCATCCGTCCGCATCCAGGGGAAGGCACCGCGCAAAATGCTGCGACACGTCGTCGTGCGAGGTCATGCACAACACCGTCGTGCCTTCAAGTTGCAGCATCAGCTCCGTGAACTCCTGGCGCACCCGGCTGGGCAAGCCGTCGAGGGCGTGGTCAACCACCAACAACGGCGGTCGCACAGCCCAAGCGCGCGCCGCCGCCAGGCGGTGCCGCACCGACGAGAAAAGGTTCGGCGACACCACGGTGTCGAGGCCGTTTTCGAGGTCGATGCATCCGGCCAACTTGGTGACGTGGATGGCCTCGTACATTTGGGCGTCAGAGACTTCGTATCCGAGGGTCAGGTTCTCGCGCAGCGAGGCGTGCAGCACCGGTGCCGACGACTCCCACAACAAGAGGTCGCTGCGCACGCCTTTGCGCATGAGCTGGTGGTTGACCCACAGCTCGCCTGGCGTTGTGCAGTGCCCGGTCAGCCGTCCGACGAGGTGTTCGGCTTGCAGGCCAGCCGCGCGCACAGCCACCTTCTCGTCGCCGTTGACGACGAAGCTGTGGGTGGTGTCGTCACCGAGTTGCAATGCCTTCGACTCGATGGTGGCGGCTTCGAGCTCGTTGCACGTGGGCCCCTCCACCGTCGTCGACGACGCGGTCTTCAAGACGTCCAGCTTTTTCAAGCCGGCGATGAGGTCGTAGCCTTTCTCAAACAGCGTCCCGATCTTTGCCAGCTGCGACACCGTCAGCGTCACCACCACCTCGGCCGCCACCAGCTGGCCGACCGAAAGCTCACGTTGGATGACGAGCCAGCCGCCCACGAACAGCAGTCCCGTCGTCGTCACCACCTGCAACACCAAGAACGCCGTCTGCTGACGCAAGACGTGTGCGAAGTGGGTTTGCCGGGCCTGAAGCCACAGACGACGGAGCCGGCGGGTTTTTTCTTCAGCGAAATGACGGGGACGTGCGCCACTGAACAACGATGCTTCGTCGGCGACGTCAGACAGCCAGTCGGCCAACGCGAACTTGGCGTTGCTTTCGGCAATCGCCGACTCCGCTCCTCGACGCCACCAACCACGGGCCACCCAGATGGCGGCGACGACGAGCGCGATGTCCAACGCGAGCAGCAGCGGGTTGTACACCGCGAGCAGGGCCATCCCCGCGACGGCTTGCAGCACCGCACCGACGCCGCTCACCAACACGGCGGTGAGGCTTTTGTCGACGGTGACGACGTCAAAGAAGCGGTGCGCCAAATGCCGCCCTTCTTGGCGGTCGTGGTGTTGGTTGACCATGGCGTTGTAGGCCTCGTCGACCGTCGTCCACCACAGGCGTTGCGTGATGGACTCCACAAGAGCGCGCTGCGCCACCTGGGTCAGCGACACCAGGCCAAGCACGACGAGGAGGGCCAGCGACAGCACCCAGATGGGCTGCAACAGGGCCCCCAGCGACACCGCGTCCATCAACGCCTGCGCCGCGATGGGCACCGCCAATGACAGCGCGCCCGATGCAGCAGCGAAGACCACCAAGCGCTGCAGCTCGGTGCGCTCCACGCGCAACTGCCGCCACACCAGCCCGTGCCAGGGGGTTTGATCTTTGTTTGCAGCCATGGGTGCCCTCTGTTACATGAATATCAATACACGACATTCTTTTCACGTTTACTGATTCGTGAAACACTAAGCAAGATGATCCGCCGGGAAAGGGGACAATGTGAGCTGGACATTCTTTACCAACCACGCCCACGTGCTGTTCTGCCTGGCAGAGGATCCCGATGTGCGCGTGCGCGACATCTCCGACCGCGTCGGCATCACCGAACGTGCCGTGCAACGCATCCTGAGTGAACTCGTCGATGACGGCTACATTTCTGCCACGCGTGAAGGGCGCCGCAATCACTACGAAGTGCGCTGCACCGCCAAGCTGCGCCACAACGTCGAAGGCGGCCACAACGTCGGTGAGCTCCTCGACATGTTGGGTGTGCCGCGCGCGCAACGCTGACGTCTATGAAGACGATCGCGACAGCGACGTGCCGCTCTGGTGCCCCGGCATGAGCACCCTCTCCATCGACCGCAACAACATGTCGAACGTAAAGGTGTAGGCCTGCGCCCCGAGGCTGAGCGCCCGCTTCTTGCGGGCGTCGGCGTCTTTCTTCATCGAAAAGATGAGCACCGGGGCGAACAAGTCGTTGCGCCGCATCTCCAGCAACACCTTCTCCGCACACGACACGCGCTCCGCTCCGTCGTCGCATTCGCGATAGCCCCAATGGGTGATGACGAGGTCAAAGGGCCGCCCGGCTGCCGCCGCCTTTTCGATGAGGTTCAGGCCCTCGGCGGCCGTCTCGGCCAGCGTGAGGTCAAACCGCGAGGTCGCGTGCACCTCGGTGATGCGACTCAGAAGCCAGTGGATGTAGGCGTTGTTCTTGGGGCTTTTGTCGATCCACAGCACGCGTTTGTCGTCGAGCAGCCGCGCGAAGCGAAACACGGGATTGGTGGCGTGGTGCAACGACTCCAGGATGCGGTTGAACCCTGAGAAGTCGGTGCCGTTGTGGCTGTCGTAATGCAGGATCTCGACGCCCTCGTGGTCGAAGTAGTGGCGACGGGTGAGCTGCGGGAGGTCGTTGATGACGGCATAGGCAATCGGCGCTTGCCCAGGGCTCTTGCCCAGCAGCGACAGCACCTCAGACCGCAGTTCGTTGAGGTAGGCATCGACGAAGGAGAAGCCGAGGTACAACACCGTCGTCGTCGACATGATCGACTTCAAAAACGTCGCGTACGACGGATTCTCGTAGAGCAGCCGGCGGTAGTCGAGCCGCGTGATGACGGCGCCGCCCTGCCCCACGCCACCGGACTGCGCCACGTCGCCGTGCAGTTTGACCACCTTGGCCCCGCTCTTTTTGCCGTCCCAAAAGCGGGGGTCCCACCAGCGGTAGCGCTTGGGGCGCAGCACCCGTCGAAATGACCTCGGCATGGGTGGACTTCCGTCGAGAATGCCGTCGAAGTTCGTCGTCAAAATCGCACGAAAGGGGATGCCCGTGATCCACCGCAGGCGGTCTTGCATCTCGCCCTCGATGCGCGCTTCCTGCAATGGCTCGCGCAACAACTCGGCAAACGTCTTTCGCCCCAAGAGGTCTTCCAACGTCTGCGCCGCTTGGTCGAGGGAGTGGGCGCTGCCCCCTTCGACGAGGTGCAACACATGCGCACGCACCTCGACGGGCACCTTCTCATGCGTCGCCATGCCCGACAGAAGCTCGCCCCAGCCGGGCAACCCAGCAGGAATGGAAAACCCCGCCCCCAAGAACGCCACACAGTTGCCTGCGTGGATGCTCTCGATGAGAGGCGCGGGGAGCACGGCTCCTTCTTGTGACACGTCGACCATGCCCGACTGTAACGTCCGAACCGGGTGGTGTCGTCGTCGTGCACAGCTGAGGCACCTTGTCGTCGACGACGCAGGTCTCGAAAGCTCGCTTCGCGTTGGCTCTAGCCGGCGTACAGCTCCGACAACGGGCCTTCGGCCAAACGCCCGGGGCCCTCGAGCCCGAAGGTGTTGAGGTCGTCGCCGGCACAATGCCCGAGTGTGTTCCAGAGGTTCGACACCTGCCGATGTCCATCGTGATCGAGGCCGGGGTAAATGATGCTGCGCCCGCCAGTCTGCAGACCCAACGCGCTGCCCCCGACGAGGAGCACCGGCCAGTCAGACGCCGTCGAGTGATGTTGCTCGCCGTTGTCTGAGACGAACACGATGGCCGTGTGGTCGAGCATGGAGCCGTCGCCTCCCACCTCCGGCGTGGCCGCCAACGTCGACGCCAGCTGGGCCACGGCGGCCACTTGCTGCCGCGTGACCTCGTGAATGGCGGCCAAGTACTCGGGCACACCCGCCGATTGGTGGTGCAAGTCGTGGCGCCCGACGGCGTGCACGCTCGAATACGTCAGCCCAAAGTTGCCTCCGGTGCCACTGCCGACGACAGCGACGTGGGTCAGGTCACCCAAGAAAGCCGCCGCCACCAGCTCCAAATGCGCGCGGAACGTGTCGAGCGGTTGACCACTTTGGTAGAGCGGATTCGCCGCCGGCAGCGTCGGCATCGACGACGACAGCTGGTTGTTGTCGGCCTCCATCTGCAGCAGGCGTTGTTGCCGCGCCTGCACTTCTTCAAGGCTTTGGATGTAGCGCTCCAGCTTCTGCCGCTCGCGTGAGTTGCCCGAGAACGTCGTCAGCGCTGCCTGCACGTCGCCCACGGCGAAGTCGAGCAGTGCCGAACGACGGGCGAATGTGGCCTGGCCTTCTGTCGACGCCACCGACCCAAACAACGCATTGAACGCCGCCGACGGCTGCAAGATGAGCGCAGCGGGTTTGTCGCGGGCGTAGGCGCAGGTGCCGTAGTCGAGGGGCGCATTGGCATCAGGCGAGACCCCCAGCCGAAGCGCGTCAAAGGGGGTGTCGGCCCGCACTTGCGGCAACGCCGCGAGGTAGGCGTCGATGGTCTGGGCAGCCGGCGCGGCCGGGCTCGACCTCGACGACGACAACGCGCCGTGTGCTGTGCTGTGACCGCCGCCGGTGATTTTGCTGCTGAGCCCCATGACGACGGCCGCCTGCGTCGACAAGTCGACGTCTTGGTCGCTCGACAAGAACGGCGCCAACGCAGGGGCAGCCCCCAGGTCGCCATGCGGCACCTGCAGCGGACTGCCCGTGTGCTGGTATTCGCGATGCCACCAACGACTGCTGCCAACGGGGTTGCGGTTGTTGGCGTCGAGCAAGGCCCGGGCAGCGGGCGACAACATCGTCACCGGCTCAAAGCAGTTGCCCTCGACGACAAAGACAAAGCGCTTCGGCGCCGCGGTTTGGGCATGCGCGACCTGTCGCATAAACGGCGCAAACAAAGTGGCGCCAGCGACGGTGCCGCCGGCCTTGAGCAGCGTCCGTCGAGAGAGTCGGTGCAGAGGAGTGCGACGGGTCATGGCTGGCCTCCTTCAGAGGTGGCGTCGTCGTCGACGTCGTGGCGGTAGACGAACTCATCGGAGCTCACCAACGTTTCAAGCATGGTGATGAACGAACCGCCGGAGCTGTCGTAGCTCTGCTCCATGGCGTCGAGGAGACAGCTGTCTGCCGCCGTCTCGTCGCGGCCCATGAAAAACCGAAAGCTCTGACGGATGAAGCAGCGTTTGGCGTGCGCCGAGTCGCCAAGGAGTTCAGACAGCTGCACCGCCGACGTCACCGACGTGTTCAGCGTGGCGTCGGGGGCGTTGTCGATGACGGCGGTGCTGTCGACGTCGCCGTGGTCGGTGGCGCGAATGAAGCCGGCGTGGTTGTACATCTCGAAGGGAAAGCCGAGGGAGTTCATCTTGGTGTGGCAGCCCATGCACGTCGCGGCGTCGGCGTTGTTCTCGATGGACTCGACAATGCGATCGCGGGCGCTCTTGTCGGGCGCCGACGGAACCAGCTGGGCTTCGACTTGCACCAGCTCCAACGGCGGCACCACCTCGCACAGCAGCCGCTCGCGAATCCACTTGCCGCGATGGATGGCGCTGGCGTCGTCTTCAAAGTTGCCGCCGTGCGCCCCCAACCACGCCGGGTGCGTCAACACACCGGCGCGTTCGGCGGGGTTCATGTCGACCCACCGCGCCTCGTCGGTGGCGGGCACATTGGAGGTCAGGTTGTACGGCTTGACGACGTCTGTCGTCGATGACGAGATGCTGTTTCCGCACAGCCCAATCGACGTGCACTTGGCGTAGCCCGCCTCGGTGCAGTCGCCACTCGTCGTGCAGGTCTGCGTGTTGGTCTGGCCCAAGTTCGACGGCAGCCGCCAATGCCGCGTGGTCAGCAACGTGCGAAAGACGTCGGTGTCGTCGAGCACCACCTTGGCAATGGTGTCGTCGAGCTGCTCCACCAACGTGCTCTCGTCGCCGTATCCGTGGTTCATGAGGTTGCCCCACGCCAAAGAAATGGGGTCGTACATCGGGTTGCCGGTGTAATCGCCGTCCCATTGCGTCGTCGCCCGCGGGGTGTCCTTGAAGATGAGGGGCACGCCTTCGTAGTCGAGCCACTCGCGAAAGAAGTCGCCCACACGTGCCGACAAATAGAAGTCGCCTCGCAACGCACGTCGATCGCGGTCGGCCTCCCGCTGCAAGTCATAGCGGTCGGCGTCCTCGCCACCGACGTATTGCCGCAGCAGCGTCTGCCGCACCGCGCTGTCTTGGATGGTGCCGTCGCGCATGGCGGCAGCGACGTCACCCAGGTGCCCTTCGGGCGGCGCCGTCCAGTTGACGTGCTCGGGCGGACCGCCCATCCAATCGAACACGCCCGACGCGCCCGGCGGATGCGTGCTCAACACGCCGCCCAAGCTGCGGCCGAGTTCTCCGTCTGACAGACGTCGACGGCCGAACTCGTCGACGACGCCATCGCCCAGCTCACGGCGAAACAAAGCCCCGGCCGACAACCATGCCGCGTTCGTCACCTGCTGCATGGTGTCGGTGCGGTCGTCGACCGACGTCTCCAACGCCAGCTGCGACAGCGTGAAGTCTTTCAGACGTTGCAGCTCGCCCGTCGACGGCTGGCGAAACAAAACGCCCTCCGCGAGGTACTTTTCGAGAAAGTAGTCAATGCAAACGTCGTCGGGGCTGGTGTCGTCCCACATGCACCGCAGGGCACTGTCGTTGTACGACGCGTACGTGCGGTAGTTGTCGCGCTCCACCCAACCGGAGCCGGCCTCAGGCAGAACGGCGAAGTACAAGTCCAACGTCGCAGCATCGACGGTGACGTCTTTGTCGTATGTCGAATAGCCGAGGTGTCCTGGCGCATGCAGCGGATTGTTGCGCGCCGACGACCCTGCCCTCGGCGCCAAAGTGCGTCCGACCGCGCGCGTCCACTCCCGACGTTCGAGACGACGCAGTCGTGCAGGAGAACTGCGTGCGGCATTGGGGTCGACACAAGTGAACAAGGTGCCTTGGTCGAGGGCGTTGGCGCCTGGCTCCCACGCAGGCTCTGTGGGGTCGACCTCGTCGTCACAAGTGGTGGTGGCGCCTTCGAGAATCCACTGCTCGACGATGTCGGCGGCGTCCATGGGGGCCCCGTCGGGGTTCAACCCCAGCGGCATCACCGCGCCTTCGGTCGCGGATTGCGTGCCCCACAGCTTGCGGTACAGCAAGCTTGCGCCGAGGTCGCCGGGCACGACGTAGATGGCGTCGGCAAACAACGTGCTGGCCTGCCCCACCAAGCTGGTGCGCGCTCCCTCCAACGTCAGGTCTGGAGCCGTCTGCCCGGGTTGATGGCAAGCCACGCAATACGGCACGAACAGCGTCTCGACGACGTCACACAAGTCGACTTCGGCAGGGGGGCCAGCGTCGACAACTCCTGCATCCGAAGCGCCGGCGTCGGTGCCAGGTCCACCGTCGACGTCAGGCGCCGGCGACGGTTCACCTCCATCGGCGTTGACGTCGGGTTCGACACCGCCGTCGTCGGGCGCTCCTCCGTCGTCGTCGACGCCGGGTTGCGGGTCGGGTTGAGGGTCAGCCGTCGCCGCAGGCTCTGGCTCCACCTGCTCGTTGTTGCCGAGAATCCAAGCGCTGCACGACGTCAACATCAGCGTTGACGTCGTCACCAACACGAGGCGGGTCAGGGTGTCGGGCATGGCGGCTCCCCCTTGTCTGCGTCCATCAGGGCTTGTGACAGGGGCTCATGCTATCGCGGTGACGACGTGGATCGCGAGCCAGCCCGCAATCGCCCAGCAATGTCCGCCACATCGTCGTCACCAACGTCTGCAATCACTGTCCGAGCAAGTCGAACAGGGCATCGCCGTAGTCGTCGAGTTTTTTGGGGCCAACTCCGCTGACGTCGAGGAGGTCGTCTCTCGTCGACGGATGCGCCATGGCCAACGCCTCCAACGTGCGGTCGGAGAACACGCGAAACGCCTTGATGCGCTTTTGCTTGGCCACATCCCGGCGCCATTCCTTCAACGTCTCCAAACGGCGCGTGCCGTCGGCCGACAGCTCGATGGTCGGCGCCTTGGCCTTGCGTCCACGCCCTTTGCTGCCGCCGCCTCGTCGACGTCCACTCCCGGCGAAGGCCGCCGTCACCGGAATGCGGAGCACGCCATCCAGCAACGCTTCCCAGCCGTCTTGGTGCTCGGGCGCGTCGGCCACGACGCGGTGCACCTTGGTGTACGGAATCGACCGCCCGTCTCGCTCGAACACATCGGTGAAGGTGTGCACCAAGCCCGACCGCGCCAGCCCCGCAAGCACGGCCTCGAAGTCATCGCGCGCCAACTGGTTGGCGGTGTCTTTGAACAACATGCCAACCGAAATGCCGTTGCGGTCGGGCAGCCGCGCCAAGATGCGCGTGGCCACTTCCACCTCGACGACGGAGGGGTCGCGCAGCGACGACAACAGCGTCCCGTCTGGATCGCAGATGTCGCAGATGCCGCAGGGGTCGCCGCTGTCGGCCTGGTCGCCAAAATGGTCGACGAGGGCGCGCATGCGACAGGCGTGCCCCTCGACGAGCTTGCCGGTCATGGCCAACTGCGCTTCGCGATGAGCACGTTGTTGCGCGTAGCGCTCGGCCCAATCGTCGGCCTCGCCTTGCCACACCTCAGCGTCGTCCGAGCGCACCGCGTCGTGGGCCTGCAGTTTGTCGAGAAACACGACGAAGGGGTCGGTGTCTCGACGAGAACGTCGTTTGGGCAGCGGCAGTCCTTTGCGCGCCTCCTCAAACGGCAGAGGTCCATTCGCCAACTTGCGCAGCAGGCGTTTGCCCACTTTCTCGACGAGGTCGGCCTCTGGGTAGTCACGCTCGAAGAACGTCTCGTGCAACTTGCGGTCAATGAAGCTGTGCAACAACACCGCCCGCGACGGCAGGTCATCGCGCCCGGCACGTCCAATCTCTTGGTAGTACCCCTCGACGCTGCCAGGCAGCCCGGTGTGCACCACCGTCCGGACATTCGCCTTGTCGATGCCCATGCCGAAGGCAATGGTGGCGACGATGACGTCGAGTTCGCCGGCCAAGAACGCCGTCTGAATGGCCTCTCGCTTCGCTGGGTCCAAGCCGGCGTGGTAGGCCACGGCAGGCGTCACTTGCAGCAGACTCTCCGCCAACTCTTCGGCCTGCTTTCGCGTCGGCGAATACACGATGGCCGGCCGTCGCTCCTCGTCCGACAGAATGTGACGCACCGCCTCCGGCCGCCCCTTCGGCGTCATCTCCACCATCTCGACGGCGATGTTGGTGCGCCTGAAGCCGTGGATGAACTGTTGGTTCTGCCGACGAAAGCCCAGCTGCTCGACGATGTCCCGCTGCACCTGAGGGGTGGCCGTCGCCGTCAGCGCCACGACGGGGGTGTTGTCCAGGCGCTGGATGTGATGCCCCAGCGTCCGGTAGTCCGGCCTGAAGTCATGCCCCCACTGCGAAATGCAGTGCGCCTCGTCGACGGCAAGCAACGCCGGCGGATGCTTTTGCAGCCACTCCGAAAAGCCTCTGACGCTGAAGCGTTCCGGCGCGATGAACAAGAAGTCCAACTGCTTGTCGGCGAACGCACGCGCCGCTTGACGAGCGTGGTCTCGACGAAGACCGGAGTGAATCGCGGCCGCTCGAAAGCCCAACTCGCGCAACTTGAAGACTTGGTCGTCCATCAACGCAATCAACGGACTCACCACCAGCGTCGGCCCGCCGCGCGCCAATCCCGGCAGCTGGTAGCAGAGGCTCTTGCCTGCCCCGGTCGGCATGACGAGCAGCACGTCGTCACCGTCGACCACGGCACCGCAGACCTCCTTTTGCACCGCGCGAAACGTGTCGTGCCCAAACGCCTTCCTCAGCAGCTCCGGCAAGTCTTTGCGCGTCATCGGCACCGTCATCCCCAGCTCTTCAAGCCGGCTCGTCGACGAGAACGTCATCGGAGCTGCGGGTGCCGCTGGGGCCGTCACTGAAAACGACGATGACGCCGTTCGCTTGGGGGCCGACTTCTTTGTCGTCGACGGCTTTGCACGTCCCGCGCCGCGGCTGCCGTCCTTGTCAAACCCAGAGAAGGCGGCGGCGCCAGACGGAGGCGGCGCCTGTTGCACGATGCCCACGACTTCGCGCACGTAGTCCTCGACGTCATGGGTGAAGTCGACAAGGTCGACGTCGCCGCGCTCCATCTTGCGCAGCTCGCACTCCCACTCCCCCGTCATGGCGGGGTCTTTCACCTGGGGATGCACGGCGTCGATGAGAAACTCCCCCTTCGCCGTCGCCACAAAGCTCTTCTTCTCGCGCTGGATGTAGTCCCGCCGAATGAGCGTCTCGATGATCTGCGCCCGCGTCGCCGGCGTCCCCAACCCGCGCTCCTTCATGGCGTCTGACAGCTCTTTGTCGTCGAGGGTCTTGCCCGCCGTCTCCATGGCGGTGAGCAAAGACGCCTCGGTCAACCTCTTCGGCGGCTTCGTTTTCTTCTTGTCGACCTTGGCGTCCCCCGCCGTTTTCGGCTGGCCTTTGGCAATGCCCGACGGCAGCGGCTCGTCGTCGTCGTCTTTTTTCTTCTTGGTGACGACGTCGAGCACCTTCCAGCCCTTGTCGACCTCTTCTGTCCCCTTCGAGACGAACGTCAGGGGCTTTTTCTCGTCGACGTCCACATCGGTGTGCACCGTCGTCGTCGACGTCACCCATGGGTCGTGCCACGCCTGCAACAGGCGGCGACACACCAAGTCGTAGATGCGCTCCTCGTCCCGCGACAACGACATGCCGCTGGCGTTTTTGTCAGTCGGCAAGATGGCGTGGTGGTCGGTGACCTTGGCGTCGTCGACAAAGCGCTTCGACAGCTTGGCCCCCGTCGACGGATGCAACTGCTCGTCGTCATACCGGTGCCGAATGGCGTTGAGCGGCCCCCCCAACTTGTCGGCGACGTCGCGCGACACGAAGCGCGAGTCTGTCCGGGGGTACGTCAGCAGCTTCTTTTCTTGGTACAGCGACTGTGCCGTCTTCAGCGTCTGCTCCGCCGTCATGCCGTACAGCCGGTTCGCGTGCCGCTGCAGCTCCGTGAGGTCATACAGCTTGGGCGACGGCATCTTCTTCTGCTCACGCCCGACCTTGGCGACGACGGCGTCTTTGCCCTTCACCAGGTCACACAGCCGCTTGGCCTCGGCTTCGTCGGTGAATCTCGTCGTTGTCGTCGAGGGCTTGCGCTTCTTCTTCGCCCCCGGCTCCGCTTGTTCTTCGGCGTGCTTGGCTGCAGCCGCCTTTTTCTCCTCGTCTGTCATCTCCCGCATGAGGGTGCCGAAGTACGAGGCGTCGTCCTCGTCATCGTCGAAACGCGCTTTGACCTCAAAATACGTCTCAGGCACAAATTCGCGGATGGCCTTTTCGCGCGCCACCAACATCGCCAACGTCGGGGTCTGCACCCGTCCGACCGAGAAGCCGCCGTCGAAGGCCAGCGAATACGCCCGGCTGAGGTTCATCCCCACAAGCCAGTCGGCGCGTGACCGTCCTCGGGCCGCCGCCGCCAGCGGCTCGTAGTCGGCGCCGTCGCGCAGTTTGCGAAACCCATCTTGGATGGCAGCGTCCGTCAGCGAAGAAATCCACAGCCGCTTCACAGGCAGCGTGCACCCGGTGGCGTCGTAGATGAGGCGAAAGATCAGCTCGCCCTCACGTCCGGCATCGGTGGCGGCAATGATTTCGGTCGCCGTCCGCGCGTGCAGCACCTTCTTCACGATGCGAAACTGCTGCTTGGTGCGCTCGACGACACGCGTCGGCCACGTCGACGGCAGCATGGGCAGGGCGTCAAACGACCACCGCTTCCACGCCGCATCCATCTCGTGAGGTTCCTGCAACTCCACAAGGTGGCCCAGCGCCCAGGTCACGGCATACCCATTGCCGTGAAAGAAGCCGTCCCCCTTCGACGACGCGCCCACGACGCGGGCGATGTCGCGCGCCACGCTCGGCTTTTCAGTGAGCACGATCGACGTCAAAGCAGACGCCTCCTTCGCATCGGACGCGGCACCGTGACGTCGTCACGTGCCTTTGAACACGGGTGAACGTCGCTCGTGAAAGGCACGGACACCCTCCTGAATGTCGTCCGACGCCACCGTTTCGTCGCGCGCGGTGGCGATGAATGCCTCAGCAGCGTCGAGGTCGTCGCCGTAACGGGCACGGGCCAGTCGACGCAGGCCTTCACACATCCCCGACACCGCCAACGGGGCGTTGACGGCGACGTCAGAGGCAAACGCCAAGGCCGCCTGCAACGCCGTGCCGTCGCGGATGCACTCGTCGACGAACCCCTTGGTGTACGCCACATCTGCCGTGATGGGCTTGCCTCGCAAAAACAACGACTGGCAAGACGACACCGACGTCGCCCGCAAAAAACGCTGCAGTCCGCTGGCGGCGTAGACCAAACCCAACCGTGCGGGCGGCATGCCACACGACGACGACGACGACATGAAGCGCACATCACACGCCATGGCCAACTCGAAAGCGCCGCCGAACATGGCGCCGTCAATGGCGGCCACCACCGGCGTCGGACAGTGCTCAATGGCATCCGCGGCATCGCCAATGGGGTCGAGTCCTCGCTCCCGCTCTTTGTCGTCGATGGCAGTGATGTCGTAGCCCGACGAAAAGGCGCCACCGGCCTCGTCGCCGGTCAGCACCACACACCGAATGGGCTGTGTCGTCGACGCATGCTCTGTCGGCAGGGCCGCTTGCAGCGCCGCCAACACATCACGCGTGAGCGCATTGCGTTTGTCGGGGTTCGACAGACGCAACACACGCACCGCACCGTCGTCGGTGACCTTCAGATGTGCAGTCGAGTTCGACACAGTCGCAGACTCCGACAAAGCGCCCGACGACACCCGCGACGTCGAGGGCGTCGCCGTCATCGAGCAGTTGCCGCCGCGTGGCGTCCGTCGAGGTTAGTCTTCTTCGATGACGAGGATGACGTCGCCTTCGTTCACGGCTTGGCCTTCTTGGCCACGCACTTCGATGACTTTGCCGTCGTCGTCGGCTTCAATGGGCATCTCCATCTTCATCGACTCCAAGATGGCAAGGGTGTCGCCTTCTTCGATGTCTTCGCCTTCTTTGACGGGAATCTTCCAGATGGTGCCAGTGATGTGGGCTTTGATTTCAGTGGGCATGCCCGCTCCTTTTGACGACGGCTTTGGCCGTCATTTCTGCAATCGTCTCGTCGAGCACATAGCACAAACCCTCTCCAGTTGGAGAGGGTTTCGATGCATCTTCGCGGCTCTTCGGCGAATGCGTTCATTCGCGGGCTTTCAGCACCACACCCAACTCTCTCGACGTCAAACACGCTCGGCAACACACCTCGCGCTCGCCCTCGTCTGAAATGCGCACGGCCGCTTCGTATCGTTCGTACCCTGGCGCCAAGACCACCACTTGGTAAACGCCGAGTTCGCTGCCAAAGGTGCAGGCGTTGTCGCCGTCACGTGCCTCGGCGCTGCATCCCTCGGGTTGTCCCAGGTTTTCGCCATTGAACAACACCTCGACGACGAAGTCTTCGACCTCGACGCCTTCCTCGTCGGCGACGTCGATGGCAATGGCCGTGTCTTCGGCGCACACCAGACATTGGCAAACTTCGCCAGAATCCCCTGGGCACCCCGACGACAACAACGCCACCGTCGACACCGTGGCCACGGGCGCCCACAGCGTCCACGAACCACCGACCATGAGGAGGAGGCTCAGCGTGGCCCACAGCCCGCGCGTCGTCGACGTTTTCTTCGGTGCACCCGCCATGCTCACTCCTCACCCTGCGTTGCTTCGTCAGATGTTGCCACAGATGGCGGGCTGCCACAGCAGCCCCACCCACTTGCGCGCTACTTCTTCAGCAGGTCTTGGAAGGGGTTGTTCGAGAACCCGCCACCGCCGTTGCCTCCGTTGGAGCCGCCACGGCCGCCGCCCTGTCCACCAGAGCGTCCACCACCTCCATGACGACCACCTCCACGTCGAGCACCGCCACCGCCGCCGCTGCGGCCGCCTGCGTTGCGTCCTCCGCCGTAGCCACCTCCGCCTTTGCCGCGGCCGCCACCGCCGCCACCGCCGCCGCCTTTGCGGTTGCCAGCTGCGAACTCGGCGCTGCCATAGCCCCCGCCGGTGCCGACGGATTCGCCCAGCCGTGCCGTCAGCGCAATGCGACGACGGTCGAGGTCGATCTCCAGCACCTTCACCTTCAACTTCTGGCCGCTTTTGACGACGTCATGGGGGTTGTCGACAAAGCGGTCGGCCAGCTGCGAGATGTGCACCAAGCCATCTTGGTGCACGCCCACGTCGACAAATGCACCAAAGGCCGTGACGTTGGTGACCACGCCCTCGAGTTCCATGCCGACTTTGAGGTCTTCCATCTCGTTGACGTCGTCGCGAAACTTCGGAGCGACAAACTCGTCACGCGGGTCGCGCCCGGGTTTCTTCAGTTCGTCGACGATGTCGCGCAGGGTGGGCTCGCCCACGTCGTCGGTGATGTACTTCTTCAAGTCGATGCGGCTGACGGCAGCGTTGTCGCCGACGAGGGAGGCGACGTCGATGCCCAGGTCTTTGGCCATCTGCTCGACAATGCCGTAGCGCTCCGGGTGCACGGCAGAGTTGTCGAGGGGATTGTCGGCGCCGTGAATGCGCAAAAAGCCGGTGGCCTGCTCGAAAGCGGCAGGGCCCAACCCCGACACGCTCTTCAGCTCGTCGCGCGAGGCGAACTTGCCCTTCTCATCGCGGTGGCGCACCACCTTCTTGGCCAGCGACGGCCCGATCCCCGCCACCCGCGCCAGCAACGGCGCCGACGCTGTGTTCACCTCGACGCCGACCTTGTTCACGCACGACTCGACGACCTCGTCGAGCTTCTTGCTCAGCAGGGTCTGGTAGACGTCGTGTTGGTATTGCCCCACGCCGATGGACTTCGGGTCGACCTTCACCAGCTCGGCCAACGGGTCTTGCAGACGACGCGCGATGGAAATGGCACCCCGCACCGTGAGGTCGAGGTCCGGAAACTCATCGCGCGCGATGTCAGACGCCGAGTAGATGGACGCCCCCGACTCACTGACGCTGACGACGAGCACATCGCCAAAGACCTTTTTCATGGGTCCTTCGCTCTTGGCCGCCATCTCCTTCAGCAGTTTGCGCACGAAGGCTTCGGTCTCCCGCCCGCCGGTGCCATTGCCGACGGCGATGGCCGCAGGCTGGTGCTTGTGCACCAGGGCCAACAAGGTGGCCTCAGCCGCCTGCTTCTTGCCGGCGCCTTGGGTGAGAAACAGCGTGGTGTTCTCGAGAAATTTGCCGGTGCCATCGACGACGGCGACCTTGCAGCCGGTGCGCAAGCCGGGGTCGATGCCGATGACCCCACGGGCGCCGAGTGGCGCTTGCAACAGCAGGTTTTTCAGGTTCTCGGCGAAGACCCCGACGGCTTCACGGTCGGCGCGCATCTTGAGGTCGACCCACAGGTCGGTCTCCACTTGAATCTTCAACAGGCGACGCAAGCCCTCTGCGACCGCGAGCGACATCTGTTTGGCAAACGGCGAGCCGTTCTGCAGGCCCATGATGCGCTCGAGCTCTGGGTGCACGGTGTCGAGGTCGACGGCGAGCTTGGTGCGCAAGACCCCTTCTTTTTCACCGCGACGGATGGCCAAAAAGCGGTGCGACGGAATGGTCTTCACCGACTCCGAATAGTCGCGGTACTCGTCGAACTTGGTCTTCTCGTCGACTTTGTCGGCGACGATTTCGCTGGCCGCTTCTGCCTTCTCGCTGAACGTCTCACGCACCAACTTGCGGGCGTCGGCGTTGTCGGCGAGCACCTCGGCGATGATGTCACGCGCGCCCTTGAGTGCAGCCATGACATCGGGAACTTCTTTCTCAGCGTCGACAAACGCGGCCGCTTCTTCGTCGACGTCGCCCTCCATGGCTTGCGACATGATGCGCTCGGCCAACGGCAAAAGGCCCTTCTCTTTCGCCTTCTCGCCCCGGGTGCGCCGCTTCTTCTTGTACGGCTGGTAGAGGTCTTCGACGGTGGCCTTGGTGTCTGCTGCCAAGATGCGCTTTTTCAAGTCGTCGGTCAGCTTGCCTTGCTCTTCGATCGACGCCAGCACCGACTGCTTGCGGGCAAACAACTCCCGCAGATACGTGTTGCGCTCCTCGATGGCGCGAATTTGCACCTCGTCGAGCGAGCCGGTGACCTCTTTGCGGTAGCGCGCGATGAACGGCACGGTCGCGCCTTCGGCAAACAACTTCAGCACGCCTTCAACGCCGGCTTGCGGAATCCCCAACTCCGCCGCCACCTCCGCCGCAAACACCGGCAGATTGGCTTCGGCGTTGGCCCCTGGGCCTGCCGATGGCGCTTTCATGTCGATGGCCACAACGGCCTTGGGCGTGAACGAAGAAGACGAACCAGAAGCAACAGAAGACGTCACAAAACCACCAGCGGCTGAAGGTCGAGATCGTCGTCATGACGACGACAGAGCCCGCTTCTGTACCGTGGTGGTTTGCAGTTGTGCAACACCATTTGCACAAATGTTCAGGTCGCCCAAATTGGCTGGCAAATTCGCCAGTTGTCGACGTCAACCGGGGTCGACGTCTTTCAACTCAGCCCAATCCCTCGAACAAATCGACGGTGGGTGCGCGGTCGGCGGGGACGACGCCGTGATCGCGCAAGAAGCCCTCGACAAACTCCCAAAACGCCGACTGCTCAAAGCGGTGGTAGCGGCTGAGCATGGCCGGCTCCGTCCGCAAGATGGCCACGCACCGGGTCAGGCTGCCGGCGCCATGCCGTTGGCTCTGCAGCCGCCGTTTCATGTAGCCCGCCTCGATGGAGTCGATGAACTGCCCCATGAAGCGACGCGCATCCACCGCCGTCAGCGGCGGCAGGTGCACAAAGCGTTGGGGGTCTTTGAGCAACACCCCGCGGAGTTCTTTTTCGTCGGCGAAGCCGGCGACGACGCTGACGATGTCCCCCGTCTGGGTGTCGAGGTAGTTGTCGGTGCCGGTGGTGTCTCTGAAGGCGAGTTCGAGGTCAAACCAGTCGACGTCAAGGGTGGGCATCGGGGCTCCTGCGCCGTCGTCGGCATCACGCGCTCAGCGTCGTCGACGTCGGCCATGCAATTCAAAAGGCGGACTTCAGGCTACGCCCTGCCCCCTGTGTCCCCAAGAAAACGACCAACGAAATTCAGACGTCCCCAACGCAAAACGCCCACCGATGGGTGGGCGTTGCGGCGCAATGTCGTCGGCGACGACGTCGTCAACCGAGGGGGCCACCGGGCCCGCCCGGGCCGCCGGGGCCGTCTTGCATGGCTTGCGCCGCAAGCTGCTGCATGATCTGCCGGTAGGCGTCGCCCAGCTCGTACAACACGCTCGACAGCATCTGGTTCTCCTCGCTGTTGAGGTTCCCCTTGGTCTTCGCCTGCAACATGGTGAGGATTTCGATGGTCTCCTGCGCCCCTTCGAGGTGCAGCTCCGGACGTCCCGTCGCCGGATGCGGCATCATCCCCAGCTGCATCATGGCTTGCGTCGCCAGCGACTTCAAAAACGCCATGAACAGCAGTTCTTCTTGCGTCTGCTCTTGCTGCTGCTCAGCGGCTTCAGCCGCCTCTTGTGCAGCAGGAGCGGCCGCTTCGGCTGGGGGGACGTCGTCGACGGCAGGGGCCGCTTCTGCCACGGGCGCCTTCGCGGCCGGGGCTTCTTTCGCAGGTGTCTCGTCGACACCCTCGCGCAGATCGCCGTCGGTGGTGAACCGACGCCGGTCGACCACCTTGAATCCGCGCCCTGCTCCTTCTTCTCGTTCGTCGCTCATGTCTTCTCTCACTGCTTTTCGCTCAAAGCATTTCTCTCACTGGGCTTTTCAGCGGGCACCATCGCGACCTCGTCGTCAACGGCCACCTGTCAGCGTTGCATCACCATAGAGGTCAGCGTGAAACGCACCACACGGCGGTGTCCGTCGCGGTCGACGATGACATCCATGCTGCCCTGGCGTCGGCCGCGCAGCACCGAGCGTTGCAGCTGCGATTCGCTGCGCACGTCGAGGTCGGCCACTTTGCGCAACACGTCCCCCGCTTGCAGTCCGGCTTTGTCGGCGAGGGAGTTCTCGCGCACCGACGCCAGCTGCAAGCGCTGTTTCGACTCGACGGCAAGTCGCTGGGCGTTGCCCTTGTCGACGGCGCCCAGCTTCATGCCGAGCTGGTTGTGCAGCACGCGCAACGCGAACCCGTCTGGGATGCTCCCCGACGAGAACGTGACCCGCTCGTAGTTGCCCTTGCGCCACACGGTGACGTTGACGTCGGCTCCGGGCGGAAAGTCGCGGGCCTTGGTGGCGAAGTCGCCCAGCGCCAAAATGGGGAATCCTTCCATCTCGACGACGACGTCGCCCACCAACAGGCCGCCTTGGGCGGCAGGGCCCCCACGGGCCACTTCGGTGACGTAAACGCCTTCGCGTCGAAGGATGCCCACTTCTTGTTGCCGCGCTGACGTCAGGTCGGCGATGTCGAGGCCGAAGTAGCCAGCGCGCACTTCGCCGTGGTCGATGAGTTCGCGCGCAATGCGGGCCACCCGGCTCGAAGGGATGGCGAAGCCAATGCCCTGGGCGCGTCCGTGCACAGCGGTGTTGATGCCGATGAGCTCGCCGCGCAGGTTCAACAGTGCACCGCCGGAGTTGCCCGGGTTGATGCTCGCGTCGGTCTGCAAGAAATCGTGAAAGACCCCCTTGGGCGTCGGCAAAGAACGGTGCATCGCCGACACGACTCCAGTGGTCACGGTGTGGCCGAGGCCAAACGGGTTGCCGATGGCCACGGCGGTTTCGCCGACGTAGATGTCGCTCGAGCTCGCCACCTTCACCGTCGGCAGCGGCGTGTCGCTTTGCACTTTCAACACGGCCAGGTCGAGCTCGGGCACGGTGCCCACCACGTCGCAGACGTATTCGCGGCGGTCTGACAGTGCGATGCGCACCCGGGCCGCGCCTTCGACGACGTGGTTGTTGGTGACGACGTAGAATGGGTCGATGAGCACGCCCGTGCCGAGGGCCCGCGTGGCCAGCTCATGGCGAAAGTGCTTTTCGCCATCGCGGTCGCCTTCGACCTCGGTTTGCACCACGCCGTCGGCCGAGATGTTCACCACCGCGGGTGCAGCGATGCGCACCACGTCGACGACGGCGGTTTTGCGCAAGGGGTCGTCGGCCTGCGTGGGAGCGGCCGGAGCGGCGCCATCTGGCGCCTGGGCTTGGGCGTCGCCGGCGAAGACCAGGGCCAACGTCGCGGCCAGCGCCGACGACGTCACCAATGAACGAAGCCCGCTGCCGCGCATGAAGGACGCAGAGCGGGCTGTCGACGTTTCCGTCTTGGGGCGGCTCATTCGCCGCCTTCAGAAGCAGGCGCTTGCTCAGCGCCTTCGTCGGCGTACAGAGCCGGCGCGATGTTGTCGGCTTCGCTCTCCAAGTCGGGGAGGCTGTCGAGGTGCTTTTGCAGTGCATCGGCGCCAAGGCGGCCAGCCGTCACGTGACGGTTTTGCGTGCGCTTATCGAGGAGGCGGGAGGGGATCTCGTTGGACATGCTGTTCCCTGTGCAAGAAAGGCCAGCGCATCGGCTGACGTGGGGTGCCATGAGGTCTTTCTGGGCGACTGTCAACTGGGCTGCGGACATCCAGGGTGCGAATCCGCATCAGACAGCGCAACCCACTTCTGGGCGGTCGGAAGGTGACGTTTGTGCGACGCGTCACAAAGCAGGTGGATTGGATCTTTCCCCCTCCGAGATCGTGCCTACGTTCTCCGCGTTCCCAAACACTGCGTCATTGACCGGCTGCGCCGGCGCTGACCTGCACGGAACGCGCGTCGGCCCGCGGCTCGACTCGTTGCTTCGCAACGGGTCTGGAGCGCGAGCACAGCTGTCGTTTGCCTGCCCTCAGGCACGACCGCCCCCTGGATTCCACTGGAATGACCCAGGCCGCGCAGAGGTTTCTTTGCCGCCGACCGTGGCGTGCACCCACCCAACGACGCACTGCGTCAACCTAGGAGGCCCTGATGAACCAAACGCTGTCGACTTCTCGTGACAACCGTGACGAGCTGGCTCAATACATGCGTGAGGTGAAGCGGACTCCATTGTTGACCAGAGAAGAAGAATTCGAGCTCGCCACCCGCTTGGCCGATGACGGAGACGTCGAGGCCGCTCACCGACTGGTCACGGCCAACCTCCGCTTCGTCGTCAAGGTCGCCATGGAGTACCGCTCCTATGGCATGAAGACCCTCGACTTGGTGCAAGAAGGCAACGTCGGCCTCATGCACGCCGTGCGCAAGTTCGACCCGGGCCGTGGCTACCGCCTCATCACCTACGCGGTGTGGTGGATCCGCGCCTACATCCAGAGCTACCTGCTCAAGGGCTACAGCCTCGTGAAGCTGGGCACCACGCAGAACCAGCGCAAGCTGTTCTTCAAACTGCCTGCAGCCAACGCCGAGCTCGACGCCATGCACCACGGTGACCTCACCACCTCGGAGCGCGAAGAAAAGCTCGCCGAACTGCTCAACGTGCCCCTCAAAGAGGTGCGGTCGATGCAGATGCGCACCGCCGCCCGTGACTTCAGCCTCGACCTCACCCTCGACGAGAGCTCTGACGCCACCTACATGGACATGCTGCCCGACGACGATGCCCTCGGCACCGAAAGCAGCGTGGCCGCCCGCGAGGTGCAAGAGAAGCTGGTGGTTGAACTGGCCGCCGCCATGGAGCAGCTCAACGAGCGCGAGCGCGAGGTCATCCGTTTGCGGTACCTCGACGACAACCCGCCGACGTTGCGCGAAGTGGGTGCCTCTTGGGGTGTGAGTCGTGAGCGCGCCCGGCAAATCGAGGCTGCGGCCCGGCAAAAGATGAAGCGCTTCCTTCTGGGTCGTTCGCAGATTCTCTCGGACGTGTTCGTCAACGTCCCCGCCGTCGCGGCCGCCTAGTCGTCGTCACGTCGCCAAAGGCCCTCTTCGGAGGGCCTTTCTCTTTTGGGCCGCGTTCTCCTGCTGGGTCTGGGTGGGACTGCAGGCGTCTCACCCTGCCCTGATGTCGCCTTTGGCGGTAGACTGCGGGCGATGGCTGCTCCGACCAAAGACCAGATCCTCGATTGGCTGCAAGACCGCTGGCTCGACTTCAAGGCACGCGGCGTCTACTTCCAAGTCAAAACCGGCATGATCGCGGCGTATGCCGCCATCGTCTTCGTGACGTTGCTGGTCACCCCTGTTGAAAAGGCGCCGTTTGAGATGCGCTACTTCAAACAAAAGAGCGGCCTCGGCACCGTCACCGTCGTCGAAATCGTCAACCGCGACCTCGGCATTCTCAACAACATCACCGTCGCCATTGAAGGCTCAGCGGTGTTGTTCGACGGCAAACGCAAGCCCGGCAAGTGGACGACGCAGGTCACCTTCTTCGGCGAAGAGGGCGAACTCAAGCCTCTGCTGGTGCGTCCGTCGGTGCTCAAAGACGACCAGGGATTCCCAGCGCCGCCGACCCTCGATGTCAGCCGGGTGTTCTTGCTCGACGAAGATGGCGACGAAATCGTCTCGGGCGTTCCGAAGCAGAAGCAGACGAAGCCGTGACCTCCCGCTTGTTCGTCACGCCGCTCGGCGGTGTGGGCCAGTTCGGACGCAACTGCATGGCCATCGGCCGCGTCGACGACGCGGGCCAACGCGATGTGCTCATCGTCGACGCCGGCATCCGCTTTTTGGGCAACGAAGGCTATGGCTTCGACGCCGGTTTGCCCGACCTACGGCGACTGCAAGACCTCGGTGACGACGTGCTGGCGTACATCGTGACCCACGGACACGAAGACCACATCGGGGGACTTCCGGCGTGCACGGCGGTGGTGCCCGCCCCCATCTACGCCACGCCGTACACCACTGCGCTCATCGAGCGGCGGTACCAGCGCAACCAAACGCCGCTGCCGCGGCTGGAGCAGGCGAAGTTTCACGACGTCATCGAGGTCGGCCCATTTCGCGTGCGCTACTTTGCGGTGTCGCACTCCATCCCCGATGCGTCTGTCGTCGTCATCGAATGCGACGCCGGGCGTGTGGTGCACTCCGGCGATTTTCGCGTCGACATCGAACCGCTCGAGGGGGCCGCCACCGACCTCCCCGGCCTCACCGCCGTCGGCGACGAAGGCGTCGACGTGCTGCTCGCCGACTCCACCTCGGCGGCCACCCCGGGGATGAACCCCGGCGAACGGTCGGTCATCCCCGCCCTCGTCGACGTCATGGCCGAAAGCGAAGGCCTCGTCGTCATCGCCTCCTTCGGCACCCACCTGTCGCGGATGGCAGCGGTGTGCGAGGCCGCCAAAACCGCCGGACGTGCCGTGTTCATCTGCGGCCGCAGCCTGAAGAACACGGCATCACTCGGCCGCAAGCACCGGCCCGGCCTCGTCGATGAGGTGCAAGACGTCGGCGCCCTCAACGGGCACCTGCGGTCGCGCTCTGTCGTCATCGTCACCGGCACGCAAGGCGAGCCCCAGGCGACGCTGGCCAAGCTGGCACGCGCCCAACACCCGAAGCTCAAGCTGGAGGAAGGCGATCGGGTGGTGCTGTCGTCGAGGGTCATCCCCGGCAATGAACGCAGCGTCGCCCACATGCTCGACGCGCTTTCCCAACAGGGCATCGACACCCGTCGGGTGGACGGCGCCCACGTCAGCGGACACGGCCACCGCGACGACCTACGCGAACTGCTGATGGCGACGCGCCCGCGCCATTTTGTCGCCGTGCATGGCGGCGGACAACAGCTGGTGCGGCACCGCGATGTCGCCGCCGACCTCGGCCTCGACCCCGACCACATCCACCCCATTCTCGACGGGGAGACGCTGTGGCTGCACGACGGCGAGGCCTCCGCAGAGGGAGGCCCCCCTGCATTGGAGCCATACCTCACAGAGCGCGCCGAGGTCTGTCATTCGCCGCAGCCGGTGGTGCGAGCTCGACGACAAATGAGCCGGCACGGCGTGGCCCACGCTCTCATTGAAGACGGACAGGTGCGGCTGTTTCTCCACGGCGTGTACCCGGTGCCCGACGACAAGGCCCTGCGGCAGATGGGCAGGCGGGCCTTTCACGCCTTCTTTGACGACGACCACGCCGCAGAGTTTGACGACGACGCCAACCCCTACCGTGCCGTCGCCCGTTTTTTGCGCGCCCGCCTGGCCGACTGCGGATGTGGCCCCGTCGAAGTCTCGGTGCATGATGACCGTCCGTCGTCTGAGGAGGGCGTTGGCCACGTCGACGCACGCGACAGCTGACGGTTGAGGCTTGCGCACCAGGCGCTACACTCCGCGGATGTGTTGTTCTGACATCCCCGTTCGTCGTCTGCTGACCACCCGCTTGTGGGCCTGCTGCTGTGCCGCTCTGCTCGTCGTCAGCGGATGTGCCACTGGTGACGATGGCACATCCGACCCCGACGTCGCTGCCGACGGAGGCGAGCCCGACACTGGCGAGCCCGACGTCTTCGTCCCAGACGCTCCGCTCGGATACCCCAACACCGACGTCGTCACCCGCATCGGACGTGACGACGCCCTCGACATCGCCACCTGGAACATCGAGAATTTCCCCAGCTCATCATCGGCCCCGCAAGTCGTGGCCGACCTCATCGCCAGCATGGATTTGGACGTCGTCGTCGTCGAAGAAATCACCGATGAAGACGCCTTCAACGAAGTGGACGACCGCCTGCCCTACCACCACAGCGCGTTGTCGACCCACACCTACTCCGACGGCAGCAGCCAGAAGCTGGGCGTGTTTTTCCGGGCCGACCTTCTCGAACTCGACTCGTTCTCGCTGTTGTTTGCCAGCGCCTATGAGTTTCCCCGTCCGGCGATTCGTGCCCACTTCACCGTCAAAGACGCCGCATACGAGCCTTTCGACTTCACCCTCCTCGGCGTGCATTTGAAGGCCGGCACGACGTCCGAAGACCGCAGCCGCCGTGAAGACGCCAACATTCGTCTCGAAGAGTTTGTCGCCGGCCAAGTCAGCGGCAGTGCCGACGACGACGTCATCATCTTGGGCGACTTCAACGAAGTGCTCGACACCGCCAGCGGCCGCAACGTGTTTGCCCCGTGGCTCGACGCCCCCGAGGCCTACACCATGCACACGCAGCGTCTCAGCGACGGCAACGAGGGGTCGTTCATCCCCGGCAACCGGCTCATCGACCACATCATCACCACGGCGAGCATGACCGAGGCCGTAGATGGCTACATCGCGCGCATCCCCCGCCTCGACGACGAGTTCAGCGGCTACGAGGCCAACATCTCGGATCACTTGCCGGTGGTGTTGCCAGTTCCGCTGGTGTCGGTCGCCGGCGACTGAGGTTCGTCCTCGTCGTCAGCAGCCTCGGGCACGCCGATGATGCGACGCGCAGGACGTGGCGTTGACGTCGAAGGCGGCGCCTGTTCGACATCGAAGTGACCTGAGCGCTCCAGGGTCGCCGCCCCCCCAGACGCCGCCCCCCCAGACGCCGCCCCCCCAGGCTTCGACCCCCCAGACGTCGACGTCGTCGGCTCCGCGACGGCAGCCACGTCGTCAGGGAGAGAGTCGTCTTGCGCCTGCATGCGCGCCACGCCCCGTCGACACACGCGCTGCTGCACGTCGTCGCCCCAACTGCACCGAGCCGCCAGCGTCGCGTGCGTAGACGGCACCGCCATCTCGCTGAGGGCGAACAGGGCGGCCTTGCGCACCAGCGGGTGGGCGTCGTCGACGAAAGCGACGATGGCTTCGGCGTCGTCGGCTTGCCCCACCCGCGCGAGGTCGGCCAAAGCACCAGCCCGGGTGATGGCGTCGTCGCTTTGCAGCAACTGCAAGGCCAACGCGCGCTCTGCCGACGGCGACAGCACCTGCTTGGTGTCGTCGAGGGGTGGGGGGCGTTGCTCGCGGTCCAACAACATGGCCGCGCCGGTGTTGACCGCCTGCTGCAGGACGGCCAGCAGGTGCGCCTCGTCGACAAAGGGGTTCTGCCCGTCGTCGGTGAGGGTCGCGCCCTTCGGCAACGCCTTGGACGTGGCGCTGCGGTAGCCGCGGGCATCCACCTCGACGACGACGACATCGTTTTGCAGCAACTGCACCCGGCACTTGGCCTCGTAGAGCGTGTTCTTCTTGCCGATGGACACTTTCATGCGACACGCCTGCACCCGCGCCTGAAAGGCGCTGTCGCTCGACGTGGGCAGCGTCGACGACAACGCCGAGGCGAAGGCCTGCTGCACCTCGGCAGCCATGTCGCCGCGTCGCGCCTTGGGCAGCACATAGCTCTTGCACTTCAACTTCGGCGGTGGGGCCAGTTGCGCCGACGTCACTGTCGACTTGGCGTCGGCCGCCTTGCGCAGCGCGGCCACGCGCGACACGTCCCGGCCCGACGTCCAAGTCTGGGCGCAGCCCGTCCCCAGCAAAACAGCCATGGCCACCCACGCGTGCAGTTCGATGCTGCGGCGGGCCTTTGTCCTCGACGACGGCGGCGTAGAACGACAAGCTGCAGGCGTTCTGTCGTGGAGATCTGCTGTGGCCAAGACGCCCTCCGGTGCGAAACCTGAAAAGCCTGCTGCGGTACGTCGTGACGTCACTTGGCGGCTGTTCGTGGCCTATCGTGGCGACGGATTTGTCGGTTGGCAACGACAAGAAGGCCAACGCTCGGTGCAAGGTGAACTTGAAAAGGCGTTTGCCACCATCGCGGGCGAAGAGGTCTTTGTGCGTGGCGCCGGACGCACCGACAAAGGCGTGCATGCCCGTCGACAAGGCGCATCTTTGCGCATGACGTCGTCGATTCGCGCCGACCAAATCGTCTTGGCCATGAACAGCATGCTCGACGACGACGTCGCCGTCATTGCCGCCCAAGAGATGCCACATGGCTTCTCCGCCAAGCGCCACAGCGTCGGCAAACACTACCGCTACCGCATCTACCAAGGCGCCGCGAAAGACCCCTTCTTGGCTGCGACCCACGTGCACAGCCGTCGCCACCTCGACGTCGACGCCATGCGGGCGGCCACCCAACACCTCGTCGGCGAGCTCGACTTTGAAAGCTTTCGCTCCGTACACTGCGACGCCGCCCACGCCCTCCGGTACCTCTGGGCCGTGAACCTGCACGAAAAGGGTCGGGTGCTCGAACTGGAAGTGCGCGGCAACGCCTTTTGCCGCTACATGATTCGCATCATCGCCGGCACCCTCATCGATGTCGGCAACGGTCGCTTCGCCCCAGACGACGTCAAGCGCATGCTCGAGGCCAAAGACCGCACCCAGGCGGGCACCACGGCCCCCGCACACGGGCTCACCCTCGAAGAGGTCTTCTACCCCGACACTCTCGACGGGGCTGGCATTCCAGACGACGCAGTGTTCCCCGGCTTCCCCGTCACAGAGGCGACCTGGCCACCGGTGGGTCTGAGCCAAGTCTGAGACAGCTTGAGGCGCCAATTGGGTCGTCGTCCTGAGCCAGCTTTGACGGCCCCCTTAACCATTTAACTAAACTGCGCGCATGGACTTCTTTTCGCATGAATGGGTCGACGAGTTGGCCCCGCACGTTTGGCGCCTGACGTTTCCCGCTGAGCCCACCGAAGCCTCGTTGGCCGACTACGTCTGCAACGCAGACAGCTTCTACGGAGGCGACCCAGAGCCCTCCAAACATTGCTGGGTGGTCGACGCTGCCCAAGTCGGCGGCTCGACATCTTCTTTGCGAACGATGTTGGCCGACCACCTTCGACGCAACGAAGAGGTGCTGGGCCGCACTTGCTTGGGCATGGCCGTCATCGTGCCCACCCGCACGTTGCGGACGATCTTGCGGGCCGTGTTGTGGCTGGTGTCGCCGCCCTACCCTTGTGTCCCGGTCGAGTCGCTCGAAGCAGGACTCGACTGGAGCCACGCACAGCTCGCGGCCGCCGACGCCACCAAGCCGCCTGCGGCGCGTCGCGAGTGCCCCAACGCCATCAAATGCCCGCTGTTCCCGGTGTTTTCAGACCGCTCGATGCTGAAGATCTATCAGATCGAGTATTGCGAAAGCCGCTATGCGGCCTGCGCGCGGTATCGCTCCATGCGCCAAGGAACCCGCCCGAACCAAACCCTTCTGCCCGACGGAACGCACCTCACCCACCTTTCGCCACCGGCGGACGGGGAATGACACGAGCTCGCCTCACGGCACAGCTGCGACCTCGACGACGATCTTCCCGCGTCCTCCACCACGCTCCAATGCAGCGTGAGCGTCGGCGAGGTCTTCGAGGTCGAACACTTGGTGCACACAAGGACGTACTTGGCCGGCCTCCACCCACGTCGTCAACTGCTCCAACGACGACGACGACGAGCGGCGCACGACGTTGCGCGCCTTCTTGCCGCTCAACCAGCCGCGCACACAAAACGCGCCCATGCTGAGGCCGGTGACGACGACGCCGAGGTTGGGGCCATACTTCTTGGTGTTGTCGGGCAATCCGCCGGTGATGGACGCCACGGCGCCACCCTTGGGCACCACCTGCAACGCGCGGTTGCGCTCGTCGGGGCCGATGGCCTCGAGCACGACGTCCCACTGCGCGTCTTCGGCAAAGACGTCGCGCTCGCGGTAGTCGATGACCTCGTCGGCGCCGAGGTCGCGCACGAACTCTGCATTGCGAGGTGAACACGTCGTCGCCACATAGGCGTCGTAGATTTTCGCAATCTGGATGGCCACGGAGCCCACGCCGCCCGCCCCTGCTTGCACCAACACCCGCTGGCCGGGCTTGCCCTCGAGGTGGGGCAGCAGACAATCCATCGCCGTCTGCGCCACCAGCGGCAACGACGCTGCCTCTTGGTGGGTGAGATTCTTGGGCTTGTGCGCCAGCTCGTGCTCGTCGATGACAACGTGCTCGGCCGCGCAACCGTGTCGACGATGGGTGGGTGAACCGTAGACGGCATCGCCCACTTGAAAGCGGGTCACCTCCTGGCCCACGGCCGACACCACGCCACTGACGTCGAGCCCCAACACCCACGGCAGCTTGTAGCGGATGGCGCCCCTTTGCCCGCCCTGCCGAATCTTGGTGTCGACAGGGTTGACGCTGGTGGCTTTGACGTCGACGAGCACGTCGCGCGGGCCCACCTCAGGAATGGGCAGCTCCGTCAGCTGCAACACGTTTGGGTCGCCGTATTCGGTCAGAATCATCGCACGCATGTGGGTGCCTCCCCTGTGGTCTTCGCGAATCAATCATATGACCGGTTTCAAACGAGACAAGGGGAGGAGGTTGGATCCATCGCACCTGCGGAGCTACCAACCGCAGTTCGACGGAGGGTCGTAGGCGTTGTTCGTATTGCCCGAAGGGGCCAAGCTGCCGATGGAGTAGTTGCTCGAGAAGATGCATCCGAGTTGGTACTGGGGCGCTCCGAGCGACTGCGCGAAGTTGCTGCAGGTGGTGGCGCTCCATCCGGCCGACACCGTAAACGGTGTGCGAATAAACGCCGCACCAGAGAACGTGTACGGGATGCACACCTTCTGGCCGTCGAAGTCAATGGCATCGACAGTGAGGTCGCCTGCGACGTCGACGTCGGTCGAAATGTCGACGAGGGTGTTGGTGACGACCAGCTTGTTTTGGTTGTTGATGCGCACGTTCACGGGCTCCCCAGAGGGCGCGTTGACGTAGGTGTCGCCGGAGCTGTGCTGCATGAATGCGTAGTTGCCTTGAGATGCCCGGTTGGGGTGGGAGAACCCGGCGTAGGCGCTGCCGTACCCGTTGTCGCCGATGGTCGCGGTGTTCACCCGCCCATTGGTGGAGGTGACGGCGCCGTCGACGGTCAGGCTGCCGCCCTCGATGGCCCCGGTGACGTCAAGCGAGGCGCCGGAGAGGTCGCCGCTGGCCGCGATGTTGCCGCTGGTGTCGATGTCGACGACGACGCCGGCGCCAGTGCCACTGCCGTTGCCGATGCGCACACCGTTGCCCGAGTAGTAGTTCAGGTACAGACGGCCGTTGCTTTTGGAGTCGTCGGTGTCGATGTGCAAGTTGCCGGCGCTGTTGCTGCCGAAGACGTTGGCGCTCGCCTCGATGCGCACGTCGTTGCTGTAGAAGTCGCCGTTTCCGGACGTCGACGCCGCCAACGCAGGATGCACTTGGCTGCGACCCGACAGCCGAGTGGCTCCACTGCCATCGTCGACGAGCACCTCGAGGTACACTGAGCGGTCGAGGATGCAGTTCTCATCGAGTGGGCCCACGACGACGCTGAAGGCGCCGGCGTTGACGTCGGTCGAAAGCGGCGCAGTGGTCTGGCAGGCCGTGCCGCCAGAAGCGGCGGTGAAGACCTCGAATTGCAGGTTCACCGTCTCAGAAAGCGGAACGTTGTCGCGCTCCAAGTGCCCGGTGTAGGGCACGTACACGCCCCCGTTGCCGAGGTCGGCAAGGCTGGCCAGAGACAAGCCCAAGAGGCCGGTGACCAAAAGCCAAGAAGGAAGGGATGTGGGGTGTGAACGCATGGGCAACTCCTGAGAACGACAGACGACAACAACGCGTCAATCCGTACCAAGACCCGCGCCAAGTTGGAATGCGCGTCACGCTCAGGAGTCTTCAGAGCTGCCCAACAACGACAACATGCCTTCGAGCGTCTTCAACTTGCGGTCGGCCCGAGCGTACAAGCGCGCCGACACCACCGCCGACGCGGCGTGGCCGCCCAGAAGCGACAGCAGCTCGACGTCGTTGCGCAACAGCTGCTCCTTTTGCGAGAGCAGCGAGTAGACGACGAGCGCGCCCACGCAGTTGGTGCCCATCACCAGCGGCACGGCCGCCAGGATGCTCTCGCGCGCCGGTCGCAACGACGTGTGCACATACGAGTTGCGCGACCCCACCACCTCGGCCAACACCCCGCGGGGCTCGATGCCCGACTGGGGGAGGCGTCCGTCGAGGCCTTTTTCGGTGGCGACGTGAAAGGTGCCGCCCTCTTCGGCCAACAACACCGCGAACTCTTGCGCGCCGATGAAGTTGACGAGGATTTCTTCGACGACGCGCACCACTTCGTCGAGGTCGAGCGTGGCGTGCAGCTGGTAGCTCGACACGTACATGCTCATCATGGAGCCGTTCAACTCTTCGAGTTCGAGCAGGCGGCTTTGCAGGTCGGTGTTCTCGTCGATGAGGTCGGCGATTTGCACCTGCGCCACCCGCACCTTTTCAGACGAGGCGGCCAACACCTTTTCGACTTCGGAGTTGTCGCTGGGGGCGGCTTGGCGGCGCACCAGCGCTCGGGCCAGCCGCACGTTGTCGCGACGCAGACGAAGGTTTTCGACGACGGTTTCGGCGAGGGTTTCGCGCACGCCGTCGAGGCCCTGCAGCGCCAATGTCGCACGCTCGAGCACGTCGAGAGAGTCTTCGACCTTCAGCCGCAGCTTGGACTCGGCCTCTTTCAGCCGCTCATCCTCTTGCTCTTCGTGCCGGGACTCGCCCATTTGCCATCCATCTTGGCGCGCCGATCGTCCGACTGCGCGCAGCGTCGTCTCCCCCTGCAAATAGTGCCCTCGACGCTGTTTGCGCAAATTCTCCGCGCCATATTCGTCGGTCAACCGCATCGGATCGCATCTCAGACAGGGCCTTTGCACCCCTGAACGCATCTGGCAGACGGCACAGCCATGCCCGACCCGTCGTTTCCTGCTCCGGCCGTCGCCGAGGCGCTCTCCAGCTGGTTTTCGCACCACCGGCGCGAGCTGCCCTGGCGTGAAAACCGCACCGCCTACCGCGTGTGGCTCAGCGAGATCATGTGCCAGCAGACCCGCATCAGCGTCGTTGTCGACTACTACTTGCGGTTTTTGCAGCACTTTCCGACGGTGTTTGACCTCGCTGCTGCCCATGAAGACGAGGTGCTCGGCCTGTGGTCGGGGCTCGGGTACTACTCCCGCGGCCGCAATGTGCACAAAGCCGCCAAGCAGGTCGTCGACGACTACGAGGGCGTCTTTCCCAACACCTCAGAAGGGTTGCGCCAACTCGCCGGGGTCGGCCCCTACACGTCGCGGGCCATCGCGTCGTTCGCGTTTGGCGAGCGATGTGGCGTCGTCGATGGCAACGTTCACCGCGTCGTCAGCCGCCTCACCGACGACGACACCCCGGTGAACACGCCCGCCGGACACGACCGCGTGCAAGCCGTGATGGACGCGCTCGTCGACGTCGCCGCCACCCCTGCCCTCGTCAACGAAGGCGTCATGGAGCTGGGCGCCCTGTTGTGCACCCCGAAGTCACCGTCCTGCGCGTCGTGCCCCGTCGCTGACGTCTGCCAAAGCCGCGCGGCAGGCACGCAGTTGCAACGGCCGGTGAAAAAGCCGAAGAGCCCCCGCAAGAAGGTGCATTGGGTCGCCGTCAACGTGGTGCGCAGCGACGGGAACCTCTGGGTGGAGAAGAACACCGACAAACGGTTGTTCGGCGCGCTCTACGGTCCTCCTGCCGTCGAAGTCGACGGTCACGACGACGAGCAAGTGCTCTTGTCGGCTGCGCAACAGCTCGTGCACCAGCGCGGGCTCGCCATCGACGTGAAGGGGCCGCCCACCGCTGTGCGCCGCGTGCTCACCCACCGCGAGTTGCTGGTGCAGGTGTTCACCGTGCACGCCGACGACGTCGTCACCGCAGAGGTCGGCACCTGGCTCGACCTCGACGCCGAGAAGCTGCCGGTGGGGTTGTCGACGTCGGCGAAGGCCATGTTGCAGACCGCGTCGGCGCCATCCCAAGGACGGCTGCTGTAGCAAATGACCATACGGTCACATGGCAATCTCGGGCGCATGTGGAACACTCCAGCCTTTGCATCTGGGATGTCACATTGCTTGCTCTGACTTTGCTGCTGTGGACCACCGCAGCGCCTCCTCCTGCCCCTGCCTTGTCGACGTCGACTGCCGTCGTCGAACCCGACGCTTATCGGGCGCCTGCGTCGTCGCTCGACGTCTGCTGCAACTGCATGACGCCGATGTTTGATGCGTCCATCGGCTCGGGCGTCGCCGTCGGCGCGTTCACCGCGTTGGGCCCCCCCGTCGTCGTTGCCTTCATTGCGGCAGCCGGCGCCTCAACGGTCGGCGGTGTCTTGCAGCGGGTTCCGTCGCAGATGCAGTGGCTGTTGGTGCCCATCGTGTACTTGCCGCCGCTGCTCTATGTGGCGTCCACTCCGGGCGTTGCCTTTCTTGTCTCCAAGGTGTCGGGCTCGTCGACGACGCAAGCTGGATGGACAGCGGGTGCCGCCGCCCTCGGCCTCGTCGCTGCCGTTCCGCTGGGGCTCGCCGCGGGCGCGGGCTCGATGTACGCCCTTTCGGAGCATTTCAGACGCACCACAGGCCAGCACGGGTCTGGCCTCGAGGTTGTGGGCGGCGTGTTCGTTGGTGCGGCCACGTTTGTCATCGTCAACAGCCTCACCGCAGGGGCCGCGGCACAGACCACGCACACTTGGCTGCGGTCGCACCGACTGGGCGAGGAGTAGCGATTCGCAGAGCGCGGCTATAGGTCGCCGAAGACGTCGTCGGGGTCGGTGTCACGCGTGCCCATGACTTGGCTGCGGCGTCGTCCGGGACGCTTGCCTTTGCGCCACTTCGGCCCCAGCAACACCCGTGCTTGCACCCATTGCACCAACTCCCCGCACAGGATGAGCAGCGTCGACGAGAAGAACACCCACAACACAATTTCGACGAGGGTGGCGAAGCCGCCGTACAGGGCGCCGAGGTCGGTCCAGCGGTCGATGTACACGCGGTACACGCCGCGAGCGATTTGCCACAGAACATAGAAGGTCACGCCGCCGATGGCCGCAAACTTGGCCTGCACCTTGTGGGGCGAGAACATCTTCAAGAGCACGGTGAAGCCCGCGATGACGACGTTGGCCGTGAGGAGGTGGCTGAACACGCTGGCACCGCCCACCTCGGCGAACATCACCTCGCGCAGCGACGTGGGCAGCAGATGGATGTAGCCCGCCAAGAACCGCAGAAAGATTTCGAGAACGAGAAAGATGCCCATGGCAGCGACGATGAACGCACCAAAGATGAGCTTCGAGCTGAAGAAGTTGCGGGGGATGATCACCACATGCCGCTTCTTCACCCGACGCTGATCGCCCGCGCTCTTCGAGAAAATGCGGGCGAAGGCGAACTCCAGCGCGCGAAACACCTGAGACGACGCCAACAGCAAGGCGAAGAGGCCGGCGAGGCCGAGCCCACGACGGTTGGCGACGATGCCGCGCAAGTCGCTCTCGATGTCATCGCCGATGTAGGGGATGCCCCGGCGCACTTGGTCGAGCACTTCGGTGATGAGTGCATCGATTTGCGCCGCGTCTCCGGCACCGATGAAGGCGAAGATGTAGCCGCCGATCGACACGAAGAGCACCACCAACGGAATCAACGACAACAGCGCATAAAAGCTCACCGCAGCGGCATACATGAGGCCGTGATCGCGGATGTAGTCGCCAATGGTGCCGTCGAGAAACTCGTAAACCTCCCCCAACAGCCAGTGCTCGCGCAGCCAACGATTGCCCTCCAGCAGACGGCGCAGCAGGCGGAAGGTGGTTTCGGGTCCGAGCAGGCGAGCAAGCAACAGGGGGGTCTCCGTCGTTCGGCGCGAGCCTAGCGGCTCAAAGGCAGGCATACGAGTTTGTCGTCTCCGTCGTGACCGGGGGCATCGCACGAAAACTGTGAACGTGGCACACATGCGGTGGAGTCAGCGGAGCACACATGGCCCTTCGGTTTGGATCACAGCTCAACACCACCCGTCCCACGTCGACAACGCCGCCGGCGAAGGCCAAGGCGGGCGCGGCAGGCAAAGCGGCGTCGGCCGACAAAGCCTCCAGCAAGAAAGGCGCAAACGTCGAAGACGCAAGCGCCCACACCGGAATGGCCGCCCTCGACGTCGACGCCACCCCGCTCGGCCCTGCCGTGGCCTATGTGGCCCCCAGCGCCAATGAGCAGATGGGAGAAGGCGTCAAAGCCGGTGCCCTCGGCACCGACGGCACCAAAGCCGCGTCATTGCTGCAGGAGGCTGCAGGGTTGGCGCCGACGCCCCGCGAACGGGCGCAGCAGGCGTTGAACGCGGTGAAGGATCCCCCTGCCGACCACCCCCACATGGTGCACATGGCCGACGTACGCCAGCGTCTCGAAAAAGCAGGCTTGCCGTCGTCGGCCGACGGCGTGCGGGCCTATGTCCTCGACAACATCAGCGGGCGCGACCCTCACGGACACCAAGTCACGCGCGCCCTTGCCGGCCCGGTCGGGCCCGGCCGTGGTGCCGACGTCTCGTTGCACGAGCAACAGTGGGACGTCACCAAAGCCCACGGCAGCTACAAACTGTCGGAGCCACAGCTTCAGCGCATGCAGGAGGCCCACGCCCTCAACGGCAAGATGAACGCCGGCGACGCCAGCCTCGACGACGCGGCGCGGTCGGTGGTGTTGAACACCGAAGAGATCATGCATGTGCGGCGGTCTGACCTCGCCGCCATCGCCGACAAGCATCCGCAGGGCCAACCCGCCGTCATCAACATGTCGTACGGCCAAGACCTGGCACGCTCGACGTACTACGCCGCCAACGCCGCGTTGAATGCGCCGCCAGGGAGCAAGCTGCACAACGAAGCCATGGCGGCGTTGAAGCTCAAAGACGGAGAGGAGTTGTCGTTCGACGAGGCCCGCAATCGTCTGGGGGGCATCCTGCAGACGAAGGCGCAAGCGCTGGCCAAAGGCGAACTCAACGCCGGCATTCAAGACGCCCGCGCCGACCTCGCCGACGCCGTGAAAAACGCCAACGACAAAGGGCTCGTCGTCGTCACCACGTCGGGCAACTCCGCCGAGATCGGGTCGTGGTTCGGCGACACCAAGGCATCGACCGACTTGTCCGACAAGGTGCCAGGCCTCATCCACGTCGGCGCCACCGACCTCGGCTTCGACGCCAAGAACCTCGGCGACGAGAAAATGGCGGGCTTCAGCGCCCACGGTGACGTCGAGGTTTCAGCGCCGGGCAACAATGTTCCCGTCGCAGCCAAAGCCCCGACAACATTGTCGGCGTTGGGCAAGGCGTTGAAGAACATGCCCACCGGCGGCATCAAGAGTGGGTTGGGCGGCATGCGCAAACCCGCCGGCCCCATCAAAGCCATCGCCGGTGACGTCGACGGCACGTCGTTCGCCAGCCCCTACGTCTCGGGCGCTGTGGCGTTGATGATGAAGGCCAACCCGGCCATCACGCCTGCCCAAGTGCACGACATTTTGACGTCGAAGGCGGCCACGGTGAACATCGCGGGCGAACAGCGCGATGGTGCGGGCGCCCTCGACGTCGTCAAGGCCGTGCAGATGGCCAAAGACCTCGCGCCGTAGGCGTTGTGCCCTACAAAAACGAAAACGACGTCGACGAGCGCTGCACCCGGTCTTCTTTGACGACCTGCAGGGGCAACGCGCCGATGAACGGTGCCAGCCGTGGGGGGTCGTCGCGCAAGGCGTATTGCCCCGCCGTGCTCAGCTGCAGGTTGTGACGGGCCAGCTCGGTGAGGGCGGCGTCGACCTTGCCCTCGACTTCGTCGTCGACGTCTTCAGCTTCGGCCATGGCGAGGCGCCAGTTGGCGGCCAGCACGTACAGCTCTTCGACGGCCTCGGGTGCATCCAGCGCGTCGTCGACGAAGGCGACCATCGATGCCGCCAGCAACATGGCGACGCTCTCGAGATGGGTGGCGACGTCGCTCGCCCAGGGCGTTTGCGTCAACGCCGCCAGGTGCGACAGCGAAGCAGCGTCGTCGCGCAGGCACCAGCGGGCGGCGCAGAGCACACGGTCGACGAGAGCCGCAGCCTCAAGCTCAAAGCGGCTGAGCGCTGTGTGGTCGACGGCTTGAGCTGCACGCCACGCCGTCATCGCCGCGTCGACGTCGTCGAGGGCCGCGTCGTGGGCTTGAAGGTCGGCTTCGGTGAGTCCGACCGCTTGCAGGAGACGCCAAGTGTGGCCGTCGCGCGCTGCTTGCAGCAGAGACCGACTCCGCGCCAGCTGCACCACAGCAGGTTCGTTGTGTTGTGCCGTCGTCCATCCTGAAGTGGTCATGCCCGTCCTCCCAACAGAACCATTCATTGGTCTTGGCCATCTGGTCAAAGGGGGATCAAGACTTGCCAGATGGACAGCAAATTCTGCAGATGCAGCAAGCGCCGATTCTCAAGATCGACTGTCCATTCTCAACATTGAGTGGCGTACGGCGGATTTGAGACCGCGGCAGCGGGCGGTCACCTTGCGCATGGGCGGGGCAGAAGCACCAGCCATAAACGTCTGTTTGAAAACGAGATTCCCCTTGATTGGGGGTCGGTTCTGGGTACTTTGGAGGCTCTGACGGCTGCTGCAGGGCCTGACGTTTTTCTGCTTTGCCTGGCGAGATTCTCATCTCACGCCAGCACGGTGGATTTTGTGTGGTGGCGGCGGGGAGGCATTTTTGGGGTGGTCAGGAGGCCCCATCACACACCGCAAAAGCCCCGCTCACTTCGACACCCCCAAAACCATCAACACCAACTCCAAGCCTTAAGAGTCCAAATAGGTGTACCCCGCCAAGCCCTTCTCAAAGATGCGCATGAACCGTGCACTCTCCTCGAGCGAACACCGCCCAGCACGCACCCCGCGCTCGCTCAGCAGACGCATGCGGCGCACCAACTCCAAACGGTCGTACTCCACATAGGAGAGCACATCCGACACCCGGTCGCCCTCGACGACGTGCTCCAGCGCGTACCCGCCCTCGTGACACGTCACGTGCACGGCATTGGTGTCGCCAAACAAGTTGTGCAAGTCGCCCAGCGTCTCCTGGTAGGCCCCGACGAGAAACGCCCCCAAATAGTAGGGCTCGTCGTTCAGCGCGTGCAGCCGCAAGGTGTCTTTGACGTCGCGCAAGTCGATGAACTTGTCGACCTTGCCGTCGGAGTCGCACGTCAAATCCGCCAACACTGCCGAGCGCGTCGGCTCTTCTTTCATGCGGTGCAAGGGCACGATGGGAAACAGCTGGTCGACGGCCCACGCGTCGGGCAGCGACTGAAACAACGAGAAGTTGCAGTAGTACACGTCGCTGAGGAGCTTCTCGAGGTTCTCCAGCTCGTCAGACACGTAGGCGACGTCTTTGGTGATGCGACGGATTTTCTCCAGCGTCCCCCAATACAGCTCCTCGACGCGAGCGCGCGTTTTGAGGTCGATGACCGCGTGCGCGAAGAGGGTGGCGGCTTCGTCTTTGTAGGCGACGACGTCGTTGAAGGCCTCTTGAAAGTTCTTGCGGCTCACCGTGGTGAACGCTTCGTACATGCTGTGCACGATGACGTGGTCGTCGTCCGTCGGCGTCTCCCGCTCGCCCGGCGCCCGTTGGCTGTGGGTCACGCGGTGGCTGCCCATGACGTTGAACACCAGCACCGAGTGATGGGCCACCAACGCACGTCCCGACTCCGACACCAACTGCGGGTGCGGCACGTCGGCGTCGTCGCAGGTGTCCATCACCGTCGACACGATGTCGTTGGCGTACTCCTGCATGGAGTAGTTGCGCGAAGCCGGGTAGTTCGTCTGGCTCCCGTCATAGTCGACGGCCAAGCCGCCCCCGACGTCGACAATCGACAAGGCGTCTGCGCCCATGTTGCGCAGGTCGACGTACAGCCGCGACGCCTCGCGGATGGCGCTCTTCACACTGCGAATGGCGGTGATTTGGCTGCCGATGTGAAAGTGCAACAGCTCCAGGGTGTCGAGGGCGTCTGCGTCTCGCAGTCGGCTGATGGCGTGCATGAGCTCGCGGGCGTCGAGGCCAAACTTGGAACGCTCGCCGCTCGACGCCTCCCACTTGCCGGCGCCTTTGGCGGTGAGCTTGGCGCGGATGCCGATGTGCGGCTTGACGCCCAGCTCTTTGGCGACGTTGAGGATGAGGTCGATTTCGGCGAAGCGGTCGACGACGAGGATGACCTTCACACTCAGGCCCACCGCCGACAGCGCCGTCTCGACGTAGTCGCGGTCTTTGTAACCGTTGCAGATGATGATGTTGTCTTCGCCCTGCAGCAGCGCCAAGGCCACCAGCAGCTCGGGCTTGCTGCCAGCCTCGAGCCCCAGGTGGTGAGGTGCGCCTTGTTGCACCAGCTCCTCGACGACGTGGCGCTGCTGGTTGACCTTGATGGGCATCACGGGGCGGTAGGCCGACTTGTAGCCGTAGTTCGAGATCGACGTTTGAAACGACGTCGACAGCTCACCGATGCGGCTGCCGAGGATCTCGTTGAAGCGCACCAGGATGGGCGCGCGAATGTCACGACGCTGCAAGTCGTCGACGAGACTCTTGAAGTCGATGGCGTGATCGCTGCCGCTGTTGGGCCGCACCTCCAAGCTCCCCTCGTCGTTGATGCGAAAGAACGGCGCCCCCCACGCGTCGATGCCGTAGTACTCGGCGGAGTCGGAGATCGACCAAGTCATCATGGCCTCCTGCGGTGGCGTGGTTTCGTCACGCGCGCCCAATCAACATGTTGGACGCCAGAAGGCAACACCGATTGTCGACTACGCTTCAGCTTTGAGCTGCCGCAGCAAAGCAGGCACCACCGTCGCGGCATTGCCGTGCAACCACAGGTCGGCGTCGCCTTCTTCTGGGCCCACGCCGATGATCTTGCCGCCGGCCTCCGCCGTCACCAGCGGGAGGTCGGCCGCGGGCCACACCGTGCCCGATGTCCCCACCATCAGCATGACGTCGGCGCGCTCGGCTGCCTTTTGCGCCTTGCTCCAGTCGGGCTCGTTGAGCCCCTCGCCAAACAACACCACGTTCGGCCGGTGCATGACGCTGGCGCCCAAGCCCAACAAAGGCTGCACCGCACGCAGCACACGCGGCAGCGTGAAGAAGCGGCTCGACGACAGACGGTTCAAGTCGGCCGCCATCTTCTTCATCTGCTCTCGGCGCAACACCCGCAGCGGTTGGCCGCCGGGGTCGACGACGCGAAACAAACTGCCGTGCACCTCATGCACGCGCGAGCTGCCGGCGTCTTGGTGCAGGTGGTCGACGTTTTGCGTGATGACGTCGACGTCAAAGTGGTCTTCGAGCTTGGAGATGGCGTCATGGGCCGCGTTGGGGCTGGCATGGGCGATGGGATGCAGCACTTCTTTGAGAAACTGCGCCAGGCGCTTGGGGTCTTTCATCGCCGTCTGCGCCAACCCAGAAACGGTGGCGAACTCGTCGGGCGGGAACATCTCCCACAGGCCCCCGATGTCGCGAAAGGTGTCGATGCCACTCTCTTTGGAGACGCCAGCGCCGGTGAACACCACCACGCGGCGTTTGCCGTGCAGCAGTCCCGCTGCTTCTTTGAGGGCATCGTCGATGGCGGCCGCATCCGCTTGAGCTGTCATGACGCAAGGGTAGGCCCCAGAACCGAGTTGGCAAGTCCGCCTGCGCCAGAGGTTTGTGGGGCGCGTGTCCAGAATGTGTCCCCTGGCACTGCCATTTCAGATTGTTTCAAGTACGAACCGCCTTCGCATGCACGTCGGGCACACCTGGCCGTGCACGCGCTCCTCTTTGCATCGGCTGTTGAGCCAGAGGCACCTCATGAAACATCGCATGTCTTCCGTTCGCACCCTCGGTCTCGCCGTCGCCTGTCTGGCCTTGGCCACTGGTTGCCCTCCACCTCCTCCTGGCGGCGACGCTGGCCCTGCCGACTCGGGCACACCTGTCGGCACCGATGCTGGCAGCACGGATGCTGGCGCCGTGACCGACGCTGGCGCCGTGACCGACGCTGGCGCCACGACCGACGCTGGTGCCATCACCGACGCTGGCAGCATGACCGACGCTGGCGCCCTCACCGACGCTGGCGCCATGTCCGACGCTGGCAGCATGACCGACGCTGGCGCCATGTCCGACGCTGGCAGCATGACCGACGCTGGCGCCATGGCTGATGCTGGCGCCATGGCTGACGCTGGCGCCATGTCCGACGCTGGCGCCATGGCTGACGCCGGCGCCACGGTTGACGCTGGCGCCATGGCTGATGCTGGCGCCATGGCTGACGCTGGCGCCACCGTGGCCTTCTGCGACGTCACTGCAATGCCCTTTGGTGGCGGCACCGGCACGGCGATGGACCCCTTCGTCGTCTGCACACCCGCCCAACTCGACGCTGTGCGCACCGCCCCGACGGCGCACTTCGCCATGACCAAAGACATCGACCTGCAGAACTTCATGTTCGCCCCGATCCCCACCTTTGATGGGCACTTCGATGGGCTCGGATTCGCCATCCACAACCTCCGCCTGGGCATGATCGGCTTCGAGAACAACCTCGCCTTCATCCAGAACCTCAACGGAGACATCGTCGACCTCACTTTCGTCGCCCCCTCCATCTTCGCCAACAACTTCATCGCAGTCGTCGCGGTGACCATGACCGACGCCTCGCTCACCAACGTCGTCGTCCGTGGCGCGACGCTGAACCTTTTGGGCGCGAACAACGGCGGCCTTGTCGCCCAGCTGCATGGCACCTCGACGCTCACCAACGTCGCCTTTCACGGCGACGTCACCTCCACCATGACCACCAGCGACATCTTCTTTGGTGGCATCGCGCACCTCACCCAAGGCAACACCGTCATTTCTGGCGCCGTGTTCAAGGGCAACATCAGCAGCGACGGCTCCAAGCTCGGCGGCCTGGTCGGCGACCACGGCGGCCACCTCGAACACTGCGCCGCAGACCTCACCATCGCCGCCGCAGGCAACCGCATCGGCGGGCTCGTCTCTGTCGCGTTGGCAGGCTCGTCCATCGACAACTGCTTCGCCCAGGGCACATTGAGCGGCAGTGAGCGTGTGGGCGGCCTCGTCGGGCAGTCCTTCGGCGCAGCCGGCGGGGCAGCCGCCACCATCGACAACAGCTACGCCCTCACCACGCTGACGGGCACCCCCAACGACATCGTGTGTGGCTTCGAAGAAAACATCAGCTGCAGCGCCACTGGTGTTGTGTTCGACACCAGCTTTGCCGCGTCGTCGAGCATCGCTGGCGCCACTGGGCTCACCACCGCCGACATGCAGGATCCCGCCAACGCCGCCTTCACCGCGTGGGGTGCCCCTTGGGTGCTCACCTCTGGTCAATACCCCATGCTCGACGGATTCGTCGCCGCCCAGCTGGCCCCCTAGGCGCGGCCGCGTCGACTTCGACGCAAACCGCAGACGCCCCGGCGCCACCGCTGGGGCGTTTCTTTTGTGCGCAGCAGTTGTCGACGCCATCGAGGTGGCTAGGTTGGCTGCCATGCTGCACAGGCCGTCTCCTGCTCAGCCCCGGCGTTTGCGCCGTGGGCTCGCCCTTCGTCGTCGACGCCGGTCGTCGATGTGGGCGTTGTTGGCGTTGTGGATGCTGTCTCTCGCCTCGGCCTTCGCCGTCTCGGCCCAAGCCACGAACCAAGCCCCAAACCGAAGTTCAAACCAAGCAGCCGACGGCGTACAAGCGACGTCCCCTTCTACATCCCATGCGGCGTGTGCCCCCAAAGTCACCGTCGTCGGATACGGCGACCTTGAAGACGCCGCTGAGGTGCTGCAGCCCGACGCTGAAGCGCTGGCGGCCAAAGCCCATGGCCTGCTGGCCGCGCCCGACTGCCGGCCCATCGTCGTCGAGCTGGTGCGCAACTTGAAGACCCCTGGCGAACACGTGCCCAAGTGGCGGTTGCCGACGTGGGCGGCGGGTGCGGCACGTCCCACACAACGACGCATCACGGTCACCAATGCCAACCCGTCGAAAGCAGCGCGCATGCAAGTGCTGCTGCATGAGATGGTGCATGTCGCTGTGCGCTCGGCCGCAGGCGATGCTGAGGTGCCCCTGTGGTTCAACGAAGGCGTCAGCCGGCACCTCGCCGGCGAGGTCGGCAACGACACCGACGAGCAGGCGCTGGCGCGGGCCTACGCCAAACGCCGGATTCCACCGTTGGGAACCCTGCGGCACCGCTTTCCGTCGCATGGGCCAGACGCCCAGGTCGCCTACGCCGTCAGCGGACGCGCGGTGTCGATGCTCCAAGCTGGTTACGGCCCCGACATCTTCGGCCGCATTCTCGGCGAAGCCCGTCGTGGACGCCCCTTTCTCGACGCTCTCTACGAACAGACGGGTGAGACCGAGGCAGGCCTAACGACGCGCATCGAACAACAACAGAGTCGAGCCGAGGGCGTGCTGAACCTGCTGCAACCGCTCGACTTCGGCATGGCGCTGGCGGGGTTGTTGGCGGCGCTGGGAGGCCTCAAGGCGCGCATGCTGCTGCGCGAAAAGCTGCCGGTGCCGGAGTTTGCGCCCCGCCCCATGGACGTCACCATGGTGAAGTGGACGGTCTACCCCCGTTGACGCCAGCCCCACCCACGACCCCATAGACGCGTGCGCCTGACCTGCACTACACAGCCCGCAGGAGGTGCCATGCCCAAGCCCCTGCAGCCCAAATCCTTGTCGAACATCATCTCGGTGTTGCCCACCGTCACCAGCGTCGCCCTTGCGGGCCTCGTCCTCGTCACCGCAGCCTGCGGCCCCAAAGTCGGCCCGGCCGACGACCGCAAGATCGACAGCAGCCCCGCCCTCGTCGAGCGCGGGCGCTACCTCGCCAACGGCCTCGGCTGCATCGAGTGCCACAGCACCCGCGACCACAGCAAAGTTGGCGGCCCCGTCGTGGCCGGCACCGAAGGCGGCGGGGGCATGGTGCTCACCAAAGAGCGGGACGGGGCGCCAGGCAGCATCCCCGTTCCCAACATCACCCCCACCGGCCTCAGCGACTGGAGCGACGGCGAGATCGCCCGCGCCATCACGTCAGGGGTCGCCAAAGACGGGCGAGCGCTGTTCCCCATGATGCCCTACCCCGTCTACAGCAAGCTGGCGCGTGAAGACGTCGACGCCCTCGTCGCCTACCTGCGCAGCCTGCCGCCCGTGGGCCAAAAAGACGTCGGCGAGCGCTCACTGAACTTTCCCCTGGGCATCATCGTCAACACCATCCCCAAAGAGCCGAGCCCCATGGCCTTGCCCGCCGACTCCGACGTCGAGGGCAAAGGCGCCTACCTTGCCCAGGTCGCCGGCTGCATGCACTGCCACACCATCGAAAAACGCGGCGTCTACAAAGAAGGCATGCACTACGCCGGCGGCCACACCTTCAAAAGCCGCGGCACCTTGGTGCAGGCGCCCAACATCACGCCGCACCCCACCGGCCTCGGCAGCTGGACCGAAGAGGTCTTCGTCGCCCGCTTTGCGGCCTACCGCGACCCCACCGCCTTTGACGCCCCCCAAGCCGATGACAAAGCCATTGCGTTCATGCCGTGGTGGAGCCTCTCCCAGCTCACCGACGACGACCTCAAGGCCATCTATGGTGCATTGCAGAAGGTGCCTCCTGTCGATCACACCGTACAGTGGCACCAGCCTCTAGACTGAGTTGAAAGACACAGTCACGCCACCGTTATGCGGGCAAACGCCCCCAGACCGTGCGGGTTTGGGGCGTTTTGCATCTGCAATGTGACAAAGCAGTGGATCTCAGATCTCCAACGCGCCAAACGCGCCAAAGCCGCTGTGGCAGCGGTAGACTGCCTGAGACATCTGGCCGGGCCCAAGCGGGGGACGGCCCACAAGCGCCGCACAGCGCAAAGGATTTGACCATGACCGTCATCAACCCGAACAACGGCCAAACCTGGACCCCTCCCAACGCCGGCCAAGCTGGCCAAGCGGGTCAAAACGCTGGCCAAACCGGCCGTCCTGACCCGTGCCTCATCGGCCCTGACAGCATCGTCCCCGACAAGCCTGCCCAGTACTACACCAACGCCAGCCTGCAGATGAACAAAGGCTCCGTCGCCAACTTCAAAGTCGACGCCAAAGCCAAAGAAGCCATCGTCGACGCCCTCGCCGGCCAAGGCGACGGCCGCATCTCCAAAGCCGACGTCGCCAACATCATGGCCAAAATCGAAGACGGCGGCCGCATCGGCAAAGGCGAGTGGCCTCTCGTCGCCCTGCTGCACGCCGCTTGCGACGACCGCAAAGACGTGCGCATCGACGGCAAAAAAGTGCGCATCACCGACGCTGCTGAAGGCATGCTGCTCCCCGACTCGCACAAGCAGTACTACGCCAAAGCCGACATCCAAATCGGCGCCTCCGCCGACGCCAAGACCCACAACGTCGACGCTGACCTCGCCTTCGAAATCCAGCTTGCCGGCTGGGGCCAAGGCGACGGCCGCATCTCCCTCGACGACATGAAGCAAATCCTCGGCAAAATCACCGACGGTGCCGCCTACGGCGAAGGCGAAAAGCCCCTCGCGCGCATGTTGCTGCAAGCCTGCGACGACCGCCAACACGTGTTCTTGAACGGCCAGCGTGTTCGCCTCACCGACGGTGCTGAAGACCTCATCAAGACCACCCTGCCCAAGTTCTGGGGCTCCCTCGGTGGCCGTCCCGCTGGCGACCAAGGCGCAGAAATCGACCAAAACACGCAAAACGCCATTGGTCTCGACAACAACCAGAACATCCCCGCCGGCAACGTCGGTGGCCCCGCCGGTCAGAACAGCCTGTTCAACCTGCGCATCCAACAAGACGGCGAGTGAGTCGCACGTCTTGTCGATGAGAAACGGCCGGAGCCTCGTGCTCCGGCTTTTTCGTGGCGCCGTTTTCTGCGCTGTGACCGAGGTCGTGGGCGCGATCCGATTGCTTCTTCGCCGTCGGACGTCTATCTCGGGCACGCTCCGGAATGTGCACAAGAGGAACTATGTCCAAAGCATTGTCGACCGCTCTCGTCTCGTCTCTCGTCGCCGTGGTGGCGCTGGCCTCACAATCCGCCGCCGCCGGCTACTACGTCGAACACGAGATGGTCATGCCCAACCCCATGGCCATGCAAAACCCAGGCATGGGCGGCGTGCCCACCATGAAGACCAAGGTGCGCTCGTGGCACGACGGCAACAAGCTGCGCAAAGAAACCGAGATGCGCAACGAGACCGTCATCATCGACGCCGACAAGGGCATGGTCTACGGCCTGAACACCGCGTCGAAGACCTATTGGGAAATCACCGTGGAGCGCTACCGCAAAATCTCGCTCATGCAGCTCATGGTGTTTGGCGTGAAGACGCAGGCCGACGGCTCGGTGCTGGTGCCTGAAAACCTCTTCATGCCGACGGGACAGGTGGCCACCGTGAACGGCCGCAAGAGCTTTGAGCTGAAGCTCAATGCGCCGCTTCCGACGGGCATGACGACGTCGATCTGGTGCTCGCAAGAAGTGAAGATGCCGGTGCAGAAGGTGGCCGACGAATTGCGCATCGCGCTCGGCAACCCCAAAAACCCCGGCTACTCCAAGCTGTTCAAGCAGTGGGAGCGCCTCGATGGCTACCCCGTGCAGACGGTGACCACGGTGCCGACGGCGCAAGGGCCACTGGTGACGTCTGAAACCCTGTTGGCGTACCGCGAAGAGAAAGTGCCCGCGTCGATGTTCACGGTGCCCAAGGGCTTCACCAAAGTTGTCGACCCCATCACGCAAACCGAAGAGATGCAGCGGCGCATGCGTGAACAAGCGGCGGGCATTCAGCGCCCCTTGAACTACGGCAAGAAGAAGCGCTGAGCGCTTTTCCTGCTGTCGACGACAAACGCCTCCCTCGGGAGGCGTTTTGCGTGGGTCAGGGTGGCGTCAGGGGCGCGTGACGTCGAGCGGCCCGGTGGCCCGCACGTAGAACACGCAGTCTTCGTCGCCGCACTTCAAGGGGTGAACCCCCTCCCCCGTCGACGACACCAGGCTTCCGGGCGCCAAAGCGGCTTGGGGTGCACCGTCGGGCAGCGCCAACTGGGAGGTGCCGGTGACGACGACGACGCGGAGCTCAGCGCCTTGGTGATGCACGATGGCGTCGCTGTGGGCGGCCAACTTCACAAACAAGCCGTGCGGTGCCGACGACGAGGGCGCGCCCCACAGATGGGACACATGCGCGGTGGCGACGTCGTCGACCGGCACCCAGACCACGTTGCTGACGTGCACATTCACGGGGTGCTCGTCGGTGGCGAACGCTTGGTCGACGGGGTGCACCAGGTAGGGGCCTTCGTCGATTTCGATGTAGGCCAAGGTGTCGGCGCCTTTCGCGGCGGTGATGTGGGGCTGGCCTTTGGGCTGGGTCCAAAAGGAGCCGGCCGGCATCCACATGTCTGCCGCATTCTCGTCGTCGTTGTGCAGCACGCCCCGCAACACCACGGCACGGTAGGTGACGTTGTGGATGTGCGGGGGCGAGCGAAAGCCGTCGACGGGGCGCAGCAAATAGCCTGTCGCGGGCGGGCCTTTGCGGTCGCCCCACAAGGTGCCCGCGCGGGGGCTCTGGTCGCCACGGGCGGGGTTGAGGTCTTCCCAGGTGACGTCGTCCATCGACACCACCGCCGCAGCGGTGGCGGCAAGTGGGGGCGGTGGAGGCGGGGCGGCTGCATCTGGGGTGGACGTGGAAGTGGAAGTGGATGTGGCGCAGCCGAGCGACGCCACCAACGCACCTGTCAGAAAAAGGCGTGAGAATGTCATGTCTGCCAAACGGGTTTGGAGGCGCTGTTATTCGTCGTCGAGGACGTTCAACAGCGCGAGCATGGTGGGGTCGTCAGGCTCTTCGCTGAGCGCTTCACGGGCGTGGTGCCGGGCCTGCAGTTCATCGCCGCTGCGGTGGCACATCAAGGCCATCAGGCCGTGGGCCTCAGGCGACGTCGGTGCAAGCCCAAGGGCGGTCTCGACGGTGTCTTTGGCTTTGTCGATGCGGTCTTGGTCGAAGTAGCAGCGGCCGAGGTTCACCCAGAAGGCCGGCTCTTCGGGGTTGAGTTCGGTGGCCGACTCAAACGCCATGGCGGCGCGTTTGCTGTTGCCCGACGCGTATTGCGCGAGGCCGAGGGCGTTCTTCGCTTCGGCGTTGGAAGGCAGGTTTTTGTCGGCCGACTCCAACAACGGCAAGGCGCGGTCGTGTTCGCCCTCTTGCAGCAGGGCGCGGCCGAGGGCGAGAAGCACGTCGCCGTCGTCGTTGTTGTGCCGTGCGGCCCGTTCGAAGTGGGGGATGGCTTGCTCGACGCGTCCGACGCTTTGCAGCGCCAGCCCCTGCAACAAGGCGGCGTGACCGGGGTCGGTGGCCTTTTGTGCTTTGGCTTCGTTGAGGGTGTCGAAGAAGGAGTCGTCGACGAGCACCAAGCGAAAGAACCCGGCGGCCAGCGACGGCAGCTGTACGTGTTGGTCGATGTGCAGTTTGTCGCTCGGGTCTTCGTGCAGGGCACGCTCCAGCTGTTGGGCGCGCAAGACCGTGGCCTCGACGAGAGCGTCGGAGGCGTCTTCGCAAGCGACGACGATGACGTCTTCGGAGGTGGCGCGCACGCGCACGCGGCCGTCCGACGGCACCAGCCCTTCGAGTGCGCCACGCAACAGGCGGGGATCGAGCATCAAGGTGGCGGTGGCGTCGCCAACGAAGGCGATGGCAAACGGCGTGTACGGCCCCCGCTCGGGCGAGACCTGGCGCTGCCCCTCGACGATGTACACGTGGGCGTCGAACTTGGTGAACGACATCTGCCGGTGCGCTTCTTCGTCGTAGTGGTCGAAGCGAGCGGGGTTGTCGGCGTCGGAGGTGAGCACTGGGCGGGTGCGGCCGTCTTCTTCGACGTGCACGGCGACGAGGACATGGCCGTCGCGCTCGTGGTGCAAGGCGTCGGGGTACGCTTTCAAATAGGTGGGCGAGCGCACCAGCACGCCGGGCTGGCCTTTGGCGGCGACGAGGTCGTCGAGGCGAACGCGTCCGAGCCAGGTGTCGACGGACACCCCCGACGCCCGAAAGGCGGCGCCGAGATGGCGGTAGTCGAGGCGGACGGTGCGATCGGGGCCGATGGCCCGCAGGGCGCCGGCGTAGGGCTCGAATTGGGTGTCGGGGAAATGACGACGGAGCCCCTGGTGCAGCGCTTGAAAGGAGCGAAACTCGCTCACCAGCTTTTGCCCGCGGTGCTGCAAGACGGCGGCGGGGCCCTGCGCCGTCCACAGCGCCTCGGCGACGAGCGCGTTGACGCTGATGCGGGCGTGGTAGGTGCCGTCGTTGACATTGACCACGTCACACTCGTCGCCGACGTGGCCCGAAAAGCCCAGCTGCCGCACCACATCGACCATGCCGTAGGCGATGGCCTCGAGGTCGAGGAAGAACACCAAGCCGATGCTGCCTTCGAAGAGGTCGGGCTCGGCGGCCCACTCCAGATACGACGGCGAAAACGTCGGACGCGCTTCTTTCAACGCCGACCACGTGAGCGAGCTGAGCACGCGCCCTTCGCTTTGCACCTGGCGGATGGCGAGGTCGATGTCGTCGGCGGCGAGTTCACCGTCGTCGGCCACCGTCGGCAACAGCAGCACCTGCACCGAGGGGTCGAGGCGCACGACGTTGGCGCGCTGCATGCGCGAGCAGGTGCGCACGGCACTCATGAGTTGCACGCGAAAACGGTGGGCAGACGTCTGGGGGAGGCGGTCTTCGCTCAAGGCGACGGTGGCGCTGCCCGTGTCGACCAACTCCAATTCGGGGTCGCCGTCTTGTGAGGCGCGCATCCAAGAAGACAGTCGAGAAAAAATCCGCATGCCGGCCCAGTTCATGAACACAAGAAACGTGCACTGCTGAAACGCTGCCCACAGGCGGTCGGTGTGTCCATGAACGGTGACCGGTGGGGAGGAGGACGAAGCCCTCCAGAAACACATGAGTCGGCGCCGTCGTGGGCGTCGTGGGTTGAGGATACCAGGCGCAACACGGGTGCGAAACGTTGTCCGGGAGTGGTTTGTTTTTGGGGCCGTGTCGTCGTCAAATGGCGTCAGAATGCCAGCGCGGTCAACGCCGCCGCCAGATCTTGCAGCAGGCGCGCCGTCGGCGAGAGGTCGTCGTACAACTTGGGCCGGCTGTGAGTGGCAAAGATGACCAACGCTGGGTTCTGGTTGCGGTTCAAGCAGGCCACGAACACGCCCCCCGGCATGTGGTGCGGCGACGATGTCGACGGCGCGATGGCGGCGAAGAGGTCGGGCCACGACGCCCCACGTGGGATGGGGCCGTAGTACGGCACGCCAGACGCGACGATGTCCCACAAGGCATCGGCGCGCGCAAACGCCGACTTCAGCACCTCGTCATCGACGTCGGGCAGCCGGCTGAGCACCGAAAGCGCGTCTCGCAAGTCGAGAATGGCGACTTGGTCAAACCGCCGATGCAAGAACCGACAGAGGGTGTGGGCGACGTCTTCGAGAGAGCCCGCTTGTTGCAGTCGCTCACGGGCTTGCTCTTCGGTGATCTCGCCCGTCTCGGGCGGCGTCGACGACATCGCTGGCGTGGCCACGGGCAGCCCCGTCTCCGACGTTTGCGACAGCTCGGCAGGCGGCGCCGCTTGGGCAGGCAACCCCGACGGTGGCGTCACCCCCCACTCTGGCTCACGCCCCAGCTCAGACGACGTCGGACCCGCCGGCAGCTGTTGGCCGGGGTCGGTCGGCGGCGGCACGTCGAACGACGGCTTCTTTTTGCGCGACAACAAGATGGGCTCGTCGGCGTCTTTTTTCTTCGACAGCAGGATGGGCTCGGCGAGCGCGCCCTCCAACGCCTTGGCCAACGGCGCCTCGGACGGGGGGGGCACCGCCGACGCAAAATGAATGGAGATGTTTTCGTCGGTTTGGTGGGTCTGGCTCGGCGTGGTCAGCACGTCGGGCGCCACGGTCGAGCGCACCGCGTGCTCGCGGGCGCTGACGACGTCCCATGGCTCGCTGTCGAGGGCATCGAGGCGTTCGAGCACCTCCTGCGCCGACGACGGACGGGCTCCTGGGTTCTTCTCGAGCAAGGCTTGCAGCAGCGGTTCGACACCGGGGGGGACGACGATGTGGGGCGCCACCGTCGCCAGCGACGGAGGAGGCTCTTTGATGTGCTGCATGATGACCTGCATGGAGGTCTGGCCGACGAAAGGCGGACGGCCGGTGAGCATCTCGAACCACATGGCGCCGAGACTGTAGAGGTCGGTGCGCTCGTCGCCAGCGGCACCGTCGAGGCGCTCGGGCGAAATGTACGTCGGGGTGCCGGGGATGACGTCTTCGGACGTGATGCTGGCTTCACCTGGCTCAGACTCGACGGTGCGGGCGACGCCGAAGTCGAGGATCTTGGGGAAGTTGGGGTCGTTGCCTGCGTGCACGATGACGACGTTCTCAGGCTTGAGATCCCGGTGAATGATGCCGTGGCGGTGTGCTTCACCAAGGCCCGAAACGACGCCCCGCAGGATGGGCAGGGTGCGCTCCCAGCTGAGCATGCCCTGGCGGTCGAGCAAGGCGCGCAAGCTGTCGCCAGGGAGGAACTCCATCGCCATGAACAGGGCACCCGACTCCATTTGGCCGAAGTCAAAGACGGTGACGATGTGCGGATGAATGAGGCGCGAGATGGCGCGCGCTTCTTTTTCGAAGCGCAACACACTGGTGGGGTCTGCAGCGTGGGCCGGCAGCAACACCTTGAGGGCCACGGTGCGGCCGAGCGGACGTTGGGTGGCGAGGTAGATGCCGCCCATGCCGCCTTGCGACAGCCGTTCGGTGACGTGGTACCGGCCGACGACGGTGCGGCCGATGAGGTCGTCAGGGTTGCCTGGCACAAGCATAGGGCAACCTACCCTGGGTGTGCTGCCAAATTCGAGCCAGGGGTCGGATGCGTCATTTGGATGCGCCCGCCGTCGGCTGCAGATGCAAAAAAGCACGCAATGCGGCGGGGTCGTCGGTGATGATGCCGTCGACGCCCAGATGGAGGAGACGACGCCAGTGGTCGGAGGTGTTGGCCGTCCATGGCACCACCTTCACGCCGGCTTTGTGCAGTGCATCGACGTCGCGCTTGGTGATCCACAAATGATGCGGCGAGTAGATGTCGACGTCGAGACCACGCACCACGCTCACCACGTCGGGTCGGCTCGCGTGGTTGAGAAACGCCGTCTGAACCTGGGGCATCTGCCGCTTCGTCTCGCGCAACAGCTGCCCATCAAACGACTGCACAATGGTGCGGTTCTCGACGTGAAAGCGCTGCAGCGTTTGTCGCAGAAGGCCGACAAATGCGGCCGGCTGCGGCGTCAGCGCCGGCTCGCCTGGCACCCCTTTGAGCTCGATGTTGAATCGCACCTGCCCCGCCCGTGGATGCCGCTGCCGCTGCAAAAAGGCCAGCAGCTCATCGAGCGTGGGCGGGGTCAGCTGGGCCACGCGCTTCTGCTTGGGGAACCGTGGGTGGGCCTTGTCGCCGCAGTGGATGCCCTTCAGCTGAGCCCGGGTCAGGCTGCGCACGGCGCGGTGCGTGTCGAGCCACTGCTGTGCGGCAGGGGTTGCGCCCTGGCAGCGTGCACCGTCGACGCGCAAGTCGTGGTGAATGAGGAGCTGGTTGTCTTTGGTGGCCACGACGTCGAGCTCGAGGACATCCGCGTCCGACTGCAAGGCATGCTCAAACGCCGGCAGCGTGTTCTCGGGAAAGACGGCGCGGGCCCCCCGGTGCCCATGAATGTCAGGAGCCGTCGTCGTGGACAGCAGCGTCAAAAACGTCAGCGAGGTCAGCGTCAACATGGGGGCAACGTACACCGGGTGGGCCGCTGCAGGGGCCCAGTTGTCTCGGGACGGTTGCGTTTTCTGCAGGTGCGACGCGGGTTTCGCAGTGGGTGACGTCGACGACAGCGCCGATCCAAGTGCCTGTTTTTGATCGGCTTTGCCGTGGGCCTCCCACCTGCTCGTCGGGGACACAGTTGCACAACGGCGACGCAATGCCCGACGGGAATGCCTGGGGCTTTTCAGCCGATCTGTCATTCAGTAGGTTGCAGGCACGGGGCATGCCATGGGCGCCCCCTCGTCGACAGGAGCAGCATGACCACGCCCGATTCAACATCGAGCCCTCCTCTGACTGGCTCACAGCCTGGAGGCACCCGTCGCCCCAGCGCAGCGACGACGGTGCCGACCCAACTGCCGACGGGGCTGCCGAAGCAAACGGTGCCCTGCTCCATCTGCGGCAAGAGCTTCATGCCGCGGCTCGGCTACCAGCTCGACAAAGCCACCGGCGCCTACTTCTGCTCGCTGCCCTGTCGGGCCTCCCCCGGCGAGGTCCCCTGCGTCGAATGCGGCACGCGGTTCGTGCCGCGCCTGGCGTTTCAGGCCATCAAGGCAAAGGGCAGCGACAGCATGACCTACGTCTGCACCAAGGGCTGCCGCGACCACTGGCGCGCCAAGCAGATGCAAAGCAAGGCGCCCCCCCCTCCGCCTCGGCTGGTGTTGGCCGTGCTCAACCAAAAAGGCGGCACCGGCAAGACGACGACGTCGGTGAACCTCGCCGCCGGCCTCGCCGAAGCCGGACACAACGTGCTGCTCATCGACGCCGACCCGCAAGGCAACGTCGGCGCCTCCCTTGGGGTGCGCTCGCCGAAGACGCTGTACGACGTCATCATCAACGGCGCGGCCATCGCCGACGTCGCCGTGCCCATCGGCGACAACTTCGACGTGCTCACCGCCGACGAGAAGCTCGCACAAGCTGAAATCGTCTTGGCCCAACGTCCGACACGGGCGTCATTGCTGCAAGACGCTCTCAAGAAGGGTCCGCACTACACCCACGTCGTCATTGACTGCGGCCCGAGCCTCAGCCTCATCAACCAGAATGCGTTGTGCGCGGCCGACGAGGTGCTGGTGCCCGTCGCCTGTGACTACCTCTCGCTCGTCGGGGTGAAGCAGGTGCTGAAAACCATCGACCGCGTGAACTCCGAGTTGGGGAGCCCTCTCAAAGTGGGCGGTGTGCTGCCGACGTTCTACGACGCGCGCGCCAAGGTGTGCCAAGAGGCGTACACGACGCTGCAGAAGCATTTTGGGGAGCTGTGTTTGCGGCCCATCCGCAACAACATCCGGCTGAAAGAGGCGCCGAGCCAAAAGCGCACCATCTTTGAGCACGCCCCGTCGAGCAACGGCGCCGAAGACTACCGTGCCGTCGTGCAGTGGGCGTTGAGCCGGCATCCTGTGCGAACGACGACGGCCGCGCCGTCGGCGGCAATGGCGTCGTGACGCGTGGCGCGGCACTTGCCGCCCTGCTGCTGACGTCGACGACGCTGTTGTTGACCTCGACGACGTCGTGGGCCCAAGACATCCCGCCTTGTGACGTCGCCGCCGTGACTGCGCGGTTCAACGCCGAAGCCAAGCTGCAGCAAGAGCTGCTCGACGAGGTGTGCCCGAAACAGGGCAGCCGCTACACCTGTTGGGTGCGCGGATGGCCGGTGCGCCCGGACGACGTCCGCCTCGACGTGCGCGCCGCATACGCCCCGACCGACTGGGGGTCGCCGGCCGATGGCGACGGCGTGATGCTGTTGGGGCAACTGCCGAAGGCCTGGACCTCGCCCCTGCTGGGCTACCCACGCGCGGCCCAGGTGTCGTTCACGACGAAGGTCGTGCCCGTCGACGCCAAGACGGTCTGCAAGTGGGACGACGAAGACGCCGCCGCTCCATTTGGCCTTGCGGTCGACGACGTCAAAGTGCTTCGCGTTGTTGACGACGTCATCCCCGAAAGCGACCGCCAGCCCGTGCCGTCGTCGCGCATGACGTCCATGTTGACGACAGACGGCACGCTGTTCGTCGCCGACGACAAACAGACGGTGGGCGCCGTCGACCTGGCGTCTGTGTTGGGCCCCGAGCAAACGGCGATGAACTGGAAGGTGCGCATCCCCCGCCGTGTCGACGAGAAGGGCGCTGACATCGTCGTCGAGTTGCTGCCGAAGAAGCGCTGCAAACACTTGCCCTGTCGCGACAAGCCCCACCGGGTGTTGCTGACGTTCGCGCGGCGTGCACCGTTGTGGCAGAAGGCGCGGCTTTTGGACGCGCCGTCGACGTGGACCGTCGACTGTAAGACGTCGTGGAAGACGTGTGCCGTGGTGCAAAAGGCGAAGCGGTGACCCGGCTGCTGTTTGTCTGCGTGCTGCTGGCGTCGTCAACGACGACGTGGGCAGGCCCACAGACGAAATGTGTGACCAGCAGGCGAGCTCTGAAGAAGCTGGCAGAGCACAAAGAAAAGGCGCCTGAGAGCTTGCGTCGGCTGAGGTCCATCTGCGACGTCGACGACAAAGGCGTCTTCACCTGTGGTGCACTGCGCGTTGATGGCATCAACAGCGGCCCCAAGGTCTTTTTCTTCTCGCCCCACGCCAAAGACTGGACGGACTCCGTCGACTGGCCTGTCGACGCGAAGTCCATGCCGCTTTGGACTCGGCTGCCACCTGACGCCACGCAGTTCTTGCTCGAACGGCATATGGTGGCGGTCGTACAGTTTGTGCCGCGCCCGGCGTCGGTGACGGCAAAGTCTCTCTGCAACAAAGTGACCTGGCACGGATTCAGCCAGGGCGACCTCGAAGCAGCCCAGCTGAACGTCAAAGACGTTGTCTTCTTGCCCATCGAGCGCGAGTTTTTGACCCCAATCGAGGGAAGCCAGTGGTCATTTGCGGCAGAGGAGTTCGGCGCGCTCGTTCTCGTCGATGACAAGCGGATGCCCGCGTGGACGTTCTGGTTGAAAGACGCGAGAATCGGCATCGTTTTCAACGGCACATTCGTGAAGACTCGTCTGCCAAAGCGCCAAGACGAACAGCGATTCACGCACATCCTCTTCGGGACCAGCGTCGACAAGTGCGTCAAAGGCGACTGCCCACTGCTCGACTTCCGCTTCGGTGTGAAGCGCCTCAGCGACGACTCCTTCTCGATGGCCAAACTGCAAGCGCCAGCGTCGTGGCGCATTGACTGCACGACGACACGGATGCGCTGCGACGTCACCGACGGCAAACGGAAGTAGCGGCTACGCATCCACCGTCGACGACAACCGCTGGTGAATGCGCCGCGTCGCCCAGATGTACGGCAGCAGCGCCACCACTTGCGGCAACGCCGACACCAAGAACCATCCGCCGTCGTGCAGCCGCTCTGACGTCGTCGACGCCGCCACCCGGCCCGTCAGATGAAAGAACGCGGCCGGCATCCACCAGGCGGCCGCGACGCTGAGGCCGCCGACCCACAACCCGGTGACGACGACGTGCAGCGCACCTTTGTCACCGACGTGCAGCCATTTCTTCAGCAACGTCTTCAGCGGCCACAGCAGCATCAGCGGCAACGCAATCAGCTCGACGATGACGAGGTCGCGCAAGAAGTCGCCGACGCCGGACGGCAGCGGACGGCTGCACAACCACGACAGCAGGTGCGGCCAAGCCAACGTGGCGACGATGAACAGCGCCAGTGACAGTTGCACCGCGCGCTGCTCTTGCGGCTCGGCCGCCTTGAAGAAATCGGCAGTCGACGGCGTCGCGGCAGAGGGTGCAGCATCAGACATGGGTGAAGTGTGACACGCCGAAGATGAAATTCGCGGCCGTTGGCGCCCTCCTCTACACTCTCTCCATGGGGACCGACGCCATCACCTATCACTTCTCGTTTCTGCCTGCGGCCGACGGCTCGTCAGACGGACAAGCGCTTCAAGACGACATCGCCTTCGAGGTCAAACTCGACCGCGAAAGCACGCGCTCCTTGCCCGTGGTGCAAGAGTGGACGGCGTTGAGCGTCAACCAATGCGACGACTGTCCGTTTGCGTCGTCGAGCGAATCGTGTTGCCCACCGGCCGTCGACTGCGCCGACATCGTCGAGCGCTTCGCCCACACCATGAGCGTCGACCGCGTGCGCGTCACCGTCGAGTTGGAGCACCGCACCGTCGTGCGTGACACCGACATGCAGACGGCGTTGGGCTCGCTGCTGGGCCTCATCATGGCGACGAGCGGGTGCCCCATTCTCAGTCAGTTCAAAGGCATGGCGCACTTTCATCTGCCGTTCGCGTCGACCGAAGAGACGCTGTACCGCACCGTCGGCGCCTACCTGCTGAAGCAGTACTTCGCGCAGAAGAAAGGCCACACCGCCGACTTGGAGCTCGCCCGGCTGAAAGGGTTTTACGACACGCTGCAGCGGGTGAACGATGCCTTCATGCAGCGGGTGCGCAACGCCGCCAAACGCGACGCCAACTTAAATGCGTTGGTCATCTTGTTCTCGACGTCGGCGCTGGTGGGCTTCTCGCTTGAGAACGACCTCGACGCGTTGGAGCCGTTCTTCGGCTGAAGGCATTTGCGTTCCCGTCGTCGACATTTGCGTTCCCGTCGTCGACCTACGCCACTTTGCCGACGACAGCAGAGAGCGCCTCAGGCGAATAGGGCTTCACCAACCAGCCGGCAGCGCCCAACTCTTTGGCGCGGCGCACCAGCGGGGGCTTTTTCTCCGTGGTGACCATGACGACGGGGACACCTGCCGTTGATGCCTTCTTCTTCAGCCGCTCCAACGCCCCCATGCCGTTCAAGACGGGCATGTTGACGTCCATCAAAATGAGGTCGAAATCGTCGTTGGCGGCGATGGCCACCGCGTCGACACCGTTGGCCGCTTGGGTCGTCGTGTGCCCTTCGGCCTCTAGCAAGCTGCACACGCGATGCCGTGCTGTCACAGAGTCGTCGACCACCAAGATGTTGCGACGCATAGAACCCCCTCGGTGCAATGGGCACCTAGGGGATCTCATCGGCCACATCTGGCTGTGCTTGACCCAGCGCGTCGACTTGGGCTTCTCGACGGTTCGTCAGGCGGCCGACTTGCCGCCGCCTTTGACGTCGATCTCACCGAACAGCGCTGCCACGAAGTCGTCGGCATCGAAGGTGCGCAAGTCGTCAATTTGCTCACCGACGCCGATGTACCGCACCGGCACCTTGAGTTCGTCGGCGATGCCGATGACCACGCCACCTTTGGCGGTGCCGTCGAGCTTGGTGAGCACGATGCCCGTCAGCGGGACAGCTTCGTTGAACTGCTTCGCCTGTTGGATGGCGTTTTGCCCGACGGTGGCGTCGAGCACGAGGATGACTTCGTGTGGGGCGCCATCCATGGCTTTGCCGATGACGCGGTGGACTTTCTTGAGCTCGTCCATCAAGCCGACCTTGGTGTGCAGGCGGCCGGCGGTGTCGGCGAGCACGACGTCACAGCCTTGCTCTTTGGCTTGGGTGACGGCGTCAAACAGCACCGACGCAGGGTCGGCGCCCTCTTTGCCTTTGACGATGGGCGCGTCGTTGCGCTCGGCCCACACCGCCAACTGCTCGACGGCAGCAGCGCGAAAGGTGTCGCCCGCGCCGAGCATCACTTTGTGCCCGTCGTTTTGCAGCTGGTGGGTGAGCTTGCCGATGGACGTCGTCTTGCCCGCGCCATTGACGCCGACCACCATGAACACCCGCGGGGTCTCGCCGTCGACGACGAGGGGGCCGCCTTTGGGCACGCCCGTGAGGATGTCTTTGATCTCGTCTTGGATGGCGGCGGTGACTTTGTCGCCGTCGGTGAGCTCTTTGGCCTTCAGCTTTTTGCGCACCACGTCGAGGAGGCGCTCAGCGGTGCGCACCCCGATGTCGGCGGTGAACAGGATGGCCTCGAGCTCATCCATGATGTCTTCGTCGATGGTGCGGCCGCCGAAGGCTTTGCCAATGCGTCCGACGAACCCGTCGCGGGTCTTCGTAAGCGCCGCTGACAGCTGTTTCTTCTTGGCTTCGGCGTCTTCAGCCTTTTGCCGCGCCTCTTCTTCTTTGGCCTTCGCGGCCGCCAGCTTTTCTTGGCGCTCTTGCTCGGCAGCGTCGTCGTCGTCGTCGGACGCCTGCTCCAACCGCTCCACCTCGCGCTTGGCGCGCTCTTGTTCAGCCTTGGCGAACTTCGCCTCTTTCTCGGCCGCCATGAGTTCGTCGGCCTTGGGCACCGTCTCGCCCGTTTCGCCTTTGGCAGGCAAACCCTCTGGCACCTTTTTGCCGTCGACGTAGTCGCCGAGGCCGTGTTCGGCATCGGCCTCCTCAGAAGCACGCGTGAGGGTGTCGAGGCGCTCTTGTTTCTTCTTGCGCAGCGCCAGCACAGCGAGGACGGCGAAGAACAAGATGAACCCGCCCACCAGCGCCAGCACCACGATGTCTTGACTCGAAGCTTGCGCAGGCGCGGTGGGCGTCGACGTGGACTCCGTGACGGTGGAGGTCGTTTGCGCAGCCAGCGTCTGCAGAATCGAAAAAGCGCCGTGCATGGGGCTCACCTTTCGAGGCTGGGCACGACGACGTCATGCCTCGGGGTCTCAGGCCCGATATGGGGGCGGCAGGCGGCTCTGTCAACGCCCTGGCCCCTGCCGAGATCGCGACACCACAGCGTCGGACGAGCGACACATGCCGGGCACCGTTGTCACCACCGCTGCATTTGGCCAAACTGCGATCATGAGTGACAAGAAGCCCCCACCCATTGCTTTGGACGCCTCTTTTCTGACGCCGCTGCCGGTGACTGGAGCGGAGCCGCCTGCGGCGAAAGAACCCGCATCGGCGGAGTCTTTGGGGTTGTCTCTCGACGAACTCGACGACAGCGACGAAGGTGCTCCCGTCGTTGATGCGCGTCCTGCGCCAGCGGGTTCGGCACCAGCTCCCGTTGCCGCCGCTCCTGTGACGCTTGCGCCTGCCGCCGTCGTCACCCCACCTCCGCCTGCTGCCGTCGTCACGCCACCGCCGCCTGCGGCCGTCATCGTGCCGGACGCTCCTGTCATCGTGCCTGACGCCCCTGCGGCGGCATCTGCCGGATTGGGACTGGCTGCTGGCGACCTCGACGACAGCGATGAAGGCGCCCCCGTCGTCGACGCCGCGCCAGCTTCGGCCAACTTGGACCTCACCGCCGGTGACCTCGACGACAGCGATGAAGGCGCCCCCGTCGTCGAAGCGACTCCCACGCCGGCCAAACCGAAAAAGGTCGCCAAAGACGGGCTTGAGCCTCTCGACCTCGACGTCATCCCAGAGCAGTACCGCAAGCACGTCGACATGAGCAGCCCGCCTCCTGTGCGTTTGGCGGCCGCCCGCGCCATGGTGCCGATGGGCCCCAAAGACATGGTGCACGTCGTCTACCAGTGCATCTTCGACGACGATCCCAAGATCGCCCAGCTGGCCAAGAAGAGCTTCAAGAAGCTCGACGACCGCATCTTGGGGTCGGTGCTCGGCGACGCCACCGTGCAGCCGCCCGTGTTGGGCCTGCTGGCGCGCACCTGCCTCACCCACAAAGACAACATGGAGACGCTGCTCGCCAACAGAAGCACGCCCGACTCCGCGTTTGTGTATGTCGCAAAGAAAAGTGAAGAGCACTCCATCATCGGCATGATCGCGTCGAACCAAGAGCGCGCCATGCGGTGCCATGACATCGTGCGTGGCATCAAAAAGAATCCGAAGGCACTGCGCTCTGACCTCGACAAAGCCATCGACTTCTTGGTGCGCCAAGGCGTGTTTCTCGAGGATGTTCCTGAATTCGAAGACTCGTTCATCCGCCTCGGCAAGACCGAGATGCTCGATGCGCTGAAGCGCATCGAGGTCAAACCCAACGACCTCACCGAAGAACAGTTGCAGATGGCGGCGGCCATTGGGGTGTCGCCTGAGGAGTTCCTCCTCGGCAACCACGAAAACGTCGAGCAGCTTGAAGCCGAATTGAAGGCCAAGCACGAGGCCGAGAAGGGGCCGAAGGCGGCTGTGCCCATGGGCAAAAAACAGCCGAAGGACGAAGAAGACGAGAACGAGAGCAAGCGCAGAAAGCCGCTGGGGCACTACCCCATCCCGCTGCAAATCAAGATGGCCATGGTGGGCGACCACGCCTGCGCCATGGAGGCCCTGAAGTCGACCAACCGCCTGGTGGCATCGGCCGCGATTCGCAATCCGCGCATCAAAGACAGCGACATCCCGAAGATTGTGTATTCGAAGTCGATGCACGACGACGTCATTCGCTACATCTGCAACAACGGCGACTGGACGAAGTCGTACTCGGTGAAGAAGGGCCTCATCATGAATCCCAAGACGCCGATGTCGCTGGTGCTGCGGTGGATGGCGCTGCTGCGGCCGTTCGACCTCAAGCAACTGTCGAAGTCGAAGCAGGTGCCGTCGGCGGTGAGTGTCAATGCCAAGCGTCTGCTGCAGAACAAGGGCGGTTGAGGCTTGCTGTGCTTGGTTGGGGGCATCTAAATTGAGCGTAGGCTTTGGCTTGTTGCGCGCGAGGGGTGTCGTGTCGGGGGTGGATGCAAACGTTTGACTTGCTTCGTCGTGCCGTATGGGGAGTGTCCTGGATTCGGTGTTTGGCCCGGCGGCGCTACAAAGGAGCCGTCATGGCCACCAAGAAGAAGCGCAAACCGAAGAAATCCAACGTTCCCTTCACCGGCGACAATCTGCCGCCAGAGCTGATTGACCAGCTGCTGGCGGGGAGGTCGAGCGAAGACGTCACCGGCCCCGACGGGTTGCTCCAGCAACTCACCGGCGCCCTCGTCGGGAGGCTGCTCGAGAGCGAGCTCACCGAGCACCTCGACTACGAGTCGGGCGAGGCGCCGCCCGAGCACCAAAGCAACCGCCGAAACGGCCATCGCAAGAAGA